>OIYT01000323.1_pt1 | contig 54189 bp, 53 predicted proteins | sample 1588201 | NCBI WGS metagenome assembly OIYT01 (sample SAMN03283260) | human gut metagenome | biome: human-associated habitat; material: feces | host: Homo sapiens | place: USA | collected 2013
AATGAAAAATTCGCGGCGCATCTTGGCGCATTCTTATCTGGAAATAGTATAAAAAATAATCCCCCGGAACGCGCAAAACCCGCCGTTCCGGGGGCATCTTTTTCCCTTTTCATCCCGCAAGGAAACAAACGCCCGCCCGGATTGTAAACCTGCGCGGAATTTTCGGCGAATGTGTGTCTTTTTGCGCCGAAATGTGCTACAATGAGTCGTTACGAAGCATAAGGAGGCAGCAATGAAGGAGCTGAAGCTGGCGTGGCGATATGTCCGCCGTCACTGGTGGCAGTACATTCTGGGCATTCTGGCGCTGTTCATTGTGGACGAGGTGAATACCTATGTGCCGCGGTTCACAGGCGAAATTACCAACGGGCTGGATCAGCACACGCTGGATATGGGCGGCGTGATGGGGCTGGTCTGGAAAATTGTGCTGATTGGCGTAATTATCGCGGTGGGGCGTTTTGCGTGGCGCTTTTTCCTGTTCGGGTCGGCGCGGTCGATTGAGAAGGAATTGCGCAGCGATTTGTTCGCGCACTTATCCACGCTCTCGCCGCACTATTACAACGAGCACAAGACCGGCGACCTGATGGCGCGCTTCATCAACGACCTGCAGGCGGTTCGCACGCTGGTTGGCATGAACGTCATCAGCACATTCGACGCGACGGTGATGCTGCTGCTGGTGCTGTGGCAGATGATGACGTATGTCAGCCCGAAATTGACGGGTGTGGCGGTGCTGCCGCTGATTCTCATCATCTTCGGCGATTACTTCTACGGCAAGGCGATGCACAAGCGCTTTCTGGCCAAGCAGCAGGCGTTCTCGACGCTGACGGACCAAGTGCAGGAAACGGTGTCGGGCATCCGCGTGATTAAATCCTTCGTGCAGGAACGCAAGGAGCTGTACGCTTTTGCGAAGACGACGCTGTTCACGAAGGAAAAGAACCTCGGCGTTGTGCGCCTGCAGGCGCTGGTGATGCCGCTGCTGGACTTGATTGTCGGTATAGCGAGTCTGCTGACGCTGGCTTACGGCGGCTATCTGGCGATTTACGGCGAAATCAACATCGGGCAGTTTATCAGCTTCAACTCGTATGTGACGATGCTGGTGTGGCCGATGATGGCGGTGGGCGAGTGCATCACGAGCGTCAGTCAGGGCATGGCAAGCCTGCGCCGCATTCAGGAGATTTTTGACGCGAAGCCGGAAATCGTGGACGGCGACATGGTGGACCCTTCGATTCAGACGCTCAAGGGCGATATCGACATTGAACACCTGTCCTTTGCCTATCCCGACCAGCCGACCGTGCCGGTGCTGGAAGATGTGTCGGTGCATGTGAGGGCGGGCGAGACGCTGGCGGTGTTGGGGCGCACCGGTTCGGGCAAAAGCACGCTGCCGAGCCTGCTCATGCGCCTGTACGACGTACCGGACGGCATGATTACCATCGACGGGCACAACCTGCGCGAAATCCCGCTGGCGGCGCTGCGCAGGAATATCGCCTGTGTGCCGCAGGATAACTTCCTCTTTTCTGACACGCTGCAGAACAACATCGCGTTCGGCTCAGACAACAAGTCGCTGGAAGCGGTGCAGGAGGCGGCGAAAAACGCCTGCATCCACGATAACATCATGGAGTTCCCCAAGCAGTACCAGACGCTGGTGGGTGAACGCGGCGTGACGATTTCCGGCGGCCAGAAGCAGCGTTCCTCCATTGCACGCGCGCTGATGAAGGATGCGCCGATTCTGCTGCTGGACGATGCGCTCTCTGCTGTTGATACGGACACAGAACGGCAAATACTGGATAACCTGCACCGCCTGCGCAAGGGCCGCACGACCATCATCGTAGCGCACCGCATTTCCACCATTCAGGATGCCGACCATATTCTTGTGCTGGACGAAGGCAAGGTGGAGGAGTACGGCACGCACGAGGAGCTGCTGAACAACGGCAAGCTGTACGCAAGCCTGTACCGCAAGCAGCAGCTGGAAAAGGAGCTTCACGAGGAAGGAGGCGCTGCACATGCGGAGTAAGTTCGGGGATAACGAGCCGCAGGACGTTTCGTATCACGGCAACGCCTTCCTGCGCCTGATGGGCTACATCAAGCCCTACTGGAAAACGGTTGCGCTGTGCTGTGTGCTGGTGGGGCTGCTGACGGCGTTCGACATTGCCCGCCCGCGCATCATCGGCGACGCGATTGACAAGTACATCACCCAGCAGAGCGCACAGGATCTGCCGCCGGAAACGCGCTTTCAGGGCATCCTGATTGCGGCGGGGCTGTATGTGGCGATTCTGCTGCTGCAATTTATCTGCAACCGCCTGCAGTACCTGAAGATTCAGGAAACCGGGCAGAACATCGTTTATACCCTGCGCAATGAGCTGATGGCGCATGTCGAAAGCCTCTCCATGCGCTTCTTCGACTTGACGCCTGTGGGCAGAATCGTTACGCGCATCACCAACGACACCGAGGCGGTCAATGACCTGTATGCCAACACGATTGTCCGCCTGTTCCGAAACGTCGTTAAAATCATCGGACTTGCCATTATTATGATGGTGATGAACTTCCGCATGGCAATGCTGTCGTTCGTGCTGGTACCGGTGATGGCGGTGCTGACGGCAGTGTTCCGCAAATTGAGCCGCAAGACGTACCAAATCGTCAAGACGCGCATCACGACGCTGAATACCTTTTTGAGCGAGCATCTGTCGGGAATGCGGGTCATCCAGATTTTCGCGCGTGAGAAGGAGAAATGCGCTGAGTTTGAGGAAAAGAACGAATCCCTCTACCGCGCGGGCGTACGCGAAATGATGGTGTTCGCCATCTTCCGCCCGTCGATTTACTTCCTGTCCGTTATCGCAATGGCGATTATTCTGGGCGGCGGCAGCGCACTGGTGCTGGACGGCGTGATTTCCATCGGTATGCTGTATACATTCACGGAGTACATTTCCCAGCTGTTCACGCCCGTGCAGGAGCTGGCGGAGCAGTTCACGACGCTGCAAAGCGCCATTGCGTCCGCCGAGAAAATCTTCACCCTGCTGGACGAAAAGCCCATGCTGTCCGACAAGGAGGACGCGAAGAAGCTGCCCGCGGTGCGTGGCAAAATCGAGTTCGACCACGTCTGGTTCGCGTATGACAACGTGAACTGGGTGCTGAAGGACGTGTCCTTCACCATCGAGCCGGGGCAGAAGGTGGCGTTCGTCGGCGCGACGGGCGCGGGCAAATCCTCCATCCTGAATCTGATTGGGCGTTACTATGACGTGCAGAAGGGCAGCATCCGCGTCGATGGCGTGGATGTGCGCGACCTGACCCGCGACCAGCTTCGTGCCGCCATCGGGCAGGTGCAACAGGATGTGTTCATCTTCACGGGCGACATCAAGAGCAACATCCGCCTGCGCGACGAGGAAATTACCGATGAGCAGGTGCACCAGGCGGCGGAATACACCAATGCGTCGCGGTTTATCGAGCGGCTGCCGAACGGCTACGATGAGCATGTGACGGAGCGCGGCGCGACGTTCTCTGCGGGGCAGCGGCAATTGCTGTCGTTTGCCCGGACGCTGGCGCATGACCCGAAAATTCTGATATTGGACGAAGCGACGGCGAATATCGACACGGAGACGGAACAGTGGATTCAGGAAGCGCTGGAGCGGCTGATGCAGGGCCGCACGTCGATTATGGTCGCGCACCGCCTTTCGACCATTCAGCACGCTGACCGCATTATCGTGATGCACCACGGGCGAATTCGCGAATCCGGCACGCATCAGGAACTGCTGAAGCAGGACGGCATTTACAAGAAGCTGTATGAGCTTCAGCTGGCATAAAAAGAACAGGAAGCGGCAGAGCCTAATCTGGATGTTGATGATGCGGATAGATCCGCCGACGAAGGTGATAATGAACCTATGGAAAAAGGAGCAGCTTGACGTGTGGGGCAGCCTTCGGGCTTCCGTTCCATAAAGAAAAAACCAATATGATAGAATCTGCATCATAAACAAAGCGACAAATCGGATTTGGTGAGGTGATTTTATGGCGAGTGACCAAGAGAGAATAGCAATTTTATTTATACATGGCATTCTTGGAACTACAAGTCATTTTGAACCTTTTTTATCGCTTGTTCCTCCAAATTGGTCAATATGCAATCTATCGTTAAAAGGTCATGGAGGAAGTGTAAAGGACTTTTCGCAAGCCTCTATGACTGAATGGAAGCAGCAAGTAAAGAATGCTCTTGAAGAACTATCAGAAACCAACAATAAAATCATTATTGTCGCTCATTCCATGGGGACACTGTTTGCTATACAAGAAGCGATAGAAAAACCGGTAGAAGAATTATTTCTTCTAAATGTTCCGTTAAAAGTGAGAGTTACCCTTCGTTTATTTAGAACATCATGGCGAGTTTTTACAGGAAATATTAAACCTGATGATAAATGGTCTCTCGCAGCACAAAATGCGTATAGCATAGAAAGAGATAATCATATTTTAAGATACTTTGGTTGGATTCCAAGATACCTTGAGTTGTTTTCTGAAATACGAAAGACAAGAAAAATCATAGGGAAATTACAAACACCGTCGCATATATATCTATCTATGTTAGATGAAATGGTTTCCCCTAAATGTAGTAAATTATTTAAGGATAACCCTTGTATATGTGTCAAGTCTTTGCAAACCTCTGGACATTTTTATTATTCACCGGAGGATCAGTGTTTAATGAATGAAGATTTTAATAAAATGATTCAGAATGTTCAAAAAGAAATTTCAAATTAAGGAGGTCTATATGAAGAAAGCGCTAAATTCCAGTTTGCCGAACTGAATCAATATCCATAGCAACCATGCGCTACGGTGTGTGGCTGCTTATGTTTGCAGAAGGAACAGACGCAAACCGGCAGTCGATGAAGTGCCATCAGCTGCCGGTTTTGCATGGGCAATACCGCACAACTCGGCGGCGCGTCGGGTGATGTCTTTTCCGCCATCAGCCAATCGCGAAATGGGTGCAGGGACAAATGAAACGGGACGAAGTCCCCTGCTGTTCTTTTGCTGCATAGACGTTGACGAAGGGGCGGACTTCGTGCTATCATAGACGCTGTGTTCCGACTTTTTCGACAAGAAGGCATCAATGACGATGAATCGTAAACTCTTTGCGAAGGGCTTCCGGCATGGAATCCCGATTGGGCTGGGCTACCTATCCGTTGCGTTCACGTTCGGCATGAAGGCAGTGGCGGATGGCTTGTCGCCGCTCGAAGCGCTGCTGATTTCCATGACGAACGTCACCAGTGCGGGGCAGTTCGCCGGGCTGCCGCTGATTCTCGCACAGGCATCGTACCTCGAAGTCGCGCTGACGCAGCTGATTATCAACCTCCGCTATGCGCTGATGAGTCTGTCCATCTCCCAGAAGATGGATTCGGATATGAACACACCGCGCCGCCTGTTCTTCTCTTTCATGAATACGGACGAGATATTCGCTGTCGCATCCAGTCAGCCGGGGAAGGTCAGTCACTGGTATTTGTATGGGTTGATGACCGCGCCGTACCTCGGCTGGTCGGTCGGTACGATTCTGGGCGCGGTCGCGGGCACGCTGCTGCCGGTTTTCCTCCGCAATGCGCTCGGTATCGCGATTTTCGGCATGTTCCTCGCCATCATCCTGCCGCCCGCGCGCAAGGAGAAGCCCGTGCGCATCGTCGTGCTGATGGCTATCGCGATGAGCCTGTGCTTCCGCTATGTGCCGATGCTCTCGCAGGTGTCCAGCGGGTTTGTCATCATCATCTGTGCTATTGCCGCCTCGGCGCTGGGCGCGTGGCTCTTCCCCGTGCGGGAGGAAGAAACGAAAGCGGGTGATGCGCAATGACGGCAAATTTTCCGATTTACCTGCTTGTGATGGCAGGTGTGACGTACCTGATTCGGATGCTGCCGCTGACGATTTTCCGCAAGGAAATCAAATCAACGTTCGTCAAGTCATTCCTGCACTATGTGCCGTTCGCGGTGCTGGGGGCAATGACGATTCCCGACGTATTGTATTCCACGGGGGATGTGCGCACGGCGGCGGTTGGTTTGGTGGCAGCGGTGTTCCTCGCGTGGAAGGGGAAGAGCCTGCTGACGGTGGCGCTTGCGGCGTGTGCGGCGGTGCTGGCGGCGCAGGGAATTCTGCTGCTGTTCTGATTATCATTGCAACGAAAAAGGGGATTGTGTCCGAAATCATGGACGCAATCCCCTTGATTTTTATTCCAGACTGCCCAGCAGCGTCGGCAGAATCGCCACGACGGTCAGGGCAATCAGCAGCGCACGCCGGACGTGGTGCGGCTTCGTCATGACTGCCCGCCGCCCTGCACGTTCGGGTCGAAGAGGCTCATCAGGTGGGCGCTGCTGCTTTCGAGGGTTGCCATGGCGCTCTTGATGGCGGACAGGTCATCCACCGTCATTTTGTCGGGCTTGGCGCGCCCGATCAGATGGCGAAGGGCAGCTTCATCGTCCTTAACGCGCTTCTTCTCGTCCTTGTCCAGCTGTTTGCTGCACTGGTTCAAGGCAGCGCTTACCTGCGCCAAGAGGTGCTGCGCCTGATTGATGGTGTCCATCAGGTCGCGGCGGAAAGCGTCCTGCGCGGCGTACTGCTCCGCATCGCGAATCGCTTGCTGAATTTCATCCTCGCTCATTTTGTTGTCGGCGGTGATGGTGATGGATTGGGCGCGTCCAGTGTCTTGGTCGCGTGCGGAGACGGTCAGGATGCCGTTGGTGTCAATATCGAACGTGACCTCAATTTTCGGCACGCCTGCCATTGCGCGGCGGATGCCCTTCAGACGGAACTTGCCGATGCTCTTGTTGTCCCGCGCCATCGGGCGCTCACCCTGCAGGACGTTGATTTCTACTGATGACTGGAACATGCCCGCTGTGGTGAACACTTGCTGATAGTGCACAGGCAGGGTGGAATTGCGCTCGATGACGCGGGTCGCGACGCCGCCGACCGTCTCAATCGCCAGCGAAAGCGGGGTCACGTCCAGCAGCAGCAAGCCCGTGGAGTTTGTCAGCGTCGTGTGTTCATTCAGCGTGTCGCCCTGAATCGCCGCGCCCTGCGCCACGCATTCGTCGGGGTTGATGCTCTTGCTCGGCATGATGCCGGTCAGCTGGCGCACCTTCTCCTGCACGGCGGGGATACGCGTCGAACCGCCGACCAGCAGCACCTTGCCCAGCTCGCTGGCGGCAATGCCCGCGTCGCTGAGGGCGCTGCGGACAGGACCTTCCGTTCGCGCAACCAAATCCGCCGTCAATTCATTGAACTTCGCGCGGGTCAGCGTCTGCTCCAAATGCACCGCCTGACCGCCGACTGTGCTGATGAACGGCAGGCTGATGGTGGTCATCTCGGTGACGGACAGCTCCTTTTTCGCTTGCTCTGCGGCTTCCTTCACGCGCACCATGGCCGCCAAATCACGGTGAAGGTCAGCGTGATGTTCCCGCTGGAAAGCATCGCAGACGAAATTCACGATGCGCTCGTCGAAGTCATCGCCGCCGAGGTGGTTGTCGCCGCACGTCGCCAGCACCTCGATAACGCCCTCGCCAATTTCGATGATGGATACGTCAAACGTGCCGCCGCCAAGGTCGTAGACCATGATTTTCTGCGGTGCGCCGTTGTTCAGCCCGTAGGCGAGGGCGGCGCTGGTCGGCTCGTTGATGATGCGGCGGACGTTCAAACCCGCAATGTGCCCCGCGTCCTTCGTTGCCTGACGCTGAATATCCCCGAAATACGCTGGGACGGTAATCACCGCGTCGGTGATGGGTTCGCCGAGGTAACTTTCCGCATCCTGCTTCAGCTTGCGAAGAATCATGGCGCTGATTTCCTGCGGCGTGTAGCTTTTCCCGGCGATGGTCTTGCGCCAGTCCGTGCCCATATGGCGCTTGACGGACGCAATCGTGCGGTCGGCGTTGACTGCTGCCTGACGCTTCGCCGCGCTGCCGATGAGCCGCTCGCCGCTGTCGGTGAACGCCACGACGGACGGCGTTGTGCGCTCGCCCTTATCGTTCGGGATGATAATCGCGCTGCCGCCCTCAACCACGGCGACGCAGCTGTTGGTGGTACCCAAGTCGATACCGATGATTTTGCCCATAAAGTTACACTTTCTCAAGGAAACTGATTCCTTGACCTTTTGCGCGATTCAGTTGCGCGCATTGCATACAGTTTTTTGTGTTGCGCAGGAGATTTCACTCCGCAGAGGCGAAACCCCTGCAACAAAACAAATCAAGCAGCATAGGAAAATTCCGCCAAATTAAGGAGATTGCCACAGCTTCTTAATAGCACCGGCAGCAAAGCGGACAGAACATCTGCAGGAAGCACAAGCTCATGCACAATTTCGACGGATCCATTGCCCAAGTGTTGTACCCGGACGCATTCGTTTGATACGTCTGCCCTGCCTGCTGATACTGCCGCAAAAGCGCCTGATACGTCGCATTGTTCGGGCTGAGCTGCACCGCGCGCTTCATGTGTTCCAGCGCCTGAATCTGATTTCCCGCGCCGTGGTTCGCCACGCCGGACAGGTAGTACCAGCGCGCATTCCGCCCCGTGCTGGGGACGTTCTGCAAAATGGAACACGCCGACGCGTACCGTCCGGCGAGAATATCGTGGATGGCAGCGCGAACCGGCTCGGAATCGCCCGCCTGCTCCTGCGGCGGGTTGACCTGCGTCTGATAGCCGCCGTAGCTGCCGTAACCGAATCCGCCGAAGAAGTCGCTGAACGGGTCATAGCCGCCCTGCTGACCATACGGATTGCCCTGCTGCTGTCCGCCGTAGGAATTGCCGCCGTAAGAGCCGTACGGGTTGCCGCCATAGCTGTTCCCGCCATACGGATTCTGCTGCTGCTGGCGGTTGGCGTACTTCTCCGGGTTCATCAGCATGTCGTAGGCTTCGTTGAGCTCGTTCATCTTTTTCGCCGCGTCGGGGTCGTTCGGATGCAAATCCGGATGACACTCCTTGGCTTTACGGCGATACGCGCGCTTGATTTCATCTTGGCTGGCGGTTTCGGATACACCCAGCACTTTCCGCGGGTCTGTGACCATGCTCGTCAGCCTCCTTTCACCGGGGAATCGTCCCCGCTCTCTTTGGTTGTGTTGCCGCTGTGCTTCTTCTGCTTTTCGGCGCGGCGGTGGAGGAACTCGTTGTAGCTCTGCCAGACACCCTCATAGAGGATGTTGCGCAGAATATCCGCATCGGAGACGATAGGCAGCGACTCAAACGCCGCTGAAGCGTCGCCAAGCAGCAGCGTCAGCACGTCGCGCATATCCTCTGGCTGACGCCCCATCAGCAGCACGGGATTGTAGCTGTGCTTGCGCGTGTCGGCATCGTAATCACAGGCGGCGTCCACCATGTAGATGAACCGCCCCAGCGACGCGCCGAACAGCCGCAGTGTGCGCGACCAGTAATCCTCCTCGCGCACGAACAGCGACGCCATCAGCGCCCCGAAGCAGTTTGCCGCCGCATCGGGGGAATCGCTGTGCGCCGCTTCCACCTCGCTCAGCGCCCGAAGGTTCTTCTCCAAATCGGCGCACTGGCGGGGATAATCCGCGCTGACCGCCTCGTAACGCTTTTTCAGCAGCTGCGCGGTCAGCCCGCCCGGCAGGGAGCGGTCGTCCTGCCAGTCGTCCAGCGCCTTGAAGTACGCCAGCGCGATGGTCATATCGGCAGCGTAATCCGTCATCGACGTGCGGACGAAATCGTGCGCTTCCTTCGGGTGTGGCAGACAGCGCATCTGCCCGTGCGCTTCCGCCGGCTCATAGAGCGCGGAGAGGAAAATCGCCAGAAACGTCATGTCGTAGGTGAGCGTCATGCGGCCGCGAAAGCCGTGGCGGTCGCCCAGTGATTGGCATAATCCGCAGTACCATGCCCGATAGCGCTTTTTCTGCGCCTCATCGAGCGATTCCAGACAGGGTCTGACATAGCCGAACATTGTTTACGCCCTTTCGTCGAACTTGTGCTGGCACTTGGGGCAGGTGACGTGCTTTTCGCCGCAGCCGCGCTTGAGGCGCAGGCGCGTTTTGCACTGCGGGCAGCGGAAATACTTGTAGGTCTTTATGCCCTTGAGCCGCAGGAAAAACTGCCGGATTTCCGTCTGCGCGTGTCCCGTCTTGTCCATGAACTGGCGATTTTCCTCCCGCCGCTTGGCGACGTTGCGGCTCAGCATCCGCCACAGAGCATACACATAGCACAGCATGGACAGGAAACTCGCCAGCGGCAGGCGGAACAGCGAAAGCAAACTGAAAACGATAGCGGCGACGAGCGCTGTGAAGCCGAGATTATCCGGGCCGTTGCGCCCCTGCATCCAGTTCGCGAGGGCGTTCTGCATCTTCGAGAAAAAGGACATCGGTGATTTCCTCCTTTGCTTTCGGAGCATAGTATACACCCCGAATTTGAGCCTAATGTGAACAAATGAAGAAGAAACCGCAACAAATTCGGCGGATACCCGCATTTTTGCAATTTTCGGATTCACCTGCGCCCGCTGCCTGCGTCTTGGCGCATTTTCATCCGAAAATCGCATGGTTTCAACCTATAAGAAATTCTGCGCCGATTGAAAAAAACCCTTCTTTGTGGTATGATAATTGCATGAGAGTTTCATGAGAAAATGAATGCGAGGTGCGTTGACGGTGCTGTTGCGGAATGGGCTGTTCTTTGTGGATGGCCATTTTTGGGAAAATCTGTGCGTCCGGCTGGAGACCGGGCGCGTGACAGCGATGGGCGAGGGCTTAGCGCCGTTGGATGGCGAAGCTGTGATAGACCTGCAGGGGGATTTTGTCCTGCCGGGGTTCGTTGACGCGCACATCCACGCCTTCCGCGGGCATGACACGATGCAGGGCGAGGACGCGATTCGCCAGATGGCACGGGAATTGTATCAGGAGGGCGTTGCGGCGTTCCTGCCGACGACCATGTCCGCCAGCGTGGAGGATACGCGCCGGGTGATTGCCGCCGTCCGCCGCGTGATGGATACGCCGGAACAGCGTGCAGCACGGGTGCTGGGGGCGCACATGGAAGCGCCGTTCCTATCGCCGGAGAAGGCAGGGGCGCAGCGGAAGGAGTTTTTTCTGCATCCGAACTGGGAGGCATTCCTTGACCTGACGGGCGGCGACATTCGGGCAGTGCGCGTCATCACGATGGCGCCGGAGCTGCCCAGCGCGGAAGCATTCATCCGCAAGGCGGCGCAGAACGGCATCCACGTTTCCATTGGTCACACGGCTGCGACCGACGAACAGGTGCATCAGGCGGCGGAATGGGGCGCGACCCGCGTCACCCACACCTACAACGCGCAAACGCCGTTCACGCACCGCGCGCCCGGCGTTTCCGGCGCAGCATTGACGGATGACCGCCTGTTCGCGGAGTTCATTGGCGACGGCGTTCACCTGCACGATGACGCGGTGAAGGTGCTTCTGCGCTGCAAGGGGGCGTGCAAAGCCGTTGCGATTACGGACAGCATGGAAGCAGCGGGCTTGCCGGACGGCGAATACGCCTTAGGCGGGCAAGCGGTCACGGTGCGCGGACACGAGGCACGTTTGCACGACGGCACGCTGGCGGGCTCGGTGCTGCTGATGCGGCAGGCGTTCCAGAACCTGATGGCGCGCTACGGGCAGACGCCGGAAGCGGCTGTGCGCATTTGCACGGAGAATCCCGCGCGTTCGATTTGCGCGTCAGGGTTCGGGACGATTTGCGTTGGGGCAGGTGTGCCCCTCACAAGGTGGGGGAAGGATTTCGCTTGGAAGGGAATCCTTGAGTGAAGGAACTTTTGGGTTTTGGCATACTTGTCTTTCTTTTTCTGGCTGAATTTGATTGGAACAGGGGGAATCGCCTCCGCGGAGACGAAATCCCAGCGAAACACGCGGAAACTGCAAGAAGAAGGCACTAACTCAATCGCGCGAAAGGGTCAAGGGGCAATGCCCCTTGCGGAGTCCAGAGGCAGAGCCTCTGGCTTGAAAGGAGGCTGCAACACCCATGATGAAAATCGACTTGAGCGGACAGTGGCAGGTGAAGCTGGACGCGGAAAAACAGGAGACCATGCCGCAAGCGTACCCGGAGACGATGATGCTGCCAGGGACAACATCGGCGGCGGGACTTGGAATGCCGAATCCCGCCAAGGAAACAGGCTGCCTGACCGACGCATACCGCTTCGAGGGAGCGGCGTGGTTCATGCGCACGTTCACCGCGGGCAACTGGACGGGCGAGCAGACGATGCTCACGCTGGAACGCACCCGCAAAAGCACCGTCTACCTCGACGGTCGCCCCATCGGGCATCAGGAGAGCCTCTGTACGCCGCACCGCTACTTCCTGCCGCCTGTGCACGCTGGCGAGCATACCCTTGTCATCCGTGTGGATAATACCGATTATCCCACGCGCGGCGGGCATTTGACCAGCCCCGATACGCAGAGCAACTGGAACGGCATCACCGGCGAAATCAGCCTGACTGTCGCCCATACACTGCTGACCGACCTCACCGTGCGCCCGGACTTGCGGCGCGGCTGCCTGCGCGTGCATGGGCATATCATCGGCGCGCCCGACGGTGTGGCGGGCATCGTGCTGCCGGGGCAGATGGAGCATCTGCTGCCGTACCGCCGGGGCGTGCTGGACGGGGAATGCCCGCTCAAGGGCAATGAAGCCTTCTGGGACGAAGCGCACCCCGAAATCCACACCATCTCCATTGACCTCGACGGCGATGTGTACGAAACGACATTCGGCTTGCGCGACGTGCGGACGCTCGGTCGGCGGCTGCTCATCAACGGGCGCGAAACCTTCCTGCGCGGCAAAGTTGATAATCTGCTGTACCCCAAAACCGGGTACACGCCAACTGACGTTGCGTCGTGGATGACGATTTTGGGCATTGCGAAGGAATACGGTATCAACCATTACCGCTACCACACAGCCTGTCCGCCGGATGCGGCGTTCACGGCGGCGGATCTGCTTGGCGTGTATATGGCGCCGGAGCTGCCGTTTTGGGGGACGGTCGCGGAAGAAGGCGAAGAAGGCTACGACGAGCGCGAACGCGACTTCCTCTTCCAAGAGGGCTTCCGTATTCTGCGCGAATACGGGCATCATCCGTCGTTCCTGTGGCTTTCGCTGGGCAATGAGCTGTGGGGCAGCAAGGACGTGCTGAACCGCATGATGCGCGCCTACCGCGAGGCGGACGACACCAAGCTGTACAGCAGCGGCGCGAACAACTACCAGTTTGTGCCGGACGTGCTGGACGAGGAAAATGTGTTCGTCGGCGTCAGGCTGGGGCGCGAACGGCTGATTCGCGGCAGTTACGCCATGTGCGACGCGCCGCAGGGCATTGTGCAGATGACCGCGCCGGAGTCTGCCAGCAATTATGATGCCAGCATCGTTCCGGAAACGCTGGGGCAGTCGGGTGAAGCCGGCAAGGTGCAGATTCAGTATGGCACGGGCGTGAAGGAAGTGGACGCGCAGTCCGCGGACGCCCTCATCCCGGATGTGCCCGTCATCAGCCACGAGGTCGGGCAGTATGTGTTCTATCCTGATTTCTCGGAGATTTCGCGTTACACCGGGCCGCTGAAGCCGCGCAACATCGAAGCCATGCGCGAGAATTTGGAACGGGCGGGGTTGTACGGCGAGCATGAAGCCTTTTTCCGGCAGACGGGGCATCTGGCGGTGGACTGCTATAAGCGGGAAATCGAAACGCTGCTGCGGTCGCGGGAGGTATCGGGCTTTCAGCTGCTGGACTTGCAGGACTACACCGGGCAGGGGACGGCGCTTGTTGGCGTGCTGAACGCAATGATGGAGAACAAGGGGCTGATTTCCGCCGAGGAGTGGCGCGAGTTCTGCGCCGGAACGGTTGTGCTGGGCGAATTTGCGTCGTTCACGGGCATGATGGGCGAGGATATCCGTTTTGATGTGCAAATCAGCGAATGCGACCCGGAGAAGCAGCATACCTGCATCCGCTGTACCCTCATGGACGGTGAGCGCGAATTGTACGCTTGCGACGTGACGCCGGGTGCACGGCAGGGGCGGCTGACGGACGCAGTGTCCGTCACGTTCCCGGCGGAGTGCTATCGGGACGCCATGCAGGAGCGCATCACGGGCTTGACCGTCGTGCTGACACTGGCGGACGGCACGCGCAATCATTACCCGATTTGGCTGATTCCGCCCGTTGACATCCGCATTACCCGCGAGGGCATCGAGAAGGACGGGCGGATGGTGGCGTTTGTATCCGCAGAAGAGAAGGCGGACGGCGCGGCGATTGTTGTGCCGAGCGCGGAAGGGCAGCTTCCGGCGGAATACTGCACGGATTTCTGGTGCTACCCGATGTTCCGTTCAATCAGCGAGAGCATGGGCAAGCCTGTGCCGGTCGGGACGATGGGGCTGTCCATCGACACCGCGTCGCCGCTGCTGAAGCGGTTCGCACAGGAGGATTACACCACCCCCGTGTGGTACGCTATCCTGCAAACGGCGCATGTGCAGCGCCTTCCGGCGGACATTCACCCCGCGGTGCAGATGATTGACAATACGGAACGCTGTGCGCGGCTGGGCATCCTCTATCAGCAGGATGGCTTGTGGTACTTGACGGCGCGCTTGTGGGAAAAGCCAGATGACCCGGCGGTGCGCGCGCTGGCGTGGTCGTTGTGGGAGGCGCTGAAATGACGCTGATCTACCCCGCGACGGCGGATGCGTTCCGCTGTATTGCGGACGCTTGCCGCCACACCTGCTGCAAGGGCTGGGAAATCGACATTGACCCGAACACGCGGGCGAAGTATGCTGCCATGACGGGTGAAATCGGGCAGCGGCTGCGCGACGCGATTGCGGACACGCCGGACGGTGCTTCTTTCCGCCTGCGGGAGGATGAACGCTGCCCGATGCTGAATGACAGCGGCTTATGCGACATCATCACCGCTTGCGGCGAAGGGGCGCTGTGCCAAATCTGCGCCGACCATCCGCGCTACCGCAACGAGTTTTCGACATTCACCGAAGTTGGCTTCGGGCTTTGCTGCGAAGCGGCGGCGGATTTGACCCTGCACTGGCCACAGCCGATGACGTGGCATACGCAGGGCGGCGGCACACGTCCGCAGGGGTCGCCGGAGGAAGAAACGCTGCTGCAGGCGCGGGCGGCGCTCATCCGCATCATGCAGGACAGAACACGCGGCATTCCTACCCGGCTGAATGCCTTGTGTGAAGCGGCAGGCACGGTAATGCCAACGCGTACGGCAGCGGAATGGGCGGACTTCCTGCGGACGCTGGAGCGCCTTGATCCGACGTGGGACGCGGTGCTGGCGCGGCTGACGAATGCGCCGGACGATTTGCCGGATTTTTCCCCGCTGGCGGTGGAGCAGTTCACGGTGTACCTGCTGCATCGGCATGTGCCGGGGGCGCTGCTGGATGACGATCTGACGGGGCGGGTGCTGTTTTGTGCGGTATCGGGGATGCTGTTCCTGCACCTGTCGACGCTGCTGGGCGAAAACGAAGCGGCGCGGATGTACTCATCAGAAATCGAATACTCGGAGGAAAACCTTTGCTCGTTTCTGGATGAGCTGGATGCAGCAGGGGACGAATAGTTTTCATCAAGCAAAAACAGGCATCTGAAGCATGTGCTTTCGCTTCGGATGCCTGTTTATACTATTTCCAGATTCACCCGCGCCATCTGCTTGCGCCTTTTCCCTTCTGGCGTCCGTTCATTCCACTTAGCGTAGCGCTGCTACGCTGCGTTTCATTCACGTTAGCCAGAATGAAAAATTCGCGGCGCATCTTGGCGCATTTTCATCTGGAAATAGTATTACATGTCAGCTTGCGCTGTATTTGTGCAGAGCACGGGTGATATCACCGTGAATCAGCACGCTGAGCCGGTCAATAATCGCCGTTGGATCTTCCTTCATGCCCTCGCGAATCCAGTTCAGCATCAAGCCGACAAACGCGTATTTGTAGAAGTCGGCAATGAACGCCTTGTCACGGTCACTGACGGACAGCCCGACGGCTTTTTCCTCAACCACGCCAATCAGCAGGTCATACGTCAGCTGATAGAGATAGCGCTCCAAGTGCTCACGGCTGATAGAGTGGTAGACGTTCAGGACGAACGTTTTGTTTTCCAAGACAAGATGGAAGATGTTCAGGAAGCCTTGCTGCCATGTGCTGTACGTCTTGTTGCCGGCAAGCGCGACGCTCGCATCCTCCTGACACGTCCACTCTACCAAGTCGTATATATCTGCAAAATGGTAGTAGAACGTCATCCGGCTGACACCGCAGTCCTCAGCAATATCGTTGATGGTGATTTTGCTCAGCGGCTTCGTTTGCAGGAGCTTTTTCAGGCTTTGCGCTAAGGCGCGTTTTGTGGTCTGCGACATGCTTCACCTCATTGATGCGGCGGGAGACGGCGGCGCTTTATTTCTTCGTCCAGTGCGCACAAGGCGTCCCGCGAGTTAGGGAGTGCGGCAATTGCGGCGCGTATCTCGGTCAGCATGTAATCCGGTATGGCGCGGAGTGTTTCCGGCGCGTCGGCAATGTGGGCGGCAAGAAGCCGAAGCACCTCGGCATCATCCGGCGCATTGCCCATTTCGTCTGCACCTTCGAATGAAGCATCGTTCAGATGGTCGTAAAGTTCCTCCAGCAGTTCATCCATCGGCGTCATATCCGCCTGCACATTGACGGGAATGCCCAATTGCTTGGCAATCGGTGTAATGAATGCCGTTGTGCGGTCATCCGCTGACCAAAACTCACGGGGAAGACCGTGCTGCTGGAGCAGGGGAAGGAAATCAGCGGAGAAGTGGGGAGCGTATTCGTCGATTTTGCGCGGCGGCGTGAGCGTCAGCATTTTGCCGCTGCCGGTATCGACAACACAGAGCAAATAAGGAAAATATGGCACTTGGGCTGGTTTGGCCTGAACAGGGGTGGGGGACATAAACACCGCCAGCGCCCACGGTGCACAGGGCTTCTTGCGCTTCTTCAGCCGCGCCAGCGCCAGTTCATCCTCAATTTTGCCCGCCGGGAGTGTCGGCGCGTCGGGCTTTTGCAGCGTGTAGGAATCCCAGCGATAGCCGTCGGGGGTCGCGGTCAGCAGGGGAATCGGGTGCGTGAATGGGTCGCCCTCAATCAGCCCCAAGGCAAGAGGGTCTTCTGTGCTGAGGCGACGCGATATTTCCAGCAGGGCATCCATTGCTTCCAATAGATGCTGCTGCTCGGTTTCGTCAGTCAGCGCCCACGGCATGCGCGATGGACGATAGCGATGGAAAACCGGAAAATTGTGCTGCCCGCGCAGGGAAATGCCGTGTGCTTTGGCGTAAGCGCGGACGGGCTTTGCCTCCTTCGCGAGGATTTCCTGCGCATTCTCGAAGGATACCTGAATGCAGTCCTGCCCGAGCATACATTCCTCCGCTCGATGGCGCGGCAGAACGCGCATGTCTGTGGTCATGAGTTTGTCAAGCGCGTACAGACCGTCCGTGAGGGAATAAAGCGCCAGCGCCAGATGCGTGCCGTTGCGCCCCATGACGGAGCAGCACGCAATTTCACCATCAGAAAAGCGAACTGCAAAAATATGCGTATCAAACAAATGTTGCCACGGCTTTGCGGCACGGATGGCAAATGCGCGGTCAAACAGCACGTCTGTGTTCATCGTCGGGTGCCCTCCTACGTCCTTTTCTTCAGTATACCATAAAAGCAGGGAACAGGCAAGAAGACGACGAAAAATGAAATACTCTTTCCAGATAATACGATTTCCGGATTCGCCTGTGCCATCTGCTTGCGCCGAAAATCTGGAAATCGTATAAAGAAACACAAAAAAATCCTCCGCTGTAAGAGCGAAGGATGATGCACCTCCGACGGGATTCGAACCCGTGTTTTCGCCTTGAGAGGGCGGCGTCCTAGGCCACTAGACAACGGAGGCAAACGCTGGGGAACTAGGATTTGAACCTAGACAATACGAGTCAGAGTCGTAGGTGCTGCCATTACACCATTCCCCATTGGCACTTCAACGATTGACTTGCGCCACTCGCTGACTGCGAAAATGATTATACCACGCTTTCCCCCGCCTGTCAAGAGGGAAATTCACTTTTTTTCGCAATTTCTGCGTGCTTTTGCATGGAAACGCATCCGCGCGGATACAATACGCGGAAACAGGCGCATGGAGGTGCAAAAAGCGGATGAAAACGATGGTGGGCGACGGCAATTTGGCAGCGGCACAGGTGGCATACGCGCTCAGCGAAACGGCAGCGGTTTACCCGATTACGCCGTCTACGCCGATGGCAGAGAACTGTGACGAGTGGGCGCACATGGGCAAACGCAACGTGTTCGGGCAGAAAATGCGGCTGACGGAGATGCAGAGCGAGGGCGGCGCGGCGGGCGCGCTGCACGGGATGCTCTCGGCGGGAGCGCTGGCAACGACCTTCACCGCGTCGCAGGGGCTGCTGCTGATGCTGCCGGATATGTGCAAAATTTCGGGCGAGCTGCTGCCGGGGGTGATGCACGTCGCGGCGCGGGCGCTGGCGTACCACGCCCTGTCCATCTTCGGCGACCACAGCGATGTGATGGCGGTGCGCAGTGCGGGCTGGGGGATGCTCTGCGCGGCATCGGTGCAGGAAGCGGCGGATTTGGCGGTCGTGGCGCATCTGAGCGCGATGGCGGGCAGCGTGCCAATGCTGCATTTCTTTGATGGCTTCCGCACGAGCCATGAAATCCAGCGGTTCGAGGCGCTTGACGAGGATGAATTACGCGGATTGCTGCCGCAGACGCAAATCCGGCAGTTCCGGGCGCGCGCCATGAACCCGGAGCATCCGCATCAGCAGGGGACGAGCCAGAATCCGGACGTGTATTTTCAGGGGCGGGAAGCGGCAAACCCATATTATTTCGCCCTGCCGGAAATTGTGCAGGACACGATGAACCGCGTCGCGGCACTGACGGGGCGCCCGCTGCGGTTGTTCTCCTACACGGGTGTGCCGGACGCGAAGAAGGTGTTGGTGCTGATGGGGTCAGGCGCGGAGACGGCGGAGGAAACCGCGCGGGCACTCATGCGGACGGGGGAGAAAGTCGGCGTGGTGCGGGTTCGGCTGTTCCGTCCGTTCTCAGCAGAAGCGCTGCTGACGGCTATCCCGGAGAGCGCGGAGCGGATCGCTGTGCTTGACCGCACGAAGGAGTCCGGCGCACTCGGTGAACCGTTGTATCTGGACGTGAACGCGGCGCTGTTTGCCGCCGGGCGGACGGCAAAGGTCTGCGGCGGACGGTACGGGCTGGGCAGCAAGGAGTTCACACCCGCAATGGTCAAGGCCGTGTTCGATGCGCTGGACACGATGGAAGCCGGGCAGCACTTCACCGTCGGCATCGACGACGATGTGACGCACTTGTCCCTGCCGATAGACGCGCATTTTGCCTTGCCGAACGAGGGCGTTATCAGCTGCAAGTTCTTTGGGCTGGGCGCGGATGGCACGGTTGGAGCAAACAAGAGCGCCATAAAAATGATGAGCGCGCAGACGGATCGGCAGGTGCAGGCGTATTTTGCGTATGACTCCAAGAAATCCGGCGGGTACACGGTCAGTCATCTGCGGATAGGGGAAGCGCCGATTCGCGCGCCGTACCTGATAGGGCAGGCGGATTTTCTCGCGTGCCATCAGCCGACGCTGATGAATTTGGATGTGGTGGCGCAGAGCGTCAAGCCGGGCGGCACGGTGCTGCTGAATCTCCCGGACGGCATGGAGATTCCCGCGAAGCTGCGCCGGAGCATTGCGACGCGCCATGCACTGCTTTACACCATCGACGCGGACGCAATCGCGGCGCAGTGCGGCTTGGGCGGGCGCATCAACACGGTCATGCAGACGGCTTTCTTCCAATTAAATGCCTTTTTGCCGGAAAAGCAGCGGCAGCAGCTGCTGAACGAATCGGTTCAGGCAGCGTATGCGAAGAAGGGCGAGCAGGTCGTCGCGGCGAATCTGAATGCAATTGCGAAGACGGCGGATGCGCTGCGACGAGTGGATGTGCCGCCGGAATGGGCGGAACTGCCTGATACGCCGGAGGATGCGCCGCAATCAGCAGTCGAAGCCTTCATGCGCCCGATGCTGCGCCAGCAAGGGGATATGCTGCCGGTGTCCGCCATGGACGCGCGCGGGTTTGCGCCGCTGGGCACGAGTCGGCTCGAAAAGCGCGGCATTGCGCGGCAGATTCCGCAGTGGCGGGCGGAAGCGTGCATCCAATGCGGGCTGTGCAGCCTTGTCTGCCCGCATGGGTGCATCCGCACGTTCTACCCGCTGGCGGAAACGGCGCTTCCGGCGGATTTTCATACGGTTCGGGCGAAGGGAAAGGCGTTTTCCGGGCGGAATTTCCGCGTGCAGGTGTCGCCGCTGGACTGCACGGGATGCGAAAACTGCGCGCGAACGTGCCCTGCGAAGGACAAGGCGTTGGTGATGCGCCCCGCAGCGGAAATGGCGCAGGAGCGGGCAAACTGGAATTTCGCCGTGTCGCTGCCGGAATCGGCGATTGGGGAGGCGGACACCATCCCGCTCTCGCAGGCGAAAACGCCGCTGTTCGAGTTCTCCGGCGCGTGCGCGGGGTGCGGCGAAACGCCGTATATCAAGCTGCTAACACAATTGTTCGGTTCGCACTTGATGATTGCCAATGCCACGGGCTGCTCGTCCATCTACGCCGGGAGCGCGCCCAGCTGCCCCTATACCGTCAATCAGAAAGGGCAGGGCGTGGCGTGGGGCAACAGCCTGTTTGAGGATAACGCGGAATTTGGCTTCGGGCTGTATCTGGCGATGAAGCACCGACGGGCGCATCTGGCGGAGCAGGTCGAGACGCTGGCGGCAGAGTGCCCGGAATTGGCGGAATCGTGCCGCGCGTGGCTGGGCAGCCGCGAGGATACGGCGCTTTCGGCACAGGCGGGGAAAGCGCTGCTGGCGGCGTGCGAGACGCTTTCACATCCGCTGGTGAAGGAAATTGCGGATTCGGCAGACTTGCTGGCGGCCAAGAGCGTGTGGCTCATCGGCGGCGACGGCTGGGCGTTTGATATTGGCTTCGGCGGGCTTGACCATGTGCTGGCATCGGGCGAGAAGGTGCGGGTGCTTGTGCTGAACACGCAGGTCTACTCCAACACGGGCGGACAGGCATCGAAGGCGACCCCGGCGGGTGCGGCGGCACGGCTCATGTCCGGTGGGAAATCCGGCGCGGAGAAGGATTTGGGGCTGATGGCAATGACCTACGGGCATGTGTACGTTGCGCAGGTGGCGATGGGCGCGAATCCGAATCAGCTGCTGAAGGCCATGCACGAGGCAGAAGCGTGGGACGGCGCGGCGCTCATCATTGCCTATGCGCCCTGCATTGCGCACGGGATTGACATGCGTGACGTGCAGGAAATCGAGAAGGACGCCGTGAAATGCGGGTATTTCCCACTGTACCGCTATCATCCGGCGAATGGGCTGATGCTGGACAGCAAAGCGCCGGACGGGGATTTTCAGGCGTTCCTGATGCGGCAGGGGCGGTTTGCGGCATTGCGCCGGAGCGATCCGGCGAAGAGCGAAACCCTCTGCAAAATGGCGGAAGAAGCTGCACGGCGACGCTGGAACCTGCTGAAAATGCTGAAAAATCGGGAAATGACGTAAATCTGCATCTAAAACAGACAATATCAAAGGGAAACAACTGTTTTCATGTCGGAAAAAGAGCGGCAACAGACCGAATACACCAACGAAAACGTTGTCTGACGAAAAAAAACCGTGTAAGGAACTTACAGATCAATTTCTGATTGATTTAGGCAGTTTCAATAAAGAAGTGCGGTAAAAACTTGCACAAATCTTGTAAATCATATGGTTTGAACTTGACAAATGACGCGCCAAAAGCTATAATGAATTTACAAGTGCGGAAATGTCTGCCCTTAATCCGGGCAAAGACGAAAACGCTTTCGTAAACCTCGGAGACTTACGAAAATGTTTCGCCGACAGGCATCAGGCACGATCAGCTTCTCTAAGGAGGAATCATCATGAATTGCACCAAGAAGTTTCTTGCACTGCTGATGGTGCTGGCGATGGCGCTGGGCATGACCGCTGTGGCGGAATCTCCGGTGGCGTCTCCTGTGGCATCTCCCGTGGCATCTCCCGTGGCGGGCGAAGTCGAACCGCTCTCTACGGCGTTCCTGATGTATGCCGACGCCAACTGGCACTACCAGTGGTGGCACGACGGCTCTGAGCCGGCGGAGGGCATGAAGGTGACCGAGGCGGCGATTACCGGCGAGGGCTCCTACACCGTAGGCCTTGACTTCACCGGTACGCCCGAAGGCGCGGCGAGCGGCATTGCGTTTGCGGCCATCGGTCTGGAGAACGGCGAAAAGGCGCTGCCCGGCTGGACGATTCGCGTGGATGAAATTCGCGTGAACGGTCAGCCCATCGAAGCGAAGAAGGGCTACACCTCTTCCGACGACGGCATCATTACCCGCTCCAACATCTACAACGAATGGGTCAGCGAGCTGCCCGCCGACGCGCGTTCCTGGGACGGCGTGACCGAGGACGCGAACTGGATAACCGTGGACAAGGCGGCGTTTGAGCGCGTGGAAAACGTCGAGGTTGATTTCACGCTCTTCCGCTACGGCGCTGACATGGCGTACATCATGTTCGCCGACTCCTCCTGGACGAGCCAGTACTGGGGCACGGACGATTCCGCTGTGAAGGCGACCAACGCGACCGTGACCGGCGCGGGCGACTACACCGTGGGTCTGGACTTCACCGCGACCGAAGCGGGCGCGGCTTCCGGCGTTGCCTTTACCGCGCTGGGCATCAAGCACGGCGAAAAGCTCTTCCCCGGCATGTCCATCAAGCTCAACGATATCCGTATCAACGGCGAATCCGTTGCGTTCACCAAGGGCTACACCTCCTCTGACGATGAGGTGGAAACCCGCATGAACATCATGAACGAATGGGTTGCCGAAGTTCCCACTGACGCTTCTGTCCGCTCCTACGACAAGGACCTGACGGGCGTGTCTCCTGTCATCGTGGACAAGGCGGCGTTTGAATCCGTCAAGACCTACGAAATCGACTTCACCCTCGTGCCCAAGACGGACACGGCGTTCCTGATGTTCGCCGACAGCGATTGGGCGACCTCCGCGTGGAATCCCGGCGAATTTGCAGAGGGTAACGCTGTGACCGTGGACGGCCCCGGCACCTACACCCTGTCCCTTGATTTCTCCGGCGTTAAGGGCGGCGAAATCCCCGGTGTTGCGTTCATGGCGGTCGGCATTGCGAACGGCGAAGCGACCTTCCCCGGCTACTTCATCGACATCACCGAAGTCAAGGTCAACGGCGAAGCAATCGAACTCGGCAAGGACTTCACCACGACTGACGACGGCATCGTGACCCGATCCAACATCTGGAATGAATGGGTGACGGACATCCCGGCGGAAGCCCGCGTGGCGGACGGCAACCTCGAAGGCGTGACCGCGAAGATCGCGACGGCGGAAGCGCTCTCCGGCATTAAGACCATCGACGTGACCTTCGACTACATCTACGGTGTGCCGCCGGTTGTGGAAACCGAACAGCCCCTGACCGAAGATGAAGTGAAGGAACTGACCTCCAAGACCTACGGCGCGTACATCGCCGTGCAGTCTGATCCGAACTACATCTTCCGCAACGACTGGGAGGAACCCTCCTACGGCCGCGACGCGGACAACGATGTGTTCACCAAGCTGGCGAAGACCAACAACGACGGCACGATTACCGATTACGGCGCGACGTTCGAGGATGCGGTCATCTCCGGCAACGGCACCTACACCTGCTCCATGACCACGGGCGACATGGGCTTCGGCGAGGATACGGCGTTCCACTTCTTCCGCGTCTCCACCGACATTCCGTCCAAGCTGGTCAAGGAAGGCTACGTCACCATTTCTGATGTGACCATCAAGATTGGCGAAGGCAAGACGCAGTCCGGCGTTGTGGTGGATACCTCCGGCGATTGGGTGAAGCTGATTGTCGAGGACAACTACAACAACATCAAGGCGGACGGCGTTGTGCTGACCGTGCCCGCCCCGAACACCACGACGGTCTTCACCTTCACGGTCTCCGGTCTGGCGGAGTAATCCTGCACTACTTTCCTCTGGCGCGCTCTCCGGCTTCGGCTGAGGAGCGCGCCACGGGGATTCCTGCCCTTGCCTTAGTCGCGTTGATGGATGAACGCTGGACATCATCCGCCAGCGCTCATCCATCAACGCGCGGCTGGTCAAAGCAGAGGAGCGTCACGAAGAAAGAAATGAGGGGATACCATGCAGGCGACGATTTCAGCCAAATCCGGCGGACAGGCGACTTGCGTCCGGGAAAAAACGAACTGGGCGCTGATCATCATCCGCATTCTGACCGCGTTTGCCGGGCTGATGATCTTCTTCCCGGAGGTCAATCCCGGTCGACTGATGTCGGACATCAACGCGAATACTTCGCTGTTCACCGCCGCGATTTCGTACAGCACGCTGACGGACAGCTTTGCCCGCCCGCTGCGTATGGGCTGGGTGCAGCCGTGGCACTTCTACCTCATCATGGGCGGCTGTGCGCTGCTGATGCTTGGCATCATCCTGAGTGCGATCGGCGCGTGCATGTCGCTGGGCAATCACCGCATGAAGCGCGCAGCCGTCAAACTGCCGCTGATTGGCTCGGTGCTGATGCTCGGCGGCATCGGAATGCTGGTGTACCTGAACAGCATCCTTCCGGCGCTGGAAAAGGCGGAACGCCTGAAGCTGATGACACCGACCGGCGCAATCGCCTTCTGGGCGGTGCTGGGGGGGCTGCTGCTCGTATTCAGCATTGTGAGCATGGTCACCATTCCCAAGGATATGGAAGAAAAGATGGAGATGGAGGAGAAATACCGCCTGTTCCTGATGTTCCTGCCTGTTCTGATTCTGACGGTCATCTTCTGCTACCTGCCGCTGTACGGCTGGCGCTATGCGTTCTTTGATTATAAGGTCGGCGACGCGCTGAGCAGCGAGAACTTTGTGGGCCTCAAGTGGTTCAGCTACCTGTTCTCCAACGGCGCAACCCGCAATGACCTTGTGCGCGTGCTGCGCAACACGCTGATTATGTCTGGCTTGGGCATTGCGACGAGCTGGCTGCCGATTGCCTTCGCCGTTTTGCTGGCGGAACTGCGTTCGACGAAGTTCCAGCGCGTTGTGCAGACCCTGACGACGATTCCGAATTTCATCTCATGGGTTCTGGTGTACGCGATCGCGTTCGCGATTTTCTCCACCGACGGCTTCATCAACTCCTTCCTGCGCAACGTCATGGGGCAGACCGCCACGACAGACTATCTTGCCAGCGCGGATTTCATCTGGCTCAAGATGCTGCTGTGGGGTACTTGGAAGGGCTTGGGCTGGAGCGCTATTGTCTACATCGCGGGCATTGCGGGCATTGACCAGCAGCTGTACGAAGCCGCGAAGGTGGACGGCGCGAACCGCTTCCAGTGCATCCGCCACATCACGATTCCCGGCTTGATGCCCACTTACATGGTCATGCTGCTGATGGCGATTGCGGGTATGCTCTCCAACGGCATGGAGCAGTACCTCGTTTTCGAGAACCCGCAGAACAGCGCAACCATCGAGGTGCTGGACTTGTATGTCTATCACAGCGGCATTAAGAGCGGCTTGATTCCGCTTTCCACGGTCGTCGGCGTATTCAAGAGCCTGATTGGCGTGCTGCTGCTCTTCGGCGCGAACGGCATCTCCAAGGGCGTGCGCGGCGAAAGCATCATTTAAGGAGGCGGAGAAGCAATGAGCAACACCGAAGTCATGAAGCAATCCGCCGTCAAACTGGCGGGCAAGCACCCGAAGAACAAGATTCACCGCACGGCTGGCGACATCGTGTTTGATGTTTTCCTGTACATCCTCTTTGTGGCTTTCACAATTCTGTGCGTTTTCCCATTCTATTACCTGTTCATTAACACCATTTCCAGCAATGACGCGGTGGCGGGCGGCTTGGTCAACTTCTGGCCAGTCGGCATCCACTTCCAGAATTACCTTTCCCTGCGCGATGTGGCGGACTTGGGTTCGTCGGTTATCGTGACGGTGGCGCGTACGATTCTGGGCACAGCGCTGATGGTGCTTGTCAGCGCGTGGGCGGGCTATCTGGTGACGAAGCAGAAGATGTGGCATCGGTCGCTGATGTACCGTGCGCTGGTCATCACGATGTACTTCAACGCGGGTCTGATTCCGTGGTACATGAACATGCTGATGCTGGGGCTGACGAACAACTTCCTCGCCTACATCCTGCCGGGCATGATTGCGCCGTACAACATCATTCTGGTGAAGACGTACATTGAGTCGATTCCGGCGTCGCTGGAGGAATCCGCGGTCATTGACGGCGCGAACACGCCGACGGTGTTCCTGAAGATTATCCTGCCGCTGTCCGTGCCGATTCTGGCGACGATTTCGATTTTCGGCGCGGTCGGCAACTGGAACTCGTTCCAGGATTCGCTGCTGCTGATGTCCTCCCGGCCGGAGCTGTACACCCTGCAGCACCGCCTGTATGTGTACCTGAACCAGTCCTCGAACCTGTCGGCGCTGGTCAACGGTTCGGGCGGCATGTCCACGCAGGCGGCGGCGAACATGCTCAACACGCGCGTTATCAAATACACGGTCGCCATGGTGTCGATCATCCCGATTCTGCTGGTGTACCCGTTTATGCAGCGCTTCTTTGTTAAGGGAATCATGCTGGGTGCCGTGAAGGGCTAACCCGGCTGGTGATAGTTACTTCAAATACGGAAAGGAGAATCTTGCAAATGCGCAAATTGACCCGACTCTTCGCCCTGATGATGGCGCTGACCATGCTTCTGGGCGCTCTGCCTGCGCTGGCAGAGGAACCTGCCAATCCCTCCGGCATCCCGTACTACAAGGTGACCAGCGACCTGTACGATTTCATCGACATGGATGGCGCGCCCATCCAGATTGAAATTTACAGCCAGCTGGCGAACTACTCCGGCCGTCAGACCGGCTGGGGCGCTGCGCTGATGAAGGATCTGTTCAACGTTGAACTGGTCATCATCCCCGATCAGGATGGCACATACCAGACCCGCACGCAGTCCGGCAACCTCGGCGACATCGTCGTCTGGGGCGCGAATGGAGAGGACTATAAGCAGGCAATCAAGAACGGTCTGCTGCTGGAGTGGGACGAAGACGACCTTGCGGAGACGTATGCGCCCTACGTTTGGGCGAACTATCAGGATGCGCTGTCGTCCAACCGTCTGGTGTCCGAAGACGGCGACAATCTGTACGGCTTCGGCATGGACGTGGCGACCTCCCGTCAGGGGCATAAGTCCTTCATGTACTCCTGGGATCTGCGCTGGGATTTGTATTCTCAGCTCGGCTACCCGGAAATCAAGAATTTGGATGACCTGCTTGCGGTCTTCAAAAAGATGAAGGAAATCTGCCCCACGGACGAGCTGGGCAACGAGACGTATGCGGCGTCCCTCTGGCCTGACTGGGACGGCAACATGGTCATGTACGTCAAGGCGATGGCGACGGCGTACTATGGCTATGACGAACTCGGCTTCGGTCTGTACAACCCCACGAATGGCGAATTCTACGATGCGCTGGATGAAAACGGCCCGTACATCGAAATGCTGCGCTTCTTCAACCAACTCTATCGCGCCGGCCTGCTTGACCCGAACTCCATGACGCAGACCTACGACGAAATGAGCCAGAAGGTGAAGAACGGCGGCGTGTTCTGGGGCATCTTCAACTATGCCTCCTCCATGGTCTACAACACGGACAAGCATCTGGGCGAAGGCAAGATGATGTATGCGCGTGTGCCGGACGAAGCGAACCCCATCGTCTACGGCCTGTCCACGCTGGGCGGCAACCGCATCTGGTCTGTCGGCTCGAAGGCGGCGTATCCGGAACTGTGCCTTGCGATTCTGGACTTCTTCGCGACTCCCGAAGGCTCGATGACCATGTGGTACGGCCCGCGCGGTCTGATGTGGGACTATGACGAAAACGGCGGCATGTACTTCACCGAACTGGGCGACATCTGCAACAAGGACACCAAGCATGACCTGAACGGCGTTGTGTGGACGTCCCCCTACACGGGCAAGCAGTACACCCTGTCCGGCAACTTCAACGACGGCTGCATTCAGGCGAACAACACCACTTACAGCAAGGACGCCATCAACCCTGACGGCAAGCTGGGCGAAACGTTCAACAGGGACACTTGGGTTTCCATCTTGAACGCGGTTTCCTACCCGATTCAGGAGGACTGGCGCAACTGGTCCGGCGCGGTGCTGGCTGACCCGTACTTCGAGTCCATCGGCAAGTACACCATCATGCCCGACCTGCCTTACTCCGAGTCCGTGAAGGATGACGAACTGAAGGTGAAGTGGGAGCAGTGCGCCAAGAGCATCAAGAACAACAGCTGGCTGGCGATTTATGCGAAGGCGGACGGCGAGTTCAACATGCACATCCGCAACATGATTACGCAGTGCAACAACTACGGCTATGCGGACTGTCTCGAATGGAGCAAGGGCGAAGCGGCGACCAAGTGGCGCCTGACGCAGGAACTCAACGCGGTTGGGCAGGAGTAAGCAATCCTTGGAAACAAAAAGCAGGGGTGCGTGAGAAGCGCATCCCTGTTTTTTGGTTCTGTTTTGCTGATGATTTTGTGATTAGAAACTTGTTTTTTTGTGTTGCAGGGGTTTCGCCTCTGCGGAGGCGACAAGGGGGCAATGAAAACAGACGAAGTCTGCGGTCGCCCCCTTGACCCCTTCGCAGTGCACACCCGTGTTTCTTGGTTTTGCATGTTGCATGGGGACGAAAGGTACACTAACTAAAAACTTTCAATAAAAACCAATTAACTTGGGTGGCGCCGAAGGTTTCCAAAGGGCGATCGGAAAGCCCTTTGGTCGCGTCCGCAGACGCGAAACCTTGCATAAACACGCGGACACAGTATGAAGAAGCTACCAACTCAATCGCGAAAAAGGGTCAAGGGAGGAACTCCCTTGCGGGGTGCAGGGGCAGCGCCCCTGCCTCTGGCGCCTCTCACAGCTCTTCCCCGTTCTCAATCGCCGTAATCATGTCGATGCGGCGCTGGTGACGGCCGCCTTCGAACTCGGCGGTCAGCCAGTGGGTTGCAATCATCTTCGCTAAGTCAACGCCGACGACGCGCGCACCCATCGTCAGGATGTTGCTGTTGTTGTGGCGCTTGCTCAATTCGGCGCTGTATACATCCGAACAGGTGCAGACGCGCGTGCCCTTCACCTTGCTTGCCGCAATGCCGATGCCGATGCCCGTGCCGCAAATCAGGATGCCGCGGTCGCACTCGCCGGACGCAACCGCCTTCGCCGCGCGGTAGCCGTATACGGGATAATCGCAGGAGACCGCCGTGTCCGTGCCGAAATCCTTCCATTCCAGCCCCATCGAGTCCAGCAGCTTCATCATTTCCTTTTTGAGTTCAATGCCGGTGTGGTCGCAAGCCAAAGCAATCATGAGAAAATCCTCCTTTATCCTCCGAAACCGCCCATGCAGACGATTCGCTCTTCTTTATGATAATACGCGAAAAAATGCGAAACTCCTGCCGATGGAAAAAGAAAAGGGTAGAATCCGCGCGGAAAGCATGGTATACTAACATGGTGCAAGAATCGCACGAATCTCCCAAGGAGGGAAACAAAATGGCAGATAATTGCAAGCTGTGCCGCATTGCGCTGGAGAATGTCTCCGTGGTGCGCGGCGGACAGACGCTTTTGCAGGATGTGTCGATGCACATCCACTGCGGTCAGCTGACGGTGCTGATCGGCCAGAACGGCGCGGGCAAAACGACGCTCATCCGCGCCCTGCTGGGGGAATACGCTCACGCTGGTACGATTCGCCATGTGGACGGCGAAGGGCGCGACGTGGCGCACATGCGCACGGGCTATGTGCCGCAGCACCTGGAATTTGACAAGGAGATGCCTGTGACGGTGGAGGACTTCCTCGCCGCCAGCCTGACGCGCCGCCCGGTGTGGACGGGGGTCGGCAAAAAGACCCGCGCGCAGGTGATGGAGGCGCTGAAAATGGTGGAGGGCGAAAAGCTGCTGCACCGCCCGCTCGGCCGCTGCTCCGGCGGCGAATTGCAGCGCGTGCTGCTCGCGCTGGCGCTGCATCCCGCACCTGACCTGCTTGTGCTGGACGAGCCCGTCTCCGGCGTTGATCAGAACGGCTTGCAGATGTTCCTGGATACCGTTGTGCGCCTGAAGGAGCATCACCATATGGCGATTCTGCTCGTCAGCCACGACCTGAACGTCGTCCGCCAGTATGCTGACCATGTGGTGCTGCTGGACAAGACGGTGCTGAAGCAGGGCAAGCCGGATGACGTGTTCGCATCGCCGGAATTCCAGAAGGTGTTCGGGCTGGGCGCAAAGACGCTCAATGCCCAGCGGCTGCATGGCGCGGAACGCTGGATGGGGCGCAAGGCGGAAACGCCCGAGGAGGAAATCGCCCGTGCCGCCGCCGTGGTGGACGACGAGACGAAAGGAGGCCAGGCGTGATGGATGCGATTCGCGCGTTCGTGCAAACGCTGCTGCCCTTTGAATTTCTGCAATTTGACTTCATGGTCAATGCGCTTCTGGCGATTCTGCTGCTGACGCCGCTGCTGGGGCTGCTCGGCACGATGGCGGTCAACCAGCAGATGGCGTTCTTCTCCGACGCCCTGGGTCACAGCGCGCTGACGGGCATCGGGCTGGGCATTTTGCTCGGCGTGTCGAGTGATTTGCTGGCGATGCTGGTGTTCGGCATCGTCTGGGCGCTGCTGATTTGCCGCATCAAGCAGACCGGGGCAGCGTCCACCGATACAATCATCAGCGTCTTTTCGTCCACGTCAGTGGCGGCAGGCGTGCTGGTGCTGTCCATGGGCGGCGGATTCGCGAAGTATTCGTCCCTGCTCGTCGGCGACGTGCTGGCAGTACAGGACAGCGATTTGCTCTATCTGTTGATTGCGCTTGTGGCGGGCATTGCGCTGTGGGCGGTGATGTACAATTCGCTGCTGCTGTCGGGCATCAGCCCGTCCTTGGCGCGCAGCCGAGGCATCCATAATCGGCTGGTGGAGTGCGCGTTCGTAGTGCTGGTGGCGGTCGCGGTTATGCTGGCGATTCGCTGGGTCGGCGTGATGCTGATTAACGCATTGCTGATTCTGCCCGCGGCGGCGGGGCGCAATCTGGCGCGGTCAAGCCGTCAGCACGCGGTGTACAGCGTGGTGATTGCGCTGGTGTGCGGCGTGGCAGGGCTGATTTGCGCGTATTATCTGGATACGACGGCGGGTGCGGCGATTGTGTTGTTCGCGGCGGTGTGCTACGCCATCTCGCTGGGCATTCGGGCGCTGAGAAAATGATACTATTTTCAGATCCACCTGCGCCATCTGCTTGCGTCTTGGCACATGTTCATCTAAAAATAGGATAACGGAGGAACGATATGGAGCGAATCCTGATACTGATGCAGGCGGCGAACTGGGCGGAAGCGACCGAGGCGCTGACCTCCGCGCGGGAGAACGCCCTGCACCGCAATGCGCTGTCGTACGCGCTGGTGCTGCCGGAAGCCCCGACATCCCCCGAAGAATGCAATATGGCGGCGTTCGGGGCGCTGCAATACCTTGTCAGCCCGGAAATGACTTTTGCTGCGATGGAAACGCTCTGGCACGGCGAACGCTATGCGCTGCTGGCGCATCCGGCGATGCGCTTTGAGCGCGACTGGGAGAAGAAGCTCCTACGCGCACTGAACGACTGCCCGGTGGAAAACGCTCAGGCGGTGCTGACGGGCTATCTGCCGGCGCAGGATGACCCGATTGGCGCGGTTTGTCCGGTTGCGGCGGAGCGCATTGACCCGGACGGCACGCTGTGCTTTGCACACGGAATGCCCCTGACGCTTGCGGCGCACCCGATGCCGGGCGCGTTTCTTCATCCGGACTTCTTCTTTGCGCGCGCGGGCTTCATCCGGGCAATGGCGCAGGGGAGCGGTACAGCGTTCCTGCGCGCGATGGTGCAGGGCTGGCAGTGCTGCACGCTGAATCAGCCCGTCATCACCCTGACGCACGATTTGCCCGTGCCGCCTGTGCGGATAGACCCGCAGAAGAATGGCTTGGCGCAGCTGAAGGAAGAATACGGCGTTGATTTCGCGGCGGGTACGCTGTCCGCGGCGGCGAAGCGAGGCTTGAAGTCAAACAGCCTCGACATGACGCTGGCGGTGACGCCGCTGATGCGCATTAAGTCGGCAGTGCAGCGGCGGCGCAGGAAGCGCACCGACCCGATGCCGCTGTGCGTGACGGTCTGCCCGGCCTCGCTGGACGAAGAAGGGATGCACTGGCTGCGCCAGCTGACGCAAATGCAGGATTTGGCGCTGCTGTGCTATGCCGAAGGGCTGAAGCTGCGCGAAGTGGCGGAGTTCCACCCGAACGTGCTGGAATACAAGCCGCGCTATGCTCTGCCGATGCCGACGGGCAAACCGCCGCTGTTCAGCCGCGCGGCGATGCTCAGCGCGGCGCGCGACCGGGTGCTCTCCAGCACGCACTATATCTGGATGGCGCCGGACTGTGTGCGCTATCCGCTCTATACCGGCATGGCGCTGCCGTGGAAGCGGCTGTGCGGCGAGAAAATCGTGCTGGCAAGCGTCAGAAACCGCCTCGACCTGTCCATGGTCGTTGTGCCGGACAAGCAGATAAAGCCGCTGATGAGCGCCATTGGGGAGCAATTACGGGCATTGCTGGCGGCAGGGACGATTCCGGAGACGGAAGAGACACTCTGGGCAGGCATTGTGAAGGAACATCCGGACTGGTTTGAGTTTCGGGCGCTGCCGGTGGAAAAACAGCTGTTCACATTCTTGCTGTGAGGAGAGAGAATTATGCAGACGATTGCATTTCGGCTCATCAAGGGGATTATGCTGCTTCCGGGGTCAGCGGTTGCTGCTGGAGGAGTAATCCGATTTTCAAATTCATATGCGCACTCCCCGCAGACAAGCGCATAATACGGACAAATCTGCCGTATCAAGCGGGGAAAGTTCGGGAACGCAGAAAAAACGTTTTTTCGCTCGATTTTCGCCGCCAGTGGAAGCTGTTCTGTTTACCGGGCTTGCGGCGCTTCGGGCGGTTTTCGGCTGTCCATTTCGACCAGATTCAGCATTGACAAGAGCGGCTCCTGTGGTGTATGATGGCATTCGTTCCTGCTTTGCAGACACTATATGTAGCATGGGCAGGAGAAAACATCCACAACTTATGCCGAATGAACGGCTGGTTATCAATTGGTTCTCAAATGGGAAATAATACGGATAGAATAGAGAATGATGGAGGCACCGACCATGGGCATTGATATGATTCGCAAACGCGATGGACGCGAAGTTCCTTTTGATCAGGACAAGATTGAGCAGGCCATTTTCGCGTCTTTTCAGGCGTCGGGCAGTGCGCGCGGGCATGAGACGAGCCGCAAGCTGACGGAGGAAGTTGTCCGCCTGCTGGAGAACAACGAGAACATCAGCGCCATCCCCAGCGTGGAGCAGGTGCAGGACACGGTGGAGCAGGTGCTGATGCGCAACGGTTTCACCCGCACGGCGAAGTCCTACATCCTCTATCGCGCCGAGCGCAGCCGCGTCCGCGAGATGAACTCCCGCCTGATGCGCACGTTTGGGGACATTGTGTTCAAGGACGCCAGCGAATCCGACATCAAGCGCGAGAACGCCAACATCAATGGCGATACTGCCATGGGCGCAATGCTCAAATTCGGCAGCGAAGGCGCAAAGCAGTATTACGAGAAGTACGTCATGGATCCGCGATTTGGTCAGGCGCACATGGACGGCGATATCCACATTCATGATATGGACTTCTACACGCTGACGACGACGTGCTGTCAGATTGAACTGAAGAGCCTGTTCAAGGGCGGCTTCTCCACGGGGCACGGCTATTTGCGTGAGCCGCAGGACATCACGTCCTACGCGGCGCTGGCGTGCATTGCCATTCAGGCGAACCAGAACGATCAGCACGGCGGACAGGCGATTGTGGACTTCGACTACGGCATGGCGCCCGGCGTGAAAAAGACGTTCATCAAGCGTTACCGCATGAACCTCTCCCGTGCGCTGGAGCTGCTGCTGAACGACGCGGAGTGCGACGCGCACGCCAATGAACTGGTGGCGCAGACCAAGGCGGAGAACCTCGAACCCACGCTGGAAGAGAACGCTGACCATCGCGCATGCATGGCGGAACTGCTGACGAAGTATGTGGCGGACGAGCAGATGATTGCCCGCATTCTCGACTTCACGCAGCGCCGCTCCGAGCAGGAGACAGACAAGGCGACCTATCAGGCAATGGAGGCGCTCATCCACAATCTGAACACTATGAACAGCCGCGCGGGCGCGCAGGTGCCGTTCTCGTCCATCAACTACGGCATGGACGTGTCGCCTGAAGGCCGTTTGGTGATGAAGAATGTGCTGCTGGCGACGGAAGCAGGTCTGGGCGGCGGCGAAACGCCGATTTTCCCGATTCAGATTTTCCGCGTCAAGGAAGGCGTCAACTTCAACCCCGGCGACCCGAACTACGACCTCTACCGCCTCGCCATCCGCACGAGCGCAAAGCGCCTGTTCCCGAACTTCTCCTTCGTGGACGCGCCGTTCAACCTTCAGTACTACAAGCCCGGCCATCCGGAGACCGAAATCGCCTACATGGGCTGCCGCACCCGCGTGATGGGCAATGTCTACGACCCTGATCGCGAAATCGCCCCGCGCCGCGGCAATCTGTCCTTCACGTCCATCAACCTGCCGCGCATCGCCATCGAGGCGAACGGCAACGTCGATGTGTTCTTCAAGGTACTGCAGGAGCGCATGGAACTGGTGATTGACCAGCTGAACGAACGCTTCCGCATCATCAGCAACAAGCGCGTGAAGAACTTCCCGTTCCTGATGGGCGAGGGCGTGTGGATTGACTCCGAGAAGCTGAGCTGGAACGACAAGGTGGGCGAAGTGCTCAAGCACGGCACGATGACCATCGGCTTCATTGGTCTGGCGGAAGCGCTGGTTGCCTTGCGCGGCAAGCATCACGGCGAGGACGAGGAAAGCCAGAAGCTGGGTCTGAAAATCATCCGCACGATGCGCGAATACACCGACAAGGTGTCCGCGGAGACGGGGCTGAACTACTCCGTCATTGCCACGCCTGCGGAAGGTCTGTCCGGCCGCTTCATCCGCCTCGACAAGCAGCGCTTCGGCATCATCCCCGGCGTGACCGACCGCGAATACTACACGAACTCCTTCCATGTGCCGGTTTACTACCACTGCACGGCGTTCCATAAGCTGAGCGTGGAAGCGCCGTATCATGCGCTGACCAACGGCGGCCATATCTCCTATGTGGAGATGGACGGCGACCCGCTGAAGAACCTCGACGCGTTCGAGAAGATTGTGCGCTATATGCACGACATCGGCATCGGCTACGGTTCGATTAACCACCCGGTTGACCGTGACCCGCTGTGCGGCTATAATGGCATTATCGACGATACTTGCCCGTGCTGCCACCGTGGGGAAACCACTCGCGTGACGGAACGCATCAAGCGCATCAAGGTGGAGGGCTAAAAGCCACTTTACCCCAAATGCCGGGGAACGCGCTCAAGCCGGGCACCGAAAAAAGGGTCAAGGGGCAATGCCCCTTGCGGAGTCCAGAGGCAGCGCCTCTGGTAGGGTCTGGGGCAACGCCCCAGCGTCCCTCCCCATAAAACGCCTTCTCCTTCGGGGGAGGGCGTTTCCGTCATTCATTCATCCACCGCGAAAGAGGGTCAATTACCATGGAAATCCGCATCTTTGGTTTGGCAGACGACAGCATCGTCGATGGGCCGGGCGTCCGCTATACTGTGTTCGTGCAGGGATGTCCGCACCACTGCCCCGGCTGCCATAATCCCGCGTCGCATGACTTCGCCGGCGGCACGCTGATGGACACCGACGGCATCATCCGCAAAATCGGCGAGAATCCGCTGCTGGACGGCGTGACGCTCTCCGGCGGCGAACCCATGTGCCAGCCCGAAGCCTGCCGCGCGATTGCGGACGCGGCGCACGCAAAGCACCTTAACGTTTGGTGCTACACGGGCTTCACGCTTGATGCGCTGCTGAAGGAGAACGACCCGGCGCGCATGGCGCTGCTGCACGGCATCGACGTGCTGGTGGATGGACGCTTCGTGCAGGAGCAGAAGTCGCTGTCGCTGCTCTACCGCGGCAGCAGCAATCAGCGGCTGATTGACGTGCCGAAAACGCTTGCGGCAGGCGAAATCACCCTCTGGACACCGCCTGTGTGGTGATTGCTCTGCGAATTTTACAAACAATTCACAGAATCACAAGCGAAAACTGGAAAATAATAGTTGAATTTCCTGCACAAGTGTGCTATACTGATAGCAGGGAGGCGAATGCGGGTGAAAATCCTATTTGTGTGTCACGGCAATATTTGCCGCAGCCCTATGGCGGCAATGGTGTTCCGGTACTTGGCACAGCAGCGGCATGTGTCTGGTGAGTTTGAAGTGGATTCCGCCGCACTGAGCAGCGAGAAAATTGGCAATGGGATTTATCCGCCCGCGCGCCGAATTCTGGTCAAGCACGGGGTGCCCTGCACGGAGCATCGTGCGCGGCAGATTACGCCGGAGGATTTTGAAACGGCGGATCTGATTATCGGCATGGAGTGGGGGCACTTGAAGAAGCTGCGTGCTCTGTGTCCGAAGGAGCAGCAGGCAAAGCTGCATCTGCTGCTGGACTTTGCCGAGCGGCAGGGCGACATTGAAGATCCGTGGTATACGGATGACTTTGACCGGGCGTACCGTGACATTCTGCGCGGCTGCGAGGGTCTGCTGCGGAACCTGACGGAAAACAAGACGGCATAACAAAAGGATGTCAAGGAGCGAAATCATCCTGACATCCTTTTTGATTTCAGCGATTATTCTTCCGTTTTCGGCGCTTCCTCCGGCGCGCTTTCCGTCTCATCCCAGCGGCGAACCGTGCGCTGCGCCAAACTTACGAAGTCCAGCATGAACGAGCGCTCGCGGTTATCGTTGGTATAGGGGAAGTCCACCGCGTTCTCGGACAAGCTCGCGCCCAGCAGCAGACATGGCGACACTGACAGCACATTGCAGATGGAAACCAGCGTATCAATGCTGGCAATGCGCGTGCCGCGCTCGATGTGCCCCATGAAAGACGAGGAAATGCCGACCTTCTCCGCCAGCTGCTCCTGCGTTAGATGCTTCGCTTTGCGGGCATCGCGCACTCGAAGTCCCAAATCCTGATAATTTACGGTCATGTTCATATTCCTTCTTTCTTATTGCCCCAATTGTTCGGGTTTTATTTATTATAATGGATGAAAGAAAATCGAAGAAGAGACGATAAGCAATATTATGATTCTTTTGGTGCAGATTACACGAAATAATGGACACTACAAGAATCTTTTTTCGACCATGATTCCCCTTAAAAACGGGACGAAAATAATTTTCCAGAAGGTCTGTACATTTTCCGCAAACCGTGTTATAATATTCCCTGCAGCCCAACCAGGAATCCAAGGTTCTAATCTCCCTTTGGTTGTCACATGACCTGCGCCGGGAAACTGGAGCAAAACCATGGAAGCAGATGACCTCAAGGCAACGGTATGGGTGACAATTTGAAGGAGGTTTCCCAACCATGTACGAAGATGAAACGCTTGTCTGCCGCGACTGCGGCCAGGAATTCGTGTTCTCCGCGTCCGAGCAGGCTTTCTTCGCCGAGAAGGGCTTCATGAACAAGCCCTCTCGCTGCCCGAAGTGCCGCGCGGCTCGTCGCGCCCAGAACGGCAACGGTTCTTCCGCTCCCCGTCAGATGTATGACGTGGTGTGCGCGAACTGCGGCAAGGCCACCCAGGTGCCCTTCCAGCCCCGTGGCGACCGTCCCGTGCTCTGCCGTGAGTGCTTCGACGCTCAGCGCGCTTCCCGCTATTAATTGACGGCTCCTCCGGGAGCAATCAATCAGCGGTGCAATAGCACACGAAAAACCCCGTCGGTGTTTCCGAGCAATCGGAGTGCCGACGGGGCTTTTTTGCTATTTCAGAGGAAATCAAGCTGCAATTGGGCAGGTGCTTGGGAGGAGGAAAGTCACCGAGGATTCCCCAAGGGCGAACGGAAAGCCTTTGGGTCGTCTCCGCAGAGGCAAAACCCTCTGTAATAGAAATATCATCCGTATAATGTGCTATGCACACTGGCTATGGAGAGGCTTCCCAACAAGTAGACAAGGCAGATAAAACAAAAACCGCCCTTTCGGACGGTTTCTTGAGGTGAACCCATGAAGAGCACCCTCTGTGCTGGAGCGGGTGATGGGAATCGAACCCACGTGACCAGCTTGGAAGGCTGGAGCTCTACCATTGAGCTACACCCGCATGTGGAGCGGTAGACGAGGCTCGGACTCGCGACCTCCACCTTGGCAAGGTGGCGCTCTACCAACTGAGCTACTACCGCATAACCACGCAACTGCATGGTGCGAAGGAAATTGTGCGGGCGAAGAGACTCGAACTCTTACGCCATAGGCACCAGATCCTAAGTCTGGCGCGTCTGCCATTCCGCCACGCCCGCACGAGAGGCGAAATCAGAAGGCAGATGGGAATGACCCATTGGAGATTCGAACTCCAGACACCTTGATTAAAAGTCAAGTGCTCTGCCAACTGAGCTAATGGGTCAAAAAGCTGGGGTGGCAGGGCTCGAACCTGCGAATGCGGGAGTCAAAGTCCCGTGCCTTACCACTTGGCTACACCCCATCGCAGCAGGCTTTCGCCGCATCCGCAGCAACCTTGAGTAGGGAAGAAAGGGAGAATAGTGGGACTCGAACCCACGACATCCAGAGCCACAATCTGGCGCTCTACCAACTGAACTATATCCTCCATATGCGCGCCTGGAGGGTCTCGAACCCCCGACCCACGGCTTAGAAGGCCGTTGCTCTATCCAACTGAGCTACAGGCGCAGAGCCGCAAAATCAGAAGCCTGATTCTTTCCTTCCAGACTGCCAGCGAAGGAAACACCCTTGCTGACAGATACAAATTATATCATCAGCAAGGGCGTTTGTCAAGCACTTTTTTGCGTTTGACGGAAATTTTTCGCTGTTTTCGGTAGAAAACTCCGGGAAGCCTGCTGCACAGGCGGATTTAGCGCATTATCAATAGAATGGATTTTGTCCGTCGCCTTGAGCGCACGCCTTACAGGACAATATCCCCCGGCCGATAGCCCTTGGGCAAGGGCTCTTCCTCCAGAAACCGGAAATCTGAATCCTCCAGTGTCGGCAAAAAAGCCTCGAATGGAATCTGGTCAAACTCGCTGTGGTAGCTGCTTGCGCCGAACCAGCCGCCTTCCTTCGCCCGCAGGTTCAAATCACGCGCGAATTTGGTGTGGTTCGAGCAGTCATGCACGACAATCCCCCAATGTTCCACGGCGCATTGGCGCATCAGCCGGAACGTTATCTCCCGGCTCCAAATCGGCGATACATAGCCGCGGCGCGTCATGTACATGGGCGTGCCGATGTAGTTCGGCAGATTGTTGGGGTTCAGGTGCAGCTCGGCGCAGTTAATAAAATCAAGACCAGTGGCCAGAATTGCATCCTTTTTCTGCTGGAAATGCTCGTAAAAATCGGGCGTCATGGGCGTTTCAATCGCGACGGTGGGGATGTACTTCTTCGCCGTGGCGATGCTCTGGATGACGTTGTCCGCGCAAGACGTTGCGCCGAGGTTGAAGCGCAGTTCGTCCAGCCCAGCCTCGCCCAGCGCGCGCAGATTCTCCTCCGTGCAGAGCGTGCCGTTGGTGTACATGTGCTGATGAATCCCGGCGGCGCGGAACTTGCGGATGATATCGGGATACAGTTCGATTTCCATGAACGGCTCCAGATAGACGTAGCTGACGCCGGTCGGTCGGTTCGACGTGCTGAGCAGCAGGTCGATATCCTCCACGCGGAAGTACGTCCCGCCGATTTCCCACAGCCCTTCGCCGATGGTTTCTTGACAATCCAACTCGCCGTAATTGTAGCAGAACGGGCAGCGGATGTTGCACTTGTTCGTCCGGCGGATGGCGCTCAGTCCCGTGCCGGTCAGGCAGGACGTGCAGCCCTTGGAAAATTTCGCCGGATCGCCGACGAAGTACGTCCGCCCGCCGAGCGTGTGCAAATCGGGAATCTGCGCCATCAGTTCCTCGTGGCGCGCGTCCACCGCGGTTTCAATCTGGCTGATGACAGCCCAAGCCAACTCCTGCTGATGCGGCATCAGCGGCTCATCTTCCGGCAGTTCCGCGAAGAAACGAAACCACATTAGCGCGTCTTTCTTGCTGATTTTCATGCGTTCATCATTCCTCCCGTGAATTTCGCTTCCATCATAGCACAATTTTATACCGCGCGCAACCATTCAGCGCATCGGCTTGCGCTGCGGAAGCATCATTCTGCGTCCATTTCGTGAAAAATTTTCATTTCCCCCTTGACAACCCATCCACACCGTGCTATACTATTTTGTGTTGCGGGGCATTAGCGCAGCTGGTAGCGCACAACACTGGCAGTGTTGGGGTCAGCGGTTCGAATCCGCTATGCTCCACCATTTTCATCAGCGGTCGAACATTCGACCGCTGATTTTTTATTATCCCGAACAGGAAGCAGGTTTTCAATCTCGCTGCTTGCGCCGATGGCTTCAATATAAGATACTTGGCGGCTGTCACGAAGATTGTAATAGATAATCAGTTTCTCATCGTACAGATACACGGTATTGATGAACACATCAATGATGCGGCGGCGGAACGCTGGGTCAAAGCAATCCCCTGTGCAGAATTGGCGCAGCCACGCGCAGACTTCGTCCTTTGTGTAGACGATGGACGCGGCGACGCGCAGTTTTGAAAGGTCGATTTCCATGTCAGCCTTTTTTGCGTCGAGTTCTTCGCAGCGCTTCATGAAGCGGTCGCGCATTGCATCGGTTGTCGCTTGAATGCACAAGTCCATCGTTTTCTGAATTTCGCCCTCGGTCAGGGCAATCTTCTGCTCAAGCACTCGGATGCCTGATTTATCAAATTCCCGCTCGTATTCGGCTACAATGGCGCTTGCAATGTACTCCGTTCGCGCAGGGGTCAGCACATAATCAAGCGTCTGCTCGACAACGTACCATTCAAGAAAGTCTTTTCGCTCATTGGCTTTCTTGCATTGGTGCTTTTTCTTTTTCAGGGAGCAGGCATAGTAATTGTAAACGACACCTTTGTGATTCTGCCCGCATTCAGCTGTTATGGGGCTGCCGCACAGACCGCAGAACAGCTTGCCTTGCAGTAAATACTCCGTTTTTGCGCGGGCTTCTCCGCCTCCTGTGCGTCGATTGCGAGCAATGCGATCCTGTACGCGGTCAAATAGCGGTTTGTCCACGACGGCAGGCAGTCCGCCCGGAATCTCGATGCCGTTATAGGTGTATTCGCCAATTGTTTTTCGGTTTTTCAGGATGGACAAGAGCCAGCTTAACGTGACAGGTACGCCGCGATTGCTTCGCAGGCCGCGCTTGGCAAAGTCGCTGACGATAGACTTTGACCCTTCGCCGCTGTCGTAGCGCATGAAGGCCTCCCTAACGATGGCGGCGCGCTCGTCGATGACGGTCAGCTTCTGTTCATCATCGACGCGACACCACCACGGCAGTGTTCCGCCGACGAATTTGCCGCGCAAGGCACTTTCGCGCATTCCGCGGGCGATTTTCTTCTTCAAGTCAAGCGAATAGTATTCCGCCGATGCTTCAAGCAGTGCTTCGAGCAGCACACTTTCGTCGCCCTCGCCCACGTTTTCCATAGCCGAAATGACCTTGACACCGTACTGTTTCAGCTTGTGCTTGTAGGTGGCGCTGTCATAGCGGTTGCGAGCGAAACGGTCGAGCTTCCAAACGAGTATGCGTTCAAATTGGCGCTTCGATGCGTCTTTTATCATACGCTGAAAATCGGGGCGTTCATCCGTCTTGCCGGAAATGGCACGGTCGATGTATTCACCGATGATGGCCAAATCGTTGCGCTTCGCATATTCATAGCAGTCGCGCAGCTGCCCCTCGATGGACTGCTCTGTCTGATTGTGGCTTGAATAGCGCGCGTAAATGACAGCGTTCATGTGCATTCTCCTTTCAGGAGCATCATATACGGATAACCTGTGGAGAAAGTCTTGCGGCTATGATGCAGGTACAGCGGTTGAAGCCCGCTGGAATCAGGTGTGTGGATGGCGCGCGGGAAGAAAGTGCCGAGCGCAAAGACAAGACTTTTGGTTTACAAAAAAACGCGGCGGTGGTAATCTGGTTGACACGCCATGCCGCAACTGCTTTTCAGATTTTCTGCACTTTTGTCAACTGACTTACAATAGAAGCACCAGCACGCCGACCACGAGCGCCGCAACGCCCAGCACCTCGACCAGACACCCGCTGCACCCGGTCATGCGTTTCATTTTTGCCCGCCGCCCACGGCGAGTGGTGGGGACACCTGTCCAGCGGGCAAACCGCTGCTTGGCGGACGTGATGCCCAGCGCGCGCTTCCACGAGAACCCACGACGGCGATGAAAATAATGACGGCGACGTGCCATAATGGAATACCCCCTATTGCTGTATTTTTCCCCCCTCACGCATTCCGCGTTGGGGGCTTTTTTATTTCCGCAGCGGCGAAGCGACCGGGGAAACCGGTTTCTTCCTTCTCTTCCTCCGCTTCCTGCTGATTAGCATGGTCGGTCAATCTTCGGGCTATATCCATGATAGTTTTTCGCTGTTCATCCGGCAGTTCAAGAAAAACTTCCAGCAATGTGCGCGAAATGCTATCAAAACCATACTTATAGCAAAGCTGGTCAACCAAGGAATCAGATTCCTTAACCAGCATTTCACCCTCACCAGTGCGAAGCCACTTTTCTGAAACACTAAACGTGTTGCAGATTTGGGCGTAGGTGGATTGTGCCACATTGATGCGTTCGCTGAACTCTTGCTGGCTCAAGCCGAGAGTTTTGCGGAGTTCTTTCAGGCGCTGATTCATGCCATCACCTGCATTGCTGGCAGACATCTCGACATCTTCATCCTCATCGGAGGACGGCGCGGCGGGTGCGTCTACGCCATCAATGATGAGCATCGGGTCTACTTGCAGTTTTTTCGCGAGCAAGAGCACCTTATCACGGCGCATATTCTTGATAGCACCTGTCTCCCAATTGCGGACGGTGGATTTTCCAACACCGCAGGCTTCGCCGACCTCTTCCAGCGTCAGCCCAAGTTCTTGACGGCGCTGTTTCAAGTCCATAATCATCACCTCCTATTGCCAACTCACTTTATCTGATGCTACTATATCAATATGTGCGTGTTCAACGCAACGGTCACATTACAGCGCGCATTTGGAAGGAGCAGCAGCATGAACCACAAAGAAGAACTAATGGCGTACATCCAAAGTCTATCTGCCGAACAAGCAAAGGAAGCATTAGCTATTGCTTCTGCTTGGCTTTTAGCGCGGCAAGAAGCAACGCGGCGTCCTCATCAGAAAGAGTCTTTACAATCTCAATCAACGCCTTGACACTTTCGGAAAGTCCATCATCGTCGGCGGGCTTTTCTTTCTCTGATTTATCTTCAATCAGGTCGGATTTTTCACACCCGAAGTAATTCGCCATTGCTTCGATTTTTCCGATGCGCGGATAAGTAACGCCTTTTATCCAATCCATAAATGTCGTATACTTAAACCCCAGAGCATTGCAGAGCTGCTGATTGGTCACACCTTTTTTGTCCATATACCGTTTGATATTCTGCGCCATGATTTGCTTACTGTCATCTGCTGGCACTATGTATCACCTCCTTCGCGAACATTATATGGGTAAACCGTAAAAAAGTCAAGAGAAACAAGAAAATATTACGGTTTAACCTATTGACACAGCGGCAGAACTGTTGTAGAATGCAGTTACGGTTTAACCGTACTCTTGAGAGAGGAGGTGAACAACGTGATTGCAAAAGTTACTTTACCCGTAGCGCGCAAGATTGCGAACATAACGCAGAAAAAGCTCGCGGAATATTGTGGAGTATCTGAAAGCACGGTTTCTAACTGGGAAAAAGGGCGCACTGAGCCTACTGTTTCGCAGGCGATGTTAATCAGCAAAGCAACCGGCATTCCGTATGATTCTATTATTTTTTTGCCCAAGAATACGGTTTAACCGTAATTTGAGGAGATGCTCCATATGTCACCCAAAAAGCAGACCGGCAAGCTCGCGCTTTGTCCGGAAGTCGGCATCCGCAGCCTGAAAGACCTGACGAAGGATGAGCTGATTTACTGCATCAACGCCGCCGCCATTGACGAATGCAGGCTGAAGTGGGCGTTGCAGGACATTGCGGACAAGCGGCAGAAGAAAAAATGGCAGAAGGAAGATGCAGCAATGGCGCAGTACAGAAAACTGCTGGAAGAACTCGTCGCGCTGGTCTCGCCGTATCAAGGCAAGGAGCTTCCGCGCGACGTGGCGCTGAAAGAGAACGCCATCGTCAAGAAGATGCGGCGGCTGGGAAATGTGTTCTGCCCCAAATAGTAGGGGCACAGAGAGTGAGGTTCAAAAGCACCAAGAATGCAGTAAGACCAACTATGAAAAGTCAACCCCTCATGAGGGGTTGAGGAGAAAAAAGTTGGGGAGTTAAGGCATGGGAGAGAAAGGACGATTTTGGGAAAGGATGGCGTGGATAATGAAGCATAGCTTGCGGGAAACCGCGCCGATGCAGGCAGAGTAATGTTTGCCTTCGGAATGCTTTTTCTCAAAAAAGGCGCCCAGCTGAGCATCAGAGTTGACCGCAATGCGGGCAGCCATAAAGAGGACTCTGCGCAAATAGGGAGAGCCGCGCTTGCTCATGTGCATCTGAGTCCCCTCAAAGTCGCCGGATTGGGAAACGGAAGCGTCGATCCCTGCGTAGGCTACCAGCTTGGAGGGTGACTCAAAGCGATGAATATCGCCAATCTCGCCCAGAATGACCGCACCCAGCACCGGCCCGATCCCTGGAATGGTCGTGATGGGTGACTGCAGCTGCTCCATGAGCACATCGATCTCCGCCTCCGTATCCGTCACCTGCTGCTCGATGAAGTTCATCTGATTCAGCAGAGCACGGAGCTGGAAAATAAAGGTATCTCGACAATGTGTTACCCCAAAGGAATGCTTCGCGGCTTTCAGCACCTTTTCCGCCTTGGCCGTGCTGCATTTCTTGCGGCTGAGTTGCTCCAGTACCTGTGTGAGCTTCTCAACGGACAGCTGCTCCAGCTCGGCGGGCGACGGGTATTTCAGGAGGAGCTCCCGTGCAGTTGCGCCGAACACGTCGGAAAACAGTGTTTCGTACTCGGGAAACACCTGATCGAGCACGCAGATCACCTTGCGTTTCAGGTCAGCGATGGAATCCACCAGATAACTGCGAAAGCGTGTGAGTGTCCGAAGCGACTGGATGGTTTCATCCGCCAGCTGGGTACTCGAAAAGTCGCCATAGTGGATTAGTTCGGCAATGAGCTCGGAATCAATCTTGTCGGTCTTGCGCTTGCGGATTTCAATGCCCTTGCGCCAGCCGTCGGTCTGGATCGGGTTAATGACATGAATCATATAGCCCCGTTCTGTCAGGAAGGAGTATAGTGCCAACCAGTAATGCCCGGTGGCTTCCAAACCGATGCTGACCTGCGTCGCATCGGGGGCATGTTTCACGATCTGCGCAAGCAGCGCTTCTCCGCCCTCGGTGCTGTTGCTGAACGAGAAAGCGCGGAATACCGCCTTCTTGCCATCATCCAGCATGGTTGCCACATGGTTGCGCTTGCCGATGTCGATTCCCAGATAAAACATGGCGTTCACTCGCTTTCGTCTTTGGGGCGAGGAGTTTTCCTCCGTACCGATGAACGCCACTGCCTTGTGCGAAATCCGAAGCTGCGCATGTGCGTACTTCATCCAACTTATTCGTAGCCTGTTCACCGGGCGGAGGCGTCAGTCTTACTTTCGAGCCTTGCGCTCATGGAGGACCGCCGACGCCTCTCCGCCCTCTGCTGACATTATCTCACGTCTGATTCATGTCAGCAAGTCCTATAGAAGTGTTTCTTACTCCTATAAAACCTGACTATATCATACAAGGAGGCGACATCATGTCCCGCGACCTAAAACCCACCGAGCGGCTTGTGCAAATCGGGCAGACGGCGCTTCGTGCGCCGGACGGCTCATTTCTGCCCACGCAGCCGCTCTATATCATCGTCGAAGCCGCACCGGACGAGCCGCAAGACAAGCCGTTCAGCGCGGGCGAAGAAGAGCTTCTGACCGACGTATCTGGCATCTTCGCCAAGAAGTTTGCGCAGTACGTTCAGGGGCAGCAGTGATTGGCAGTTTACACTCCCTTAGTGGGAACTACAAAAAAGGAGGTTTCCCCCATGACCATTGGCGAGAAGATGACCATCACGACGTGGCGCGCACGTCAGCTGGCGTATCTGGAAGAGATGTACGCCCCGCGCGAACACATGGGCAAGCTGATGAGCCACCTCGGCGCGCGGCACGTCTACATCCAGCTGTACAACCAGATGCGCGCCGCGCTTTGCAGTATGCCGGAGCAGCCGAACAGCTACGTCGCTATGGCGGTCTACCGCAAGCTGCGCGAGGACATGTCCACGCTCGACGATATGCTTGACCAGCTGGAGGACACCGGGCTGTATGACCCGGACGAGTACGGCCCCGACGGGGTGGAGGTGTGACGCTATGAGCCTGACCCCCTGCGGCTACGTCGTCCAGATCCGCGTCTCGGACGATATGTGCCTGTACTTCACCCGCCTGTCCCAGGGCGGCATTGACCTGACTGCTGACCTCGACAAGGCGATGCTGTTCGACACCGAGGAGCGCGCGCGGGATTTCGCCCTGCACGCTGGCTACGTCCTGCGCGTGGACGAGAACGCCTTTGCGGTGGAAACGTGCTTCGAGATGACCACGCCCGAAGGCGACGTGGACTTGATCGAGGGATCGCACGTTCTCCACCCGGACGACGACAACGAGTAAACGACAAGAGGAGGTTTCCCCCTATGAGCTTTGAGATGGCACTTCTCGCCGCATTCGCCACGCTGATTGGCATCCCGGCGGCAATCCACGCCCTGGGCGAACTGCTGGTTTCCCTGGACTGCCGCACGGCGTCGCGCCAGAAGCGCCGGGAGATTCGCGCTGCAATGGTGCAGCAGCCGTCTCCCGTCACCCCCGGCATGACTGCCATGATGTGCCGCCTGAAGGGAGGGCGTTTCTGATGGCCGACAAGCCCACTGACTTCTACCGTATGCGGGCAAAAGTGCTTGAAAAGCAGCTGGAGCACGAGCAGGAGTGGGAAACGTACTTCCCCGGCATCACCAACCGCGAATACAGCACCTATGCGGACACTTGCGCGTGCGGCATGGCGCGGCGGCTGGACGAAATCGAGGCGGCGGATCTGGTCGCGTCGTGGTGCGGCTTCCAGCGGGAGCGCATCACCATCGTGACGACGGAGAAGCCGCTGGAACGCAACCGCCACGGCGACATCCGCTGCGAGGACGGCGTTACCAACTACGACCGCCGCCCGGTGCTGGTGCACACATTCTCCGTGCGCACCCCTGACGGCGCGCCCCGTGGCGAGGGCAACATCCACTACATCCGCTTCGAGGTGCTGGGGCGGCTCTATGAGCTGATGGACGGCGCCCTGCGCGTGCTGTGAGGAGGTGGAGGATATGTCTGACAGCGTTCTGATTACGCTGCTGATTTGCGCGACGGTGCTTGCGCTATCGCTCATTCCGAAAAACAAGTAACGCAATAATATTTTGGAGGAGGTTTCCCCATGAACGTATTCTTTGGCACCGGCCGCCTGACCGCTGACCCCATCATCGGCGTGGCCAGCGGCAGCGGCACGTCCGTCGCCCGGTACACCCTTGCCATCCCGCGCTGCCTGTCGGGCGAACAGCAAATCACCGACTTCGTGCGCTGCAAGGCGTTCGGCAAGAGCGCCGATTTCGCCGCCAAGTACCTGCGCAAGGGTCAGCGCGTCGCCGTGCGCGGTTCGCTGGAAGTGAGCAAATATGAGAAGGACGGTGCACCGCAAACGATGGTGGAGGTCATCGTCAGCCAGCAGGAGTTCTGCGACGCGCCCCGCAAGAAGCAGGAAGAACCGGACGACGACCGCGATTTTCCGGAATCGCTGGAGGAGGTGACGGGCGTTGAAGTACCCCTCTAAGGCAAAAGAAGCCATCCGCGCGACGGAAATGCCGCCCGTGACGCTCGCCGAGGCGCTATCGCTCCAAGACACGCAGCGCAAGTACGGCAACGAGAAAGTCGTCATCAATGGGCAGACGTTCGATAGCCAAGCGGAATACCGCCGCTGGCGTGAACTCTGCCTGATGGCGCAGGCGGGCGAAATCGGCGATTTGCAGCGCCAAGTGCGGTATGAGCTTGTCCCCGCTCAGCGGGACGAGAACGGGAATGTCCTTGAACGCGCTTGCTTCTATGTCGCCGATTTCGTCTATACCGACGCGGACGGGCGCACCGTCGTGGAGGACGTGAAGGGCTTCCGCACGAAGGAGTACCTCATCCGCCGCAAGCTGATGCTGTTCCGCTACGGCATCCGCATTCAGGAAGTGGAGGCGTAAACGATGCTGACGACCATTGACCGCTCCAAGCTGGCGCTCTGCCCGCTGTGCAGTATGCCCGCCATCATGGAGAACCCGTATGTGCGCGAGGATGCGCTGTGGATTCGGTGCAAGAGTTGTGGATTTCACGCCTGCGTCTTCAAGGACGAGGCGACCGCGCGGAAGCGGGAGGGGACGGAAAATGAGCAGCCGGAACGAGCGCCCCAAGCAGGTTGACCGGATTCTGGACTACATGCGCCGCTACGGGTCAATCACCACGCTGGACGCGATGCTTGACCTCGGCATCCTGCGCCTTGCAAGCCGCATCAGCGAGCTGAAGAAGGCGGGTGTCCCCATCCGGCGGGACTGGGCGAAGGTCACAAACCGTCACGGGGAAACGTGCAACGTACTGCGCTACAGCCTCGATGGCAGCCTTGCCGTCATTCCCGATAAGCCCAGCGGCGAAGAATAAGGGGGCAGCACCATGCCAATTGTCAACTATGTGCGGGAACATATGCGGTTCATCGAATATGCGTCTGATGAAGGACTTTCGTCCGGAGAACGCCTTGTGTGGTATGCGCTGATGCACATCATCAACGGACGCGCACAAGGGAGCATCTGGCCGGAGGGGTTCATCCGCATTGCGAATGACCGGCTTCTCGCACTCTGCCCCATGCAGCTGGGCGCCGTCATCATGGCGCGGAACAGCCTCAAGCAGCGCGGCTTAATTGACTTCATCCCCGGCAGCAGGAACAAACGCGCCCCCGCCTACAAAATCAATTTCTTCTCCCCCGAATTTCCGCCTGATTCCCCCGGCAAAGCGGAGAAAATGCAAAGTTACTGCGAAAATCGGAGTAACTACAATAATAACATGGGGAGTAACTACGATAATAACATAGGGGGTAACAACGGTAACATAGTACCAAACTATACGGAAAGAGAATACCAAACAGGGAAAACGGGTTACCCAGAAGAAGAGAATGAGGAATACACCGAAGCGGAACGCGCGTGTACGGGCGGGCGCGCGCGCGATAAGCAAATTGCCGCCATCTGGCGGTCTGATTTCGGTGCGATTCCCGCCCCGGCGCAGGTGCAGCGGCTCTCCACCGCGGCGGATGTGCTGCAAATGCCGCTGACAGTGCTGCGTGAAGCCGTCCGGTGCGCCGCCGCGACGGGCGCGAAGTCCCCGATGGCGTATGTGCTGACGCTCCTGCAAGACTGGCATTATGCGGGCGTTCGGACGGCGGACGAGGTAGGCGAATACGCCTATCTGCGCGACGTGGTGGAGGGCAGGCAGCCCGGCAACCGCGAAAAAGCACAGCAGGCGCTGGCACAGATGCGCCGCCGCCATCAGCAGATGCCGGAGGGCAGCGAGGAAGGGGCTGACGGCTGATGCAAGCAAGCGACATGACAACAGAGCAGCTGATTCGCTACTTCCGGTGCATGGGCAGTGCGAACGCGGTCTGCCGCGAGCATCAGCGCTGCCAGGACTGCCCGTACTACGTTCCGCAGAGCTACAACGTGCGCTTCCGTGACGCGGCGATGGAAATTGCCAATCGGCTGGAAGCAGCACTGAACCGTGGAGGACAAGCAACATGAGCAACCAATCCCCCTGCACCGACCCGCTCTACCCCTGCACGGCGCTGACGCTGGCAGAAAAGAGTGCCGCGCTGGAGCAGCTGACGTGGCTTCGCAAGCATATGCTGGCGGTGAATTTCCGCGAATACGAGGCGGTGGACGCGGCAATCCGCGCCCTGCGCAAGGCGACGACGGTGGATGACTGCCGGGTGCGCCGCATCCCTGTGTACGGCATGGGGCAAGCGAGGAACGCGGTGTATTCCCAGCGTGGCGACGACTATCTGCTCGAAGCCCAGCGCGTGGCAGAAGAGAATCTGCCGAATACGTCAGATATGCCGGAGAACGCCCCGAAGAATCCGCCGGAGACGGTGGAGGATGCCGAAAATCCGCCGAAAGTGCCGCCGAAAAAGCGAAATAGCGGCTGGCGATGCTGACGGGCGATTCAGGAGGGGCGGACGATGCGGGCAAAAGAGTATCTGTCGCAGGTGCGTTGTCTCGACGAGCGCATCACCTGCAAGCTGGCGGACGCGGCGCGATTGCAGGACATGGCGACGCGCATCACGCCCATCCTGCGGGAAGACGGCGTGTCTGGGGGCGGCGGCGCGCCGGATCGTCTGGCGGACGCGGTGGCGAGAATCGTTGACCTGAAAGCCGAAATCAACCGGGATATTGACCGCCTGGTGGACAAGAAGCGCGACATTGCGGCGAAGCTGGGCAAATTGACCGACCGGCGGTATTACGCGGTGCTTTTCCGGCGGTATCTGCTGTTTGAGACGTTCGAGAAGATTTCCTGCGAGATGAACTACTCGTGGCGGCACGTTTGCTCCCTGCACGGGCAGGCGCTGGCGGCGTTTCAAAAGGTGCTGGACGGCACGGAGGAACCATGAAACGACAACGAGCGATTAAAATCCTGCGCGGGGCGTGCCTTTCGCGGCAATTTATTACAAATTTGGTAGCTGTCAAAGATGCGTTTGGCGATGGCAACCTACAACTGATTGATATGTATGCACCGATGTTGCTGCACTACTACGATAAAAACGGGACGCCGCTGCCGCCAGAGCTGGCACGGTGTATTGACAGGAGGGGCGATTATGCGGGCATCAGAGCACGCAACGATGATTAAGCTGGACGCGGAAAAAGACGCTTGATGCGGCGCGGAGGTGAGAAAAATGGCGATAATCGGCGTGCTGTGTCTGCTGGCGGCGGTGGTCTGCGCGGCTTGCACGATGGTATTTCAATCCACGCTCCCCACACGGGGAGCGACTATGGGTATACGACATTGGCAACAGTGTGTGATATTTTTCAATCCAGCCCCCACGCGGGGAGCGACCCGCGCTTACGCGTTTTCTTCCGTAGCCTTGCCGGAATCCGCGTGTTCTTCCAACTTGAGGGGAACTTTTCGCCCGGTGGAGGCTCACGGCACGAGCAAATCCACCGGGATTTCCAGCGCGGCGGCAACGGTGCGCATCCGCTCCAGCGGCACGGACTGCTTGCCGTACTCCCACAGCTGCACGACACGTTCAGCGCTTGCGCCGGTGTAGCCGCACATTTCACCAAGGGCGCGCTGGGTCAGTCCGCGCTCCTTGCGCTTGCTCTTGATGAGGGCAGGGATGCTTTCGACAGGGGGATTAGACGGGGTGTAACACATGATGATGCTCCTTTCACTTTTTGTTCTGTGTCATTCTGATATGCGCGGCAGCCGCGAAGCAAATCACGGCGAGGACGCTGAAAACAACGGCGATACCAAGCAAGATTTGAACCATTGCAATTCCCGGTGGTCTGTGCTATAATCAGGGCGTGGAGGAGAGGGCACGAACCCTCCCCTCCGGGAACTCACTTCAGGGCTTCAATCAACGCTGCGAGGGCCGTAACCAGCAACGCGATGCCGCTGAAGAGCTTCCCAAGCGCTTCAAGCCTTTCGGCTTGGGCGCTTTTCTTTTTGCCCTTCTTGCTCACCGGGCTTCACCTCCTTTCCTCTTCTATTATATCACAATAAACTCATTGTGTCAATAGGCAAATCAAAGAAATTTTGCAATTTTTCATCACTTATTTTCAGAAGCTCGCGCCCTGCTTTCCGAGCCGCTCGCGGCATCACATCATAGAATATCATAGTATTTCATATTGCCCCCGTGCTATACTGCACATGGAAACCTCCAATCACCTCACCCGACGGACGCGCCAGTCTCCGCCGGGTATTTTTGTGCCCCAAATTCGCTGTGCCCCGCGTGTGGAGGCGCAATTCCTCATTCCGCATTCCAGAAAGGATGGTGGACTTGGCTGGACTGACCGAGAAACAACGCCGCTTCTGCGACGAGTACCTGATTGACCTGAACGCGACGCAAGCCGCCATCCGTGCCGGATATTCCCCGAAAACGGCAGCGACAATTGCGGCAGAAAACCTCACAAAACCTAAGGTGACTGAAAACATCAAAAAGCGCATGGACGAAAAGGAAGATGCGCTGATTGCCAAGCAGGACGAAGTGCTGAAATACCTGACGGCGGTGATGCGCCGGGAGATGAAGGAGTCTGTCGTCGTAACGTGCATGGAGGAGAAGACGGAAGTCATCCCCGGCGAGGGCGGCGGCAAGCCCACCCGGCGCACGACGAAGAAGGAAGAACCGAAGGTCGTCGAGATTCCGGCGCGGCTGTGCGACGCGAACAAGGCGGCGGAGCTGCTGGGCAAGCGATACGGGCTGTTCACGGACAGGGTGGATGTGTCGGGCAGCCTGCCGGTGATTCTGGCGGGAGAGGATGCGCTTGACGACTAATCAGCCGCGAATCTACCTGCCGGATGTCGTCGGGCGTGGCTACGGCGCATTCTGGCGCTTCACGGGGCGCTACCGCGTGTGCAAAGGCAGCTGCGCAAGCAAGAAAAGCACCACGACGGCGCTGAATTTCATCTATCGGATGATGAAGTACCCCGGCGCAAACCTGCTGGTCATCCGCAAAACGTACCGCACCTTGCGCGACAGCTGCTTCACACAGCTTCTCTGGGCGATTCACCGTCTGCAAGTGGAGGCGTTCTGGAGCTGGAAGGAAAGCCCGCTGGAAATCACCTATAAGCCGACGGGGCAGAAAATCTACTTTCGCGGCATGGATGATCCATTGAAATTAACCTCCATCACCGCGCAGAGCGGCGTGCTATGCTGGGTGTGGATTGAAGAAGCCTACGAGATCATGAACGAGAGCGACTTCAACACACTGGATGAATCCATTCGCGGCGAATGCGCACCGCCGCTGTTCAAGCAAATCACGCTGACGTTCAACCCGTGGAATCAGAAGCACTGGCTGAAAGCGCGCTTTTTCGACGTAGAAGACCCGGACATCCTCGCCATCACAACGAACTACCAGTGCAACGAGTGGCTGGACAAGCAGGATTTACGCCTGTTTGAGCGGATGAAAGCGACGAACCCGCGCCGCTACGCCGTGGCTGGCTTAGGACAGTGGGGCGTGGTCGAAGGCTTGATATACGAGCACTGGCAGGAATCCCCGTTCGACCCGGCGGAAATCAGCCGGACGGGCAAGCTGGAATCCGTGTTCGGGCTGGACTTCGGCTTCACCAACGACCCGACGGCGCTGTTCTGCGGATTGCTGGACATTCCGGCGCGCCGCCTGTACGTCTTTGACGAGCTGTACGAACGGGGGCTGACGAACGACATGATTGCCAAGCGTGTGACGGCGATGGGCTACGGCAAAGTGAGCATCACCGCCGACGGCGCAGAGCCGAAATCCATTGCCGAGCTGCGCGGCATGGGCTTGCGCGTACACAGCGCGGCGAAAGGCGCGGACAGCATCCGCAGCGGCATCCAGTGGATTCAAAATCTCGAAATCATCATCCACCCGCGCTGCATAAACTTCCTGACGGAAATCAGCAATTACACATGGGACAAAGACAAGTTCGGCAAGATGCTCGACAGCCCCATTGACGACTTCAACCACCTGATGGACGCCATGCGGTATGGGCTGGAAAAGTTCATTGTGGGGAAAAAGTGGACGTATTGATGGAGGACGAATGCGCAAGAGCGAGAAGGAAGCCCTGCAAGCCATGCTGGATGATGAGCAAGAGACCATCAAGGCACTGGAAAAGGCGTACCAGCGGGCGATTCGGCGCATTGACAACCACATTCGCATCCTCGAAAGCGACGAGATGACGCAATCGAAAATCTACCAGAAGCGTTATCAGGAGGCGATGAAAGCCCAAA
>OIYT01000332.1_pt1 | contig 53396 bp, 42 predicted proteins | sample 1588201 | NCBI WGS metagenome assembly OIYT01 (sample SAMN03283260) | human gut metagenome | biome: human-associated habitat; material: feces | host: Homo sapiens | place: USA | collected 2013
TTTTCAAAAGTGCGGATACCCAACAACTTTTTCAGAAGTACAACGCTTTGATACGTGGATTTTTGAAATAAGAAAAATTATTTATAAAATAAATAAGGTTTTTTTGCATTATTTCATTTCATATAGAATACTAAATAAAATAATAGTAGTTATTAATGATATTTTGTTTAAAAGTAGAATTTATAAAATTAGAAAAAGCGATATTCAAAAAATTATTAGGACTGGTAAACATGTGTTAAATTTTTTAAATGATTATCCAGGCTATTTTTATTTATATGATAGTATTTTTTCAGTAAAAAGAGTAGATAGAAGATATGATGACCCTATAAGAAAATATATAAGAAATTTAAATATGAAATAACATAAAATTCACATAAATATTAATAATAAAAAATAATTTTTATTTGACAAAGGAGTAACGATAATGAATATTCTATTAATTCCAAATGCAATTTCTGTACCATCAGATATGCAGAAGAAGTTTGGCTTGGTAACTCCAGCATTAGTCCCACTTGGTAATTTAAGTATGCTTGAAAATATTGTTTTAAAGTATAAAAATTATGTAGATAAAGTTTATATTGTATGTTATGAACAAATTGACGCTGTAAAAAGATTAATAAATATAAAAGGATTAGATGTGAATATTATTAAGTTAAAAGAAATAAAAGATTTAGGTTATACTATATTTACTGGTTTAAAAGAGATATGTGAAAAAAACATCGATATAAATAAAGTATATATTAATTTTGCAGATTCCTTGCTATTAGAAAAAATAAATGAAGAGAATAATGATTTTGCTTATGTAGCTAGGATTGAAAATAGTGCATTATGGACATATTTTAAATCTAAAGATGGTGTTATAACAGATATTGTTGATAAAAAATTATTAAAAAGGTTTCCAAATATAGCTATGCGATTTGAAAAAATTTTTGTAGGAGTTTTTGGTATATCAAATCCGCAAAAATTTTTATTAGATTTAAATTATGCGAATACCTGTATGGATAATTCTAATATTGATTCTTTTTATAATGCTTTAAGGCTATATAGCAAAAAAAATAAACTGATTTTTGAAGAAAGTAATACCTGGTATGACGTTGGTCATAGTGAGACGTATTTTAAGGCAAAGTCAGGTGTTGCAGCTCGTTCTTTTAATACAATAAAGATTGACGATAAACGGGGGATTTTGGTAAAAAGTAGCAAAAATAAAGATAAACTTATTGATGAAATAAAATGGTATTTAAAATTACCTAATAAAATTCAATATCTTGTTCCTCGTATATATGATTATTCATTAAAATATGATAACCCGTATGTTAGTATGGAATTTTATGGATATCATACTTTACATGAAAGTTATTTATATAGTGATTTGCCAATGATTAGGTGGAAAGAAATATTTAAAAAACTTTTATTTATAATTGAAGATATGGAAACTTATAAGGTTATACCTAGTAACGATATAATTAACACATCATTAAAAGAAATGTATATTACTAAAACTTTTAATAGATTAAATACACTGAAATTCGATAAAGAATTTGTTGGTTTATTTGATAAAAATATAATTATAAATAATCAGACTTATGAACCATTGAATTATTATATAGAAAAATTACCGTATTTAGTGAATAATATTATTATAAAAAAATATGGTAATAGTTTTAATATTATACATGGTGATTTATGCTTTGCAAATATTTTAGTTGAAGACAATTATAATTTTATGAGATTAATAGATCCAAGAGGAAGTTTTGGTAGTTTCGATATTTATGGAGATTCTAATTATGAAATGGCTAAATTATTACATTCTTTAGAAGGAAAGTATGATTTTATTATTGAGGATTTATTTGATGTTAATAAAAATGGGAATAATATAAATTTTGTGATTTTTGATAAAAATACTGAAATAATAAAAGTGTTTAATGATGTTTTTAGTAAAAAACTTAATAATTTATTAGCAATACGATTGATTGAAGTTACTTTATTTTTAAGTATGACCCCATTACATGATGATCATAAGCAAAGGCAATATGTAATGTTTGCTACTGGTATTATGCTGTTGGATAAAATAATAAAAGATTATGAGGGATAAAAGATGAAAAATGAATTTGAAATATTAACTTTGGTATTTGATGTTGATGGAACTATTTGTCCAATAAAGAAGCAGGGAGAGAATTATGAAGATTTAATACCTAATTTTCCTATAATTGAAAAAATAAAAAAATATAAATCAGAAGGCGCTAAAATAATATTTTTTACTTCACGAAATATGAATACTTATAATGGGAATATAGGATTAATAAATGCAAATACAGCAAAAATTCTAATAAAATGGTTAGAAAAATGGGAAATACCGTATGATGAAATTATTTACGGTAAAGTGTGGCCTGGTCAAAAAGGATTTTATATAGATGATAGAGCCGTAAGACCAAATGAATTTTTACAATATTCCGAAGATGAGTTAATAAAAATTTGTAAAGAATCTAGTGTGAAAGGATAAGTTAAATAATGATGAATATAGTTATAACAATGGGTGGATTAGGAAAAAGATTTCAAAAAGTTGGTTATAAAATACCTAAATATATGATAAATGTAAATGGAAAAACTTTATTTGAATGGTCGATGAAAAGTTTAAAGGATTTTTATAATAATCTTTTTATTTTTGTTGTAAAAAAAGAAGATAAAGCTTGCTCTTTTATTGAAACTAAGTGCAAAAAATTAGGAATTTATAATTTTAAAATTGTAGAAATTGAGCATTTAACTAGCGGCCAGGCGGAAACAGTCTTGTTTGCAGACAGATATTGGAATTTAGAAGAAGAATTATTTATTTATAATATTGATACGTATGTAGAAGAAAATGTTATGAATCATGCGGTTATAAAGGGAGATGGATTTATTCCTTGTTTTAAAGCTAGTGGTGATCATTGGAGTTTTGTAAAATTAGATAAAAATGATATAGCAATAGAGGTTAGAGAAAAAGAAAGAATTTCAGAAAATTGTTCAATTGGAGCATATTATTTTAAAACTTGTAAATTGTTTGGAGAAATATATAAGATGTATTATAAAGATTCAATTAATATAGAAAAAGGAGAAAAATACGTGGCGCCTATGTATAACCAGATGATTAAATTAGGATATAAAGTATTTATACAAGATATACCATATCAATATGTACATGTTTTAGGAACACCTGAAGAAGTTAAAAATTTTAATGAACAATAAATTAAATTCGGTTTATTGATGTTAATAAATAACTAATTTTAAATATTAAGGTGAGAAAAATGCATCAAATTTTAAGTCCTATAGTCTTTCCAAAAAAGGAAATTGCAAATTACAAAGAATTATATTTTCGTGGAGAAAAATATTTTGCAATAAATAGAAATATCGAAGTTCATGAAACTGGTATTCTTGCAACTAATACATATTATAACTCTTTTAGCATTGAAAAATGGAAAAAGTATACAAATATTGAGAATTTATATTTAAAATTAGTTTGCAAAGGTAAATTTCAAATAACGATAGTTAATACAATGTTGGTTTTTGATGATGTAATAGAGAAAGTATTAGAAGTAAAATATTATGATATTAAAGATTTTGAAAGTATTACTATAAATTTATCTTGTTACAAAGAATTAAAAGGAGTTTTAAGTTATAAAATAGAGGCAATTAGTAAAGTGAGCATTGTTGATGGTGGGTATTATACTGAAGATAAATTTGATATACCACGATTAGGATTAGTTATATGTACATTTAAAAGAGAAAAATACATAGAAAAATTTGTTTGTAATTTTTTAAATTATAAATCAAAACAACAGTTAAAAGTATTCATTATAGATAATGGGAAAAGTTTAATGTTTGATAATTTGCCTACAGAAATAAGAATTATTCCAAATAAGAATTATGGAGGGGCAGGCGGATTTTCTCGTGGAATGCTTGAGGTTAAGAAATATAATGAGAATAATAAGGATAAACTTAATTATATAATTTTAATGGATGACGATATATTAGTTGATTTTGCAATTTTTGATAAATTAATAGCTTTTTTAGCTTTGTTAAAAGAAGAATATTCAAATTATTTTTTTGCTGGTACTATGTGTTCGTTAGATGATAAAAAATTACAATATAAACGATATGGATTTTGGTGTGGTAACGGCTTCAGACAAATATCGCCAGGTTATGATTTAACTAATTTAAAATGTATTTTAAAAAATGAAATTATTGAAAATGTGGAATTGGGAACAGCTGGATGGTGGTTTAGTTGCTTTTCGACTAATTTACTAGGCTGCAATAACTTTCCGTTCCCTTGTTTCTTTAGAGGTGATGATGTTGAGTATACAATTAGAAATGGGTTTAATATTATAACGCTAAATGGAATAAATGTATGGCATGAACCATTTTACAAAAAATATTCTATTGTATCAGAAGATTACTATCTATTAAGGAATACCTTGGTAATTAATACTTTGTATCTTAATTGGTTAAGACCTAAAGATAATATAAAATATTTATTCAAAAGATTTGCCAAAAGTATAATAAAATATGATTATGATAGTGCAAAATTAATTATTAAAGCATTAAAAGATTACGAAAATGGACCGTCATTTTTTGAAAGCACAGATCCAGAAAGATTAAATCATGATTTAAATAAATATAATCATAAATTAATTCCGATTGACAAATTAATAAAATATTATTCTTATCAGGAGATTATAGATTGTATATGTAATGAAAATGACAAATCAAAGTGGCATAAGATTTTTAGATTACTTACTTGTAATGGTAATTTATTGCCGAGTAGTGGAGTTGGTTATAGTTTCGTTGGATATGGTGCACGTGCTATTAATTTTTATAGAAAAAAATTGATATTAAATTATGATCCTTTTACGTATAGTGGATATTACACTAATAAAAATTTAAAAACTGCGATAAAATTAACAATTAAATTTATTAAAGAAGCTATAATTTATTGTTGGAAATATAATGAAATAAAAAAAGATTATCAATGTAATTTTCATAAAATACAAACAGAGTCATTTTGGATTAGATATTTAAATTTAGAGGATATTAATAAATGAATAATACAATACAATTTTTACGAGGTATTTCTATAATATATATATTGTTATTACATTCTACCTTTATGTGGAAAGAAGAGTGGCGTAATGTATTTTTTTTATATTTCGACACAGCTTCTGGAGTAGAGCTATTTTTTTGTATAGCTGGGTATTTTGCTAGTAAAAGTATATTTATAAATGATTCGTTTAGCTTGAGTAATCTTTGCAATTTTTTGATAAAAAAATTAAAAAGGTTATCTCCAAGCTTGTATATTTGGGGGGGAATTGCATACATTTGGGGTACATGGTCAGACCCTGTAAAATATGGATCAAGCGAATTACTTTATAGACAATTAATTGCTACATTTGTATATGGTAGAAATTTTTTGGAATTAGAATGTCCACATGCTTTTGGATACTTTTGGGCAGTATCTCTAGAAATGCAATTCTTTATTTTTTTAGCGATAATTGGTTATATATTAAATAAAAATAGTTCTAAAATATATTTTATAATAGCTATTATATATGCACTATTATGCATATATAGACCAGGAATTTTAGCATCAGATTATTTTAGAATAGATGCAATGTTATTGGGTGTATTGGTATATAGACTACACAAAGAAGCCCAAGTATTATATATAATACAGCAATTTGATACACTAAAAACAATTTACAAAAAATTAATATTATTTATACTCTTGATTTGTTTAGCATCTTCTCTAAAAGTATTTGAATCGTTTTCTATATTTAGAATTACTATAACTAGTATATTAGCTGCTATTATAACGATTTTAGGTGTTTGTCAAAGTTCAATTATTAAAACAGGAGTAAATTTTCTTGATAAAACTGTTATAAAAATAGGTGATCTAAGTTATTCTATTTATGTTGTACATATAATATCTTGGTGGATTGCAGGAGATATATTAAGTTTAATTTATAAAGGCAATAATCTAACTTTAACTTGGTCATTTTATATTATATTTATGATACTTTCTGCATATATAAATTATAAATATGTTGAAAAGAATTTTTGAGAGTATATTATATTTAATATGGCAAAATCAATGAAAAGGCATTATCATTATATAACCCCAAAATTTGAAATTTTATTAGTAATTGGAAATAAAAAGGTTGGCAAAACAACGTTTCTCAAGCAACTTGCTGAGCCTAATTGTAAATATGCCGACTTAACCGACCCTGCTTTGCGAGTTATGGCAAATGAGGAACCTGTCCTCTTCATCCAGCGCTATGCGCCGCCGGTGCTGATTGATAATATTCAGTACGCGCCGGAGCTTGTGCCGGTTATTAAGGATTATGCGCTTAAGCATGGCAACCCGGGTGATTTTTGGTTGATTGCGCCGAAAGAGGACGCGGAAACCATTACCGCCATTATGCAGGAGCTTGGCGATAAGTTTGTCTGCTTGGAGCTTTGCGGTTTAAGCAGTGCAGAGCTGGACGGCAGAGAAAGTACGCCGTTTATACCGGATATGCAGCTGTTGGCGAGTCGGATGCAGAATCCTGTTCCGCACAGCGTGGTGGAGATTTACGAGCGTATCTGGCGCGGCAGCAAGCCTGCAATGTATAATGAAGGTGCGGACTGGCATGCGTTTTATGCCAAACTGGTGCAGGATATTTTGCAGCGTGACATCCGCAAGTTTATTCAGCTTAACGATGAGATGAAATTTTACCGTTTTTTGTGTGCGGCAGCATCGCAGACGGCAAAGCTTTTAAATTACGCCGTTATGGCAAAGGAAACCGGTATCAGCATACCGACGGCGAAGCAGTGGCTTGGTATTTTGGAACGTATGGGGCTTGTGTATTTGCTTCAGCCTGGGGCATTTAACGGCGTTAAGTACGTTGTAAAAACGCCGAAGCTGTATTTTACGGATACCGGCCTTGCGGCGTACCTTTTGCGCTGGAACACGGCAGATGCGCTGGAACTTGGCGCGATGAGCGCGGAGTTTTTTGAAACATGGGTTATTGGTGAAGTGTATAAAAGTTTTGCTAATAGCGCACAGAAAGCGCCGCTATACTACTACCGCAATTTTAATGGCAAAGAGGTTGAGCTATTAATTTTGCACAACGGCGTGCTGTACCCGTGCGTTATCAGTAAAAGCGCACAGGTGCAAAAAATGTACAAGCGCTTTAATATAATAGAAGCGGCGTTTGGTGGCTGTACAGAAGTTAAAACAGCAACCGGCAGCGTCATTTGCCTTGTGCCGGAGTTCGGCATTGATAAAAACAACATTATGTATATTCCCGCGTGGATGATTTAAAGCCTTGCATAAGCAGGGCTTTATTTTTATGCTTAATTTTACCTACACCTTTGCTTGTGGTATAATATATTATTAGATTTATTGAACGAAAGGAACAAATATGGCAGATAAATTTTTAGTTATAGATGGCAGCAGCCTGATTCACCGGGCGTTTTTTGCTCTGCCGCCGCTGACGACGCAGAGCGGTGTGCATACGGGCGCTGTGTACGGTTTTTGCAATATGCTTTTGCGCCTGCTGGCGGACGTACAGCCCAAGTGGCTGGCGGTAGCGTTTGACAAAAGCCGTAAAACCTTCCGCACGGAGATGTTTGCCGATTACAAAGGGCAGCGCAAACCGACGCCGAGTGAGCTTTCAGAGCAGTTTCCGCTGGCGCGCAAGGTGCTGGAGGCAATGAACATTGCCGTGCTGGAGCTGGATAATTACGAGGCGGACGATATTATCGGCACGTTTGCCGTACACGCGCCGCAGGAAGCGGACGTGATTATTGTAACGGGCGACCGCGACGAACTTCAGCTTTTAAGCAGCCGCACAAGCGTATATTTTACCAAACGCGGCATTTCGGACCTTAAAATTTACACGCCGGAAGTTTTTGCGGAGGAATATGAAGGGCTTGAACCGAAGCAGCTTATAGACCTGAAAGGGCTGATGGGCGATACTTCGGATAATATCCCCGGCATACCGGGTGTTGGCCCCAAAACGGCTCTTAAGCTGATTGGCGAGTATGGCAGTGTGGAAAACGTGCTGGCTAATGCCGATAAAATCAGCGGCAAGGCACTGCGCGAAAAAGTGCAGAACAATAAAGATTCGGCGCTGCTTTCCAAAAAACTGGCAACAATTTTTACGGATGTGCCGGTTGATGCGGATTTGGCAAATTATGAATTAAAAGCATTAAAGCCGGAAGCGCGCGAATTGCTTGCCGGGTTGGAATTCCGCAATATGTATGACCGTTTTAATGCCGTTATGGGTGCGCCGGAAGGCGATTTCAGCCTGTTTGGCGACTTTGTGGAAGACAAGCCTGCCGGGCTGCCGGAAGAAGTTGTAAAAAGTGCCGACGATGCGGAAGCGCTGTTTAAACTTATCGCCGTAAGGCATGAAGTTACGCCGCTTACTGTACAAATTGGCGGTACGCTGCCGGATTTATATTTTAAACGTGCGGAGCTTTTATGTGATGGGCGCGTTTATATTTTTGAAGGCGAGTGCCACGGCTGGCAGCAGTTTTATGACTGGCTGGCAAATGAAAACTGCCAAAAAGCCTGCTGCGACAGCAAGGAAATTATTAAAACCGCTTTGTGCCTTGGTGTTGAAGCGCGCGGCATAACGGATGATATTGCCATTGCCGCATATCTTATTGACCCTGCGCGCAGCGAATACAGCATTAAAACCGTTGGCGGAGCGTACCTGACGCAGGAGTATGCGCAGGAATGCAAAACCGTTGCCGAACTTGTGCCTGTGCTGCGTGCCAAACTTGCAGAGCACGAACAGATAAAATTATATGAAGAAATGGAGCTGCCGTTGGCACGCACGCTTGCCAAAATGGAGCTGGCGGGCATTAAGCCGGATGCAGCGCTTTTGGATAAATTAACCAAAGAAATGGCGGCGCAGATTGCAGCGCTTGAGATTTTGGCAGTAGAGCAGGCTGGAGAAAGCTTTAATTTAAAATCTACCAAGCAGCTTGGTGCTATTTTATTTGAAAAGCTGGGCCTGCCGGTAATCAAAAAAACTAAAACAGGTTATTCTACGGATGTATCAGTTTTGGAGCAGCTGCGCAACGAGCATCCGCTGGTGCGGACTATTTTGGAACACCGCAAGCTGACGAAGCTGCACAGCACTTACCTTGAAGGTCTGCGCCCGCTGATTAATACTGTTACAGGGCGTATACATACGCATTTTCAGCAGCTTGTTACTGTTACCGGACGCCTGAGCAGCACCGACCCGAACTTGCAGAACATCCCTACCCGCACGGAACTTGGCAAAAAAATACGCGAAATTTTTGTGCCGGGCGAAGGTTACGATTATCTGTTAAGCTGCGATTATTCGCAGGTAGAACTGCGCGTGCTGGCGCATATTGCGCAGGATGAACTGCTTTTGGAAAGCTTCCTGCACGGGCAGGATGTACACGCACGCACGGCAGCGGAAGTGTTTGGCGTGCCGCTGGACGAAGTTACCGGCACCATGCGTACACGAGCCAAAGCGGTAAACTTTGGCATTGTATATGGTATCAGCGATTTTGGCCTTGCCAAGCAGCTTGATATCAATCGCGGCGAGGCGGGCAGATATATTGAAAATTATCTTGGACGCTACACCGGCGTTAAAAAATATATGGATGATATGGTGGCGAGCGCCAAAAAACAGGGCTATGTGCAGACGCTGTTCGGGCGCAGGCGTTACCTGCCGGATATTAACAGCCGCAATTTTAACCTGCGCGGCTTTGCGGAGCGTACCGCCATTAACACGCCGATACAGGGTACGGCGGCGGACATTATAAAAATTGCCATGGTTAACGTGCAGAAAATGCTGGAAGAGGGCGGTTATAAAAGCCGCATACTGCTTCAGGTGCACGACGAACTTTTGCTTGAAGTAACGGAGGCCGAACGCGAAGAAGTTGGCGCACTTGTAAAACAAACTATGGAAAGTGCCGTAAAACTCAGCGTTCCGCTGATTGCCGACGTTAACTACGGCGTAAACTGGGCAGACGCCAAATAGGGAGGAATAATTATGGAGATAGTTGCTCTAATTTCTTGTACTAAGAAAAAACGTCAAGGGACATTTGAGGCAAAATATCTTTATGATGAAAGTCCTTTATTTAAGAAATCATATCAGTATGCAAAACAATATACAGATAAAATTTATATTTTGTCTGCAAAATATGGTTTGTTAAAAGATAGAGACATTGTTTCTACATACGATGAAACGTTAAATAAGAAAAATAAAAAAGAACGTGAAAAATGGGGAACTTTAGTAAAAAATCAATTATCTAATGAATTTGATTTAAAAAATACCCAATTTTTAATATTAGCCGGCAATAATTATTTACACCCTATTGAAGATATTTTTGAGTTAGAGCCAGATTTACCTTTGAAAAATTTAGGATTGGGGAAAAGATTAAAATGGTTAAATTCAAAAATAACGAAATGAATATTTCGTTTGAATTACATAAATTATTTAATAATCCTAAATTACCATTTTATGGATTTGAAGATTTATATAAGGTAAAATGTACAAATGGGATTTATATTTTTTTTGAAAAAGGCGAGATATATAAAAATTTAAAAAGAATTGTAAGAATTGGCACCAATAGAACTCAAGGACGTTTTTATAAGCGGTTAAAAGACCATTATGTAGCTAATAATAAAGATGGCAGTATTTTTAGAAAAAATATAGGGATAGCAATTTTAAATAAAAGAAATGACCCATATTTAAAAGTTTGGGATAAAGATACTTCTAATAAACAAAAGTTTAAAAAAGAAAATCCTACTCTTTTAAATGATGAATATCAAAAAGAAATTGAAGCAGAAGTATCAAATTATATTATCAATAATGTATTTTTTACATATTTGGAAGTAGAAAACAGGGAGATACGTTTATTATTAGAAAGAAAATTGATAGCATCAATTTGGAGAGATATTGATTTTAAGCCGTCTGATAATTGGTTAGGAATGTATAGCACAAAGAATTCTATAAGAGAATGTGGCTTGTGGTTAGTACAAGGTTTAAAAAGCGAACCGTTTACACAAGACGAATTTGAAAAATTCTATGAGTATGTTGCCAAACATTATAATTTAAAATAGGGAGGAATTACCATGCCGGAAATGCCGGAGGTGGAGCAGGTACGCAAAACCCTGCTGCCGCACATTAAGGGCAAAACCATTAAAAATATAGAAATTAACCTTGCAAGGCTGATAAAATACCCTTCGCCGGAAGAATTTATTGCCGGTTTAACGGGCAAAACCATTTTAGATGTAGGGCGCCGCGGCAAATACCTGGTGCTGAAAACAGGTGAAAACCAAAAGCTGATTGTGCATTTGCGCATGACAGGCAGCCTGATTGCGCAGGATGCAGATAAGCCTGAACCTCCTTATGCCAAAATTAAGTTTGAACTGACGGACGGCGTAACCATGTGGTTCTGCGATATACGCACCTTTGGCACGCTGTACCTTGTTACCAATAATGACTCTTATATTGCTGGCTATGAAACTTTAGGCCCCGAGCCTTTAAGCGAAGGCTTTACGGCCGGTTATATGCGCCCGGTTATAGCCAAAAGCAGAAAGCCCATAAAAACTCTGATTTTGGAGCAGACTTTTATCGCAGGGCTTGGCAACATTTACGCCGACGAGTGCCTGGCGTTATCCGGCATTTTGCCGATGCGCACGGCCAACACGCTGACGGACGAAGAAATTGACCGCCTGCATGATGCCATAAACAAGGTTATTGCGCAGGGCATTGCCAACCGCGGTACAACCTTCCGCGATTACAAAGACGGCGAAGGCAACAAGGGCGATAACCAAAACCATTTGCTGGTATATGGGCGCAAAGGCTTGTGCTGCAAAATGTGCGGCGGCGAACTTTTGGGCACCAAAGTAGGCGGGCGCGGCACAACATACTGCCTGCACTGCCAAAAATAAAACGGTGAAAAAATGAAAGTAATAGGTTTAACAGGGGGCATAGCCTCCGGTAAAAGTACAATTGCAAATTTACTGCGCAGCCTTGGCGCACCTGTGTTTGATGCCGACGCGGAAAGCCGTGCTCTGGTTGCCAAAGGGCGTGCGGCGCTTAACGAAATAGCCCTTACCTTTGGCATTGAATACCTTACGGATGGCGGCGAACTTAACCGCCCCAAAATGGCGGAACTTGTTTTTCACGATAAAGAAGCGCTGAAAAAACTGGAAGCCATCATCCATAAAAACGTATTGGCGGCTGCGCAGAGCTTTCTGGCGGAATGCCGCAGCAAAAATCTGCCGGCGGCAGTGCTTGATGTACCGCTTTTAATTGAATGCGGCTGGTATAAAGATGTTGACGCCGTGTGGCTTGTTGCCGTAGACAGCGAAACGCAGATAGAACGTGCCATGGCACGCAGCAACATGACGCGCGAAGAAGTTAAGGCACGCATTGCAGCTCAGATGACACTGGAAGAAAAAAAGGCTTATGCCAGCCTTGTAATTGACAACAGCGGCACCTTTGCCGAAACGGAAAAAGCCGTTGCCGCAGCATGGAAAAATTTTACGGCGGAGGCATAAGTTGGGCAGGCGGAAAAAGAAAAAATTTATCGACAGATGGTGGGTAAAATTCTTAATGTTTGCTGCCGCCATTTTTCTCATCGGTGAAGCCGGTATGAAAATATGGAGCAGCGAAGCCGTGCAGACGCGCTTTGTTTATATGTGGCCTTACCAGAACGAAATTTTGGAGTACAGCTCCAAAAATAAAATCGACCCTTTCTTGGTTGCGGCAGTTATTAAAAACGAAAGCGGGTTTGATACGGAAGCCGTATCGCACGCCGGTGCCGTGGGGCTGATGCAGATTATGCCGGAAACCGGCGAATGGATTGCTTCGCAGATGGGGCTTGACCATTTTGACTTGGAAGCTTTGCGCAGGCCTGAATATAACGTGCGGCTTGGCTGCTGGTATCTGGGCGAACTGGAATATGAATTTCAGCGCAACTGGGTGCTGATGATGATTGCCTATAACGCGGGGCGCGGCAACACGCGCGCGTGGATGCAGGAAAACGGATGGAACTATGATTTTAACCGTATTGAAGACATACCTTACCCGGATACGCGCGAGTATGTAAAAAAGGTTTTGCGCGACCGCGACAAATATTATCTTTATTATAAAAATAAAATAAAAAACTATTGACAGATTGATTTTTGCGCGCTATAATAATCAATGTTGACGCGGTAGTGGCGGAACGGCAGACGCGCTAGCCTCAGGAGCTAGTGGGGGCAACCCCGTGGAGGTTCAAATCCTCTCTACCGCACCATTTAATTTAATAGCAATACCCCAATGCGGTTGTGGCGGAACGGCAGACGCACCATCTTGAGGGGGTGGCGGGGAGACCCGTGTGGGTTCAAATCCCACCAACCGCACCAAAAATGCAACGAAGCAGCTTGTAAAACAGGCTGCTATTTTTATGCCTAAATGAATTAAGCAATGGGCATTTGCTTAAAAGCGCCGGTATTTGTGCAGGTTATTTTTCTTTTAACTTGTGGACAAAGTATGCCTGCAATGGTATAGTATATTAGGTATTGCGCAGGGGCAGTAAAAAAGCTGTCTGCCCTCAAAAAAGATATTTTTGGAAGGTGGTACAATCAATGGAAAAATCTGTTAAGCAAAACACATCAACTCCTGTGGACGCGGACTATTCGCTGGAGGCCGTGCCTGATTCAGCACGCAAAGGTTTTTGGCAGATGTTCTTCGTTATGCTGGGGTTTACGTTTTTTTCTGCCAGTATGAGCGTAGGCGCCAAATTGGGTAATGGGCTCGATTTATCAGGCTTTGTATGGGCGTGCCTGATTGGCGGCATTATCCTGTCGGCTTACTGCGGTGTACTGGCTTTTATTGGGTCTAAAACCGGTTTGAATATGGACTTGCTCTGCCGCCGTACTTTTGGCAGCAAGGGCTCCTATCTTTCATCTGCTATTTTGGGTTTTACGCAAATCGGCTGGTTTGGCGTAGGTGTGGCAATGTTTTCCATCCCCGCGGCGGAACTTATGGGCATGAACGAATGGACTCTGACCATTATTGCCGGCCTTTTAATGACGGCAACCGCAGCAAACGGCATGAAGGCTCTGGAAATTGTCAGCTATATTTCTGTTCCGCTTATCATTATTCTGGGTGTTTATTCCATGGTTACTGCTGCCGCAGAAGGCGGTGGGCTGGCTTACATTTTTGCTCAGTCTGCCGGGCAGATTACCCTGTTTACCGGAATTGGCTATGTTATTGGCTCTTTTATTTCCGGCGGTACTGCAACGCCTAACTTTATACGTTTTGCCAAAAACAGCAGCATTGCCGTGTGGACTACGGTTATTGCCTTCTTTTTAGGCAACACGCTGATGTTCTGCTTTGGCGCGGTTGGCGGCGCTTACACCGGCAAGGATGATATTTTCTACGTTATGATTGCACAGGGCCTTGCCATTCCGGCTTTGATTGTACTTGGCGCCAATATCTGGACTACCAATAATAATGCTCTTTACACCGGCGGTCTTGCCATTTCCAATATTTCCAAAGTGCGTATGAAATGGACTACCTGGATTTCCGGCATTATCGGCACGGCGCTTGCAATCTGGCTTTATTACAATTTTGTAAGCTGGCTCAGCATTCTTAACTGCGCTCTGCCGCCGATTGGCATTATCGTTATTTTAGATTATTTCTTTAACCATAAAAAATTCGGCAGCGATTTTAACGAATATACCATTAACTGGTTCAACATTGCCGGTATTATAGTGGGCGCTGCCTGTGCAAACCTGCTGCAGTGGGGCATTGCCGCCATTAATGCCATGGTGGTTGCTGCTGTATTCTTCTTTATCGGCGAAATGCTTGGCAAAAATAAATAATAACTGTAAAGAAAGGATGAATTGTTATGCTTCTGCAAAAACTGTATCTGGCAAATGCCACGGAAACGGTAGATATCCGCGTTACGGACGGTAAATTTGCCGCTATTGCTCCTCAGCTGGAAGCGCTGCCCGGCGAAGAAGTGGTTGATTGCTGCGCCGGTAAAATGGTGCTGCCGCCTTTTGTGGAATCGCACGTACATCTCGATACCTGCCTTACGGCAGGCCGCCCGCACTGGAACTTATCCGGCACGCTGTTTGAAGGCATTCAGCGCTGGGAAGAATATAAGCCTTTCCTTACCAAACAGGAAGTAAAAGACCGTGTAAACAAGGCGCTCCGCCTGCAGGCAGGCAACGGCATTCAATATGTGCGCACTCATGTAGATATTAACGACCCGGAACTTACCGCCCTGCGCGCGATTTTGGAGCTGCGTGAGGAAGTTAAGGATTATATTGACATTCAAATCGTTGCTTTCCCTCAGTACGGAATTTTAAGTTACCCCAACGGCAAAGGCCTGCTTGAAGAAGCACTGAAAATGGGTGCCGATGCTGCCGGTGCCATTCCGCATTTTGAATTCACCCGTGAATACTCGGTTGAATCGCTTAATATCTGCTTTGAACTGGCGCAGAAATACGGCAAATTGATTGATGTGCACTGCGATGAGATTGATGACGAGGCCTCCCGCGGTCTGGAAACTGTTGCCGCCCGCGCTTATGAAACCGGCATGGGTGATATGGTAACGGCTTCGCACACAACCGCCATGCACAGCTACAACAATGCTTATATGATTCGCCTGATGCGCCTGTTGAAAATGTCCGGCATCAATTTTGTGGCAAATCCGTGCGTTAATGTGCATTTGGGCGGCCGCGCAGATACTTACCCCAAACGCCGCAGTATGACGCGCGTAAAAGAACTTACTGCCGAAGGCATTAATGTTTCTTTCGGCTCGGATGATATTTTTGACCCATGGAACCCGCTTGGCAATGCCAATATGCGCGACCAGGTATTTATGGGGCTGTATACCGGGCATATGCTTGGTTATGAAGAAATTTGCAATTCTTATAAATTTGTTACCGAAAATGCTGCCCGCACCCTGCATTTGGGAGATGCTTACGGCATTGCGGTCGGCAAAGATGCAAACTTTATTATTCTTGACGCCAAAAACTGGTATGACGCATTAAACAATAATGCGCCGGTGCTGCGTAATTACCGCAAAGGCAAACTGATTGCTTCCACCGCGCCGGTAGATAAAAAAGTGTATTTTTAACTGAGCCGCCAATTAGTGCCAAGTGATAGCGAAGACAATAATTGTGCCAGCGAAGTTACGCAAATTTGGCGATTGAATAATGAGCAAAATTTACGAACCTTTAACAGAAAAAATCAAAATGGTTATACTTTTCAGCATTGTTAAAATCTGCGGCTTCGTCGATTCCGTCCGGGCATGGCACCGGACTCTCGTAGGTTATTGTTATAAATTAAGCCGCCGCAGTTTTAACTGCTGCTTCACAGCACAACCCTTTTGGATTTTTGAACAAACTGGCTGTCAATAAAATAATTTAAATAACAAAAGCCAAAGCATTGCTTAAAGTAGTGTTTTGGCTTTTTGCATATTATATTACTTTTTGCTATTTTTTACCTGCCGCCGTGCTCACGCTTCCAGCATTTTATTTCATCAAGCCTTGCTTTTACGCGTGCTTCCAGTCCCTGGGTTGTTGGTTTGTAATATTCCGTGCCAACAAGCGAATCGGGCAGGCACTGCATATTGGTAAGTTTTTCTTCTGTGTTGTGCGCGTACTGGTAGCCCTTGCCGTAGTTAAGTTCCTGCATCAGTCTTGTGGGCGCATTGCGGATAACAAGCGGTACAGGCTCGGCCAGCATTTTTGCGGCGTCGCGCTTGGCGTGTTCATACGCCATATAAAGTGCGTTGGATTTTGGTGCGACCGCCATATACACCACGGCCTGCGTTAAATGCACACTGCATTCCGGCATGCCGATAAAATGGCAGGCGTGGTAGGCGGCAACGGCAATTTCCAGTGCTTTGGGGTCGGCAAGGCCGATATCTTCACTGGCAAAGCGCGTAACGCGCCGCGCTATGTAAAGCGGGTCTTCGCCTGCTTCAAGCATGCGTGCCAGCCAGTACACGGCGGCGTCCGGGTCGCTGTTGCGCATGGATTTATGCAGTGCGGAAATTAAATTATAATGTTCTTCGCCTGTTTTATCGTACAGCAGCGATTTTTTGGATGTGCATTGTTCCAGCGTTTCGCGTGTTACCGTCGTTGCGCCGCCTGTGTCCATATCGCCGTTTAATACTGCCATTTCTAAGGTGGAAAGCGCCGTGCGCGCATCGCCGTTGGCAAAAACGGCAATCATTTCCAAAAGTTCTTTTTCAATGTTAATTTTCTGGGTGCCAAAGCCTTTTTCATCTGTTAAGGCTCGTTTTAAAAGCTGCACAAGTTCCTCTGTTTTAAGCTCTTGCAAAACAAAAACCTTGCAGCGGCTTAATAATGCGCTGTTAACTTCAAACGAAGGGTTTTCAGTCGTTGCGCCTATTAAAATAATGCTGCCTTTTTCCACAAAGGGCAAAAACGCATCCTGCTGCGCTTTGTTAAAACGGTGTATTTCGTCTACAAAAACAATGGTTTTTTCGCCGTAACGGCGGTTTTCTTCCGCTTTCTGCATTACGCTGCGTATTTCTTTAATGCCGCTTGTAACGGCCGAAAAATCAATAAACGCCGCTTTGGTGGTGTTGGCAATAATCCGCGCCAGCGTGGTTTTGCCCACGCCGGGAGGCCCCCAGAAAATCATGGAGGAAATCTGGTCGCTTTCAATTAAACGGCGCAGCACTTTGCCTTTGCCCAAAAGGTGGGTCTGGCCAACGTATTCGTCAAGCGTTTTGGGGCGCAGCCTTGCTGCCAGCGGCTGTGATAAATTGTTTTCAAAAAGTGACATTGCTTCCATAATTTCGCCTCCCAAAGCCATTATAATTCGCCGCAGAATTAAGCGCAAGCAGAATTTATTAAGCAATTTTACACAATTGTTTCATTAATGCAAGGATATTTGTTTGCTAAAACAGTTTAAAAAGTTATATAATTAAAATAACTTATACTTGCAGAAGGTTGGGTGCATACTATGGACTGGCATAACCGTAATATGAAAATTTTAATCGGCATTTGCATTGCCGTTGTTTTAATTGTTTGTTACCGTATTTTTGATAATATACAAACGGAGCGCGCACGTGCGGAAAGAATGTCGCGCGTGCAGGCAGTGGCGGTTGTTACGGCAAAGCCGGAGCGCAGGACGATTACCCCGCTTTTGGAGTTTAGCGGCAGCCTTGACCCGGAGTGGCAGGCAGATGTTGCTGCCAAGGTTGACGGGCGTGTGGAGCGCGTATATGTTAATGAGGGCGACCGTGTAACCAAAGGGCAGGTGCTGGCGGAACTGGAACAGCGCGATACTGACGCTGCCCTGCGTGAAGCGCGCGGCAATTACATGGACGCGCAGACCAATCTCCGTAAAGCCGAGCGTGACCTTGAGCGTTACAGCGCTTTATATAAACAGGGTGCGGTTTCCGAACAGGTTGCCGACGATTACGCTTTTGCGCGTGACAACGCAGCTGCCAAGCTGGATGCAGCCCGCGGCACCGTGCAGGCTATGGAATCGCAGTTTGAAGGTACTGTAATAACAGCCCCGGCTGACGGCATTATCTCCAAACGCTATCATCAGGAGGGTTATTACGCAGCGGCAGGCACCCCGCTTTTTGCCATTGCCGATATCAGCGTTTTAAAAACCGTTATTAATATTCCGGAAGGCAATATCAGCGGCGTATCCGTTGGCAACGAAGCCGAAATAGAACTGCCTGCCTTTGCCGGGCATAAAATTATCGGCAGAATAACGCGCATTGCCCCTGTTGCCGATTTACCTGCGCATACCTTTGCCGCCGAAGTGAGTGTTGACAACACCGAAGGGCTTTTGGCAGGCGTTTTTGCAACGGTAAAGCTTACCGCGCAGCCCAGGCATAATGTGCTTACAATACCGGTTTATGCCATTGTAATGCGTGACGACCAGAAAACCGTATTTATTGTGGAAGACGATAACACCGTGCGCCGCCAGGTGCTTGACATTGGCTATACGGATGACAAGGTAGCCGAAGTTTTAAGCGGCCTGAAAGGCGATGAAGTAATTGTAACCGAAGGGCACAACAAGCTGCGTGAAGGCAGCAAGGTAGTTACTGATAAGGCAGGTAATTAATTATGATAGAGACTTTTATCCGCCGGCCGGTTTTTACTACCATGTTTATTTTGCTGCTGGTAGTGTTCGGCATCCGCTGCTACCCGGAAATCGGCGTAGATTTGAACCCTGACGTTGATATGCCTATCGTCAGCGTGCGCGTTACTTACGACGGCGCTTCGCCGGAAGAAATGGAAACGCTTATTACCAAGCCGATAGAAAACCGCGTCAGCCAGGTTGCAGGCTATAAAACCATTTCCAGTACCGTGCTTGAAGGCTACAGCGAAACCGTACTGGAGTTTAACATGGGCGTAGACCCGCAGGCTATGGCCAGCGAAGTGCGCGAAAAGGTTGCCAGTGTGCGCAACCGTCTGCCGGACGATATCGACGAACCGGTAGTGCAAACGGTTGATTTAACCTCCCAGTCCATTGTTGCGTACACGTTTTCTTCCGAATCGCGCAGCCGCGGCGAAATACGCCGTTTAATAGAAGACAGCATTCTTGACGAAATGCAGATGGTTGAAGGCGTAGCCGAAGTTACTGCGGTAGGCGCCAGCCAGCGTGTAATACGCCTTGTGGCAAAGCCCGACAAATTAATGGAATACGGAATTTCGTTTCAGGACCTGCTGCAGAAAGTAGATGACGAAAACTACAATACGCCGGGCGGCAAAGCCAGAAACCACGACATGGAAATAACCGTGCGTACCATTGGCAAATATAGCAATATTGACGATATTAAAAAAGTTGTTATTGCCAACCATAACGGCAAAGCCGTGTACATTGGCGACGTGGCGGACGTTATTGACGGCTGGGAGGATGAAGACACCTTCGCCAGTGCTAACGGCGTGCCCTGCGTTATGACCTTCGTGCGCAAACAATCCAAAACCAACACGGTGGACGTTACCGACCGCGTTAACGCCAAAATGGAAGAGCTTAAACAGCGCGTAATTCCGCCCGATATTAAGGTTGATATTGTGCGCGACCAGTCTACCTACGTACGCGAAAACATTGCCGACGTGTGGAACACGATTTTCTTTGGCGGCGCGCTGGCGCTGTTTATAACTTATATGTTCCTCGGCAACTTCCGTGCCACCATTATCGGCGGACTGTGTATACCAACATCAATAATTGCAACCTTCTTTATGATGAAGGCAATGGATTTTACCTTAAACAACATGTCGCTGATGGCGCTGAGCCTTGCAGTAGGCATTTTGATAGACGACGCGATTGTTGTAATCGAAAACATTTTCCGCCATATCGAAATGGGCAAAACGCCGTTTGTGGCAGCCAAAGAAGCAACACAGGAAATTTCCCTGGCAATACTGGCAACGTCACTGTCGTTAATGGCAGTGTTTGTGCCGGTTGGCAGCATGGGCGAAATTATCGGCCAGTATTTTAAACAGTTTGGTTTAACGGTTGCCTTTGCCATAGCGTTTTCCACTCTGGTAGCGTTTTCGCTTACGCCAATGGTTTCCGCCTACTGGCTGAAAGAAGAAAAGCCGGGCGAAAGCCACCGCAACAAATATGTGCAGCTGGCGCTTGATAAATTTGAAGCGGGCTTTCAGATTTTCCGCGGTTTGTACAGCGGCATTATGGAAGCGGCGCTGAACAACCCCAAAAAAGTTATTGCCGCCGGTATAGTTTCGCTGGCAATGAATATTGTGCTGCTGCCGTTTGTGGGTACGGAATACCAGCCGACGTACGATTCCGGTGAGTTTACCGTTAATTTTAAAGCGCCTATCGGCACCAGTATGGAAAAAACGGTAGCACTGGCAACACCTTTGCAAAAAGAAATAACGGCCATGCCGGAAGTAAAAATAGCGGCGCTGAATATCGGCAATGGGCGAAACCCGGTAAACCAGGGCTCTATTGATATCCGCCTTGTGCCGAGCAATGAGCGTGACCGCACCATGCAGCAGATTATGGATGACCTGCGTGCCGAAGTGCGTAACGTTCAGGGGCTGAGCGTTACGGTAGTGTCCAATCAGGGGCGCGGCCGCGGCGACAGCAGGCCGGTGCAGATTGGCCTGCGAGGCAGCGATATTAAACAGCTTAAAGAATACGCGCTGGAGCTTGCCGATTTGGTGCGTAAGGTTCCGGGCGCAACGGATGTCGATATTTCCGATTCGGACGAACAGCCGGAAATTTTAATCAGGCTTGACCAGGCGCGCGCCAGCCTTTTGGGGCTCGATTCTTATTCCGTCGGCGAAGTTGTGGAAATGGCCTTTATGGGCAAAAGCACAGGCAATAGCTTTACAATCGGCGATAATGACTACGATATTATTTTGCAGCTGCCGGAAAGCAAGCGCACCGATATTAACGACGTTAAAAATCTGCGCGTATCTTCGCCGGACGGGCAGTTCATCCGCCTGGGCGACGTTGCCGACATAAGCCTTGGCAGCGGCCCGACGCGTATTGAACGCGAGGACAAGCAGCGCCAGATTGTTGTTTACGCCAACACGGTAGGCACATCTCCGGGCGAACTGATTGCCAAAATACAAAACGAGCTGATACCCGGCATGAATATGCCGCAGGGTTATAACTACAAGCTGATTGGCGAAGCCGATACAATGTCACGTTCGTTTAACGAAATTGTTAAGGCCATTGTGCTGGCGGTTGTAGTTGTTTATATGGTTCTGGCGGCGCAGTTTGAAAGCTTCAGCCAGCCGGTAATTATTATGGCTTCGCTGCCGTTTGCGGTAGTGGGTGCCGTGCTTGGCCTTTTAATGGCGGGGCAGACAGCCAACATGATGAGTATGATTGGCTTTACCATGCTTTTGGGGCTTGTTACCAAAAACGCCATTTTGCTGATTGACTATGCCAACCAGCAGCGCGAAAAAGGGCTTGATATACGCAGCGCAACGCTGGAAGCCTGCTCATTGCGCCTGCGCCCGATACTGATGACGACGCTTTCAACCATTTTAGGCATGCTGCCTATCGCGATGGGCATCGGCGAAGGCGCGGAGCTGCGCCAGTCCATGGGCGTGGTGCTTGTTGGCGGCCTCATCACTTCAACCATGCTCACCCTTCTGGTTGTGCCGGTTGTGTATATGGAATTTGAAAAATGGAAAGAAAAACATTATAAACCTGCCGGAGAGGCAAACGCATAATAAACGGGGCTCTGCAAATTGCAGGGCCTTTTGTATTATCTGTTACAAAATAAATGAAAATCACTTGTGCCATTCCTCTTTAATCTTGTATAATAAATGTAAAGTATAAGTAAAAATTAAGTTAAACAACTAACAGGAGGGCTTATGGTTTACTTTTTCGGATTTTTGGGAGGACTGGCGTTATTTTTATACGGCATGCAGCTTATGGGCGAAGGCCTGCAGCGTGCCGCAGGCGAGAAGCTGCAAAAAATACTGGAAAAGCTGACAGGCGTTCTGCCGGTGGCTGTTGCGCTTGGCGCCGTTGTAACAGGTATTTTGCAGTCGAGCAGTGCCACAACGGTAATGACGGTTGGTTTTGTAAACGCAGGGCTGATGAATTTAAAGCAGGCCTTCGGCGTTGTAATGGGTGCCAATATCGGCACAACCATGACGGCACAGCTTATTGCCTTTAAGCTTACCGATTACATCACTCTGTTTCTTGCCATCGGTTTTGCCGTGCATCTTCTGGCAAAACGCCAGCGCGGCAAATATATCGGCCAGGTAATTTTGGGCTTCGGCATTTTAATGCTGGGCATGGAAATGATGAGCGATTCCGTAATGCCGCTGCGCGAATACCAGGGCTTTATTGATTTTATCGGCCGCTTTTCCGATAACCCGATTCTCGGCGTGGGCGTAGGCCTTGTAATGACCATGGTCATTCAGTCCAGCAGCGCAACAATCGGCGTTTTAATTGCCATTGCCAATCAGGGGCTTATTCCGCTGGAAGGCGCAATTCCCGTGCTTTTGGGCGATAATATCGGTACCTGCATTACGGCGGTGCTTGCTTCTCTGCGTGCCAATATTACGGCCAAAAGGGTAGCGCTGGCGCATGTAATGTTTAACTTTATCGGCAGCATTATTTTTATAACCTTTATGGGGCTGTTTATAAAACTGGTGCTGGCAATTTCCCCGGCTGACGATATTGCACGCCAGATTGCCAACGCGCATACGGCGTTTAACGTGGTAAATACGCTGCTGTTTATGCCGTTTACCGGTTTATACATTAAATTTATAGAAAAATGCCTGCCGGGCAAAGGCGAAATTATTTCGCGCAAACCTGCATATCTTGATGAGAAAATGCTGGTAACTCCTTCCATTGCCATGGGGCTTGCCGTTAAGGAAATTGTGCGCATGGGCAATATGGCACGCCATAATGTTGAAGTTGGCATGCAGGCACTGGAAGACAAGGACGAAAATAAAATTAAATACGTGCTGGAGCATGAACCTGTAATTGACGCGCTTGAAGAAGACATAACCCGTTACCTTACCAAAATGAGTGAAAAGGAAATGGGCGCCGAGCTTTCGGCAATGCATACAAGGCTGCTGCATGCCTGCACGGATATTGAACGTATCGGCGACCACGGCGAAGCGCTTGCCAAAGATGCACGCCGCATGTTTGAAGACGATGTTAAATTCAGCGAAGAAGCCAAAACCGAACTGCGCGCTTTGGGCGAACTGGTTATGCAGGCCAGCGGCAAAGCCATGGAAGCGCTTGCCAATAACGATAAGGTGCTGGCGCAGGAAGCGTGGGATATTTGCCGTCAGGTTAAAAAAGCACAGAAGGAAATCCGCAAAAACCATATTGTGCGCCTTAACGAAAAACGCTGCGACCCTGTTGCCGGGTTTATGATGATGGAAATTTTAATAAACCTGAAGCGCGTTTCCGACCATTCCAAAAATATAAGCCAGATTGTTTTGGGAATTTTTTAAAATTAATTAAAAAAGTTGTTGACAAACAGATTTTACTGCTGTATAATTAACTTCGTTGTTGAGAGATGCGGAAATAGCTCAGTGGTAGAGCACCTCCTTGCCAAGGAGGGGGTCGCGAGTTCGAATCTCGTTTTCCGCTCCATGAATTGTCAGCCCGGCAGTTTACTGCCGGGTTTTTTGAATTTATTCAGAAAAGAATAATGATATATTGTAGGAATAGCAGTAAAATTCTTGTCAAGTACCGCTGGTTGTGATATTATATTATGAGCAATGTGTGTAAACAGCTGCATTTTTAACAATAAAACTAATGTAAAAAACATGCTGTAATAATCAGCACATATAATTAAGGGAGGATTTATTAATGAACGTAACAGTAGAAAGAGTCGGCAACGACGCAACTCTTAAAATCACTTTGCCCGCAGAGGAAGTAAACAAAGGCTTTAAAAAAGCCGTTGCAAAAATTGCAGGCCAGGTAAATATCCCCGGCTTCCGTAAAGGCAAAGCCCCCCGCAATATTATCGAAATGCACTATGGCAAAGAAGCAGTAAAACAAGAAGCATTTGAACTGGTTGCTAACCAGTGCTATACCGAAGCTCTGGAACAGGAAAAACTGATTCCGGTATCCGACCCGAAGGTTGAAGATTCCGTATTTGAAGAAAACAAAGATATGGAACTTACCATTAAAGTAACCCTCAAACCGGAAGTTAAACTTGGCGATTACAAAGAACTGCATGTAGAAAAAGAAGCAGTTGAAGTTACCGACGAAGCAGTTGAAGAACAGGTACAGGGCCTGCGCAGCCGCCATGCAAAAATGGTAGAAGCTGAAGAAGGCGCCGTAATTGAAAAAGGCGACTTTGCCATTATCGACTTTGCAGGCACAGTTGATGGCGAACCGTTCAGCGGCGGCGAAGGCAAAGGCTATCCTCTGGAAGTTGGCTCCAATTCCTTTATCCCCGGCTTTGAAGACCAGCTTGTAGGCCTTAAAAAAGGCGATTCCACCGATGTGGATGTAACCTTCCCTGAAGAATACTTCGTTAAAGAACTGGCCGGCAAACAGGCAATCTTTAAAGTAAACGTACAGGACGTAAAACGCAAAGAACTGCCGGAACTTACCGATGAATATGTAGCAGCAAACAGCGATTGCAAAACCGTTGAAGAACTGCGCGCAAGCTACAAAGAACGCATGCAGAAAGCAGCTGAAAACAATGCCCAGATTGCTTATGAAAAAGCACTGATTGACCTTGCAGTTGCCAATGCAGAATTTGAAGTTCCCGAAATCATGATTGAAGACCGCGTAACCCAGATGATTGACGAAATGCGCATGAGCCTTGAAGCACGCAAACTCACTCTGGAACAGTACATGCAGTACAGCGGCATCGACATGAAACAGCTTCGTGAACGCCAGCATGACGCTGCTGTTGAAAACGTTAAAACCGACCTCGTTCTTGACGCTATTGCCAAAGCTGAAAACATCCAGGTATCCATGGAAGATGTTGACAGCGAACTTTCCGCTATCGCTTCCCAGCATGGCGCAACTCTTGAAGACGTTAAGAAAATCATTAAATCCAATGGCACTATGGGCCTGCTGCTCGCAAACATTCTGCGCCGCAAAGCTGCCCATGTAATCATTGACAGCGCAAAATAATTTAAGCGCGGTTAAACCACAGTAAAGGGGTGTGACAATAATGAATTATGTGCCAATAGTTGTAGAACAGTCAAACCGCGGAGAACGCTCTTATGATATATATTCCCGCCTTTTAAAGGACAGGATAGTTTTTGTTACCGGCGAAATAGATGATACTATGGCCAATCTCGTTATCGCCCAGCTGCTCTTTTTAGAGTCGGAAGACCCCGATAAGGATATCCATCTCTACATTAACAGCCCGGGCGGCAGCGTAAGCGCCGGCCTGGCAATTTATGATACAATGCAGTACATAAAGCCTGATGTTTCCACAATCTGCATGGGCATGGCCGCCAGCATGGCATCCGTGCTTCTGGCTGCCGGTGCTCCGGGCAAACGTTTTGCCCTGCCGTACTCCAGAGTTATGATTCATCAGCCGCTGGGCGGCGTTCAGGGGCAGGCTTCCGAGATTGAAATCACCGCGCGCGAAATTCTGCGCCTCCGTGATGAAATGAACGGTATTTTAGCCAGCCATACCGGACAAACCAAAGAAAAGATTGCGCAGGATACTGACCGCGATAACTACATGTCCAGCCAGCAGGCCAAAGAATACGGCCTGATTGACGAAGTGGTATCGCGTAAACCTGCTAATGAAAAATAAAGGCTTTAAGGAGATACTCAAAATGAAATTCGGTGGGGACATTCACCATGATGCCCCGGTTTGCTCTTTTTGCGGCAAGCGCGAAGCGCAGGTCAGCAAAATGTTCAGCAAAGTGCTTGGCGAAGGTGATTTGTTTATTTGCGATGAGTGTATAAAACTCTGCAATGAAATGCTTGAAGAAGAAATGCGGGCAAGGGCTGTAAACCATACTGAAATTGCCGAACTGCCCAAACCCAAAGAAATAAAAGCAATTTTGGATGAATATGTAATCGGCCAGGAAGAAGCAAAAAAAACCCTTGCCGTAGCCGTTTACAACCATTATAAACGCATTGACTACGAACTTAACCATGTTCCCGGCGACAAGGATGTTGAACTGCAAAAATCCAATATTTTAATGCTTGGGCCTACCGGCAGCGGCAAAACACTGCTGGCGCAGACTCTGGCAAAAATATTGCAGGTTCCTTTCGCCATTGCCGATGCCACCGCTTTAACGGAGGCCGGTTATGTAGGCGAGGACGTGGAGAACATTCTGCTGCGTTTAATCCAAAATGCGGATTACGATATTGAACGCGCACAGCGCGGCATTATCTACATTGATGAAATTGACAAAATTTCGCGCAAGTCCGAAAATCCTTCCATTACGAGGGATGTTTCCGGCGAAGGCGTACAGCAGGCTCTGCTGAAAATTCTGGAAGGCACTGTTGCCAACGTTCCGCCGCAGGGCGGGCGCAAACATCCGCACCAGGAATTTTTGCAGATTGATACCACAAATATTCTGTTCATCTGCGGCGGTGCATTTGACGGGCTGGAAAGCATCATCAGCGCACGCACGGGCAAAAAGAATATGGGCTTTGGCGCCGATATTAAAACCAAAGACGAAATCAGCCTGACGGATACCTTTAAAAAGGTATTGCCGGAAGATTTGATGAAATTCGGTTTGATACCGGAATTTGCCGGACGCCTGCCGGTTGTTGTAACGCTTGAAGCACTGGACAAAGCTGCGCTGATTAAGATTTTGCAGGAGCCTAAAAATGCACTGGTAAAACAGTATCAGCACTTTTTGGCTATGGACAATGTAGAGCTTGAATTTGAGCCGGATGCACTGGACGCCATTGCCGAAGAAGCACTGAAACGCAGTGCCGGTGCGCGTGGACTGCGCGCCATTATTGAAGCGGTAATGCGCAATGTAATGTACGACGTGCCTTCGCGCAGTGATGTTGTAAAATGTATTGTAACGGCCGATTCCATCCGCAATCACGCAGAACCTAAAATGATTGTGGCTGCAGGCTGAAAGAAAAATAATGGGGGAAGGGGATTTTAACCTTCCCTCTTTTTGGTTTTATGGGCCTTTTGTGATACAATTATAAGAGATTTGAATTTTAATATAAAATAGGGGGATGCTAATATAAATGGAAGCATCAGGAAAATTAATGCCCCTGCTGGCGTTAAGAGGAATTATCGTATTCCCGGGAATGACGGTAAACCTTGATGTAGGCAGGGATAAATCAATAAATGCGGTTAATGCTGCCATGCAGCTTGATAAAAAAATACTGCTGGTAACTCAGCGCGATGCCGAAACCGCAGACCCGAAACGCGAAGAACTGTATAATTATGGCGTTGTTGCCGAAATTAAGCAGCTTTTAAAACTGCCGAGCGGTGCAATCCGTATTTTAATTCAGGGGCTTGAAAGGGCAGAACTTACTTCGTTAATTGACGCACCTTTTAAAGATACTTACCTTGAAGGCTTTGCCATGCCGGTAGCCAGCGTTGAGCCGGAAGAAAATTCCGAAACCGAAGCCATGCGCCGCGTATTGCTGCAAAGCTTTGAAAAATGGCTTGTTACCGGCAAAAAAGTAACCACCGAAGTTATGCTTAACTTTAAAAACATAACTACCGCCGGTGAAATTGCCGATATCATTGCCGGTTATTTAACAATCAGCATTGACGAAAAAGAAGAACTGCTGGAACTTGCCGATGTAAAAGAGCGTATGCACAAGCTGCATACTTTTTTGTGCAAAGAACTTGAAATTGCCGAACTCGAAAAAAACATTACGCAGGAAGTACGCAAACAAATAGAAAAAAACCAGCGTGAATATTATCTGCGCGAGCAAATTAAGGTTATTAACAAGGAGCTTGGCGAAGGTGATGAACGCCAGGCCGAAGTTGACGAATACAAAAAGCAGATGGAAGGCCGCGACCTGCCGCCCGAAGTAGCAGATAAAATTAACAAAGAGCTTGACCGCTTGTATAAAATGCCGCCGATGATGGCAGAAAGCGGCGTTATCCGCAATTATGTGGAAACGCTTCTTGCTTTGCCCTGGGGCATTTACGGCAAAGATAACTTTGATTTAAAGCACGCCGAAAAAGTGCTTAACAAGGACCACTACGGCCTTGAAAAAGTTAAAGAGCGCATTTTGGAATACCTTGCGGTGCGTGCTCTTACCAAAAGCGGCAAAGGGCCTATTTTGTGCCTTGTCGGGCCGCCGGGCGTTGGCAAAACTTCGCTGGCGCAGTCCGTTGCCCGCGCTATCGACCGCAAATTTACACGCATGTCGCTGGGCGGCGTGCATGACGAAGCCGAAATCCGCGGCCACCGCCGCACCTATATCGGCGCAATGCCGGGCCGCATTATTCACGGCATGCAAACCTGCGGCGTTATGAATCCGGTTTTTCTGCTGGACGAAGTGGACAAAATGTCGTCCGATTTCCGCGGCGACCCTGCTTCTGCACTGCTTGAAGTTTTAGACCCGGAACAGAACAACACCTTCAGCGACCATTATGTTGAAATACCTTTCGACCTGTCGCAGGTATTCTGGATTGTAACGGCCAACACCGTGGAAACAATTCCGCCCGCACTGCTTGACCGTATGGAAGTGGTGCAGCTTTCCAGCTATACCGAAGATGAAAAGGTAAAAATTGCAGAACTGCATCTTTTGCCGAAAGAACGCCAGAATAACGGCTTAACGGCCAAAACGCTTTCCATAACGGAAGATGCGCTGCGCATGATTATACGCGGCTATACGCGCGAAGCAGGCGTGCGCAATCTGGAACGCAAAATTGCGGCAGTCTGCCGTAAAACCGCTCTGCGTATTGTTAACGGCGAAGCCAAAAGCGCAAAAGTAACAGCTAAAAATTTACATAAATATCTCGGCAAGGTAATTTATCTGGAAGACGATGTAAGCCTCGAAGCAGCAGCCGGCATCTGCACCGGCCTTGCCTGGACCCGCGTTGGCGGCGAACTGCTTAAGGTAGAAGTTGTGGCCTGCAAAGGCAAAGGGCATCTTGCGTTAACGGGCCAGCTTGGCGACGTTATGAAGGAATCTGCCCAGGCGGGTTATACCTATATCCGCTCGCGCGCAGATGAACTTGGCCTTGACAAAGATTTTTACGAAACTACCGATATTCATATTCACCTTCCGGAAGGCGCAATACCTAAAGACGGGCCTTCGGCCGGCATTACCATGGCAACGGCAATGATATCGGCATTAACGGGCCGCAAAGTTAAAAAGAACCTTGCCATGACTGGCGAAATAACGCTTTCCGGCAGAGTGCTTCCGGTTGGCGGCATTAAGGAAAAATTCCTGGCTGCCCACCGCTACGGCGTAAAAACCATTATTATGCCGGCTAAAAACGAGCAGGATTTGGAAGAACTGCCCGCAAACGTACGTGCAAAAATGCACTTTATTCCCGTAAAACATATGGACGAGGTGTTAAAAATAGCATTGGAGGATTAAACGCGATGAACAAAGGAGTTTGGGACATAGTCCGTGCGCAGTTTGTCACGTCTGCCGTTAAGGCAGAACAGTACCCTTCGCCGCAAATGATTGAAGCCGCCTTTATCGGGCGCTCCAATGTCGGCAAATCTTCTCTTATTAACTCGCTTTGCCGCCGCAACGGGCTGGCACGCGTAAGTGCCACCCCCGGCAAAACGCAAACAATTAACTACTATTTGCTGAATGCCAAACGCAATGTAGAAGGCGGCGCCGATACAGCACAGTTTTACCTTGTCGATTTGCCAGGTTACGGCTTTGCCAAAACAGGCAAATCCAATAAAGATTTATGGTCCGGCTTTATCAGCAAATATCTTTCAGGTTCGGACAACCTGGCATTAGTATGCCAGCTGATTGATATCCGCCATAAGCCGATGGAAAGCGACATAGAGTGTTACCACTGGCTGCTTGGCTGCGGCCTTAACGTGCAGATTATTCTCACTAAAGCCGATAAGCTTTCCAAAAATGCAGCCATGGCCCAGAAAGCCCTTTTTAAACGCGAACTTGGACTTGATGACAGCCGTATTATAACTTATTCGGTAACGCAGAACACTATGCGCAGTGAACTTATTAACCGTATTATGACAGCACTGGAAAACCACAGATGATTTTGTAAGCGCACAGATTGTAGGGAGTGGTTTGTATGGGGATTTTTGACATAATGCTGCATGTAAGGCGCCTGATGATGTTCGGGCTGGCAGTGCTTATAGGCTTTCTTTTTCAATACATGGCAATACCTATACCGTTTTTGCTCGGCGGCATAGTATCATCCATGTTCTGGAAAGTTATAGGCGCACAGGTATACTGGCCGCGCCAGTGGCGCGAACTTGGCCTTTGCGTAGCCGGTTACGGCATTGGGCGCAACTTTACGGCAGAAACCATGCACGAACTTTCCATGCAGTCGCTTGGTGTGCTTGAAGCAACCGGCGCCGCCGTAGGCGCTTCGGTTATTATAGCGTGGTGGACATCACGCCACAGCTACGCCAATCTGCAAAGCTGCGTAATGGGCTGTATGCCCGGCGGGCTTACGCAAATGATGCTCATGAGCGAAACCGACAAGCGCGTTGATTTCAGCGTGGTAATGGTAATGCAAACACTGCGCCTCATGAGCGCCATTATCATCGTACCGTTTCTGGTAGTGCACGGCCTTGGTGCGGAAATAAAAGACACCGCACTTCCGGCAGCACAAACAGGCGGCTACACCTGGCTGTGGATGGTGCCTATCGCAGCAATTGGCGCTGTTGTTCTGCAAAAGCTGCATATACCAACGCCGCGCCTGTTGGGGTCAACGCTCGCCGCGTCTGCCTGCTCATACTTCTTCGGCACCTTTCAGCCCGTGCCCGACCCTCTCATGACGGTTGCGCAAATAAGCATCGGCCTGTATATGGGCATGCTGCTTGACCCTGCGCGCATAAAAGAAACCGCCCGCCTTATGCCGTTTATAATAACAGGTATCTTAATAATTATTGCTGTCAGCGTTGCCATGGCCTACTATCTTTCCGGCATTTACGGCTTTTCGCTTATAACCGCCTTTTTGGCAATGGCCCCCGGCGGCATTGCCGAAATGTGCCTTGCAGGCATGAGCATGGGCGAAAACGTTTCGATAATTTTAACCTATCAGCTGGTTAGAATGCTTATTTTAAATATCACCGTGCCAATGGGGCTGACGTGGTACTTTAAAAATAAATAATATCAATTAGGATATTATAACGCAAAAATAAAAATGGGAAATTTTTACCAAAAGGCTTGACAACACTATTAGTAATAGTTATAATTAGGGCAACAAATCAATATTTCGTACAGGTACAGTAATTGTTTAAATGTTTATCGGTGCAAATCCGATGCGATCCCGTCGCCGTAACGGCAATAAAAGCCGGAGCCGGTCACCCAGCCTGTATAAGCATCACTGCTTGACCTGCGGGAGACAGGAAGGAGATGTTTACTAACCAACCGGCTTTGTTTATGTGAGAGTGGCAGGGCCTCTTGATTGTAATTATCTGAGCCCGTCTTTTCGTTTTGGAAAGACGGGTTTTTATCTTGCCTGCGCAGGTTGGAATATTGATTTTTAAAATTCATTTAACATTCTCAGATACTCATTCTCTACTCCTCTTGCAGTGCCCGTTGGGGTGCAGGTGCTGCTTTGGCCGCCGTGTTTTTACGGCGGCTGTTTTATTTTGCCGCAAAAAGTTGAGCAAAGCCTCTTTTGCTGTTATACTTAAAACAGAAAAAATATTTTCAGGAGGTTTTAAAATGAAAGTAATTTCTACCGAAAAAGCTCCGGCCGCTATTGGCCCATACTCTCAGGCAATTGAAATTGGCGGCATGTTTTTTGCTTCCGGGCAGATTCCTGTTGACCCCGCTACCGGCGAAGTGCCGGAAGGCATTACCGCACAGGCAGAACAAAGCTGCAAAAATGTAGGCGCAATTTTGGCAGAAGCAGGCCTTGGCTACGAAAACGTAGTAAAAACCACCTGCTTTTTGGCGGATATGGCAGACTTTGCCGCCTTTAACGAAGTTTACGCAAAATATTTTACCGGCAAACCAGCACGCAGCTGCGTTGCCGTAAAAGGCATACCCAAAGGCGTACTTTGCGAAATTGAAGTAATTGCCGCAAAATAACAAACTGACAAAAAAGGTTGTACCGGCTGGCAAAAGCCATACAGTACAACCTTTTTTATTTTTATTATGAAACTTTATACCTTAAATTTTTAAGAGCCTGTTTATGGTGCTTGGTAACCATGGCAGGCGTGCAGTTTAATAATCTGGCTGTTTCTTTGCCGCTTAAGCCTTCAAAATATAAAGCGTTAATAGTTTTTTGCTGTTTGGCGGTTAACTTATTAAGCGCCAGTTTTAATAAAATACTTAATTCCTCACGTTCAATAACATCATCGCTGAACTCAGCGCCTTCTGCCTCACTATCGGGCAGGGGCGCTTTTTTATTTTCATCCGCCCATACTTTCTTCACTTCATCGTAAAGAGCAAAGTGAATACGGCATCTAACATACCCTGCAAAATGCTCGTAATCAGCTCCGTTGTATGTTAATACAAGCTCAATAAACTTTAACCTTGCAAGGCTTAAACCCTCCTCAAAGCCAAGGGCGTTGTAAAACATATCGCGGCGCATTTCACTGCGGAATAATGGCTCAAAAGCAAGGCAAAGCTGTTCTAAAGCCTGCTTATCACCATTTTGGGCGGCAGTAATTAAATTTTTGGTTTTATTTGCCAATGTGGTAAAAGTTTTGTGGCGCACGGTTTTAGGAATAATATCCATTTCCGGCACGGCAGATTTTAAAACCCTGCCCGGTATTTGGCTGAAAGATGACAAATTTTTTCTTTGAATCACAAAAACCTCCAAATTTTAAACTTACCAGCTTTACCGTGGCCACGCAAAAGCGGCGTAAGCAAGATTATAACGGAATGTTTGGCGGTTTGTAAAGACCTTGTTTTAAAAATTTTTATATGTTAAATTAAAAGTTTTGGCTTTACAAAAAAGTTACCAGTGTGCAAGACAACGTACAGTACGGATTATTTATTTAGTAAGCGTCTTGCGGGGGGGTAAAACTATGATAAAATAATATAACAAAATTGTTTTGTAAAAAAGCAAAACAAAAAAGGGGAGAGTTATGTTATGAAACGTGTAAGTAAAAATTTAACTAAAGCAGTAACTTTAAGTCTACTCTTAATGTTGCCGTATGGTATGGCATGGGCGGAACCGTATACAGATGTGATAAGCGGTGCAAATGATAATTATAGTTCTGATATAAAGACTTATGATGAGAAAAAAGATGCTTATGTGTATGATTTTTCAGAAAATGATGTTATAAGTATAAAGGACAAATACGATTACAGAGGTTCTAATAACTATGTAATAAAAGCTTATGGAGAAAATATAATAATAAATAATAAAGTTGATTTATATATAGAACCTAAAAATTATGAAACAGATAATGATAGAGTAATTAGTGGGGCAATATTAATTGATTCTTCAAAAGATACAGCATTTCTTGACAGAAGATATGGTGGAAATATAGTTGTTAAAAATGGTTTTGATGGTGTAGAAATTACTGGTTCTAATGGTGGAACTGCTTATTTGGGTAATGGTAATATAAATTTGAGTTATAAAGGTGAATATTATACTAATAATTCTATTTTAAGTATTGATCAAGGAACAATAAATGAAGTTGGAAATTTATTAGTTTATGGACAGGGAACATTAACTGGTGATGGAAAAGGAACTGGTGGAGACAACGCACGTAATGATTTGAGCGGTGTATCTATGGAATATAATTGTAATGGTGGCAATAATATTATTTTAGGATATAAGGGAAATTATAGTGATGTTGATGTAAATGAATATTTTAATGTTGACAAACTATCGGAACAAGCAAAAAAATTAGGAGAAATTAGTATTGATGTTACTAGCATAAATACAAAAAATTATGTAGACAGTACTAGTACTACTAATTATGCTCGTGGTATTACACTAACTAAAGTCTCTGTATGGAATAAAGATACTAGTGATAAAGCAGCTAATAATATTATTATTGGCGGTACAGTTAATATTAAAGCTATAGCTGATTCTTATGGAAATGGAAGCATTGATTCTGGTGCTGTGGGGATAGAAAATCAGGCAGATGGTGTATATGCAGATTTAAAAAATATCAGTAATTTTATAACTTTGAATAAAGCTGAAATTGAAATTAAAGCAAAAAATGAAAATACTAATGGAAGAGCACAATCTTTTGGTATATACTCCAATAGTACAGATGGAAAATCAGTAGTAACGCTTAATGAAAAGAGCTCAATAAATGCAACGGCAGAAGCTGCTGGTTATTTAATTGGTTATGGTATATATTCGGTTAAAGATGGGGGTAAGTCTTCTATTGTAAATACCGGTGCTATGGATATTACCACCACTACTAACGGCGGTACTATGGTCGAAAACGTTGGTATTAAGGCGCAGGGCGGCGATGTTACTGTTAATGGTGCGTTAACAGTAAGTTCTATTGCTAATAATTTGGCAGATAAAAAAAATAATAAAGTTTATGGGTTATGGTCTACCAATGGCGGCAACATTAATGTTACCGGCACAACCAATATCAGTACCAGTGGCGGGCAGGAGATTGCCGTTGTGGCAGGCACGGAAGGTTGGAAACTAGGCGAAGATGGTAAACTGCCTGTTGTTGGAGAAAACGGCATAAATACAGTAAATTTAAATTATCAAAATGGTGCAGGCAGTGATATTAAAGGCGATATTATCAGCGGTTACGGCGGCAATATTACAATCGGCAATGCAGACGGCATCAGCACTTTAAGCACCCGTAATAATGCCGGTACGCTTAATTTAACCGGCGATGCGCTTTCCGCCAACGGCGGCAAATTAAGCATTAACTTAACAAGCGGCAGTACGTGGACAGGACGTGCGGACGACTATCAGGACGCTGATTTGAAAGAACAGGTAGAGAGCGGATTTTTTAACCCTAAATTCAGCCATGATATTGCTGCCAGCGGTACTGTAAAAGTAAACCTTGCGCAGGGAGCAAAGTGGAACGTAACCGGGCAAAGCTGGGTAACGGAGCTTGACGGCAACGGCGTTATTAATTTAACTAACGGTGAGGGCAGTGACGCCGTGCACATTGGCACGGTAAAAGGCAGTAATACTTTTGTGGTAAACCTTAAACCTGACGGACTTGACACAAGCGATATGCTTTACATTTATGATGGTTCCAGTGCCGGTGTGCAAAACCTGCGCATTAACAACGAAGCAGAAGTTTTAAACGCACTTAAAGATGACGGCGACCGTATCCGTTTTGCAACCGTTGGCAAAACTGCCGGTGCAGGCGCAGGCTTTGGCGATGATTACGTTGTGCGCGGTCGTGGCGTAATTAACAGCGGCTTTAGTATTGATTATGTAGATTATGAAGAAGATAAACAAAATGCCGATTATACTACGGATTATAATGGTGATAATTTTGATGCCGATAAACCTGGTAACAGTTATGTAGAAAATGTTTATGGTGAGGCAAAGGGCGCTGATGATATAGATAGCCAAAACTTGTACCTTGTACGCGATAGCAGCAAAGACGCAGGTAAATCTGACAGCGGTGCAACCATTATCAATATGAGCCGCGCTAACTATAAAAACGCTATTTATATGGACAGATTAAATAAACGCATGGGCGAAATGCGTTATGTTAATGGTGAAGAAGAACAGGGTTTATGGGTACGCCTGCGCCATGACCGTATAGGGCAGAGCGGCGACTTCCGCAGCATGAACACCATGTACGAAGTAGGCTATGATGTTAAACAACCCACCGATAACGGCGAGCACCGTATTGGTATGGCAATAGACTACATGCGCGGCAGCACAACCTATGACGACATTATGGGTAAAGGCGAAACCAAACGCTACGGCCTGTGGCTGTATGATACCTGGCTTGGTGAAAAAGGCCATTACACCGATTACATTGTAAAATGGGGACATCTTTCCAATGATTTCGACATCCGCGATAAAGACAGTTTGGAAAATATTACCGGCGATTACAGCAACAATGTATTCAGCGTCAGCGCGGAATACGGCAAGAAAAACGATATGGGCAATAACTGGTATTTTGAGCCGCAGGCACAGCTTCAGCTTGCGCGTGTAACCGGTGCCGATTATGTAACAACTCAGGGCAGTAAGGTAAATGTAGACGGCATTAACAGCTTAATCGGACGTGCGGGCTTTAGAATTGGGCGCGACATGGACGAAAACAGCACTGTTTACTTAAAAGCAGATTTGCTGCATGAATTTATGGGCGACCAGACGGTAACGGCGGCGGACGCAACCGGCACGCTGCGTGAAGAATTTGAAAATAAAGGCACCTGGTATGACGTAGGCTTTGGCTTTGCAGCTAAGATGAGCAAAAACAGCTATGCCTTTATGGATTTTGAAAAGTCCTTCGGCAACGATAATGACGAAACCTACCAAATTAACGCAGGTATGCAGTGGAGCTTTTAATTAAGTGCCAATTAGCAACAAGGCGAAGGCAAAGTTAATAATTTTGTCAGCTAAATTTATGTACCCTGAATTTAATAATAAAAAGTAAAATAAGAAAGATTGTACTGTAAGGCGGCAGGCAAAAACTGCGGCGGCTTAATTTAAGATAATTGCTTTAGAGAGTCCGGTGCTGTGCCCGGACGGAATCGGAGGAGCCGCAGCATTTTTGCAGAGCCGTCACAGTATAATCTTTCGGTATAAAATAAAAAGTATTATTTTATACATGGAAAGAAAAATATGGAAAAAGATATTTCTTATAATAAAGAAAAGTTTAAAACTCTGGCCGGTAACTGTACGGCAGAATACGTTAATTATATGCCGCGCGGCAAAAACGGCATGCGCTGCTGGGAGATTAAAGCACAGAAGCCGGACGGAGACTATATGATAGTAGTTTTGTGCGATTACGGTTATAAGGTTGACGGCAAAACAGTGGAGATAACCCCTTTTAAAAACCGTGATGGGCGCAACGAAGAAATTTACCGCCTGTATCACGAAGAAGGCTTATCACAATTATTTTTGGCAAATTTGTTTAATATGAGCCAGCCTTCCGTATCGCTGATAGTGAATAAAAAATAAATAAGCATGCTGCTGTATAACAGCGGCATGCTTATTATCTTTACAGATGTATAGTTTTTTGTTAAAATAAACAGGCAAGTGTGCTGCCATAACGGTAGGCGGTTAGCCCTCTGCGGAGGGACTGTGACCCTCCGGTAATATAGAATCCGCTTGACGGAAATACTATTGAGGAGGGGAATAGCGTGGATATATTATCGCTGTTAGCTGTAATAGGCTATACGGTAACAATCTTTTCTGTGGGTTATTCCCTGGGAAAAGATATATCACGGAAAAACAGATAACCGCCACAAGCCCAATTTGTGACGGTTATCAATAACCAAGTTATAAATTTGCGGCTAACCGTCTATCGGCAGCACATTTGTTATTTCTATATTTATTATAGCAAACACGGTAAAAAAGTCAAATTATATGTTGTGCCTGTACAGTGCTGAACGCCGTACAGGCTTTTTATTTTGTTTACCAAGCGGTTTAAAAATTATGGTGCGTTTCGCTGCAGGGGTTAATATGCACCATGCAGTGCTTAACTTCCGGAAACTGTTTTTCTATCTGCTCGTGAATGTTTTCGGCAATGGAGTGTGCTTCAACAAGGGTTAAGTGGTCGTCTGCGCTTATTTCCACATCCACATATACGCGCGAGCCAAAAATGCGCGTTTGCAGTTTGTCTACATGGTCTACGCCTTTTTGTGCGGCAATAAGCTCCTGCATTTTTTCAACAGTTTCTTCGTCGCAGCTGCGGTCTACCATACGGTCGATAGCGTCGGTAAAAACATCGTATGCGCCTTTAATAATCATCAGGCAAATGGAAATAGCGGCCAGCGGGTCAAAAATGGGGTAGCCAAGCATGGCTCCGCTGATGCCGATAAGGCTGCCGACTGAGGTTAAGGCGTCGTTGCGGTGGTGCAGGGCGTCTGCCAAAAGCGCGCCGCTGTTTATTTTTTTTGCTACGCTGCGGGTGTACCAGTACATGCCTTCCTTGCTTATAATGGCAAGGGCTGCAACGGCAAGCGTTATGCCGTCCGGCGCGGCCAGTTCGCCTTCGGCGGAAAAGTGCAGTATTTTTTGTATTCCGGCAAAGCCGATGCCTGCACCTGCCAGTGCCAGAAGCGCCGACATGATGATGGAGGCAACACATTCCATGCGTTCGTGCCCGTACTGATGTTCCATATCGGAGGCTTTGTGCGATATTTTTATGCCGGCCATAACAATAAGGTTGCTGAAAATATCAGACGCCGAATCGACTGCATCCGAAACAAGGGCGGCCGAATGGCCCAAAATGCCTGCGGCAAATTTGGAGGCTGCCAGAAACACGTTAAGGGCAATGCCTTTTTTTACCGTGCTGAGGGCAAGGGTTTGATTTAAAGATTGGTCTTGCTGCATTTAAATTTCTCCTTAAAACAAAATACATCTGCGGAACTACTCCTGTCCCGCAGATGTAGGATAATCTGCTGCCGTAAGGCCCGGCCGGTTTTACGGCCTGATCAGCTTGTACTGTAGTTGCAGTGCAAAAAGATTAACTAAATTGTAATAAGGCTTTGTTTTTTTGTCAAGTATGTTTTGTAAAAGTTTATTTACAAAAAAGTTTACTAAAACTTATTGACAAAACTTGTTAGCGGTAGTAAACTACAATTTGCAAAGAAAGTTAGAATAAACTAACTTAAAAAGCAATATAAGGTTAGCTCCGGCTATACAGAAGAAGGGGATGGTTCCAATTATGCCGTTGACTTTTGCCGCAACCGGCGAGGTAAACACTATTAAAGCCGTACGCGGAAGAAATGAAACAGTACGTTTTTTGGAAAGCATGGGGTTTGTAGAAGGGGCAGCTATTACCGTCGTATCCAAACTTGCCGGAAATTTAATCGTCAATGTTAAAGACGCGCGTGTTGCTTTAAACAAAGATCTTGCTTCAAAAATAATGATTTAACGGAGGTATGCCATGAAAACGCTTAAAAATGTTGAGTGCGGCCAGACTGTTAAAGTAAGCCGGCTTGGGGGAGAAGGCGCTGTAAGACGCCGCATTATGGATATGGGCATTACCAAGGGCACAGAAATTTATGTGCGTAAGGTTGCGCCGCTCGGTGACCCTATTGAAGTAACTGTAAGGGGCTACGAGCTTTCGCTGCGCAAAGGCGAAGCTGAAAACATTGTGGTTGAATGATTTGAGGAGGGATTGAAGTGGCTGTAAAAATTGCATTGGTTGGCAACCCTAACTGCGGCAAAACAACCATGTTTAATAATTTAACCGGTGCGAACCAGTATGTTGGCAACTGGCCGGGCGTTACTGTTGAGAAAAAAGAAGGCAGATTAAAAGGTTACAGCGATGTAATTGTTACCGACCTGCCGGGTATTTATTCGCTTTCTCCGTATACTTTGGAGGAAGTTGTTTCCCGTAATTATATTATTAATGAACATCCTGATGTTATTTTAAACCTGGTGGACGGTTCCAACATTGAACGCAACCTGTATTTAACAACCCAGCTGCTTGAAATGGGCGTGCCTGTTGTTATTGCGCTGAATATGATTGATATTGTCCGTAAAAACGGTGATAAAATTGATATTGCTGCACTTGGCAGAAAACTTGGCTGCCCGGTTGTTGAAACTTCCGCTTTAAGCGGGCTGGGGCTGAAAGAAGCTGCCGCCAAAGCCGTTGAAATGGCTAAAGCTAAAACCGTTGAGTGCAAACCCTTGCATTTTAACGCTGATGTGGAAAAAGCGCTGGAAGAAATTAAATACATTATGGGCAGTTCCCTGCCGGAAACCGGTGCAAGATGGACGCTTGTTAAATTGTTTGAGCGCGACCGCGAAGTATGGGCTAAATATAATCTGCCGGATGTTATTCAAAAGCAGCTTGAAAAAATTATTGCCGGCGTTGAAGAAAAGCTTGATGACGACTGCGAAAGCATCATTACCAACGCCCGCTATGATTACATTACCGGCTTAATGGCCGATTGCGTTAAAAAAGTTAAAGTAGGCATGACTACTTCCGATAAGATTGACCAGATTGTTACGAACCGCATTTTGGCCCTGCCGATTTTTGCAGCCGTAATGTTCTTTGTTTATTATATTGCCGTTACTACAATCGGCACGGATGTTACCGACTGGACCAATGACGTGCTGTTCGGCGAAATGATTATGCCTTCCGTACAGGAAGCTATGGAAAATGCCGGTGCTGCCGAATGGCAGGTATCGCTGGTGGTTGACGGCATTATCGGCGGCCTTGGCGCACCGATTGGCTTTGTGCCGCAGATGGCAATTATGTTCTTCCTGCTGGCGCTGCTTGAGGACTGCGGTTATATGGCGCGTATCGCGTTTATTATGGACCGTATTTTCCATAAATTCGGCCTGTCCGGCAAAAGCTTCATTCCGTTCCTTATTTCCTCCGGCTGCGGCGTGCCCGGTATTCTGGCAACCCGCACTATTGAAACGGAAACCGACCGCCGTATGACGATTATGACGACAACCTTCATTCCCTGCGGCGCAAAACTGCCGGTTATCGCTTTGATTGCCGGTGCGATTATGGGCGGCGACTGGTACATGGCGCCGATTATGTACTTCATCGGCATTATCTCCGTTGTATTTTCCTGCCTGATTTTAAAGAAAACCGAAATGTTTGCAGGCGACCCTGCACCGTTTGTTATGGAACTGCCGCAGTACCATATTCCGGCTGCTAAAAACGTATTGCTGCATACCTGGGAACGCTGCTTTGCCTTCATTAAAAAGGTTGCAACCGTTCTGTTCCTTGTTTGTGTGGTAATGTGGTATCTTTCCACTTACGGCATTGGCGCTGAAGGTTACGGAATGGTAGAACCTGAAGACAGCTTCATTGCTTCCATGGGCGGGGCAATCGCCTGGATTTTTGCACCGCTGGGCTTCGGCGAATGGCAGGCTGTTGCAGCTTCTATTTCCGGCTTCGTTGCCAAGGAAGCCATTGTCAGCACCATCGGCGTATTGATTGGCGTTGGTGAACTTGCCGAAGACGATGCAAGCTTGTGGGCAGCAACCATGGGCATGTTCCAAAATCCGATGGCGGCGTTCAGCTTCCTGGTATTCAACCTGCTTGACAGCCCGTGCCTGGCAGCAATTACCACCATGAACAAAGAACTCGGCAGCCGCAAATGGTTGTGGTTTGCCATCATCTTCCAGAACGTATTTGCTTATGCCATGACCTTTATGATTTATCAGTTCGGGCTTGTGCTCATCATGGGCGAAGCCTTTACGGGCATGACTGCTGTCGCCTGCGTGGTTGCGATCATCATGCTGTACATGATGTTCCGCCCGGCGCCGAAAGCAAAAGAATCCCTGCGTTCGGTAAATGCCTGATTAAAACCTTTGTGATATAATAATGTTAAAACGTAAACTGCGCTGGCTTTGTTCCTGCGCAGTTTACAGCGTCTTTTAAAGAAAGGAGCAAACAGCTGTGGCTACATGGATTATCAGTGCTGTTTTACTTGCTGCAATTGTTATGGCGGCGCGCTATTGCTGGAAAAAATTCCGCCGCGGCGAATGTATAGGCTGCCCGGGCGGTGGCTGTTCCGGCTGCGAAAGCGGCGGCTGCTGCCATTGCCACGAACCTGCCGGTAAAACAAAATAACTTTATAAACCTGTTCTGCGCTTGACAGCGCGCCTTGAAATTGATAAGATATTAACTATCAAAATACTGTTAATAACTATGAACGGAAGTAGTAAAAGCACAGGCTTTTGCAGAGAGGGCGCGCACGGCTGCAACGTGCCTAAAGCAATGGCTTTGAAGTAGTCCGGGAGTTGGCAGGCTGAACTGAAAGTAAGCTTGCCCGTGAGCGTGCGTTAAGCGTTTCAAGGTGTCCGGCTTTGGCCGGGAAGATAGGTGGTACCGCGATTTTGTCGTCCTGTTTGTAATAAACAGGACGTTTTTTATTACTTTTGCAAATTTATGACTGGAGGAATAAACATGACAGAAGAACACAACATCCCCAAAGTTTATGACCCCGCTTCTGTTGAAAAGAAATGGTATGAATTTTGGGAAAAGAACAGATATTTCCATGCAGAGCCGGAAACGGGCAAAAAGCCGTTCAGCATTGTAATTCCGCCTCCGAACATTACCGGCAAGCTGCACATGGGCCATGCGCTTGACAACACCTTGCAGGATATTTTAATCCGCTGGCACCGCATGATGGGCGACAACACCTTGTGGATGCCCGGTTATGACCATGCCGGCCTTGCTACCCAGATTAAGGTAGAAGAAGTGCTGAAAAAAGAAGAAGGCAAAACCCGCTTTGACCTTGGCCGCGAAGAATTTGTAAAACGTGTTTGGGCTTGGAAGGAAGAATACGGCGACCGTATTATTAACCAGTTAAAATGCCTGGGCATTTCGTGCGATTGGGAACGCAAGCGCTTTACCATGGACGAAGGGTGCAGCCGCGCCGTACGCGAAACTTTTGTAAGCCTGTTTGAAAAAGGGCTTATTTATAAAGGCACCCGCATTACCAACTGGTGCGTTAACTGCCATACCGCTTTAAGCGATATCGAAGTTGAACACGAAGATACACCGGGCCATTTGTGGTATGTACGCTACCCGGTTGTTGGCGAAGAAGATACCTATTTAACTATTGCCACCACCCGTCCGGAAACGATTCCCGGCGATACCGCGGTTGCCGTTAACCCGGAAGATGAACGCTATGCAAAACTTATCGGCAAAACTTTGCGCCTGCCTATTTTGAACCGCGAAATTCCGGTAATTGCCGATAGCTATGTTGATACCAAATTCGGTACCGGCGCCGTAAAAATTACCCCTTCGCATGACCCCAACGACTATGAAATGGGCCTGCGCCATAACCTGCCGGAGATTGTTGTTATCGGCAAAGACGGCGTTATGACGGAAGAAGCAGGGCCGTTTGCCGGTTTGGAACGCTACGAATGCCGCAAACAGATTGTTGCGCGTTTAAAAGAAGAAGGCTACCTTGTTAAAATAGAAGAACACAGCCACGCAGTTGGCCATTGCCAGCGCTGCCATAATATTGTAGAGCCGCTTGTTTCCACTCAGTGGTTTGTAAAAATGCAGCCGCTTGTAAAAGCCGCTGTGGACTGCGTTACCGACGGCCGCACCCAGTTTGTGCCGGAACGCTTTACCAAAAACTACACCGGCTGGATGGAAAACATTCACGACTGGTGCATCAGCCGCCAGATTTGGTGGGGCCACCGCATTCCTGTTTGGTACTGCGATGACTGCGGCGAAATGAGCGCCAGCCGCACCGACCTTGAAAAATGCCCGAAATGCGGCAGCACGCATATCCATCAGGATGAGGACGCACTGGACACCTGGTTCAGCTCCGCTCTGTGGCCGTTCTCTACCATGGGCTGGCCGGACAACACCGAACTGCTTAAACAGTTCTATCCTACCAGTGTGCTTGTAACCGGTTATGATATTATTTTCTTCTGGGTTGCGCGCATGCTGATTATGGGCATGGAATTTATGAAGGAAATTCCGTTTGAAAAAGTATTTATCCACGGCCTTGTGCGCGACAGCCAGGGACGCAAGATGAGCAAATCGCTCGGCAACGGCATCGACCCGCTGGAAGTTATTGAAAAATACGGCGCCGATACCCTGCGCTTTATGCTGATTACTGGCAACACTCCGGGCAACGACATGCGTTTTTACTGGGAACGCGTGGAAGGCACCCGCAACTTTGCCAACAAGATTTGGAACGCATCGCGCTTTGCGCTGATGAATATGGAAGGCTACGACAAGGACGCAGAACTTGCGCCGTATACGTTGGCCGATAAATGGATTCTTTCGCGTTTGCAGGATACCGTTAAAGACGTTACCGGCCTGTTGGAACGCTTTGAGCTTGGCGAAGCAGGACGCGCTATTTACGATTTTATCTGGAGCGAAGTTTGCGACTGGTACATTGAAATTGCCAAACCGCGCCTTTACAACAAAGAAGCTGCGGCTGAACGCGCAACCGCACAGCATGTACTGGCAACCGTGCTGGTATCTGCCATGAAGCTTTTGCATCCGTACATGCCGTTTATTACCGAGGAAATTTACCAGTGCCTGCCGCACGAAGCGGAAAGCATTATGATTTCCAAATGGCCTGTGGCTGACGAAAACCTTATTGACCCCGAAGCAGAACGCGGCATGAACGCCATTATGGACAGCATTAAGGCTATCCGCAATATGCGTGCCGAAGTTAATGCCAACCCGGGCAAAAAAATTCCGGCAATTATGCTTATAAGCGAAGATTTGCGCGAGGTTGTTGCCCATAACGACAGCTACATTAAACTGCTGGGCGGCATTGATAACCTTGAGCTGCGCCCGCTTAACGGCGAAAAACCGGAAAACGCCATGGCAGCCGTTGTAACCGGCATTGAAGTATACCTGCCTTTAGCCGGTTTAATTGATGTTGAAAAAGAAACCCAGCGCCTGAGCAAAGAACTTGCCGCAATGGAAAAAGATTTGCAGCGCGCGGGCGGCAAACTGAACAATGCAGGATTTTTGGCTAAAGCGCCGGAAGACGTTATTGCCAAAGAACGCGCTAAATATGAAGAATTAAGCGGTAAAATTGAAGCCGTGAAAAAACGTATGGCATATTTGGCAGAATTAAAGTAAAATTAAATAAAGGGTTGAAACGGCACGGCAGTTTTGGCCGTGCCGTTTTGCATATATTAACATAACCGGGAGAACAGCAATGAATTATAATGAAAGTTTGGCTTATTTGGACAGCCTTGGAAAATTTGGCATTAAACTTGGCATGGAGCGCATTGAAGCGCTTTTAAAAGAACTTGACAATCCGCAGGATAAATTTAAAAGCGTGCATGTAACTGGAACCAACGGCAAAGGTTCCGTAAGCAGCATGATTGCCAATATTCTTTTGGCAGGTAATTTAAAAACCGGCAAGTTTATTTCGCCGCATCTTGTAAAATACAATGAACGCATCAGCATTAACAATAACGATATTACGGACGAAGCTTTTGCACTGGTTATAAGTGCCGTTAAGCAGGCGGCAGACAGCATTGTTGCCAAGGGCGTGTGCGAACAGCCCACTCAGTTTGAAGTTTTAACGGCGGCTGCTTTTTTGCATTTTGCTTTGGAAAAAGTTGATTATGCCGTTATAGAAGTTGGGCTTGGCGGCCTGTGGGACAGCACTAACGTAATTACTCCAGTGGTAAGCGTTATTACCAATGTAGCGCTTGACCACTGCGACAAGCTCGGCACTACCATAGAGCGCATTGCCATGCAGAAGGCAGGCATTATAAAAGAAAAAGTGCCTGTGGTTACGGCGGCTGCGGGTGACGACGCCATTGGGCCTATCCGCGCTGTAAGCATGTTTAAGCAGGCGCCGGTGTATATTTACGGGCGCGCTTTTTGGGGTGAAGAAAAAGAAAGCACGATGGACGGGCAGACCTTTACTCTGCATGCAGGCGATATTTACAGCAGTGATTACACCATTAAACTCGCGGGTGAACATCAGATTGCCAATGCTTCTGTGGCGATTGTGGCGGCCAAACTTGTTTCCAAGCAGGATGACCGCATTAACGAACTTGCGCTGCATATCGGCGTTGCCAATACCTTCTGGCCCGGAAGGCTGGAGCGCATTGGCGAAAAGCCGGATGTTATTTTAGACGGCGCGCATAACCCCAACGGTGCGGAGGCTCTGCGCAAGGCGCTTGATAAATTTTACCCCGGCCAAAAACGCGTTTTTGTTATAGGCATGATGGGCGATAAGGATATGCAGCATGTTCTGCACACCATTGTGCGCCCGTTTGATATTGCCTATACCGTACCGGCAGACGGCGGCGAGAGTGCCGCAAAGCCGCAGGAGCTGGCAAATATTATCGGCGCTAACGCCGCGCCGCGCAGTGATGTTTATGAGGCGTACCTTGAAGCGGTTAACGAAGCCGGCAGCGGCGGCGTTGTAGTTATTTGCGGTTCGTTATATTTGGTAGGCACGTTTAAAACAAGATTAATGGAAGAAAAGGCAAGGTGCAATTAATGGGCGGCGTTGCCAAATACCACAGTGCAGAAAAATATGTATTTTTGCTGCTGCTTTTTACGGCGGCAGTAATACCGGTAAACCAGGTGTTTACGCTGCTGATGGTGGCGGTAACTTTTTTTGCGGGGCTTGCTGTGGCCGTTAAGTACCGCAAATTAAAGCGCGTGCCTGTGCTGCCGCGCGTGCAGCAGGGGCTTTTATACCTGCTTTTGGCAATTACCTGGTATTCGTTGCGCTTTTCGGCAGATAGTGCCGTTTCGGCCTATAATTTTGGCTATGTTGTAGGGCAGTACGTGCTTTTGGTATGGCTTGTGCTGCGCTATGGCGGCGACGGCAAACTTGATTTTGACTGGCAGAAACCCCGCGAATGGCCGCGCCCTTTGCTGCTTTTGGCCGTGCTTTTGCTGGCAGGCTTTGCCAACGGCATGCTTGGCATTTACCAGCATTTTACCGGCGTTGTGCCTACCGACCCGTGGGTAGACCCTTCGCAGTTTCCGGAACTTAAAACACGCGTTGTCGGCACTTTAATTAACCCAAATATTTTTGCCGGTTATCTGGTGCTGCTTTTAAGCATAGCCGTTCCGTTTATAAAAATAACAACAGGCAGAATACGCATTTTTTTAATGGTGCTGGCAGCAGTGCTTGGCATGAGCCTTGTTTATACTTTTTCGCGCGGCAACTGGGTGGCCTGCGCCTGCGCCATGATTTTTTACTTTTTGTTTTTCTGGCGCAAATGGCTCATTCCGCTGGCAGTATGTGCGGCAGGCGGCGTATATTTTATGCACGGTGCGGTATGGCACAGGCTGATGTCAATTTTCGGCACGCAGGATACCTCCGTGGCGCTGCGCTTTGCCTATCTTAAAAGCACGCTTTTTATTATAGAAGAACACCCTTACGGCGTAGGCTGGTACGGGTTTCAGTATATTTACCCGGAATACGATTTTTATTTGAACAACCCCAATGTAATTATGTACCACTGCCATAACCTGATGCTTAATATTCTGGCAGAACTCGGCTGGCACGGGCTGATTGTTTTTGTGCTGGTGCTTGCCGTTTTTGCCTGGCATGCCTTTAAGCTGGCAGCAAAAGGCGTGCGCCCGTGGCTGCGCGCCGTAGGGCAGGGGTATCTGGCGGCATTGGTTGGCATTTTGGCAGGCGGCCTTACCGACCATGTATACTTTAATATGGATATGGGACTTTTGTTCTGGTGCGTGTCGATGGTAATGATGCAGTGCAGCCTTTTAAACAGTCTGAGCCGCAGCGGGCGGCAGAAAATTGCTTTACATACCGGGACAGACACGCTACAATAAAATCAGAAAATTTTTAATTTTTGTGGAGGGAAAAATGAATTTAAAGGATGTACAGAGGGTTTTAAAAGCAAAAATCCTTGTGGGAGAAGAATTGATGGAACGCCCCGTTGAAACCTGCTGCGGCAGCGACCTTATGAGTGATGTGCTGGCTTTTACCAAATGCAATACCCTTTTGTGTACAGGCCTTACAAATATGCAGGTTATCCGTACTGCGGGCATTACTGATTTGTGCGGCATTATTATAGTGCGCGGCAAGCTGCCCGGGCCGGATTTTCTGGACTTTGCGCGTGAAGCGCAGATGCCGGTGCTTTCAACAAACTGCACTCTGTTTGAAGCCTGCGGGCTGTTATATGTGGCCGGGCTGCGCGGATGTTCGCAGGAAAAAGGGGGCTGCGGGTTATGACGGAGGCTAAATCTGTAAAAATAAGCTATGATGTGGCAGGCGGCGATTTTGACCGCGCCGGGGAAGCTTCGAGCGGTATTAAGCGCATGCTGCAAAAAATAGGCATACCGGCAGATATTGTGCGCCGCATAGCCATCGGCACTTATGAGGCGGAAATGAACGTGCTTATTCATGCCGGCGGCGGCAAGGTTGCTGCGGAAATTTTTCAGGACCATACCGTAATAAACATTACCGACCACGGCCCCGGCATACCGGATATTAAACTTGCCATGCAGGAAGGCTGGTCGACAGCGCCGGATTATATACGCCAGATGGGGTTTGGCGCCGGTATGGGCCTGCCCAACATGATGAAATGCAGTGATAAATTTGACATACAATCTAAAATAGGAGAAGGAACCTCCATCACAATGGAGTTTAAGCATATCAGCGAAGACTTGTAAAAGAGGTGAGCCCATTGGCAGAAGGCTATATTCATTCCGTCCGTTTTGTGCCTTCAAAATGCAAAGGCTGCGTAACCTGCGTTAAGGCGTGCCCTACCGATGCTATCAGGGTGCGCAACGGCAAGGCCGAACTTATCGCGGCGCGCTGCATAGACTGCGGCGAATGTATGCGCCGCTGTGCGTATCACGCGGTAGAAGCATATTCGGATAAACTGGAAGAAATAAAAAAATACCAATATAATATCGTTTTGCCTCCTCCTTCGCTGTACGCGCAGTTTCCGGCCGATATTTCGGAGGAAACAATACGTGGGGGCTTAAGCAACCTTGGCTTTGATGAAATTTTTGATGTGGCTGTGGCTTCGGAATATATTTCCCTGGAAATTGCAGACTACATTAAAAACTACAATGGCGGGCGCAAGCCTTTAATTTCGTGTACCTGCCCGGCAGTGCTGCGCCTTATTCAGGTTAAGTTCCCGGAACTTATTAAACAGGTAGTGCCTGTTTTGCCGCCGGTGGAGGCTGCCGCAATTTATGTAAAAAAAGAGGCTATGGAACGGCTGGGGCTTGAAGAATCACAAATTGGCGTATGGTTTCTGGCTCCCTGCCCGTCGAAAGACGCTAATATCCGCCAGTCGGTAGATGTAGTGCATACGCAGCTCAGCGGCAGCATTGCCATTTCGGAAATTTACGGCAGGCTGATGCGTTCTATCGGCAGCGTTAAAGAAAGCAAAAAAATAACCGCAGCTTCTTCCTATGGCATGGGCTGGGGCTGTTACGGCGGCGAACTTGCGGCCGTAGGCGTGGAAAAAGGGCTGGCGGTGCATGGCATAGAAAACGTGTACGACGTGCTGGAGCAGATTTCCATGAATAAAATGCCGGACGTTGATTATGTGGAATGCAGCGCGTGCAGCGGCGGCTGTATCGGCGGCCCGCTGACGGCTGAAAATAAATTTGTGGCGGAAAAGAACCTTAAGCTGCGCCTTGCGCGGATGCGTGAACACGAACCGGCAGACAGGGTGGAGGCAATGAAGCAGAGCATGGTCTGCGAGGGCTTCCCAAAATCCGGCGCTTATGTAAAAAAACTGGTGCCGCGCCCAATGATGCAGCTTGACGATGATATTTTGGAAGCCATGAAGAAGTTTGAACAAATGGAAGAAGTGCTTAATTCCCTGCCGGGGCTGGACTGCGGTGCCTGCGGCGCGCCAAACTGCCAGTGCCTTGCGGAAGATATTGTTCAGGGTAAGGCAACGGAAATAGACTGTATTTTTAAACTGCGTGCCAGCGTTAAAAAACTTGCGCACGGCATGCTGGAACTTGCACGGCAGATACCTATTGACAATAACGATTTTAACGATAACGGAGAAGAAAACAATGCAGATAAAGGAAGTAATTAACAGCTTGAATTTGCAGCTTTTAACGCATACCGGCGACATGCAGGCCGAGGTTACGGGCGGCTATGCTTCTGACCTTTTAAGCAATGTTATGGGTCAGGCTGAACCCGGCATGGTATGGGTAACAATGCAGGGACATCAGAACGTTGCTGCAGTGGCATCTTTAATAGGCCTTGCGGCTGTGGTTGTGGCAGGTGGCGCCCCGGTAGAAGAAGAAACGCTGAAAAAAGCCGATGCCAACAATATAAACATTGCCGTTACTGATTTGCCTGCTTATGTTGTAGCCGGGCAGCTTTATGCCCTTGGCATTACCAACGGAAAATGAAAACATTACTGGCTGATTTCCATATCCATACCCTGCTTTCGCCCTGCGCGGAAATAGAAATGACGCCGCACCATATTGTTATGCGGGCGGCGCAGTACGGCGTAGACGCGGTTGCCATTACTGACCATAATGCTTCTGCCAATGCCGCGGCGGCGGTTGAAGCAGCCAAAAACTACGGTGTTAAGGTTTTTCCGGGCATGGAAGTAGAATGCCGCGAAGAAGCGCACATAGTTGTGCTGTTTGATACGCTGGTGCAGCTGGCTGCGTGGCAGAAAATAGTTGATGCCAATATGAGCGGGCTTAAAAACAACGCAGAGCGTTTTGGCGCGCAGTTTATTGTTGATGACGACGATAACTTTATAGCCGAAGAAGAACGTATGCTGCTTGGGCCTTTAAAACTGCCTGCTGCGGAAGTTATACAAAAAGTAAACGCCATGGGCGGCATGGCAATAGCTGCGCATGTTGACAGGCCCTCGTACAGCCTTTTGATGCAGCTTGGCTTTCTGCCTTCGGATATGGGGCTGGCAGCGGCTGAAATAAGCCCTGCCGGCATTAGGGAATTAAAAGAACAGAAGCTGAAACTGGCGCTTGGCGGCTTAAACTATGTTACCGACAGCGACGCACACATGATGGACAGCTTTATTAACGGCCCTAAAAATTTAATTACGGTTAAAAGTTTAACGGTGGCAGAGCTGAAACTGGCGCTTGCGGCAGAGGACGGACGCAGCTGGCAGCCGGGCTGTTTTTTGGAGAAGCGTGATTATTAAAAATGATATAGTGTACACTAATTAAAGTATACATGTTAATTAGTGTTGCATATAAGCCGGTGTTTTGTTATAGTAATATATGTACATTTAAATTTAACAGTAAGGAGAGAATGTACTATGAGCTTTGTGGAGAGAACATGCAGCTGCTGCGGCGGCGAAAATCCGGAAAAGACCCGCATTGACGCAATCCTTGCCAAATATGAAGGCGTTAAGGGCGCACTGATTCCGATTTTACAGGAAGTACAATCCTTGTATAATTATCTGCCTAAAGATGCGCTGGAATATGTTGCCGCACAAACCGGCACCCCCATTGCGCAGATTTACGGCGTTGTAACTTTTTATTCGCAGTTCCATCTTAATCCGCGCGGGCGCAATATTATCCGCGTATGCCAGGGCACTGCCTGCCACGTACGCGGCGGTAAAACTATTCTGCAGGCGCTGGAAAAAGAACTTGACATTAAAGCAGGGCATACAACTGACGACCTGCGCTTTACGCTGGAAACGGTTGCCTGCATCGGCGCATGCGGCCTGGCACCTGTTATGCAGGTTAACGAAGATACCCATGGCAGGCTGACGCCGGATAAATTAAAGGCTATTTTGGCAAAATACCAGTAATTATGAGAGAACTTTCACTGCATATACTTGATTTGGCGCAAAACTCGGTTGAGGCCGGTGCCCGTAATCTGCAAATTGACATTGATGAAAACGAAAACGGATATTTTACTTTTTCCATCAGTGACGACGGGCGCGGCATGACGGAAGAAATGGTTAAAAAAGTGCGCGACCCGTTTGTTACCACACGCCTTACTCGCAAAGTAGGCATGGGTATACCTTTTATGGATATGGTAACAAGCCAGTGCGGCGGTTATTTTGATATTAAATCGCAGCCGGGAGAGGGCACAGTTGTTAAAGCCGCTTTTAAGGCAGATAACATTGACCGTCCGCCTTTGGGCGATATTGCAGGCAGCATTGCTGTTTTGCTGGCAGGTGCGCCTGAACTTAACCTTGTTTTTAACTATAAAGCGGCAAACGGCGCTTTTTGCTTTGACACTCGCCAAGTGCGTGATGTTTTGGGGCAAGACACCGATTTTGCGCATCCGGAAATTTACCGCTGGACTGAAGAATATCTGAGGCAGCAGATTAGCGCGCTGCATGCCGGGCAGGAGGAATAAAATGAAAACTTTGGAGGATTTGAAGGCTTTAAGGGAAAAGCTGAAGAACGATATTAAAGTCCGTCAGAACAGTACTACCAAAATTATTATCGGCATGGGCACCTGCGGCATTGCTGCCGGTGCGCGCGAAGTAATGAAAGCCGTGCTTGACGAACTGGCTGTACGCCATCTGACGGATGTGCAGGTGCAGCAGACCGGCTGCATCGGTATGTGCGAAAAAGAAGTGCTGGTGGATGTTGTGCGGCCCGGAGAACCGCGCATTACCTACGGCAAAGTAAAACCGGCAGATGTTAAAAAAATTATTGCCGAACACGTAGTTAACGGCAGAGTAGTGCAGGAGCTTGTTGTAGGCAAGATAGAACAGGAATAAAATCGGGGAGGGTTTTTTATGCAGCATATAAGAGCACATGTCCTTGTCTGCGGCGGTACCGGCTGTAAATCTGCGGGCAGCAAAGAAGTGCAGCTGGAGTTTGCCAAACAGCTTGAACAAAAAGGGCTGAGCGACGAGGTTATGATTGTAGAAACCGGCTGCCACGGCTTTTGCGAGCATGGCCCGCTGGTAATTATTTACCCGGAAGGTACTTTTTACTGCCGCGTAAAACCGGAAGATGTGGAAGAAATTGTAGAAAGCCATCTGTTTAAAGGGCGCATTGTTGAGCGTCTTTTATACCACGAACCGCTTACGCATGAACAGATTCCTTCCTATTCGGAAATTAATTTTTATAAAAAACAAAAACGCCTGGTGCTTGAACACTGCGGCGCCATTAACCCTGAACAGATAGAAGAATATATTGCGGTAGGCGGCTATGAAGCGCTTGCCAAAGCCGTTACCACCATGACTCCGCAGGAGGTTATTGACGAAGTTAAAAAATCCGGCCTGCGCGGACGCGGCGGCGGCGGTTTCCCCACCGGTATGAAATGGCAGTTTGCCGCTAATTCCGTAAACGATAAAAAATATGTTATCTGCAACGCCGACGAGGGCGACCCCGG
>OIYT01000333.1_pt1 | contig 53379 bp, 41 predicted proteins | sample 1588201 | NCBI WGS metagenome assembly OIYT01 (sample SAMN03283260) | human gut metagenome | biome: human-associated habitat; material: feces | host: Homo sapiens | place: USA | collected 2013
CCTCCTGTGTCCACATCGACTTGTGGGAGGCTTCCAGGTCCTTCCAGAAACGGAAGCGTGCCGCCCAGTCTTCTTCGCCGGGGGTGACATTCGGGAGCTTGATTGCCGGCGCCGGAGGCTCGGGAGCAGCTAAGTTAGCTACAGTAGCTATTGTAGCTATCTTAGCTACCTCAACAGCCCCGGCTGTAATCGATTGCTTGCGGAGGCGGCGCTCACGCGCCTTTTCCCGGGCGCGGGCGCGGCGGTCGATGGTCGGACGCAGAAACTCGAAAGCCACCATCAGCATAGGCGGGAGTTCCGGGAGAGTCCCGTCGAGCTGATAGCGGATGATTGCCTCGGTCAATAACCCGGCTTCGGCTGCCGGAAGATTGGCAGCGATGGATTCCGACCATTGCTTGTCGAAACGCGGAGGGCGCGATGTGGCGGCTGTGTTTTTCATGGCTGTAACGGTTTAGATTCATGGCGTAAAGATACAACCTGAAATAGCCGCGCCAATGTACAAATGGGAAAAATTCCACGGCAACGCTTTCGGGCGTTGCCGTGGATGGTTATAAGGTTAGGAGGTTATAAGGTTAAGGGGTTAGAGGGCAAGCTTAGTTATGGCGTTGAGGGAGTCGCCCGAAACACGCATGATGAGCATACCGTTGCCCTCGGGCAGATAGAACGAGGTGGTCGCCCCGGTGAAACGCTGCGTCATGACCCGTACTCCGCCGCTCGTGAATATCTCAAGCATAAATGTATCGGCGGGAGCCGCATCGGCGATTGAAAGCATCACCAGACCGCACCGTGCCACAGTAAGGTCCAGCCGGTCACTTGCGCTATCAGCGATGACATTACTGATACCGGCAGGTCCGTCACCATCGGTTTCCAGATATCCAAGGTCGGGTGCGATACCGTTGTAGCGTATGCCTTCAGCCCAATAACATTCTCCTTCGTAAGGCACGACTTCCGACCCGGTGTCAATAAGCCTGACGTTGCCGGGGCGAATCTTCATGAAATCAAGCGCGGGAAGTGAGCCGTCGGCGTTACGCGGGTCAGTCGCGTGACTCCAGTCGATACTTACATAATCTTCGGGATCAGTATTCAGGTCGGAGGTGATTACGGTGCCGACAACAGAATGAGGCGCATAGGCACTCTTGTTGCGGTCGGCAATACCGTCGCTAATTGCGACGCAGTTGGTAAGACGGATTTCATGACCGGAAGCAACAGGCTCATCGAGACGATAGGTGTACCGGCTCTTGGAAGAGGTATCCTTGGCTGAATATGACGAGCAGTTGTTTAGAATCATATTGCCGGTATTGTGGTTCTGGTCAAAATTTTTGTTGACATTCTCAAACGCAAGACAGCGGTTCATGATGACATTGTTTCTGCCCTGGTTGCTGCCCATCTTGAAGCCATTACCGTTGCCGCTGCTCTTGGCGCCGCTCTCCAGATAGCCGTTGCGGAATGCCCAGCAATATTCAAGCGTGGTGGTGATATCGTCGGGGAAACCGCCCTCTTTCTTGATGAACTGGTCCCAACCGTCGTCACTGTTCTGCCATGCGCGGCATCCGTAGAAATAGTTGCCGTCGCCATGAGATATCTTAACCGCAAATCCGTCGGCATCGCCATGGTCGGGGTCGGTATTGTAATAGGCATCACAGTTGACCACCTTATTGCGCGAGGCAAGATTTTTCATTTGCAATCCCGTGTCGGCATTACGCACAAATGTACAGTTTTCTATAAGGTTGTCATGTCCCTGGGTGACATTGGCGGCGATATCCGAATAATTGCCGCCGTTAGGCTTGTCACGCTCGATAAGCAGACCGTTGTCACCGGCATTGCAGATATCAAGCCCGTAGAAATGCCAGTAACTGCCTGTGTGGCGAATACCCTGGTTGGCACCGTCAATCGTCTGCGCACTGAAATCGAGCACCGCCCTGCCGTCGCGCGACGAGAGCACAATCATGCCGCTGCCCTTCTCGCCGACCGCACGGATATTCACACGTGCAGAGTACCTGTAAGTGCCGGTGTTCATGTATATCGTATCACCCGGCATCACAAGATCGACAGCTTTCTGGAGCGAGAAGAACGGAGCCGATTCCGAGCCGTCGGCAGTGGTATCGTCGCCTTGCGGGTCACAGTAATAGACATTGTGACGATAGTCGGGAACGACGACCGAACCGGTCGTATAAGTGATTTCATCGCCATAGGCTGTCCCGGCGGAATTAACCGCATAGGCACGGAGATTCCACGTGGTTTCGGGAGCGAGGGTGAGATAAACGGCAAACGAGCCGTCGGAAGCTACCGCTGCCGCCTTGACTTTGTTGGCATCCACAGTTGCTCCGGGTGAGGCGGCGTAGCATATACCTGTCTCGGTAACATCCGTGCCACCATTGTCTACAAGACGACCTGTCACCTTGAGACAGAATGATGTGTCGTCGCTGCGCTCATCATCGATTTCGGCTTCGAGAGTCTTTACAACCGGCACGGATGCGGGTAACGTCTCAAATTTCACCACCTCACCGTAGGCTACACCTGCAAGAGAAATGGCAAAAGCCCGCGCGGAAACGATAGAACCGGCAGGGACGCCTTCGAGTAGCGCCGTAAATGTCGGGGAGATTTCAGCCATTACCGAATTATCGCTGATTGACGGAATGCCTTCAACGCTCCAGCACACGCCACATCCCACAAGCTGCCTGTCACCGGCGGTTGTAATCTCCCCGGCGACCATAGCCGAAGAGGAAGTCACGGAAGATACAGCACCGGTCTTTACTTCCGGAAGCACACCTTCGGGGAACGCCGTGACTGAAAGGTTATCAATATCGGCATCGCTGCCGCTCTCATTGGCTATCTTTATGCGATTGACAGCGCGGTCGCTGATAGTGACGGTATTGTGGGTATCGCTTTCGACAGCGGCGGCATATTGCCATGTCGCGCCCTCATCCACCGAAGTGTAAAGGGTCAGTTTGCGTTTGCCGCGCCCTTCGTCAAACATCACTTTCACCACGCCTTGACTAACAACGGGAGTAATGACATACGAGCCATTTTTCAACAGGCGCAAGCCTGTCGGGGAGCCGTCGGGGATATATGAGGCGTTGGTGTTACGGTATGCCGACAGGTACCTCCACTCGCCCTGTCCGGCAACATTGCATATAATCTCAGTCGTGGGCTTCGATGACGGACACACCCCCTGCGTCTCAAAATCCTGCGTAAAATATGGGAGCACCAGATTGGTGACTATGACATTGCCCTCGCCGTCAGTGCCATCGGGCTTCGTGACAAGCATATTGTCGACATATATGCCGCCGTTGGAAGTGGAGCGCAGACGCACGTACCGCACCTGAGGGTCGTTGATTTCCACGATATGACGTGTCCAGTCGGAAGTGACCTTGTAAGATTCATACACGGTCCAGTCAACATTGTCTCTTGAAGCCTCGACATACACCTGACGATTGGCGACATTTGCATAATAGACAATACTGCCTGCACCCTCCGGAAGACGTGGCGACACTATGCCGTCTTTTGCCGAAAAATAAATGCTTTTGCTACCGTCCTGTGCCGATTCAGATGACGACTGATTCTTATTTACTGTCCATTTACCTGTCGCGGAAGTCACCGTCGCCGCCTTGGAGGCACCCCACTCCGAGCCTTCAAAACTTTCCGGCATATAAGTGTAATCCTGCCCTGCGGCGAGAACCGGAAATGCCGCTGAAAGCATGGTGAAGAGCACTTTTAAATTCATGATTTTCATCGGTATATACTTTATCTAAGGTTAATTTATTATGACATCGCAAAATTAACGCATATTTTCCGGTTTTCCACATCTTTTCCACAAAACTTAGATACTTCCGCTCGGTAATGCTCAAATAAATTTGGCATTACGCTCGCTTACCCGTATCTTTGTATCAGTTACTTACAATACTTAAAACCGGTCATTATGAAAAAGATAGTTTTGAGCCTTATAGCATGTGCCGCGACATTCCCGGCATTTGCTGCGGAGACGCTTACTTCACCTGACGGCAGCATAAAGCTGACCTTCGACCTTACCAAAACGGGGCAACCGGAATATTCGGTCGACTACCACGGAAAAGCAATAGTGCTTCCATCCACACTGGGATTTGAAATCAAAGACGAAGCACCCCTTACTTCAGGATTCAAGCAGGAAAAAACAGTGTTTACATCGGTCGATGAGAAATGGGCGCCGGTGTGGGGCGAAAATGACTCCATCACCAACAGCTACAACCAGATGACAGTGCCGCTCACCCAAAAAGCCGACGGCATGACAAGGAAAATGAATATCGTGTTCCGTGCCTACAATGACGGCATCGGATTCCGGTACGAGTTTCCCGCACAGAAGTGGAAAGAGTTTACCATCACCGACGAACTTTCGCAGATAGCTATGACGGGCGATCACACGGCATGGTGGATACCGGGCGACTATGATACCCAGGAATACAAATACACCAAGTCGCGTCTGAGCGACATACGCGCTACCTCGGAAGGAGCACGCATGCATAACCTGTCGCAGACCGGCTTCTCACCCACAGGTGTGCAGACCTCACTCATGCTGAAAACCGACGACGGGCTCTATCTCAACCTGCACGAGGCTGCACTGGTCGACTACCCGGCAATGCATCTCAATCTCGATGACAGCAACATGACCTTCACGTCATGGCTAACACCCGACCGCAACGGCGACAAGGCAGTGGTGAAAACTCCATTCAAGACACCATGGCGCACGGTCATGGTGAGCGACAAGGCGACCGACATCCTCGCCTCCGACCTTATACTCAACCTCAACGACCCGTGTGTGCTTGACGACACATCATGGATTCATCCGACGAAATACATGGGCGTATGGTGGGAGATGATCACAAACAAGAGCTCATGGGCATACTGCGATGCCGAGAACTTCGACCTCGCCACGTTTGACTATTCCAAGGCGACCCCCAACGGACGCCACGGAGCCAACAACGAGAATGTGCGCCGCTACATAGATTTCGCAGCCGACGCAGGCATGGACCAGCTTCTTATCGAGGGCTGGAATATCGGCTGGGAAGACTGGTCGGGCAAGGAAAAAGAGTATGTGTTTGACTTCCTCACCCCCTACCCCGACTTCGACATCGCCGCACTCAACGAGTATGCCAAATCAAAGGGTATAAAGCTGATGATGCATCATGAGACCTCCGGCTCTATACCTAACTACGAGAAATATATGGACCGCGCCTACGACCTGATGAACAAATACGGTTATGACGCGGTAAAGAGCGGCTACGTCGGCAACATTCTTCCCAAGGGAGAAAACCACTACAACCAAAAATCGGTGCGTCACTATCTTGATGCCGTAAAGAAAGCAGCCGACAAGCATATCATGGTCAACGCCCACGAGGCAGTGCGCCCGACGGGTCTTTGCCGCACATATCCCAATCTTGTAGGCAATGAGAGCGCGTGTGGCACCGAATACCAGTCGTTTGGAGGTCTGCCCACGGCGCATGTCACCATCCTGCCGTTTACGCGCCTGCAGGGAGGTCCGATGGATTACACGCCGGGCATATTCCGTATGAACCTGAGCGAATTTGCACCCGGCAACACCTCTCACGTCAACTCCACGGTGGCTAACCAGCTCGCACTTTACCTCACCATGTATTCGCCTCTGCAGATGGCAGCCGACTTCCCGGAACATTATGCCGAGAAGCCTGACGCATTCCAGTTTATAAAGGATGTGCCGGTTGACTGGAGCAAGAGCATCTACCTTGATGCGGAGCCGGGCGAATTTATCGTCGTGGCGCGTAAAGACAAGAAAAGCGACGACTGGTATGTAGGCGGCGTGAATGCCGAGGAGCCGCGCGAGTTCACGCTCAACCTCGATTTCCTCAACCCTGACAAGACTTACGAGGCTACTATCTACGGCGACACCGACGACGCACACTATCTCACCAATCCGGAGTCATATCAGATAACACGCCGCAAAGCGGGCGCGTCATCCGTGATAAAGCTTCACATGGCACCCGGCGGCGGATTTGCCATCTCTCTCAAGGAGATCTAATCCCACCGTAATTCCCGACAAACGGTACAGAGAGGTCAAAATGTAGATTTTGCCCCCTCTTTCAGAACTTCCCAAAAGGCACAAAAAAGTCGCTGTCTCACCATTATGATACAGCGACTTTTTTGTTGAATATTACTATTTTTATGCATCGAGCCGCCCATCCACAGCCAATGTCACTAATTCAAGGCGCAAGGAGCCATAAATCCCCGAAAGGGGGATTCATCCTGTTATCCGCGGGTAATGCCGAAGGCATACCCGTGGCGCAAGCTCCTCTCTCCTTGGTTCAACCCCGAAAGGGTTGAATATCCAGCTGATTAGCACATATTTATGCAACCCGTTTCAGGGTTGCGTTATTGCGGGGCATCGCTCTCCACGGGCGCACCTCCGGCGCTCCCCGCGGTTATCGCCATCTTGCCCTTTCAGGGCAAAATCCTTAATATTCATACTTTAGGGGGGGTCGCTGCGCTCAACGCCCCGGCTAAAAACGGATTATCCCTGTCAGGAAAGAGTTGCCAGTTTTCAGATAGGGACTTTAAGGTCGCGCTTGGCGAGGATGCTGACTCGTTTAGCATGCGGGCGACCTTCCAGTCACCCCTACTGCTACGCGCCTCTCCCCTTTACCCTCTAATAAGCGGATGTAGGGGCGAGTGGAAGCTCGCCCGCACTATCTGCCTGTAAAATCCGAGGGGTCATTCGAGCTGGCGGAGAAGCTCAGTGACGGCGCGGTGCAACTGCGCGTCCTCGCCTGCAACAGCATCGGCGGGATCATTCGCCACTTTGATGTCGGGTTCAAGTTGGGTATTTTCAAGATAATTGCCCTCGGCGGTGCGATAACCGATAACCGGCACACCAAACACGAGCGACGGATCCTGAAGTGTAATCCAGTTTACACTGGTCATGGTTCCCGGGACGGGCATACCAACGAGTTTTCCAAGTTTCTTGTATTTGTAGACCCAGGGAGTGCCATGGGCATTACTGTAGTTTGCCTCACACTGCACCATGATACTCGGCTTGTTCCACCGGCGGCTCGGCATGTCGCACACCTCTACGCCCCTTATCACCTGCGTAAGGTATTTGTCGCCGCTGAACAGCACCTCGATATCCTCGTGAAGACGACCTCCGCCATTCCAGCGGGTGTCAATCACGATGCCCTCCTTGTCGACATATTTGCCGAGAAGGTCGGTGTAGATGGTGCGGTAGCTTGCATCGTCCATCGATTCAATGTGCACGTAGCCGAGACGACCGTTAGACCACCGGTCAACATCAGCGGCACGACGCTTTACCCAGCGGCGATAGAGCAGATCGTTCATCTCCCCGGTGCTTACAGGGAGCACCACCTCTTCCCAACGCTTGCCCGAAGCGGGGTCGGAAAGAGCGACAAGGGTCTTTTTGCCGCGTATGTTATTAAATAATGTGATGAAGTCTATGGAGTCGCCGATTTCCTTGCCGTCGATTTTCTCGACAATCACACCCGGGACAACATCGGTTGACGCGTTGTCAAACGGGCCATCCTCAACCACTTCGCTCACCTTCAGCCCGGGACCGTCATAGTTCCAGTCATATATGAGTCCGAGCGATGCCGTGCGGTCTACTGCCGACGGTGCGTAATACCTGCCTCCGGTATGTGAGGCGTTGAGCTCGCCAAGCAGTTCGCTCAGTAGTTCGGCAAAATCATGATTGTTGTTGATGTGGGGGAGAAAGCGACGGTAGGCTGCGGTCATCATCTCCCAATCGACACCGTGCATGTCGACGGTATAGAAACGCTCTTTTGCTTCGCGCTTCACGTAGTCAAACATATATTCACGTTCCGCCGCCGGGTCGATATCCATGCGGGCGGAGTAAGTAATCGGTTTCGTGGTCTTGCTCGACAGACCCATTTTTGAAAGCATGTCGGGACCGAGCAGGAAGAGGTTGTCGCCATCTTTGTCCATTTCCAGCGAAAGCATCCCGGCATCGAGTTTGTCGACGATACCGGTGTCGCGTTTGCGGAGATTCATCGACCAGAGGTCGTAGCCTTGTTCAAATGCCGAGAGGTAATACAAATCCTCGCCATCCTTGGTGATGATGAAGTCGCAGATATCTGAGGAATTGGGCGTTACGCGCACTATACGGTCGCGTATGCCGTCAAGCTCGACCTTGATATCCTCGGTCTTTTCCTCGTCATCGTCAGTGGAGGCACTATCTTTTTTGCCTTTCTTGCCTTTTTTCTTGTCGTCGGCTTTCTGCTTGCGCTCTTTCTGCTGCTTTTCAAGCTCTTTGCGGAGTTCGTAATCCTCTTTTGACAGGCAGTATTTGTCGTAGGCATCCTTATTGAGGAATACCATCATGACATCGTTTAGCGAACCCCATGAAGCGTGATTGCGCATACCGTAGCGGTCAGACAGAAACGCGATTGCATTGCCGTCGAGCACCCAACGCGGATGCAAGTCAAAATATGATGACAAAGTGATATTGGTGACTTCCGGAGTGCCGGTAGTGTTGACGATGGCAATGTCACTGTAAGGTTCATGACCGTTATTGGTAAGTTCCATCACAATCCATTTCCCGTCGGGCGACCATGAATACTCAAATCCACCGTCACGCTCGGCATAGGTGGAGCCATCGGTTATCTGACGCTCCTGTTTTGTGGCGATATCCATCACCATCAGCTTGTTACGGTCAGCGATGAAAGCGAGCTCAGAGCCGTCAGGCGAATATTGGGGATAGGTACGCTCCACCGAGTCGAGGGGTAGCAACGGCTGCTCGTCGATTACTGTGGCGTTAGGGAAATTCAGGTCGTCATCGCGCCCTATCATGGCGCGGTAAAGTGCCGGATACCCGTCGCGTTCGCTGACATAGACAATCGCCCTGCCGCCGGGGGCCCATGTGAGTTGCTTTTCAGCGGCAGCTGTATGGGTAATCTGCTTGGTGGTCTTATAATCGGTCGAGGTCACAAAGAGTTCGCCCCTGTCGGTGAACGCTACCTGCTTGCCGTCGGGCGACACGGTTGCGTAATGCGAACTGCCGACATTTCTTTTCTCGATGATATTCTCGTAATTGTCAACGATATTTATATTGAGTTTTTTGGGAGAAGCGCCATCGGTCATGGTGTAAATCTCACCGTCGTAAGTGAATGCAAGACGCCCGTTGCTGCCACGCGACAGGAAGCGTACCGGATGCACGGTGAAATCGGTAAGCTGCTTCGCGGCGGAAGGATTGTCAAGTGACATGGAATATACATTGAATGTCTTGCCGTCGCGCTCGCTGAGGAAATATACAGTCTTACCGTCACCCGACATCACCGGGTTGAGGTCTTCCCCCGGGCGCGAAGTGAGGTTGCGATGACGCCCGCTCTCGGTGTCATACGCCCAGATATCGCGCGTCACCGACGAGGTGTGATGTTTGCGCCACGTGTCTTCGAAACCTTTTTTATCCTGATAAATGAAGCTCTTGCCGTCGGGAGCATAGCTGACATTCTGTGCCGGCGACGCTATGACGCGTTCAATCCTGCCGCCGGCGACCGGAACACGGTAAAGCTCCGTAAGACGACCGGAGGGGAAAAGCACACTACCTGCAGGATCCTGCCATGCGGCTGAAAACACCACATATTTTCCATCGGGAGTGAAAGTTTCAGGCGACTCAGTTGCCGAGTGAAAGGTGAGCCTGCGTACATCTCCCCCGTCTGCCGCCATCAGGTAGATATCTTGTGCACCGTTGCGGTCACTTGCAAAAGCGATATGGCTGCCATCTGGCGACCATACCGGTTCCGACTCGATGGACGGAGCTGTGGTAAGCCGCACAGCTGTACCCCCGTCGGCACTTACTTTATAAATATCTCCCTTATATGTAAATGCTACCTGGGTACCATCAGGTGAAATCTTGACATCGCGAAGCCATAGCGGAGTGGTTGCCGAGGCTCCAAATGCCGTCAATGCGGCTATTATCGGTATATATACTTTCATGGTCGGGTAGTTGGAGTTGGAGTTGTCAGTTGTCAGTTGTCAGTTGTCAGTTATTAGATTTTAACTGTTGGGAATCTTAAGCTTTTGACCGGCGCGTATGTTGGTGCCTTTGATGCTGTTGGCACGCTGGATGTCGGCGATGGTCACGCCCTTGTAACGACGTGCGATGGTCGATAGACTTTCGCCTTTTTTCACAGTGTGATAGCGGAACTTTGGAGCAGGGGCGGCTTTCGGTTTTGCCTTTGCCTTGGGAGCAGGTTTCGCTTTTTCGACCGGGGCAGCGGCTACTTCAGGAGCGGCAGCCTCCGGTGTTGCCGCTATGGCGGCAGAGTCGACAGCTGCGGCTGCAATCTCCACTGCTGTTGTGTCGGCAACCTGTGTAATCTCTGTGTTTTCAGGCTGCACACTCTTTTTCTTGCCTGTCGCCACGCGCTGATATGTATGAATCTTGAGCACCCTTCCGCGGGCGACACTGCTTTTCTTCATACCGTTCCATTTCTTGATTTCCCCTACGGTGACTCCGTATTTGGCAGCAATCTTGGATAGTGTCTCTCCACGGCGCACCTTATGTTTTTTCACTACAAGCTTGGTAGTGTACTCCATATTCGGGTCAATCTGGTCAAGCGGTGTAGGCTCCACGACAGTGCGTTGCGCATAAAGCGATGCGTCATGGCTGATAATGCTATCCTCACTCATTATGTAGCTATACACCTGCATTGAGGGCAGCACGAGTGAATAGGGGCGGATATCACCGGGGATTATATCCTTGCGATACTGCGGGTTGAGCACACGCAGCTCCTCCACAGGGATATCGAGCACCGCTGCAACCTGATTGAAGTGGACACGCTTATTGACGTGTATCGAGTCAGTTATGATAGGACGCTTGGCAAGCGCGGGACTGATATTGTGCTGATTGTAATAAGTCATCACATAGTTGGCTGCGATAAATGCCGGCACATATCCGCGAGTCTCCTGGGGGAGGAAATAATATATGCTCCAGAAATCCTTGTTCTCGCCACCGGCACGGCGCAACGCCTTGTTGACATTGCCCGGACCGCAGTTGTAAGCGGCGATAGCGAGTGACCAGTCATCGTACATGCCGTAAAGCTGCTTCAGATAGGTTGCCGCCGCCTCGGAAGAAGCGTACGGGTCGCGACGCTCATCGACAAGCGAGTTAATCTCCAGCCCGAGTCCCCTTGCCGTAGGCAGCATGAACTGCCACAATCCGGTAGCGCCTACGCGTGACACCGCATCGGGGTTGAGTGCCGACTCTATCACGGGAAGATAACGCAATTCCAACGGAAGTCCGTGACGTTCAAGAGCCTGCTCGAAGATAGGCATGTAGTAGAGGCTCATTCCGAGCATGCTTTCCACCAGCTCGCGACGACGCTGGGTGTACATGTTGATATAGGAGCGTACAATCTGGTTGTAAGGCATTTCGATTACTGTAGGCATCTGGCTCAGACGCTTGATATAAACTTCGTCGGATGCGTCAATCACAGGGACTTTTGAATAGTTGGTGTTGAGCACCATATAGTTCTGCAGATACCAGTTCTGCATCATCTTGTGGGTGTCGGTCTCGAAGCTTTCCGGATAAATGATCGAATTGTCGGTTATCGACTGCTTGAGAGTAAGTATTGAAGGAGCTGCCGCCGCTGCCACGACAGTGCATCCTGCAAGAAAGAGAGTTACTAATTTTTTCATTGACCGGTTCATTATTTAAGAGAGAAAAAAGGTTAGAAATTCAACGCCCACTGCAATCCGATTCCCGGTTTGTCAGCCATCCTGCTATCTTTTATCACGGTAGGATGCACCTCCATCGACAAGTCGGGCGATATATCGAAATGGGCGAGCGACGCATCGACGTATGCGTCGACCATCGCTATGAGATAGACCCCTATCATGCAGATGATACAGAGGTCGCGGTTACGTCGGTAAAAATCTTTTTTCGACTTGAACGTCTTTTCAAGCCATGTACGGTTAAGACTCTCCTCCTTGGTGTTAGGAGGATAAAAATCCATATAGCTTTTTGTCGACGGGTCATTGTCCATCAGGTCACGGTAGGCTTGGGTGTAGTCATCGAGCATACGGTTGTTCCAGTCGGTAGCGTATGCAAGCCCCATGAATCCGCCAACTACGATAGGTAACTTCCAGTAACGGCGATTATAAAGCTGTCCGAGTCCGGGGCAGAGTGCGGCAAGCCACACGGCACGTGTAGGGCTCGGATTGAAGTCAATCGTGCGGTAGTCGGGGTCGAAATCCTTGGGCAACCCTATAGTGTCGACATACTGATGGACAACCGTGTCAACAGATACCGCTCCCACTACATCGGTGACAATGAGACTGTCGCCAATCACGGCGATAGAATCGCCGGTGACCATTGCGGGTCCATCTTTCGGCACCGAGAGGTATATCGAGTCGGGAAATGCGTCAAGCGCCTCGGGGGCAATGCGGCTAAGCGTGGCGGTAGAGTCGGCGACACTTGCTTCATCAGCCGGCATGGCAGGGAGCTCTGCCGCCGTAATCAAAGTGCCGTAATCAACGGGGGTAGCAGAGCCGTCAGGCGAGTCATAACCTGAAGGCAAATTTATTGCTGAAAAAATGTTAAAAGGAAATGCGATTACCAGCGCAAGCGCGACAATCACGACGCGCGTCGCGAAATCCAGATTTGAGACATTACCCGTTTCCTTTACTTTTTTCATTATATAATCGATTGACCTTCAACAGGTCAGATGAGATTTAACAGCAAAACAAGCCACACCGGGGCTAACGCATGTCAGCCCTCGGAGTGCTTTATCGTATCAAAGATAGCAATTAATTGCACAAGTTCCTCTTCATTTTTGAACGGGAAGGTAATTTTTCCCTTTCCCTGGGGATTACAGGTGAACTGGACCTTTGTGCGGAAAGATGCGGAAAGATGCTTTTTCAGCAGGTCATAGTCGCGGTTTGTCATGGTGGTGGTCTTGGGCTTTTCCGGCTCAGTGCCGTTTTCAGCGGCAAGCTGATATGCCTTTGCAAGTTCCTCGACTTTTCTTACCGACAGCCCGTGTTTGATAATCTCGTTGTAAAGCTTCAGCTGCAGCGATGGCTGGTTGATGGTGAGCAGCGCGCGGGCATGCCCCATGTCGACCCGCTTGTCGCGAAGACCGAGCTGCACTTCGGCAGGAAGCTTGAGCAGACGCAGGAAATTAGCGACGGTGGCGCGTTTTTTGCCTATGCGCTCGCTCAGACGCTCCTGGGTGAGATTGTACTGGTCGATGAGCTTCTTGAACGTGAGCGCGATTTCGATGGCATTGAGGTCCTCGCGCTGTATATTCTCGATAAGCGCCATCTCGGTAAGCTCGCTGTCGTTGGCGGTGCGTATGTAGGCAGGCACCGATGTCAGCCCCGCTCTCATTGCAGCGCGGTAACGGCGCTCTCCGGCGATTATCTGGTAAGAGTTTTCTCCTGTTTTTCTGAGAGAGAGCGGTTGTATTATGCCGAGTTCCCTGATTGATGCCGCAAGCTCGTCGAGCGCCTCCTCGTCAAATGTCGTACGAGGCTGCTCGGGATTGGGCGATATATAGCTCAGGTCGATGTCGTTTATTGCCGATGAACCTCGCGCAGGCACGTCATCCATCGGTATCAGAGAGTCAAGTCCACGACCGAGCGCATTACGTTTGTTAGATGCCATAAAGTGTCTTTAAAGTGTTGGTTAAGGTTATTCGGCATGAGCTGCCGCACGGCGATGTTTCGCAATAAGTTCCTTGGCGAGCATTGTATGGCTCGTAGCGCCGCGGCTTTCAGGATCGTACAGCAACGCCGGAAGTCCGTGGGAGGGCGCTTCGCTTAGTCTGATATTGCGCGGTATGACGGTGTTGAACACCATGTCGCCGAAATGTCCCTTCAGCTCTTCATAAATCTGATTGGCGAGTCGCAGACGCGCATCATACATTGTCAGCAGGAAGCCTTCGATTTCAAGATGCGGGTTGAGCTTCGACTTTATGATGCGGATGGTGTTGAGCAGTTTGCTGATGCCTTCAAGGGCAAAATACTCAGCCTGGACAGGGATGATTACTGAATCGGCGGCTGTGAGAGCGTTGACAGTGATCAGTCCGAGCGACGGGGAGCAGTCGATAAGTATGTAATCATATTTTCCGGCAATAGGTGAAAGCACGTTGAGAAGCACGCGCTCGCGATTGGGCTTGTTGACAAGCTCCAGCTCTGCGCCGGCAAGGTCGATGCGTGACCCTACGAGGTCAAGTCCGTCGACACAGGTTGCCACCTGCGACCCGTCGACAGGATAGTTGTCGACCAAGCACTCGTAGATTGACGATGACATTGTGCGCGGATCAATACCGTAGCCGGAAGTGGCGTTAGCCTGAGGGTCGGCGTCGATGATAAGCACTTTCTTGCCTTGGTTGGCGAGAGATGCCGCCAGATTTATGGTAGTTGTCGTCTTACCTACTCCACCCTTCTGATTGGCTATTGCAATAATTTTACCCATAAGCAGTTACAATTAACTACGCAAAGATAATTATTAATATTCAATTACGGCAAAAATCATAGCCATCATTTTGCGTTAAATGTTGATAACTGACGGTTTGTGTTAATAACGTCGAGCCGGTAGCATGTGTCGCCATGGTTCTTTTACGAATTGAAGAGGTCATCCATCGTGACCTCGCTGTGTACAGCTGTGATTTCATCGCACTATTGGCTTTTGGTCGTGACTGTCGGGCTATTTTTGTATTTTTGGCTACGCCTCAGATACTCCCGGTCGGTAATGCATAAATGAATTTGGCATTACTCTCGGCTTATTTGTATCTTTGTAGATAGAATTTAAAATGAAGCAATATGGAACAGCATAAACCATTGATATTAATTACCAACGATGACGGGATTGACGCTCCCGGCATCCATGAGCTTGTGAATTATGTAAAGGAGATGGGCGACATTGTGGTGATCGCGCCTGATGCCCCACATTCAGGGCAGTCATCGGCGATATCAGTCAATAAAGTGTTGCAGATTACCGCACATCCCGACTATAACGGAGCAAAAATGTACTCTATCAACGGCACACCGGTGGATTGCGTCAAGCTGGGGATTCACGCTATAGTGCCGCGCCGTCCCGACCTTCTGCTGTCAGGCATCAACCACGGGTCAAATTCCGGCAACTCAATAATCTATTCCGGCACGATGGGCGCTGTACTTGAAGGGTGTATGCTCGGCATTCCTTCCATCGGATATTCCTATCACTCCCACGACCAGGCAACCGACATATCATGCTGTGGCGAAATAGTGAAGAAAATTACATCGTGTGTGATTGAAAAGGGACTGCCTGCCGATATCTGCCTCAATGTAAACATACCGAAGTGCGACAAAGTATGCGGCATGAAAGTCGTGCGCGCCGCCAAAGGCTACTGGACCGAGGAATACGCCGAATATACCGACCCGCACGGACGTCCGTTCTATTGGCTTACAGGAAAATTTCACAACGAAGAGCCCGACAATCCCGACACCGACCTTTACTGGACCGACCGTGGATATGCCTCTGTGGTGCCATGCCGTCCCGACCAGTCAGCTACGGATGAAGTTGCTGAAATAAGTAAATCGCTTTTAGATTAAGGGGCAGCGGTACTGCCCCTTGCGCAGTGTCGCGTTGCCATAGTTCACGGCATGAACCGGGCATACATTGTAGCAACCGAGACACAACGCGCAGTCATCGCCCCATTGCGGGTGACCGTCGACAAGCGTAATGTTTTCGACCGGGCATACAGCCTTGCATTTCCCGCATTTTATACATAGCGACGTGTCACAGCGGAAACGCGCGGGGTTTATGCCATGTTTCATGAACTGCGGGTAGATTATCTTTGATTTAAAGCGCGGGAAGCTCCCCTTTACCACAGCATCGCCCCGCCATCCCTCGCGGATGCGTGACACAATCATGCGCAACCGCTCCGGAGCCGCCTCCAATTTCCTCGCCTCTATCTCATGGGAATCCACATCAAAGCCGGGAAGAAGTGTGTAGGTGTTGGGCATCTGCACCGAGAAAGTGGCGATGGCGTTCCAGCCTCGTGAACGCGCTATGTCACGCCACTGACGGTGGGCAAGACCGATGTCGTCGCCACACGTCGCCACCATGAAATGTCGCGCCCCTCTAATATTCACAGTCTTCATAAACTCTTTAACAGGGCGGGGCAATCCCCACGAATATATCGGGAACACCCATATCACGTCGCCCCCGGCGCAATCGTATTTTTCCGAGTGCAGAAGGCAATCGCGGTCAATCCGCTTCACGCTGTCGCCCAACCCCTCGGCAAGCAACCGCGCCACGTAAAGCGAATTACCGTTGCCTGAAAAGCAGTATATCATCGTATGGTTACCTGAGTGGCTCCGAAGCCGTATTCACGGAACGACGCATCCTGAACGTCGCAATTCTTATACTTGTATTTCAGCTCCTTCAGAAGGGCGTTGCGCAACACTCCTTCTCCCTTGCCATGTATAAACACTATTTTTGCTCCTTTGTCGCGAAGATGCTGCTGCATCACGCGGTTAAACTCCTTGAGCTGCACCTCAAGCATATCGGTGTTGGAGAGTCCTGCGGTCGAGTCAAGCAGTTCGTCGATATGAAGGTCGACCTCGATCACTCCGGGGCGCTTAGCCTTCTTCTCCACGGGACGCCGCTCCTGCCGGTCGGCAGCTTTCTTACGGAGCATCGACTCCTCGAGCCTTCCGCTGTCAAACACCATGCTACGTTGCGGCACATCATTTTTCACTATGTCAAAAGCTATTACCGGCGAGTCGAAATACACGTTGTCATGGAAACAGTGTAGTTTGAAAAATTTTGTGTTGTCCACGGCATATTCCACCCCTACAGGGGCTTTCAGCTTGAACTCCTTGCCCTGCTTGAAGGCTATATACTGGATGGCGACGCGGTCGATTGTATTCACCATGTCGCGTGTCAGATGCTCCAGATGCACCTGGATTCCCGGCTCCACAATGCCGGCAAAGCGCGTCACCCAGTCATGCAGGTCGCTCTTTACAAGATAGGTGAAATACAGATAATAGTTGGAGTCGTTGACAAGATATGCGTCATATTCCGTCGTGTTGAGATGCTTTATCTCCTCCGGCTCGTAGGCGAGCACTATGTTAAGCCGTTCGCCGGCGGGTGTCTCCTCCACCACCTCCTCTTTTTGTGCCTTTGCCGGAGCGGGTATAACCACCGGAGGAGCCACATATTTGCTTTCGGTCTTAGGCTTCGGCTGTGCCGGAGTCACCACAACACACTCTTTCAACAACACCGGGGTCTCAAACCCGTCTTCATCGACGTAGGCAAGATTGCCGTCGATTTTCACTATTTTGCCGCCACCTGTCGAATTGAGATAGCGCACGATATCACCTACCTGTGCCATAATATTATGTAATTTAAGTCACGCATACGCGCCTGACACTGCAAAGATAATATCACCGCTGCGAGCGAAGCCCATCCATTAACATGAATTAACGCGATGACACGCCGGAAGCCTGCTCGTCATTCAAAAGTATGGAATAGAGCATACCCAATCCAGCCACTGTTATCTAGTCCGTTGATAAATAATGTAGGCGGAAATTGAGAATATGCAATAAGAAAACGCTAATTTTATAGTATGGAAAACAAGTTAGAAGATGTCATCTCATCCGCGCCTAAGAAAACACGCGATAAGGCAATTGACCTTCTTCGTCAGAATCCTAAACTCAGCGCGACAGCTCTCGCCGCAGAAATCGGCACTCCGCCAAAGGCATCCTCCGACACATAGATTCCGATAAAGGTAGCAACTGTCAGAGGATGTCGAGTAGAGTGTTCATTTCAAATTATCGTTGTAGAATTGTTCAAATCTGGTTTTAATCTCGTCACGTACTCGGCGAAATTCTGCCAAAACAAGCTCTTCAGATCCGATTGCATCGGAAGGGTCGTCAAAACCTATATGGAGCCGATGCCTCACATTGCCCACAAACACAGGACAGCTTTCGTTGGCGCCTCCACATACGGTTATCACATAATCCCACGACTCGTTGATATATTCGGATACGTTGTGTGGTGTATGGTCAGAGATGTCAATTCCTGCTTCTTTCATAACTTCAACGGCTTTTCGATTAATCATTTCAGCGGGTTTGGTTCCGGCTGAGAAAACGCCGATTTCAGAACTGAACGACTGGAGGAATCCGTGAGCCATCTGACTACGGCAACTATTACCGGTGCATAGAATCAATACTTTCATTTTTCATTCGATTTAGAAGAAATAACCGTAAACCCATCCGGAAATGGTTGCCATGACAATTACAAGAGCGACATAAATCACCGTCTTTTTCGTACCCATCACACTGCGTATGACAAGCATATTAGGCAGCGACAGGGAGGGTCCGGCGAGCAACAACGCAAGTGCCGGACCTTTACCCATGCCGGATGCAAGCAATCCTTGAATAATCGGCACTTCGGTGAGAGTGGCGAAATACATAAACGCACCTGTGAAACTTGCGAAGAAGTTTGACAGTAACGAATTTCCGCCTACAGCCCATTCAACCCAACTATTTGGAATAATACCGGGCAGCTCTATACCGTCATGCGTTGAGCCGAGCAGGAATCCCGCTGTCAATACTCCGACTGCAAGCAACGGCAGTATCAGTTTGGCGAATCCCCATGAAGACAACGCCCACTCCCTGTTTTCATCATCGTTTTTGTCGCATAACAATATGATTGCAAGCACAGCAACAGAAACTATCATAGGCACAAGCGGAGCCAGTTTTGCATCAGGAATACACGCATTGGCGACAAAAGCTGAAATCGCGACGGAGACAGCGCCGAGGATAATCCATCGGGCTTTCAGATGGAGTATCTTCACAAGTATTACGCACAAACCTATTGCAAGGACAGATGTTATCCACCATTTTGCCCCGTAGATCGCAGCCCACACGCCACGGTCGATTGCCGCAGGCGCGCCCCAGTTGGCGAATACCAGGATTGTCACGAGGGTAAAGAAGAACACTGCGGTCTGCCAAAGCGGGCGTTTTTCCGGCGGTGGGACGATATTCATCTGTGCTACCTCCTTATCCCGTTCTTCCTTATGGAAGATAAACGACATAACAAGACCGATTACCACAGCGAATGTAACGGCACCGATTACACGGGCAAGTCCCATTTCCAGTCCGAGAATACGAGCCGTGAGGATTATCGAGAGTATGCTGATTGCGGGACCGGAATATAGAAACGCTATTGCCGGTCCAAGACCTGCACCACGTTCATATATGCTGGTGAACAACGGGAGAATGGTGCATGAACACACGGCAAGGATGCCTCCGGATACTGAAGCCACAGTATATGACACCCATTTCTTTGCATTTGCACCGAAATATTTTAACACCGCTCCCTGACTTACGAACACCGCAATCACACCGGCTATGAAGAACGCCGGGAGAAGACAGAGTACGATATGCTCGCGGGCATACCACTTGGCGAGGTCAAGGGTGGAATGAATCGCCGTCATCAGTGTGTTGCTGTTGACGGGCAAGAAAAACGCTGTCAGAAATATGACGACAGTCCATATCAGGAACTTGATTTCCTTCTTCGTTTCCATATTGCTCTCCCGTTTTATTCAGATTCCGAGAACTTTTTTCACTTCATCGGCAGATGGAACATGTCCTTTAATCTTGACGGCACCGTCAACGACCACCGCCGGTGTCGCCATGATTTTGTATTTCATCATTTCAGTTATGTCCTCTACTTTTGAAAGCTTTACATCAAGACTGTTCTCGCTGATTACACGCTCGACGACCTTGTATGTTTCCTTGCACTTGGCACAGCCGGGACCGAGGACAAGAACCTCGCTGACCTTTGTACCCAGTGCGGTAGCACAGCAAGAGATTTCTGCGGATTTTGCCGATTCTCCTGAGCAGCCGCACGATTGCACCGGTTTTACATCGTTTTCCACGATTATGTTGCTGTTGCAGCAACAGCTTTTCTTTCTTGGTGCAAAAAGGGTTGACCAAAACCCTTTATTTGATTCCTTTTTATCCATGTTTTTTTCGTTTTACAGTTATAAGTACATCATTATGCAGTAGTAAATACCTACTGATATGAAAATTGCGCCGACGATAATGTTGAGCCATTTCTGAATGGCGCGCAGTTTCCCGTAAAACTCGCCAACTTTTTCAACACTGAAAGCGAGAATCCATGCAACTGCAAGCACCGGCAGCGCAGTGGCGACAGCAAACAATACGGGCAAAAGCCACCCTGCATTTGCAGTTACCGACATAGGTATGAGCATACCGAAGTAGAAAACACCACTGGTAGGACAGAAAGCCATCGCAAATAGAGCACCAAGCAATAAGGCACCCCATCCACCTTTGCGGGCAAGTCCTTCTCCATTGCCGCCGAACCCGAACTGCGGGATATTCAGTCTGTGTCCGAACAGCATGAAAAGTCCGATAAGCAGCAACAGCGGTCCAATCAGCAACTCGCCCCATTTCCCGATAGCCTTTTGTACGCTGAACACGCTTGCCCCCTCTTTAAGAATTGAGATAAGAATAATGCCGAGAACGGTATATGCGATTACGCGACCAATGGTGTAAAGTACTCCATTTTGGAAAATGCGTCTGCGGTTCTCTATATCCTTGCTGATGTAACCTATTGCGGCTATATTGGTAGCAAGCGGACATGGCGAGATGGCGGTAAGCAATCCGAGGAGGAAGGCAGTCAGAGCCGGAGCAGCGCTGTTGTCAAGTAAAGTCTGTAACCAGTCCATTATTTCAACGATTGCCGGATTTTGTCAGCAAGACCTTTTTTGAAGCCGTCAGGATTTTTACGGGCGTTCCCGAACCCAAACTCAGTTAGGTTGTTACGGCTCTCCTCACCGTCTTTCCATTTGTTGACAAAAAGAGAAGACCATGTCACCTCGTATTTGTCGGCGATTTTTTCTCCCTCCGGGGTAGAGATATCCACGGTCTTGAATACGACAGTGCCGTTTTTCAGCTCGTTTGCAAAGAGCGTATTTACAACCTCATTAGCGTTTTTCTCGATAGCCATGCAGGTGACACAGCGTTGTTTCCCGTGGAAATATATCACTTCCACTCTATCCTTTTCCGGGGATTTCGCAGCGGCAGTATTATCCCCGCTTCCGCATGACAGTACCCCTATCGTAAGGGCGAAAAACATCAGTAACTTTTTCATGAGCTTAAATGTATTTAATTAAGTTGTTGTTTGCCGAATTACGAACATCGGAAATAAAAAATAGTGCTTACGAGCAGCAGCTATTATTTTTTGAGGGACAGCAGTCGTCAAGCATCTGTGAAAACAGTTGCCGTGCGAGTTTCCAGTTTTCTGCGTTGATGCAATATTTTACTTTTGGCGGCTCGATGGTGCCTTGTATCAGACCCGCCTCCTTCAACTCGCTCAGATGTTGCGATACCGTGGCTTTCGCTATCGGAAGCACCTCGTGTATGTCACCAAAGAAACATTCGTTTCTCTGAGCGAGAAAATTGAGAATCGCTATCCGCGTTGGATGCCCCATCGCTTTCGCAAACCTCGCAAGACGCTCCTGTTCGGGTGTTATCTCTAATTTTGCCATATCATTTTTATTTGTTGTTCGCAAAATTACAAACAGTACTTGACATGCCCAAATTTTTCGGGCAAAAAAGCCGACAAAAACAAAATTTCCTTTCCATGATTGCAATACGACATCTGACCAAATGCGTCAAACATAGCAGTTAGAAATATTAAATGTCTGCAAATTCCATATAGAACAATCAGCGGTGGTGGGGATAACGGGGCAGAAATTTGCCAACAGGTAAAAATGTCGCGGATTATAGCTAAATTTGCAGCATGAATACTAATGTTGCCGATATCCGTATCGAAGATTACGACTATCCGCTCCCCGACGAGCGCATAGCCAAGCATCCGTTGCAGGAGCGCGACAGGTGTAAACTGCTGGTGCGCAAACCCGACGGGGCACTCTCCACCCGCGTGTTCAACGAATTGCCCGCCCTACTGCCTGCGCAGTCGCTGCTCATATACAACAATACGCGCGTAATCAACGCCCGTCTGCGTTTCCGCAAGCCCGGAGGAGGCGCCGTGATAGAGATATTCTGCCTCGAGCCTGTCGATCCGGCTGATTACGCCGTCAGCTTCGCTTCCTCGGGGAGCTGTTCATGGCTCTGTTTTGTCGGTAATTCAAAGCGTTGGAAATCCGGCTCTCTCACTATGCCGCTTGACATAGACGGCACTGCGGTCACTCTGAACGCCACCCGCGAGGCGCGCGAGGGAAATGCCTCGGTCATAAATTTCAGCTGGGATAACAGCGACGTGACTTTTTCACAGATAATATCGGCGGCAGGCGAGATACCTATCCCGCCATACCTCAACCGCGATACCGAGCCGAGCGACTCAACCGACTACCAGACTGTGTTCAGCCACATCGACGGTTCTGTCGCCGCCCCCACGGCGGGGCTCCATTTCACCGATGAAGTGTTACACGGCATTGATGCGGCAGGCATGGAGCGGCGCGAACTGACCCTGCATGTGGGTGCAGGCACATTTCAGCCCGTGAAAAGCGACTCAATCGGCGAGCATGACATGCACAGCGAGTTCATCGCCGTGAGCCGCGACCTTATCCGGGAACTTGCCGACACCGCGCGCCCCGTCATCGCTGTAGGCACCACCTCGGTGCGTACGCTCGAAAGCCTTTACCATATAGGATGCCTTGTCGCTACGGGTCAATGGACCGGCGAGGTGCCGCAATGGTATCCATACGATGACAACCATCCGCGATTGTCGCGACGTGACTCACTTTCCGCACTGGTGAAATGGCTTGACTCCACGGGGGCGAAAACCTTGCTCGCCTCGACCCGCATAATCATCGCGCCGGGCTATGATTTCAAGGTGGTCAAGGGCATCATTACCAATTTCCATCAGCCGAAATCGACACTGCTCCTGCTTGTATCGGCATTTATAGGCGGAGGATGGCGCGAGATGTATGATTATGCCCTTACGGGTGATTACCGCTTTCTCAGCTATGGCGACGCGTCACTGCTGTTACGTTGAACCATCGGCACAGGAAAACGGTTGTAGATAAAAATCAGTCAAAAATCAGCCGAAAGTCAGCTGAAAATTGACAGATGCTACAAATATTCCATTGTTTTTCGTAAATTTGCCACCGAAATAAAATCGATTTTAACTTTTTATCAGACAAGCAATGATGCAACAGATTTCCAATCGCGTACAGGCACTCGCCCCCTCGCAGACCCTGGCTATGTCGCAGAAAAGCCAGGAGCTGAAGGCTCAGGGCGTAGACGTCATCAACCTTTCAGTGGGAGAACCCGATTTCAACACTCCCGACCATATCAAGGAAGCCGCCAAGAAGGCGATTGATGACAATTTCTCGTTCTATTCGCCCGTGCCGGGCTACATGTCGCTCCGCAAGGCGATTTCCGCAAAGCTTAAAAACGAGAATGCCATCGACTTCGCTCCGGAGCAGGTCGTGGTGTCCAACGGAGCCAAGCAGTCGCTCTGCAACGTGATTCTTGCTGTCATTAATCCCGGCGACGAGGTTATCATCCCCACCCCCGCATGGGTAAGCTATGTCGAGATGGTCAACCTCGCCGAGGGAAAGAGCGTACTCGTGCCCGCCACCATCGAACAGAATTTCAAGATTACTCCCGAACAGCTCCGCGCCGCAATCACAGAGCGCACCAAGCTCGTGTTTTTCAACTCGCCGAGCAATCCTACAGGAAGCGTCTACTCCAAGGATGAGCTCCAGGCTCTCGTCAACGTGCTTGCCGACTACCCCGATGTACTGGTGCTTTCCGATGAGATTTACGAGCACATCAACTTCACCGGCGAGTTCACCTCGCTTGCGTCGTTCCCCGAAATCGCCGACAGGGTATGTGTGGTCAACGGTGTCTCCAAGGCTTATGCCATGACCGGCTGGCGTATAGGATACCTCGCCGCACCGCTCTGGCTTGCCCGCGCCACCAACAAGCTCCAGAGCCAGTACACTTCCGGAGCCTCGTCAATCGCACAGAAGGCTGCCGAGGCTGCATATACGGGTCCGCAGGAATGTGTCGAGGAGATGCGCAAGGCATTTGAACGCCGCCGCGACCTCATCGTAGGACTCGCATCGGCAATACCCGGATGGAAGGTCAACCGCCCCGACGGCGCATTCTACCTCTTCCCCGAGGTGTCAAGCTATTTCGGAAAGCGTTACGGCGATTACGTAATCAACAACGACTCCGACCTCGCCATGTATCTTCTTGAGGTGGGACATGTCGCTACCGTCGCCGGCTCGGCATTCTGCTGTCCCGGCTATATCCGACTCAGCTATGCCACCGCCGACGATACCATCCGCGAGGCGATGCGCCGCATAGAGGAAGCACTTGCCAAACTTGTGTGACGACATGGCATCTTCCGATTGTCTTGTAATTATCCCCACCTATAATGAGGCAGAGAATGCCGCCGCTATCATAGATGCGGTCATGGCTCTGCCTCATGAGATGGATGTGCTCATAGTCGACGACGGCTCGCCCGACGGGACAGCCGCCATCGTGCGCACCAAAATGGAGGAATATCCCGCGCGTGTGCATCTGCTTGAACGTAAAGGCAAACTCGGGCTCGGCACCGCTTATATCGCCGGGTTCAAGTTTGCGCTTGAACGCAGCTATGGGTATATCTTCGAGATGGACGCCGACTTCTCCCACAATCCCAAGGACCTGATGGCACTTTACAAGGCTTGTCATGACGACGGTGCCGATGTGGCGATCGGTTCGCGATATATCTCAGGGGTCAACGTAGTCAACTGGCCGATGAGTCGTGTCCTCATGTCATACTTCGCGTCGAAATATGTGCGCCTTATTACAGGCATGAACATCTGCGACACCACCGCCGGATTTGTGTGCTACCGTCGCAAGGTGCTGGAGGCGTTTGACCTCGACAAGATACATTTCAAGGGCTATGCCTTCCAGATCGAGATGAAGTTTACCGCCCACATGCACCGGTTCAAAATCGTTGAGGTGCCGATTGTCTTCGTCAACCGTGTGCTTGGCGAGAGCAAGATGAGTTCGGGCATATTCTCGGAGGCGGTGTTTGGCGTAATCAGGCTGAAATACCACGGCATGACCCATAAATACAAGGATTACAGTAACCAAAAATAAGATACCGATGCATGACACACTCCTTTACAACGCCCTTATAGTCAATGAAGGCAAAAAGGCTATAGGTTATGTAGTGATTGATGGGCAGTTCATAGTGACCGTGGGCGAGGGTATGCCCCCGGCGGCAGTCGCAGGTGAATGTCGCGACACGGTCGACCTCGGGGGAGCCATGTTGCTACCCGGCGTGATAGATGACCAGGTGCATTTCCGTGACCCCGGTCTTACCCACAAGGCAGATTTGTCGACCGAATCACGCGCAGCTGTAGCCGGCGGCGTGACATCCTATATGGACATGCCAAATACCAAGCCGCCTACGGTGACTGTGGAGGCGGTCGAGCAGAAGTTGCGTCATGCAAGCGAGGTGTCGGTGACAAACTACAGCTTTTTCATCGGTGCCACCAACGACAACGCCGAACAGTTGCTCGACTGCGACTATTCGCGTGTGCCCGGTGTCAAACTGTTCCTCGGCTCTTCGACCGGCAACATGCTTGTCGACGAGGAAGAGACACTCACAAGGATATTCCGCGACGTGCCGGCGCTTATCGCCATCCATTCCGAGGATGAGGCGACCATACGTGCCAACCGTGAGCGTTATGTATCGGAGATGGGCGAGGATGTGCCGGTGAAATATCATCCGCTCATACGCAGCCGCGAGGCTTGCATCATCTCCACGCGACGCGCCATAGAGCGCGCAGAGCGTTACGGTACGCGTCTGCACGTGCTTCACGTGTCGACAGCCGAGGAAGTGGCGATGTTTTCCCCGAAGCCTCTCACTGAAAAACGCATTACCTCCGAGGTATGTGTTCATCATCTGTGGTACACCGATGCCGACTACGACACGCTCGGCACACGCGTCAAGATGAATCCCGCCGTGAAGAGTGCCGCCGACCGCGACGCATTACGCGAGGGACTGCGCGACGGTCGCCTTGACATAGTGGCTACCGACCACGCCCCGCATCTGCTGTCGGAGAAGGAAGGAAATGCCCTCACAGCTGCTTCCGGCGCCCCGATGGTACAGTTCTCGCTTCCCGTGATGCTTGAGCTTGCCGACAGGGGGGTATTTACCACCGAACTTGTAGTGGAAAAGATGTGTCACGCTCCCGCCGAATTGTACGGCATTGACCGTCGCGGCTATATACGCCCCGGTTATTACGCCGATCTTACAGTGGTCAGCCCCGACACTCCCTATACCGTGACCGATGGCATCGTGCTCAGCCGCTGCGGATGGACTCCACTTGACGGCACTGTGCTTCACAACCGCGTGATTAAGACTTACGTCAACGGCAGGTGTGTCTACGACAACGGCACCGTTGATGAAGCTGCGCGCGGCATGGAGCTGCGTTATCGGCGGTAGAAATTTGCGCAAAGTGTTATTTAGTCAGAAAAATTGCGGATATCCGAAAAATTTGTCGTAAATTTGCGGATGTTTCGTGATTATATAAAGAAAAAGTTCAACAAGCGTTGACATTATGTTAGAAAAAGCAAATGTAAAGTATCTCGACAAGGTTGTCATCCGTTTTTCCGGCGATTCCGGCGACGGCATGCAGCTTGCGGGAAACATTTTTACCAACGTATCGGCGGGAGTAGGCAACCAGGTTTCCACTTTCCCCGATTATCCGGCAGAAATCCGCGCCCCGCAGGGCTCGTTAAGCGGTGTGTCGGGCTTCCAGGTACATATCGGGGTAGGTGTACACACCCCCGGTGACAAGGCTGACGTGCTCGTGGCTATGAATCCCGCCGCACTTAAGCAAAATATCAAGCATCTCAACCACGGCGGCATTGTAATCGTCGACATCGACTCTTTCAAGGAAGCTGACCTGAAGAAGGCGCTCTTTACTACCGATGACCCCTTCAAGGAGCTGAACATCAACGCCCAGGTACTTGAAGTGCCCGTGACATCGATGACAAAGGCGGCTCTCGCCGACTCGGGACTCGACAACAAGTCGGTGCTGAAATGCCGCAATATCTTCGCGCTCGGACTCGTGTGCTGGCTCTTTGACCGCCCGCTCGATGCCGCGCTCCGTCATCTTAAAAATAAATTTGCCCGCAAGCCTGCGATATACGAGGCAAACGCCAAGGTGCTTCAGGCAGGCTATGATTACGGTGCCAACATACACGCGTCGGTATCGACCTACCGCATAGAGTCGGAAAACATAGCCCCCGGCTACTACACCGACATCAACGGTAACACGGCTACCGCATGGGGACTTATTCTCGCTTCGGAGAAATCGGGTCGCCCCCTTTTCCTCGGCAGCTACCCCATCACTCCCGCTACCGACATACTCCACGAACTTGCCAAGCGCAAGGATCTCGGAGTGAAAGCCGTGCAGATGGAAGACGAGATTGCGGGCGTATGCTCCGCTATCGGAGCGTCGTTTGCAGGCAATCTCGGCGTCACCTCAACTTCCGGTCCCGGACTTGCCCTCAAGAGCGAGGGTATAGGTCTTGCCGTGATGGCTGAGCTTCCGCTGGTGGTGATTGATGTACAGCGCGGCGGTCCTTCCACCGGTCTCCCGACAAAGACCGAGCAGACCGACCTCATGCAGGCTCTTTACGGCAGAAACGGTGAATCGCCTGTGGTGGTCGTTGCGCCCGCATCGCCTACCGACTGCTTCACCATGGCTTTCGAGGCGTCACGCATCGCCATCGAGCACATGACGCCGGTTATCCTGCTTTCCGATGCCTTTATCGGCAACGGTTCATCGGCATGGCGTGTCCCCGACACTGACGAGTATCCAGAAATCAAGCCTCATTTTGTCCCTGACGAACTCCGTGAAAAGTGGCTGCCCTATATGCGCGACCCGGAGACGCTTGTGCGTTATTGGGCTATCCCCGGCACAGAGGGTCTCATGCACCGCCTCGGAGGTCTGGAGAAAGATTTCGACACAAGCGTGATTTCCACCGACCCCGTCAACCATGAGCACATGGTCGAGGTGCGCCGTAAGAAAGTGGAAAATGTAGCTAAAGACATCCCCGCACTCGATGTGCTTTGCGATGCCGATGCCGACACCCTGCTTATAGGCTGGGGCGGTACTTACGGACATCTTTACACTGCAGCCGAGGAGCTGTGTGCCGAAGGCCGCAAGGTGGCATTCGCCCATTTCCGCTACATCAACCCGCTTCCCGCCAATACCGGGGAGGTGCTTCGCCGCTACAAGCGCGTGATATGCGCCGAGTTGAACACCGGACAGTTTGCCGACTATCTCCAGAGCAAGTTTGCCGGCATGGAAATCCACCGCATCAACAAGATTCAGGGTCAGCCCTTCCTTGTAAAAGAAGTGGTCGACGGAGTGAAAAAATTTATGGACCAACAGTAACGACAAGGAATTATGGAATGTACAACATATAGCGCCGGCGACTACAAAAACGGACAGTCGGTAAGATGGTGTGCCGGATGCGGCGACCACGCGATACTTAACGTACTCCACAAGGCTATGGCAGAGGTCGGCGTACCCCCTCACATGACGGCTGTCATATCGGGTATCGGCTGCAGCTCGCGACTGCCTTACTACATGAACACCTACGGCTTCCATACCATCCACGGCAGGGCTGCCGCAGTTGCCACCGGCTTCAAGGTTGCCAATCCGGAGATGACTGTATGGCAGGTGTCAGGCGACGGTGACGGACTCGCCATCGGCGGCAACCATTTCATCCATGCCGTGCGACGCAACATCGACATAAACCTCCTGCTTTTCAACAATAAGATTTACGGTTTGACCAAGGGGCAGTATTCGCCCACCAGTGCGCGCGGATTTGTCAGCAAGTCGTCGCCCTACGGCACGACCGAGGACCCGTTTATCCCCGCCGAGCTTGTGTTCGGAGCGCGCGGCAATTTCTTTGCCCGCTCTATCGATGTCGACCTGCCGACAGCACAGGAAGTGATGGTGGCGGCTGCGCGCCATAAAGGCACCTCGGTTGTCGAGATGCTTCAAAACTGCGTGATTTTCAACAACGGTATACATAATTATATCACTGACCGCGAGTTCCGCGCAGAGCGCACAATCCATCTCCGTCACGGTGAAAAGATGCTCTTCGGAAAAGACAATACCCGTGGACTCGTGCGCGACGGCTTCCTGCTGAAAGCAGTCGAGGTAGGCAAGGACGGATACACGATTGATGACGTGCTTGTACATGACGCACACACGCCCAGCAACTTCCTCCATCAGCAGCTTGCCATGATGGACGGCTATTCTCTCCCGCTTGCTGTCGGAGTCATCCGCGATGTGGAAAGCCCTGTCTACAACGAGGAAGTCGACCGTCAGGTCGAGGAAGTAAGAGCCAAGAAAGGATTCACCTGTCTGCGGGACATGATCCTTGCCGGCGAACACTGGGAAGTAAAATAACACAATCCCCTCCCCCACATAAAAGGTGCAGTCCCGGACTCCCGGTGCTGCACCTTTTTCCTTAATATAATCCCCACCTCTCCGCGTAGCAGCATTTTGCCCGAATCAGTCTTTCAGGCAGGAGACGGGGACGACGAGCACACCGTCCTCGCGGCGATAGGCGTAATTGCCGACAGCGGTAAGTACCATCATGAACGACGGTGCCTTCATGCGCTCGGTGTCGATTTTTCCGGCGAGCGACAATAGGGTCGAGGCTCCCTCGCTGATAAGTTTGTCGCCTCCGAGCTTGATTTCCACAAGTCCGTAACGCCCGTCACGAAGATGCACCACGGCATCACATTCCAGCCCGTTTTTATCGCGGTAATGATATACCGTACCGCTTATTGGCTCAGCGTACACTCGCAGATCGCGCATACAGAGCGTCTCGAAAATCAGCCCGAATGTCTCAAGGTCGGCTATAAGGTCGGAAGGACCGATTCCGAGTGCCGCCGTTGCGATTGACGGGTCGGTAAAATAGCGTGTGTCGGAGGTACGGATGGCGGTTTTTGACCGCAGGTTGGGGTTCCATGCCGTTGCATCCTCGATTACGAAAATGCGCTCCAATGCCCTTATATAGGAAGCGACAGTGTCAACGTCGAGTGCTTCGCCCTCATTCTCGATAAGGTCGGCACGGATTACTGAATTTGGTGCCTGTGTACCTTGATGCCTTGCGTAAGAACGCAAGAGCCGGTGTACCCTCGCCGGGTCTCGCATCACACCGTCGGCGAGCTGTATATCACGATGCTCTACAGCCGATATATAATCAAAAGCCTGGTCAAGCGCCACATCGCCATTCATTGATACAGCGAGCGGCCAACCGCCGCGACAGGCGACAAACGCAATTTGTTCCAAATCGACTTCCGAGTATCCCGCAATATCAAGATTGCCGTCAAACAACGACGCCATGGAAACCTCTCCTGATGATTCCCCCGATTCCCATAATGACATGGGACGCATTTTCATCCAAGCAAAACGCCCTGTACCGCTGTGCATGACTCCGCTCATATCGGGAGGGACGCTCGATCCGGTCAATATAAACAGCTCGAGACTATCGCTGCGGTCAGCCTCAAATCTCACCGCATCCCAAAGTTGCGGCGCTACCTGCCACTCGTCGATAAGACGCGGCTTTGCGCCACGCAGGAGCAGCAAGGGGTTTAACCGCGCCAACTCCAGATTTTGTATGACTCTGCCCGGCTCGGTCAAGTACAGCACACTTTTGGAAATCTGCTTTGCAGTGGTGGTCTTGCCACACCATTTTGCACCTTCTAAAAGCACCGCACCTTTTCCCTGCAATTTGCGGGCAAGCAACCGGTCGGCTATACGGGGTCTATATTTCTCTTTTTTAGCCATCTACATTGTCATTTGTGCCACAAAGATAATAAATTATTTTGACAATTCGGTAATTTGGCGATATTTCATTCGGTGATTTGGCGGCATTTCATTCGGTGATTTGGCTGTATTTTATTCGGTAATTTGGCTGTATTTCATTCGGTAATTTGGCTGAGGGTGCTTCTCTTTTCCTGAAAACTTTTTCATGAAATTTTGATTTGATTATAAAAAATAATTTTCTTCGCGAAGCTTAGTAGGAGGGGGGATTGCAGAACCGCCAAAATGTAGGGACGTGCCTTTGGCACGTTTACATAACTCTTTAATCCCCGGTTTACATTGCAAAGCGATGTCCCTACATTGATGGTAAAATCATAGTTTTGCAACATCCTCGCGTGTTTGGGATGGTTTCGCATTGCGCATGGGCGGGCGAGCTTCCACTCGCCCCTACATTGGTCTGTGGGGCAGAGTGGTAAGGGTGTTACGAAAATGAGCCAAACGGCTCACTTTTTTGTTAAAGCAGCTATTTGGATTGGTTATTTACAAAATAAATTCTAACTTTGTCAGGTGGACCGCACAGCAGAGGCCCGGTCAGGGATAATGCGGGCGGGTTTACAGTTATCGCAGGACGTTTTTAACCTGCACGGACATAAGAAAGCGTATTTACTCGACGCACTTTCTTGACGCCTTGGAACTTCGCAACTTTCAATCTCAGTCAGGAATGTGGCAAACGGTAGATGCCCGATGGATATGTATTTTCCACATCCTGCGGCGCGCGAGCGTCGTAGGTGTGCGCATCACACATATTCTGCGTGAGGCTTCTGCAAGTTTGCTCGTTCTACTGAGATGGGCAATGCGAAGGCCTCAAGGCGTGGAACGAGCAACAAGTACGGCTCTCACGCTTTTATTTTTAACCCCTTAAAAACGCTGAGGATGTGAGCCCTGAGGCATTTTGAAACAGAATGGCGCAATACTATCCGCTGCCCATCCTACCTGATAACTACTACACCATCAGCGGTGTATGCCGTCAATATGACGCTATTATCAGGAATCCCCGTCGGGATGCAGGCGGCGACGTGCCCGGCTATGAAGGAGAGGATATGGTGTGGACACCTACCGCAGGTGAATCGGCCGACACAAGCTGGGGCAACTTCATGTCAATTGACCATGAATGGATATTGGAAAGGAAATCACCCGATTGCGCAAATAAAAAATTTGTAGACGAAAGCAAACATGAACTCTCCCGCAGAAGAATAACATTCTGGAGAGAGAGCCGGCATGACCGGTTTTATTTCATCGGGGTATATCAGCTTCATCCCGAACTGACGCTGCTTACCGGAGTCAGGATATATCGCAGGATATCGGATATGCTCCCGTCACTCGAAATCAAATCAATCCAATCACATTAAAAAAACGACAAACAAATGAGAAAATTTTTACTCATGGCTGTGGGGACATTGTTGGCACTCCCCGCAATGGCGCAAGATTCCACCTTCTTTTACGAACATGAAGGACAGACTCTCGAATACACCGTTCAATATGTGGCAGACTCTTGGAATCCCGGCGAAGTAATAATCAATCAACAGGAAGCAGGCTCTATCAACGGGAAGCTTGTAATCCCGGAGCTCGTCACGAATATCGTTGACGGCGAAACCATGAAATATAACGTTATGGGTATAAACGATAAGGCATTCTTCGGTCAGAAAGGACTCACCTCAATAACAATACCTCCATCAGTTTATTCTATAGGGGCTAATATTTTAGATGGGTGTGATAATCTGAGTGATGTCATAATTGCCGATAGCTACAATAGCAACATTTTAATGACTGTTAATTCCTCCAGCTTTGTAAATGCAACTTTCAAAAATTTATATTTGGGAAAACAATATATGTGCTCCGAAATGTGGGGTTTAGCAGTACCACTACCCGGAACGCTGGAGTCGCTGGAAATCGGAGAAAAAGTCAACGAAATATATAGTGGCGCATTTGCAGAACTGTACAATCTGAAATCAGTAAAGATAAACGCCCCTCTCACAACTATTCCCGACAGGGCATTCTATCGTTGCGAGCAATTAGAGTCATTGAACGTACCGGAGACGGTCACCTATATCGGCGATAGAGCTTTCGACCAGTGTTACGAGCTGCATATTGAGTTGCCGTCGGGAGTCGAGCATGTAGGAGAGAGAGCTTTAAAAAATACACGTATCCCCTACCTGATATTCCGTAACAATGTCACAATCGGGAAAGAAGCATTCCGTGATTGCCACGATTTATTTTCAGTCTTGCTAAACGGAAAAGATAACGACATTAATAACGAGCTGTATGCCAGACCATTCTATAATTGCACGAGGCTCTTTAAAGTTGCAGCCCGCGAGGATTACGGAGGAAATTTTTACGGTAACCAGGTTACCTCATGGACTATCGAGGACAACGAGAGCGTCGACCTCGAGAACGGAGTAATCATATCAGCCGACAAAAGCCAGATATGGGTATCAAACAAATATCAAGGCGAAATCACATTGCCTGACGCCGTAACCCGACTCGACTCGTGGTCGATTGCCAACTGTACAGGCATAACAAAGGTCGTTCTGCCGCTAAGCCTTACCACGGTAACCGACGCGGCATTCGCTTTCTGCTCTTCAATCCGGGAGCTTATCTTTCCGCAAAAAGTCAACAAGCTTGAAGGAGAAGACATATTTTACGAAACTAACTCTCTAAAAAAGATCGCATATCCTTCGGGAATTGACTATCCTTTTGAAACGCAACAATTTGCTGCCGTGCCTTACGATGTCTACGACGCAACGATTGAAGACAACTCATTTATCTTCTCGCGCCGCAAAGACAAGCTCTATTATGCATCGGTCAACGTGACACCTGCCTATGTGGTGCCTGAGACTGTCACCGAAATCACCGACCTTGCGTTTGCGGCATGCGACAACCTGAAGTCGGTCACTCTTCCCGAAAAGCTATCGAAGCTCGGGGATAGAGTATGGGACGGATGCAACGCCCTCGAAAAGGTAATATGCAAGAATGCAGAACCGGTTGTGGCTGATAACGACCTTTTCACCATGGACACATATTTCAATGCCACTCTTTATGTGCCCAAAGGCAGCAAGTCGAAATATGAATCCACTGCGCCCTGGAAGAATTTCTATGACATCTCCGAGGATGCGACCGGTGCAATCGACGATATGGTCGCAGAGGAAGAAAACGCCCCCGTCGAGATATTCAATCTCAACGGTGTACGCGTAGCTGACTCCATAGACAATCTTCCCGCCGGCATCTACATCAGCCGTAAGGGCGACAAGATAGAGAAAATCTTAGTGAAATAGCTATACTAATTTTTAAATATTCCAAAATGGGCGCATCAGATTTTTGACGCGTCCATTTTTATTTCCGGTGAATGCAATGAAGATTTCGCAGGGTGTATGGGCGGGCGAGCTTCCACTCGCACCTACATTGACTTGTGAATCAGCGCGTAGCTGTAGGGGCGACTGGAAAGTCGCCCGCGCACCGGGAGGGGGGGCGAGCATCGCGGGTGTAGCAGAGAGTAAGGCATTGCAATGGGATTGATTCCCGTCAGGGAATCATCTTTGTTTAGCCGTAGCGAAACCTACGGAAACAGATGCAAAATCAGATGTTTCCGATAGGAATCATCTTGGCACACGGTTGATGATTCCCTGTCGGGAAACGATATGGGGGAGAGTCTGCTGTCCGGGGGTTTCGCTACGCTCAACACCCCGGCTAAGTTTGGATTTTTCCCTGCGGGAAAAGAGTTGTCAGTTTTCAAATTTCAGTTGTCGGCGCGTAGCGGTAGGAGGGGTTTCGCTTGGTGTGAGGGGCGGGCGAGCTTCCACTCGCCCCTACATTAGTCTGCGTATAAGCGGATTAGAAGTTGTAGCCGAGAGTGAAGGTCCATGCCTTGTTATGACCTTTGGGCCGCTTTGCGGCATCGGGTACATCCTTAAGGATATTTTTACAGCTGAAATTATAGTGCGCGCCAATATAATAGTGCTGCATCACCAGGAATCCGAGCCCGAATTTCAAGCCCCAGTCAAAGCGGTTGGCGATACCATGGTCGCCGAAATAGTCACCTTTGCTCTCGTAGGCGACCACGCTATGCGACCCGTCAAGGAGGGAACTTTCCGACTGATAGAGCGTGTAATTGACCTTTCCGCCAAAACCTGTGGCAAAATAGGGTCCGAGGTCAATCTGTGCCTGAGCCAACTCAGCGACACCGAGGCGGAATGACAGCAGCAAAGGTATCTCGAAATAGTATGCACCCCAATGTCCATCGATTGCCTGAAGCGAAGTCTCGTTCAACAGGTAATGGAAATCACTGTTGCGCGACTTGAAATAGAAGCCGGACTGAATGGCAAGGTAATTTTTCAGATTGATGTCAACAGCAGCCCCGATGGTGAAACCCTGCTTCCACTGGGTGTGGTTCCATGCTATTTCAGGAAAAGCCTCATCGTAGTTGGTGGTGAGGTTGGAGGTGTTGAAGCCTACGCGGATACCTGCCTGCACCACTTTAGAGGGTGTACCGGTGTCGATTAAAGCCTGTGCCGACGAAGCCGCGGGTATAGCGAGCATTGCGGCAGCGATGATTGCCGTGATGGTCTTTTTCATATTGTGTAATGTTTTTATTTATTCGATTCTTAAAAATTCCTTGAGTTGCCGGTTGATTTCCGCCATGCCGGCTTTTGAGGGATGTCCCATGCGCTTGTCTATTGCCTCCAGCTGAAGCACCGGTATGCGCTGCGCCTCGCACTCCTTTAATATAATGTCGCGCACAGGTCCGTCAATCTCGTCATTGAGCATGAAGTAGACTTTCGCGCCGGGATAAAGCGCGGGCAGACCTGTCACCAGCTCTTTCATCGCCGGATGGAAGGCATATAGCGGGTTGTGGAGGGTGCTGTCGGACTCAACCGGCACTTTCGCCCAGAAATCGTTGGTGGCACCGAATACCAATATTATGTCGGGGTCGCCGAGATAACGCATACGCGTGATAAACGACCTGCCGGAATAATCCTCGCCATTGTAACCGGTGTGGCAGATGGTGGAGCCGGAGAAAGAATTGTTTCTGACAAGCTCAAAACCGGTATCATTGATAAAGCGCTGCCACCAGGTATCGCCGAGAGCGTTGACATCGGTGCGTTCAGGCTTGTTTTCCCCGTCGAAATACCATACATAGTTGGTATCGGGCTGCACGTGACGCTCAAATGTCGAATAGGAGTCGCCAAGTATCGCGACCTTGTAAGGTTTAGCCGCATTGCCGACCAAAGCCGCCACTGCGAGAGAAACCAATAATAGGACCTTTTTCATTGTCAAGTAAATTTTGATAAAGTTAGATAAAAAAGCATGACAATGCAATACCATGGGGAAGAATCTTCCAAAATAAGGGAGAATTTAGGGAGGAGTTGGCAGTTGGCAGTTGTCAGTTGTCAGTCGGACGGGTCGGACGGGTCAGACTTGTCCGACGTGTCCGACTGAAAACTTATTAACCGATTTAGACAAAATTAAGAATTGGTTGTTATAAATATTAAGTAACTTAGCAACTCAATTTGTAAAAGAGGATGAAGAAGTATCGTAACTCACTTCCGGGACGTGTGGGAGCGGTGGCTTTTGTAGCCGCACTCGCACTGTCGGCTATTGCCGCCACCCGCAGCAATAAGGCGGAAATCACCCGCAATCTTGACATATTCAACTCACTGTATAAGGAGCTTCAGACCAACTACGTGGACTCCATCGATGCGGAGAAGTCAATCAACACCGCCATCGCGGCTATGCTTAACGACATCGACCCTTATACGGAGTATTTCCCCGCCTCGCAGCAAGAGGATATCACGATGATGACATCGGGCGAATATGCCGGCATCGGCTCGGTCATACTTGAGAAGCCGGGCAAGGGCGTATTCATCTCCGAGCCTTACGAAGGCAGCCCGGCGCAAAAAGCAGGATTGCGTCCGGGCGACCATATCATCATGGTCGACAACGACACTGTCACCACATGGCACAGCTCGCAGGTGAGCGGCAAGCTGAAAGGGCAGGCAGGCACCCAGGTAAAGGTGACGGTCAACCGCCCGTATGCCACCGACTCCATCCTGACATTTGACATCACGCGCGAGAAGATACAGCTCCCAGCCGTACCCTACTACGGGGTGGTGAGAGACAACATCGGCTACATCAACCTCACATCATTTACCGACAAGGCGGCGACCGATGTGCGCAATGCCCTTATAGAGCTGAAGAAAGACCCGCGTGTGAAGTCGATTGTGCTCGACCTGCGCGGCAACCGCGGCGGACTGCTTGAGGCAGCGGTAAAAATCGTGGGTCTCTTCGTGCCGAAAAACACCGAGGTGCTCCGTACACGCGGCAAAGGTCTGCTCAACGAGAAGGTGTACAAGACCACATCGGCACCTGTCGACACACAGATACCGCTTGCGGTATTCATCGACGGCGGTTCGGCGTCAAGCTCGGAAATCACCGCAGGCGCACTCCAGGACCTTGACCGCGCTGTAATCATCGGCAACCGCTCTTTCGGCAAGGGACTCGTACAGTCGACACGCCCCCTCCCCTACGACGGTGTGCTGAAAGTGACCATCGCCAAATATTACATCCCTTCGGGGCGTCTGATACAGGCTATCGACTACAGCCACCGCAATCCTGACGGGTCGGTTGCGCGCATACCCGACTCGCTGACCAATGTATTCAAGACCGTACATGGAAGGGAAGTGCGCGACGGTGGCGGCATCACGCCCGATATCGATATCGACTACGGGGAGGCAAACCGATTGACCTACAATATCGTGAGCGACAACTGGGCATTTGACTACGCCACACGCTACGCTGCGCAGCATCCTGAGATAGCCCCCGCCGAGGAATGGCAGATCACCGACTCGATATTTGACGACTTCAAGCAGTTTATCGACCCCGAAAAGTTCAACTACGACAAAGTGTGTGAGCAGATGCTCGAATCGCTTAAAAAAGCAGCTGAAATCGAAGGCTACATGAACGACTCAACGCGGAAAGAGTTCACAGTGCTCGAAGGCCTGCTGAAACACAACCTCGGCCATGACCTCGACAACAACCGCAAGGATATTGAGGAGATACTCGCCTCGGAAATCATACGCCGCTATTATTACCAGAAAGGACAGGTAATCGAGGCACTGAAACGCGATGCCACGCTCGACTCGGCGGTAGTGGTGCTCAACGACAAGGCGCGCTACAAGCAGATACTTTCGCCTGCGGCAAAAGCTAAATAACGCGGGAAGATGGATCTGGAAGAATTGTGCAAAAACATACTTACGCCCGCGAGAGGCGAGGCTCTGGCCAAGGCATTTGCTGACAAAAAGGTAAACCGCATAACGCTTTACGGACTTGCCGGCTCAGCTCCGGCAATGCTCATGGGCGCGCTTCCGGCGGAGGACGGTGACAGTCCGGTACTTGTCGTGGGCGATACGCTCGATGATGCAGGATATATCTATCACGACCTGTCGAGAGTGCTGGGGGAAGGTGCGGTGCTGATGTTTCCGTCAGGTTACAAGCGAGCCATCAAATACGGACAGCCCGACCCGCCGTCGCAGATAATGCGCACGGAGGTATTGAACCGCTGGGACACCGACCGTTCGCTGCGTTATGTGGTGACCTATCCCGAAGCACTCGCCGAAAAGGTTGCGTCGCGCGACACCATCGACACCCATACGCTGCATCTCGCCACGGGAGGCACCGCCGACCTCGCCGAAACGGCAAAATGGCTTCGAACAAACGGTTTTCAGGAAGTAGACTATGTGTATGACCCGGGACACTTCGCCGTGCGCGGCTCTATCCTCGACATCTACGGTTACAGTTCGGAAGAACCGTTTCGCATCGACTTCTTCGGCGACGAAATAGAGTCGATACGCGCGTTCAACATCGAGACACAACTATCGGAACGGAAGCTCGACTCAATCGCCATCACCTCTAACGTGGCGCAACAGTCAAGCGGCTCGCTGCTCACCTATCTGAAAGACAATTCACCGATATGGGTGCGCGACGCCGACTACACCGTTGAGCGTATCAAGGCAATCGCCGCCGACAGTTTCAGCGACTCCGCACTCATTGCCGACGAGGGCGACTCCGAAGCAATGAAACAGGTGATTGACCCCGAGGAGTTTGCGACGGCACTCAGCCGCCACAGGCTTGTACACTTCACGGCAGCCGCCGACAATCCCGACGGAGAGAGCGCCACCGCCATAGGGTTCGGGTGTACGCCCCAAGGGATATATCACAAGAATTTCGACCTCATCAGTGACTCGTTTGCTAAATTCCTCGCCGACGGGTACAAGATATACATACTCAGCGACTCGGAGAAGCAGATAGAGCGACTGCGCGCCATCTTCGAGGACCGTGGCGACGACATCCGCTTCACGCCGGTGATATCGACAATCCACGAAGGCTTTGTCGACCACGCGACAAAGACATGCGTGTTCACCGACCACCAGATATTTGACCGCTTCCATAAATACAACCTCAAGAGCGACCGCGCACGTTCCGGCAAACTCGCCCTATCCCTTAAGGAGTTAGGACAAATCGAGACCGGCGACTACATCGTGCATGTTGACCACGGCGTAGGCAAGTTCGGCGGACTGATACGCACGGAGGTCAACGGGCGTATGCAGGAGATGATAAAACTCATCTACCTCAACAACGACATACTGCTCGTGAGCATCCACTCGCTCCACAAGCTGTCGAAATACCGGGGCAAGGAGGGTGTGGAACCGCGCATCAACCGTCTCGGCTCGGGAGCCTGGGGCAAGATGAAAGACCGCACCAAGTCGAAGCTGAAAGATATAGCGCGCGACCTCATCAAGCTATATGCGGCACGAAAAGACGAACAGGGATTTGCCTATTCGCCCGACAGCTACCTGCAGCAGGAGCTTGAGGCATCGTTTATCTACGAGGATACCCCCGACCAGCTCACCGCCACCCAGGCGGTGAAGAGCGACATGGAGTCGCCGCGCCCGATGGATCGCCTCATCTGCGGTGACGTGGGTTTCGGCAAGACAGAAGTGGCGATAAGAGCGGCATTCAAGGCGGCGACCGACAACAAACAGACCGCCGTGCTCGTGCCGACAACCGTGCTCGCCTACCAGCATTTCAACACCTTCAAAGAGCGTCTGAAAGAGTTTCCCGTGCGCGTCGACTACATATCCCGCGCCCGCTCCGCCAAGGATGTAAAGCAGATACTCGCCGACCTCGCTGAAGGAAAAATCGACATACTTATCGGCACCCACAAGCTCATAGGCAAGGATGTGAAGTTCAAAGACCTCGGACTGCTCATAGTCGACGAGGAACAGAAATTCGGCGTTGCCGTAAAGGAAAAGCTAAAGCAGCTCAAAGTCAATGTCGACACTCTCACGATGTCGGCGACACCTATACCGCGCACACTGCAATTCTCGCTGATGGGAGCGCGCGACCTCTCCGCCATCACAACGCCGCCCGCTAACCGATACCCCATCGTCACCTCCATCAACGCCCTCAACGACGACATCGTGACCGAGGCTGTCAATTTCGAGATGTCGCGCAACGGACAGGTATTCGTAATCAATCCGCGTATCGAAGGACTGTATGACCTCGAAAACATGATAAAACGGCTTGTGCCCGATGCACGTACCATCGTGGCACACGGGCAGATGCCCCCCGACAAGCTGGAGAAAGCGATAATCGACTTCGCCAACCATGACTACGACGTGCTGCTTGCCACCACCATCGTCGAGTCGGGCATCGACATGCCGAATGTCAACACCATAATAATCAACAACGCCCAGAATTTCGGACTGAGCGAGCTTCACCAGCTGCGCGGACGTGTGGGAAGAAGTTCGCGCAAGGCATTCTGCTATCTGCTCGTACCGCCTCACCTGCCGCTTACACCCGTGGCGCGCCGCCGGTTGCAGGCAATCGAAAGTTTCAGCGAACTCGGGTCAGGAATCCACATCGCCATGCAGGACCTCGACATACGCGGCGCGGGCAACCTGCTCGGCGCGGAGCAGTCGGGTTTCATCGCCGACCTCGGCTACGAGACTTACCAACGCATACTTAAAGAGGCTGTGACAGAGCTGAAAAACGAGGAGTTTGCCGACACGCTGACCGCCGACGACGGCAGCGGAGAAGAGGAATTTGTAGCCGACTGCACGGTAGAGAGCGACATGGAGCTGCTGCTGCCGCCCGACTATGTGCCGCAGGAAAGCGAGCGCATAAGCCTCTACAAGGAGCTTGACGGCATCGAGCGCGAACTCGACCTGCAGAAATTCAAGATGAATCTTGAGGACCGTTTCGGCAAAATTCCCAAGGAGACCGCAGAACTGCTGCGCATACCGCGTCTGCGCTATCTCGCGCGCCGTCTCGGCATTGAGAAAATCATGCTCAAGATGGGTCAGATGTACATGTATTTTGTCGACGACAGCAATCAGGCATATTACAGGTCGCCCATGTTTGGCAGGATACTCAACTACATGCAGGCTCATCCGCGCCGCTGCCGTATCCGCGAGAAAAACGGGCGGCGCAGCATCGTAATCAGCGATGTGCCCACTGTCGAAGAAGCCGTCGCGCTGCTTCAGGAAATCCTCAACCTCACCTCCATCTGACAGCCCACCGCCACAGCTAATGGTAAAATCGGCTACCTGAGGAGATACGCGACATCTTCGCCACGCCGAAATACACGACGACCGAAGAACTGTTGCAGATACGCAAAAACTCCGGCAAGAAAAAGCCCATACCCCGAAACGATGAAGTGACGTTGGCGGACAGCTCTTTAATTACGCTGTTTCTTTACATTTTATATCCTCTGTATCAGAATATTTTTGTAAGTTTGCATAATGGGGATTGAACATAATATATACAAAGATATGTCCGTTGATGACCGACAATTCATCAACGACGTCAAGGCGATAGTATATACCGCCAAGCAAAAGGCATACCAAGCAGCCGACATTTACCAAGTTGTAAGCAACTGGCTTGTAGGGAGGCGTATTATAGAGCAAGAGCAGCACGGACTGGAGAGAGCCAAATACGGTAAACACGTCATCGAGCTTGCATCCAAGGCTTTGACTTCCGAGTTTGGCAAAGGATATTCTGAATCTACACTACGAAATTACCGCAAGTTCTATCTTTCTTTCAGAGGATTGCAAATTCAGCAACCACTGCTTGCTGAATTCAAGGAATGCTATGCAAATAAGCGACCACTGCTTGCTGAATCTCTAACAACCCTATCAGATAGTGAATGTGCATATACCATGCCGAAGAATCTTTCATGGATGCATTACGAACGTCTTATGCGTATTAAAAATGAGGATGAGCGAGATTGGTATTTGCGAGAGGCATCTGCTGAAAATTGGAGCTACCGCACTCTTGATAGGAACATCGGTTCTCAGTACTATTACCGGTTGCTCCAGACTCCGGAGTCAAAACGCGGTGAAGTTATTGATGAGATGAAGCGGCTGACAGCCGATTATCAGAAAGACCGACATAAATTTCTACGCAATCCGGTTGTAGCTGAGTTCTTAGGATTCTCACAGGATGCGGCGTACACGGAATCAAATCTGGAATCAGCGATTATCGACCATTTACAGAAGTTCATCCTCGAGCTTGGGAAAGGGTTTGCTTTTGTCGCGCGTCAACAGAGAATAAAGACAGATATGGGCGAGTATTACATCGACCTCGTATTTTACAACTATATTCTTAAATGTTTTTTACTCATAGACTTAAAAAGCGCCCAAATTACATACGAAGATGTCGGGCAGATGGATATGTATATCCGCATGTATGACGAGCTGAAATGTTCGGAAAGTGATAATCCGACAATTGGATTGCTCCTCTGCTCCGAGACAAGTAAGGATTTAGCCAGATACTCGATCCTCAAAGACAGCAAACAAATCTATGCTGCAAAATATTTCACTTACCTTCCGACGAAAGAACAGTTGACAGCTGAGATTGAGCGGCAGAAAGAAATATTTGCTTTGCAGACAGGCAAACAGTCTGACTAAAATCTTGCGTTATTTGTAATTCCGCTATTGGTCAACTATACCCATATTTACATATCTGTTACTTGTACATCGCAGATTTTCACAAAAAATAGCGGTAAGGATTATGCAATCTTGGATTTAATTTGTTAGATTTGTAATCGCAGATTTTCATAACCTGATTAAGTATATAAAACCACAATGACTTATGGGAACATTATCTATCATTAAAAATGACCCGTGGCTTGAACCGTATGCCGATGCCATCAACGGCAGGCATGAAGATGCCGTGAGAAAAGAGAAAGAACTTATCGCCGCCGACGGGTCATTGAAAGCATTTGCCAATGCCTATAACTATTTCGGGCTACACCGCACCGAGACCGGATGGGTATTCCGCGAATGGGCTCCCAACGCCACCGGCATCACCCTCATAGGCGATTTCTCCGGATGGAAAGAATATCGTAAATATGCACTAAAACCCGTGGGCAACGGAGTATGGGAAATCAAACTTAAGAAAGACGCACTCCACCACGGCGACCTATATAAAATGATAGTAAGCTGGGAAGGCGGTGCAGGAGAACGCATCCCCGCCTACGCCAACCGCGTGGTGCAGGATGAGCAGAGCAAGATATTTTCCGCGCAGGTATGGGCTCCTGAAAAGCCCTACAAGTGGAAGGTGAAACGCTTCTCCCCCGACACGCGCCCGCTACTCATATATGAATGTCATATCGGTATGGCACAGGAGCGCGAAGGCGTAGGCTCATACACCGAGTTCCGCGAAAACGTGTTGCCACGTATCGCCCAAGACGGGTATAACGCCATTCAGATAATGGCAATTCAGGAGCATCCCTACTACGGGTCGTTCGGCTACCATGTGTCGAGTTTCTACGCCCCGTCAAGCCGATTCGGCACACCGGAAGAGCTAAAGGCTCTTATCGACGCCGCCCATGAGGCAGGTATCGCCGTAATCATGGACATCGTACACTCTCACGCCGTTAAAAACGAAGTGGAAGGTCTCGGCAGGCTCGACGGAAGCTACGACCAGTATTTCTACGGCGACGGCAGGCGCGAGCATCCCGCATGGGATTCTCTCTGTTTCGACTACGGCAAAAACCAGGTGCTTCACTTCCTGCTCTCTAACTGCAAGTACTGGCTTGAAGAGTTCCGGTTTGACGGCTTCCGCTTCGACGGTGTGACCTCGATGCTATATTACAATCATGGACTTGGACAGGCATTCGGCTCTTACGGCGACTATTACAACGGCGGACAGGACACCAACGCCATCACATATCTCACCCTCGCCAACAAGCTCATCCACGAAGTCAACCGCAAGGCCATCACCATCGCCGAGGAGATGAGCGGCATGCCCGGACTTGCCACCCCGATAAAGGCAGGCGGCATAGGATTTGACTACCGCATGGCGATGGGTATCCCCGACTACTGGATAAAGATGCTTAAGGAGAAGAAAGATGAAGACTGGCATCCGACCTCTATATTCTGGGAACTTACCAACCGCCGCGCCGACGAGAAGACCATCAGCTACGTCGAGAGCCACGACCAGGCGCTTGTAGGCGACAAGACGGTGATATTCCGCCTTATCGATGACCAGATGTACTGGCACATGACCAAAGGCGATGACAACGCCGCAGTCAACCGAGGCATAGCCATGCACAAGATGATACGTCTGGTGACACTCGCCACCATCAACGGCGGCTACCTCAACTTCATGGGTAACGAATTCGGGCATCCCGAATGGATCGACTTCCCGCGCGAGGGTAACGGATGGAGCTATAAATATGCCCGTCGTCAGTGGGACCTTGTCGACCGCAAGGAGCTCCGTTACTGCGAGCTTAACGCGTTTGACAACGCCATGATACATCTTGTAGACGACATCTACGACTTCCAGGCGCTCCCTGTAGTGAAACTCTGGGACAAGGACGACGACCAGGTGCTCGCCTTCATGCGCGGCAACTACGTGTTTGTGTTTAACTGGGCACCGTTCAAGTCTTACAGCGACTATGGATTTCTTGCCCCCGAGGGCGAATACGAGGTGGTATTGTCGAGCGACAATGCCGAATACGGAGGCTTCGGCAACATCGATGAAGGAGTACATCACTTCACGCAGCACGACGAGCTGTATGCACCCGACGGCAAAGGCTGGCTGAAACTCTATCTCCCCGCCCGCACCTGCCAGGTCCTCAAAAAACGCTGACACTTTTTCTCAAATACACAAGTCAGTAGGAGGTAAGCACTTATTATATGGTGTTTACCTCCTACTTCGTATTTCCCGATCGTTCCCACCCCCATAATCCGGTAGTTTCTAACACTTAGGTAGCGATTAAACAATGTCATTATGACAAAAAAGTTAAAAACTGAGGTGGCAGGCGCAAAAGTTCGGGAATTTTGTTTTATATTTGTAAATTAAGAATCAGCTTATTACAAATGATTGATGTCAGGACCGCGGCAAAGTATCTGATTCGGCGATATGAACAGGAATCAGGTAGCACAATGGATGAAATGAAGCTTCATAAATTGCTTTACTTTACCCAGAGGGAAAGTTTTGTCCTATTGGGGAAGCCTATGTTTCTTGACAAATTTGAAGCATGGAAATATGGACCGGTCATGCGCTGCCTAAGAAAAGCACACTGGGAAAATCACGCTCAATCATTTTTACCTGCAGACTCAGAATATATTCAGGTTCTCGAAGACACATTGAGAAGATATGCAGGGATGGATTCATGGACGTTAAGCAACATTTCTCACGGAGAGACCTGTTGGCAAAAAGCCAAAGACAAAGAGATCGGCTCCTTTCCTGTGGAAATCGAGACTTCAGATATAGAATATGATGCTAAAGCCATCAAATACAGGAGATTCATGTGTTCTAAATGAAAATCACCTCGGACCAATTAGTTATTCTGAATTCTTTTCGCGTCACGCGGTTGAACGAAGACGAAACATTGCTCAGGGACATCTGTGCTTTTGAAAATACGAAGAATGAGAACTTAGTAAATTACCTTAGCGGAGATGCATTTGAAGACGATGATAATAATCGGTGTGCCTGCTATGTAATTCGGGATGGTGACAGCGAAATCCTATGCTATTTTTCAATCAAATGTGGGCTTCTCTATTCTGAATTTGAGGAACTGAAGAAATTTGAAAAATTCAAGAATCACAAGATAAAACTGATGGAACTTGAACAAAGGAGTGACGATTCGCAGGTTCAAGAATATATAAAAGAGATTAAGAAGAAGCTCAAGGAAGCGAAAGATGATATCGAAAGGTTATTAGGCAAATTCGACTCAATGCCACCAAACAAGCAAGTTGCCAAATCTTTCCCGTCTGTGGAACTGACCCACTTTTGCGTCAATGAAGCTTATCGGAAGAAATGGCAGACGTATGGTTTCTCCGCAAGAAACAGAATTGGCTCCACTATGTTCTGGCACGTGATTGTTGGTATTATTGAAAAGATAAGAAGTCTCACAGGTTGTGAATATCTTTATCTCTTTGCGGCTGACGCAACTTCTGACCGCCACTTAGTGAATCATTACAAGAATATGATGGGATTACGCGAAGATATGACAATGTCGGCTCTTCAACCAATCTATGACTTCAACTGTACTTTCTTATGCGCAGGCATCGATTCGCTACTCAAGGCACGAGATGAGTTCTATAACGATTTCAATGTTACTGAAGAACTCGTCTGAAAAATATTTTAATTCGGCTGACAGCAGAAAAAAGACGCCTGAAAGTGATATTCGCCTTGCGCGGTAAAGAAAGGATGGCCCCAATATACGCTGCCTCTTGTGGACGCAGATTCTACCTGCAAGTGCAAAATTAGGCAATAAATTTGAAGAACTCGGAGAGCGGGGTTGAAAAACCAAGTTTCAACCTCGGTCGTCTGTTTATTTTAATGATAATCTCCTTGAGCATTTCGTCAGATATAGAATCAAAGTCCGTTCCTTTTGGGATGTATTGCCTTATTAATTTGTTGTGGTATTCGATACAACCCTTTTCCCAGGAAGAATAAGGATGCGCAAAAAATATTTTGGTTCTCAGTCGCTTGGCTATGAGCAGATGCTCGGCAAACTCACTGCCGTTATCGGTGGTTATCGACCTGATTTTGCCGATATAAGGCAGCAGCATGAGAATGACTGTCTGCGCCAGAGCCTTGGCATTCTTTCCCTGTGGCAGTTTACGTGCCAGCGTAAAGTTGGTATTCCTTTCGACCAATGTCACGATTGCTCCCTTGCCATCCTTTCCGACAATTGTGTCCATCTCGAAATCACCCGGTGTGGAGCCATCCCATTCAGCCGGACGGTCATCGATCATAGTGCGGTCCTGTACTGCCACATACGGAGCCGAGACCTGACGCTTTCGATGTTTGAGCTGATGGCGACAATGCTTCCATAGATCCCCTCCATTATCTTTGTCCGTACGGATGTAAGCATAAATCGTTTCCACGCAGACACTTTTCCTGCCTTGCTTACGTAGCCATCCTGCAATCTGAGCCGGGGACCATTGTTCCTCACGCATCTTAATGCGGATAAAATTACGTATTTCAAGCGTTAGACTCCTGTAGTTCTGCAACCGTCGCTGCCGGTCAGCGGCTTTTACCTGCGCCTTTTGCCAGTGGTAGCCGCGTTGACCACTGTTGCGCTTCAACTCTCTGCAGAGGGTAGATTGCGACACTCCTATGGTCTGCGCAATCTCTTTTCTGCTCTTTTTTTGCCGGAGTAACACGTCTATTGTGTATCTTTGCTCCGCGGTTAGGTGATTATATTTCATTTTACCAACACAAAGTTGCTTAATCGCAGGGAGACTTCGGTCTCCTTTTTTGTGTTGCAGGTAATTTCTGGTGAAAAATACATTAATCGGCGTTGCCCTCAACGGAGGCTTACCCAGCCCCCTCGGCGCGCGGCCTTCCCCTGAGGAGGAGTGAGGAAATGCCAGTTGCACTTCCTATTGGAATCTTTCGGATTTGAAAACTTTTACTAAAATTCGGAGTTAACTAATATTATCATAATATTGTTGTATCTTTGTAAACTCAATATTACAGGATGATTGAAAGGATAATAATCATAGACAGTGTTGACCCGGTAAGCTTCTACGGCATAAATAATTGCAACATGCAGCTTATCAGAAATCTTTTTCCGAAACTGCGCATGGCGGCGCGCGGTCAGGTCATAAAAGTGATTGGCGACCCGGAAGAAACCGCAGTGTTTGAGAAAAAGATAAAAGAACTCGAGGCTTATTGTGCCAAATACAATAAGCTTCCCGAGGATGTGATACTCGACGTGATTCACGGCGACACACCCAAAGAGATGAAACAGGACAACGTGGTGATATTCGGCATCAACGGCAAGCCGATAGCAGCCCGTAATCCCAATCAGCAGCTGCTTGTAGACTCGGTGATAAAAAACGACCTTACCTTTGCGCTCGGTCCTGCCGGAACCGGCAAGACCTATGTGGCGATAGCCCTTGCAGTGAGAGCACTGAAAAATCGCGAGGTAAGAAAAATCATACTCTCGCGCCCCGCCGTCGAGGCAGGCGAAAAGCTCGGATTTCTCCCCGGCGACATGAAGGACAAAATCGACCCGTATCTGCAGCCGCTCTACGACGCGCTTGAAGACATGATACCCGCCGTCAAGCTGAAGGAGTATATGGAGACCAATGTAATCCAGATTGCCCCGCTCGCCTTCATGCGAGGCAGAACGCTTAACGATGCCATAATAGTGCTTGACGAGGCACAAAACACCACCACCCACCAGATAAAGATGTTTCTCACGCGCCTGGGCATGAACGCCAAGATGATTATCACTGGCGACGTGACCCAGATCGACCTGCCTCGCAGCGTGACTTCCGGGCTGGTTCAGGCGTTGCGTGTATTGAAAGGCGTACCCGGCATAGGCATGGTGGAATTTGGCAAGAAGGATATTGTGCGTCATCAGCTGGTGCAGCGCATAGTCGACGCCTATCAGAAATGGGACGATTTCAAGAAGGAACATCCCGAAGAGGCGGCCGCCGACATCAAGGCGACACTCGACGAAGCGGAAAAAGAGTAACCCCGTCAACCGACATCAATTCAAAACAATAATAATCAATCATAATTACAACAATGGCTAAAACTCTCACCCACACAGATTTCAACTTTCCGGGACAGAAAAGCGTGTACCACGGAAAAGTACGTGACGTCTACGACATCAACGACGACCTCATGGTGATGGTCGCAACCGACCGCATCTCGGCATTTGACGTTATCCTCCCCAAGGGTATCCCTTACAAGGGACAGGTGCTCAACCAGATTGCGGCAAAATTTCTTGACGCGACTGCCGACATCGTGCCCAACTGGAAGCTTGCCACTCCGGACCCGATGGTGACCGTAGGTCTGAAATGCGAAGGCTTCCGCGTGGAGATGATCATCCGCGGCTATCTTACCGGCAGCGCATGGCGCGACTATAAGGCAGGAATGCGCGAACTGTGCGGCATCAAGCTTCCCGACGGCATGAAGGAAAACGAGCGTTTCCCCGAACCCATCATCACCCCGACGACAAAGGCAGAGGCAGGTCACGACGAGAATATCTCGCGTGAAGAGATAATAGCACAGGGCATAGTAAGCAAGGAAGATTACGAGACCATGGAGCGTTACACCCGTGCGCTGTTCAAGCGCGGCACTGAAATCGCCGCCGAGAAGGGTCTTATACTTGTCGACACAAAATATGAGTTCGGCAAGCGTGACGGAAAAGTATATCTCATCGACGAAATCCACACTCCCGACTCTTCACGCTATTTCTACGCCGACGGCTACGAGGAGCGTTTCGCCAAGGGAGAGCCGCAGAAGCAACTTTCAAAAGAGTTTGTGCGCCAGTGGCTTATCGAGCATGATTTCATGGGCAAGGAGGGACAGACAGTGCCCGAAATGACCGATGAATACTGCGACTCGGTAAGTGACCGCTACATCGAGCTTTACGAGCATATCACCGGAGAGCCGTTTGTCAAGACCGACGACACCGACCTTGACACACGTATCAAGAAAAACGTGGAGGCTTATCTTGCCACACGCTAATTGACAGCCGATGGAGGTAAAAGCAGAGAAGATAAACCCCTACGACGACAAGCGGAGCAAGACGGAGCAGGTGAGGGAGATGTTTGACTCAATCGCCCCAGCCTACGACTTCATGAACCGCATGATGACTTTCGGCATCGACAAGCTATGGCGCCGCAAGGCGGTGAGGATGCTCCGCCGCTATCCTCACCAGCACATACTTGATGTGGCGACAGGCACCGGCGACCTCGCGCTGCTGCTTCACCGCAAACTGCGTCCGGGACGTCTCACAGGCATTGACCTGAGCGAAGGCATGATCGGCATCGCCCAACAAAAGGCGGATGCCGCCGGAGCAGGCGACTCCGTGAGATTCATGACCGGCGACTGCCTTGACCTGCCGTTTGCGCCGGAAGTGTTTGACTGCATCACAGTGGCATACGGGGTGCGCAACTTCGAGCATCTTGACGCCGGCTACCGTGAAATGTACCGTGTGCTTCAGCGCGGGGGTGTGTTGTGTGTCATAGAGCTGTCAGTACCTCCATCACCGATTGTCAGACCCTTGTACAACCTATACACGCGCCATGTGATACCGCTCGTAGGAAGAGCGGTGTCACATGATGTGCGCGCCTACAGCTACCTCCCGGAAAGCATCGCTGCCGTCCCACAGGGCGACGACATGTTGCGGCTGATGCGCGACGCCGGATTCAGTGACTGCCGCTTCCGGCGCCTCACCTTCGGCACATGCACCATATATCTGGGAGTCAAAAAGTAGCACTACTTTTTTTCAAGACTCAATCATTATTGGTAAAGATAAAGGCTATGTCATTCAATCACCCGCTAAAATCCGCACTATTTGCGCTTCTTATGTCAGTGGCGACGACGGGCACCGTCTCCGCTCAGCAACCTGTCACACCTGACACATCGCTGCTCGACTACATCAACCACAACGATCCCGACCTCACCGAAGAGGAAATCGCTGAAGAAATCGCCAGCGACCCGTTTTCAGCCTTTATCACCGATACTATCCAAAATAGCGAGGCCGAACCTGAACCTCTGCGACTAATCGCACCCTCGGAGCTGCCGTCGATAGCGTTTCTGCCGGTAGTGTTTGACCGTATCTACTATGTTGACAGCCTTGACTTCACCAACCCCGAACCATTGTTAGAAGACAGTGCATTCAACTGGATAAAGATTGAAGCCGAACGTGCGCGCCGTTACCGCGACCTGAAGCAGAACTATATGATTCACAATCCGGCAGCTGTGCGTTACAATATCAACACCCTTCCCTCTCCCCCCAAGAAATATGTGGCGACAGTCGACCCTCAGCAGTCGGTAATCACTATCAAGGAAGAAATCGTCACATCGCCTGTCCAGGCGCCGATAGTGTCGGAAGCGACACAACTTGAAGTGACACGACGCAACTGGCTTCACGATTTCAGCGCCAGCCTCCAGTTCTCCCAGGCATACATAAGCCCCAACTGGTATCAGGGCGGCAACAACAATGTCAACATGATCGGCAATGTGAGATGGAACGTGAAACTGAACAACAAGTTCCATCCCAACCTCATAGCCGAGGCAACCACCCAATACAAGCTTGCGATAGCCAGTGCGCCGCAAGACGAGGTACACAACTACACCATAAGCGAAGACCTTTTCCAGTTTAACGGCACACTCGGATTGAAGGCGTTCAACAACTGGTATTACTCCCTCAACGGCATGTTCAAGACACAGTTCCTGAACAGCTATCCGCCCAACTCCAACGACATGAAGGCGGCATTCCTCTCTCCCGGAGAGCTTAACCTCGGTGTCGGTATGACCTACAACTACACCAACCCGAAAAAGAAATTCAAGGTCGAGGTGTCAATCGCGCCCCTCTCATACAACTTGAAAATGTCGACCAGCGACCGTATTCCGGTAACCAACTTCGGCATCAGCGAAGGACGACATTCGGTAAGCGAAGTCGGTAGCAACGCTGAGGTAAAGGTGGCGTGGGACATCGTGTGGAACATCTCCTATCTGTCACGCCTTTTCGTGTTCACCGACTACGACTACGTTCAGGGCGACTGGGAAAATACCATCAACTTCTCAATCAACCGCTATCTTTCCACACAGCTCTATGTACACCTCCGCTACGACTCCAGCCAGCCGTCGGTCGAAGGGTCGCGCTGGCATAAATGGCAGCTGAAAGAGATATTGAGTTTCGGTCTGCAATACCAGTTTAAAACCATCTGATAGTCAACCACTTATATACTCCTCACATGCGTTATCTCCTCACACTGCTCCTTACGGGGCTATATGCGGCAGCCATGTACGCCGCAACTCCGCTATCCATACGCGATTATGACCGTGATGCCGTAAAAGCACGTCTCGACGCGACACCGCTTCACTCGATAGAGGGTATCTGGCAATTTACTACCGACGGAGCGACGGTAGTAATCGAGCGCGACACTGACAGTGGCGAACGCCCGACATCCGACACCCCTATGCGCTACCGCATGGTCATCATGCGCTCCCCGGTAAGGTCGGTGCTTCCCGGGACGGTGATGGGCTATCTATTGCCTACGGCAAAACGCGGCAGCTATTCAGCGACAATCTTTACTGACAGCGATGGCGGAAGCCGCCTGCTGAAGCCGAAGAAATTCACGCTTACACTCACCGACGACAGTCATCTTGGATTTCATAAACACGGATTGAAAATCAAGGTGAGATTCTGGAGACTGCTGCCATATATCTCGCGTCTCGGAATCACGACACGCGATGACAGCCCGCGCGACCTTGACGGGTGCATAAGGATATACCCCATGCCCGTGACAGGACCGGTCGAACCTATATACCTTTAATATAATACCTGTAATATAATACCTGCTACATCATGCGACTCCTCATCATGTTTTTCATATTGGCGGCAGGATATTTCCATGCCTGCGCCGACACCAAGACCACGCGTCATAACCTCAAGGCGGCAAGACACGCCACGGTGTCGGCAGATGCCTCCAAACTCACACCGGCAACCGACAGCCTTACCATTAGCGGATATGACAAGCCGCTGCGCTCCGGACAGGAAACCTTGTTTGTCACCAACCACAGCCGTCGGGAAATCAACCTCGTGAGCGTAACGATAACCTATACGTCGGTCAACGGGGATATGCTGCATCAGCGCAGCATCAACATTCCGTGCGCGATTCCGGCGGGAGAGACGCGTCAGCTGTCGTTCCGGTCGTGGGACAAGCAGCAGGCATACTATCATCACACCACACGCGTAATCCCCCGTTCACCCAAGGCAATACCCTATCGCGCTGGAATCAGTGTCAATGGCGCTATATTCCGCGACTGACCGCCAAGGAATGCAAAACAACCAATCGCGGCATTTGAAAAATGCAAAAAAGCAATCGCGTAGCAGTAGGGGCGCCTGGAAGGGCAATGTCACTAACTTAAGCGCAAGTGCCATAAATCCCCGCAAGGGGATTCATCTTGTTAACCGCGGGTAATGCCGAAGGCATACCCG
>OIYT01000336.1_pt1 | contig 52887 bp, 39 predicted proteins | sample 1588201 | NCBI WGS metagenome assembly OIYT01 (sample SAMN03283260) | human gut metagenome | biome: human-associated habitat; material: feces | host: Homo sapiens | place: USA | collected 2013
TTTTCCTTTTGTTCTTCGTGTCTTGAATTCTTGCGACACTCTTTCGATTCTGTTTACAATTTGTATTTAAAAAGTTTAAAAAGAAAAATGTTGAGTATCTCTTGACAAACAAGCTCATATATGCTATAATTTATTTATAGCAAATGCACCATTAGCTCAGTTGGTAGAGCAACTGACTCTTAATCAGTGGGTCCTGGGTTCGAGTCCCCGATGGTGCACCAATGTGGCCCGTTGGTCAAGCGGTTAAGACTCCGCCCTCTCACGGCGGCATCACCAGTTCGAGTCTGGTACGGGTCACCATTTTTCTTTTAGTCGGTGTTTATGGCAAAGAGGTTCCACCCGTTCCCATTCCGAACACGGTAGTTAAGCTCTTTCGCGCCTACGATACTTGATCATCTCGATCTGGGAAAATTGGTCAATGCCGGCATAGCATTTAGAGCATGTGAATGCTCTAGATATTCCTCCATAGCTCAGTCGGTAGAGCACGCGGCTGTTAACCGCGGTGTCGCTGGTTCGAGTCCAGCTGGGGGAGCCATTGAAAGCTACGGAAAAGTCCGTAGCTTTTTTGTTTGTATGAATCCTTGCGAAATAAATGAGAAATGCGGACGGCGATTTATTCGCTGTCCGCATTTTTGCGATATCTGTAGATTTACGATTACTTGAAAAGCCACTGGCGCAGCAGTGCCAGATCCATGCCATTAATAGCGGCATCCTGATTGATATCTGCCGAGGGCAGTTGCCCCTTGGAGAGATTTTCCTGACGAATCAGATATTTTTGCAGCAGAACGTAGTCCGCAAAATTGCACTCGCCGTCGCCGTTGATGTCAAAATCAACCCCATCCAACGCAACAAATGTGATGCCGAATGCCTCGGCGTGACTTTGTGCGGAGGAATCACGGTAGCCGTAGATGATGCCGTCAAAGTGTCCGCTGTATTCCTTCGATTTGATGCCGTTGGAGATGGTTTCGATGCTGCCATAGATGTCGCAGTTGGGATTGTAGATGGTGATTTTCTGAAGCACCCAGCAATCTTCAAACGCCCGCACTGCAATTTCTTTGACGCTGGCGGGGAGTTCCATGGCGGTAAGGGCACGGCAGGAGGAAAATGCGCTGGAGCCAATGCGCTCTAAGCCATCGGGAAGCGTGGCGGAGGCAAGAGCGTAGCAGGCAGTGAAAGCAGCATCCCCAATTTCCGTCACATTGGCGGGAATGGCGATAGATTCAAGCTTTTGACACCCTGTAAAGAGATTGCTGGGAACTTTGGTGATGCCGTCGGGGAGATGTGCCTCGGTCAGCTTCTGGCAGCTTTGAAATACCCCGGTGCCAAGCGAGGTCACATTGTCCGGAATGTAGATTTTCTCCAGAGCATAACAGTTGCGGAATGCTTCTGTGCCAATGCTCTCCAAAGATTCCGGCAGCGTCACGGTTTGCAGCTTCTCGCATCCGCTGAAAGCCATCATGCCGATGACACGCACACCCTCGGGAATCTGCACCTCCGTCAGGTTTTTATTGTGGGCAAAGGCGTTGCTGGAAATGCCGACAGTGTCCGGACGAATGGTCACGCTGGTGACGCTGGAATCGCAGGAGATCAGCCAGTTTCCGGCATATACCATGCTCTCGGAATTCTGCTTCTGAATCAGCGGTGTGCTGTCGAATGCCATATCGCCGATGGCGGTGACACGATCCGGAATCTGAATGTCCTCCAATTCCGTTCCGTAGAAGGCGTAGTCGCCGATCTCCTCCAGTGTGGAGGGCAGCTGAATGGCGGAGATATCGGTGTCCTGAAATGCATATGCGCCAATGGTGGTGACGCCCTCCGGAATGTGCAGTCCCGTGACTAGTCTCTGATTTCTCAGCGCACCGGGAGCAATGGTCACCAATCCGTCCGGAAGTGTTACCTCTCCGCTCAGTTCACCGCTGCCGATCAGAATGTTGTTGACGATGATCAGATTGCCCGCAATTTCGGACTGTGCGTTGAACCATGCGGTTTTGTGAAAGGCGTACATGCCGATGCTGGATAGACTCTTGGGGAAGAAGATGCTGCTGAGGTTGAAGCAGCTGTTAAACGCCTCGCTGCCCACGGTTTTCAGCGTGCTGGGAAAGGAGAGTTCCGTCAGCCCGCTGCACGCAAAAAACGCACTGTCCCCGATGGTTTCCAGTCCGTTCCGGAATGTGACGGTTTGGAGGGCGGTGCAGTTCTTGAAACAGTTCGCCCCAATGCTGGTCACGGAAGCCGGAATGTCAATGGATTCCAGTGCGGTGTTGGAGAATGCCAGTGCGCCGAGGTAGTCCGGCTGTTCCGGCAGAGTCACGTTCTTTAAGCTGGTGCAGCCGGCAAATAGGTAATTCTCCACGGCACGGAGGTTCTTGGGAAGACGCACTTCTGTGAGCGCCGTGCAGCCGGAAAATGCACTGTTGCCAATGCTGCGGATGCTGTCCGGCAGGGTGACCGCAGTGAGATTTTCCAGATTTGAAAATGCCTGAAACGAAATGCTGGTGATGCTGTCCGGCAGCGTGAGGGATTCCAGCGCAGTGCACTTGGACAGGGCAAAGCTGCCGATGCTGTTCACCGGTGTGCCGTCGATTTCGGCGGGAATTTGGAGCGCCGTTCCGGTGAATACCAGCCGTTCGATCTGGACGCCGGCGTTGTCGATGTGGTATGTGATGGTGCCTACGCTGTCATCGGTGTAGGTCAGCGAAGTGGTTGCAGCAGATGCGGAGAGCGAAACGCCGGGAAACGCTTTCCCATGCATGGCAGCTGGCGTCATGCAGATGCACAGCGCCAGAATACCAGCAGCAGTTTTTTTCCAATTCATAATGTCCTCCTGCTTTGACGGTTATTTCAATAATTTCTTACCGTTTTATTATAACAAAGAAATCATGTTTTGTCAATCCGCCGTGAGATGTAAAACAATTGGAAGGTCGGTGAACGAAACAGAAAAAATGCTGCATGAAATAATTTTGTCATACATAAAACGATATCTTGACAAAATTCATTTTCTGTGCTACAATAAAAACTGAGTATGTTGCATTTCAGGGGATTGTATCATAGAAAGGAATTTATCGAGCATGAATCGTCAGGAGAAAATCACAAAGACGACCGGGCAAATTCTGTGGGAAAACATCTGTACGCTGTTCAACCTGTTGAATCTGCTCATCGCCGTTGCGTTGGTGTACGTTCACGCATGGTCCAACCTGTTCTTTATTTTTGTCATTGCGTTCAATACCATTATTGGCATTGCGCAGGAGATCAAGGCAAAGCGTCTGATTGAAAAGCTCTCCCTGCTCTCTGCGCCCAAGGCAGAGGTGGAGCGAAACGGCAAGGTGCAGGAGATCGCCGTGGAGGAGATCGAACTGGAGGACATCCTACTGCTGGACAGCGGGAAGCAGATTTGCGCCGATGCCACAGTGGTGGAGGGCACGGTGGAGGTCAACGAGTCCCTCCTGACTGGTGAGTCGGACGCCATCCTGAAGAAGGCGGGGGATTCGCTGCTCTCCGGCAGCTCTGTCATCAGCGGAAAGTGCCGTGCGCAGGTCATCCACGTGGGCAGCGATAACTACGCTGCCAAAATCGCCAGAGAGGCAAAGAAAACCAAGGCGATCAACTCGGAGCTGGTGCTCTCCATGCGGAAGGTCACCAAGCTGACAGGTTTCTTTATCGTGCCGCTGGGTGTGCTCCTGTTCCTACAGGCGTACCTGATGCGGGACAACAGCCTTTACGATGCTGTTGTCACTACCTCCGCCGGACTGCTGGGGATGCTGCCCAAGGGCTTGTACCTGCTGATCAGCATCGGACTTGCTGCCGGCATTGTGGCACTCTCCCGGAAAAATGTGCTGGTGCAGGATCTGTACTCGCTGGAAAATCTGGCGCACGTGGACGTGCTCTGTCTGGATAAGACCGGTACGCTGACGGAGGGCAAAATGCAGGTGGAGGCGGTCATTCCGCTGGCAGACGGTGCAGAAGCGGAGTTCCGGAAGCTTATGGGCAGCTTCCTCCAGAATACCACCGATAACAATGCCACATTTCAGGCGCTGAACGAGCATTTCACTTGGTCGGATGCCTACGCACAGGCGGCAAGCGTTCCCTTTTCCTCCGACCGGAAGTGGAGCGCTATCACGTTTTCCCACGGTGTCACATTTGTTGTGGGCGCACCGGAAAAGCTGTGCCCGTCGGAACTGCCGGAGCAGCTGCGGGCGCACATGCAGGCGGGCAAGCGAATTCTGCTGGCAGGCATCACGCAGGAGGCGGTTTCCAAACAGGAGGCGCTGCCGAAGATCCAGCTGCTCGCTGCCATTACCATTGTGGATCCCATCCGGAAAAATGCCCCTGCTGCCATGGAATACTTTCGCAGCGAGGGCGTTGGGGTGAAGATCATCTCCGGCGACAATCCGGTGACGGTTTCCGCCATTGCTGCACAGGCTGGCGTGCCGGGGGCGGAAAAGTACATCGATATGAGTCAGATCGGGGACGAGGACATCGACGCCATTGTGGAAACGCACTCCGTCTTTGGGCGTGTGACACCGGTTCAGAAGAAACAGCTGGTGGAGGCGCTGCACCGGAAAAAGCATACCGTCGCCATGACCGGCGACGGCGTGAACGATCTGCTCGCCCTGAAAGAAGCGGATTGCAGCATTGCTGTGGGACAGGGCAGCGATGCTGCCCGTCAGGTGGCGCAGCTGGTGCTGCTGGACTCGGATTTCTCCGTGCTGCGGGATGTCCTCATGCAGGGACGGCGTGTGGTCAATAACATCACCAAGTCCGCCGGCGTGTTCTTTATCAAGACGCTGTATTCTATCCTGCTGTGCGCCATCTGTCTGGTGACGAATACGCCGTTCCCGTTCATCCCCATTCAGATCACACTGATCGATCTGGTGATCGAGGGCTATCCGTCTTTCTTTGCCTCCTTTGAGCCGAACGCCAAAAAGGTCACGACACGCTTCCTGCCCGAGGCCATTCGACGGGCTGCCCCCAACGCCATTGCCATTGGGGTGTGCTTTGTGCTGTATCTGATTCTGCACGCCGCAGGCATCATCGGCGCCGGCGGAGAGAACACCCAGGCGAATGCCCTGCTGTACCTGCTGATCGGAACGGTGGGCATCATGGGCGTCTTTAAGATGTGCTACCCCATGAACCGGCTGCGGGCGTTTCTGGCGGTGACCACGGCGGTGGGACACTATGCCGTGGTTGCCCTGTGTCTGTTCCTCAAGGATCACATCCTCTGTCTGGATATCCTTCATATGGCAGTGCCCACCGGAACCACACTGCTGCTCTTTGTGCTGTTCACGGCGGTCAGCGTGCTGACGGAACGGCTGCTCTCCTGTACGATTTTCCGAAAAAAAACGGCTTGACGATGCAAGCCGGATAATCCATAGATTCGTGAAACGGGTTACTCTGCAACAGCGCAGGGTGACCTGTTTTTTTCAGGAAATAGAGGGACTTCGTGGTTAATTTTCACAAATGTTCCCTTGATTTCTTCCATGTTTTATGTTATGATAGGAGAAAAAACAGAAAAATAGGAGGGAAAAGTGTGATTCGAATTGCAATATGCGATGACGAAGCGTCGCAGGCGAGGGAGATTGCAAGAATCGTGGGAAATTTTTTTCAAAAACAGGAGATCGCACACCGCATTGATCTGTTTTCCAGCGGGGAGGCGCTGCTGAAAGATCAGGAGTTTATCGACGTGGTCTTTCTGGACATCCAGATGGGCGGTATCGACGGCATTGAAACGGCGCAGGAGCTGCGGAACCGTGACACACGGACAGTGCTGTTTTTCATTACGTCCTATTCCCAGCACATCATGCGTTCCATGACCATCCATCCCTTTGCCTTTCTGGTGAAGCCGGTGGAGGAGGAACAGCTGGTGCAGAATCTGGAGGATTACCTGAGCTACGCCCGCAGCATGCAGCAGGAAGAGCAGGAGGGCGAGATCTACCTCATGGAGGGGGAGATGCTGACACGGTTTGACCCGAAAGAGATCTATTATTTCCACTATCTGAAAGATCGGGTGATCGAGGTGGTCACCGAGAACAAACGGCAGCAGGTGAAAAATACCATTACCCAGCTGTATGACATGCTGAACCACAATCTGTTCATTATGCCCAGCCAGAGTTTTCTCGTGAATATCCAGTACATTCAATCTGTCAACACCAAGGCAAAGACGCTGATCATGAAAAACGGCGATGTGATTCTGGTCGCCAGACGGCGGTATCCGGAGATCTTTGAGTTTCTCAGCCATAGTTATTTCAAGTGAGGTGATGGTCTGTGGTAAAATTTGCGCTGGAATGTATGACGACACTGCTGTGCGCTGTCCTTTTCGTGTTTTTCCTGTCCGCAAGGTACCAGCTCCGGAAAGACCGCCGTGTGCTGCGGTTCGTGCTGGCGGGAGTAGTCGTGGCGGGGAAGATGCTGGTTGGCTATCTGCGGATTCCGCCGCTGAACTTCATTTCCTTTTGCCTGATGCTGCTGCTTCTGCTCTGGATTCTGTATGAGCGGCCGTATCCGCTGCTGGTGCTCAATCTGGGGGCTTTTGTGGCGGCAACAATGACTGCCGATACCTTTGGTGTCCTGCTGGTATCGGCGCTTCGCCGTGTCACCATTGTCACGGTGCTGAGTGCGGATGCCATGTATTTCCAGGACCACGTCTGGAACTGGATCATTGAGATCGTTCTGGTGCGTCTTTTGAGCGTTCTGCTCGGGCGGAGCGAGGGAAAATCCATCCGGTGGCATGAGGGCGTGTTTTATGTCCTGCTGATCCTCTTTCAGGTGGCGATCTTCGCCTATATTTCCACATCGATTCAGGAGTATTCGAGAGGTTCGTTCCTGATGCTGCTGATGGGAGGATATCTGCTGCTGGACATCTATATCATCTTTGTGTTTTACCAGATCTCTCATGCGAGAGAGGCGGAGCGGCAGGTGGAACTGATGGAACAGCAGGGACAGATTCAGCTGCAAATGTATCGGGAACTGCAAAAGAAATACGACCAGTCCTGTTCCATTATGCACGACATCAACCGGCATTTGAATATGCTGGAACAGCAGACGAAGGGCAAGGAGGACGATCGGACACGGCAGTACTTTGTCGATATGCACAAGGCTGTGGGACAGCTCTCGCCCATGATCAAGAACCAAAACGCCATGCTGGAAATCATCCTGAACATTCTCGCAGAGCGTTCCCAGAAGGAGTCGATTCTTTTGGATATGGATGTGGAGGAACGCTCCCTGCATTTTATCTCCGACATGGATCTCACCACCATTTTTTCCAACCTGCTGGACAATGCAGTGGAGGCGTGCATGAAGCTTCCGCAGGAACAGCGGTGGATCCAGTTGAAGCTGGAACAGCGGATGGGACTGATCCGGGTGCGGATCCAGAACAGCTGTCTGTCCGAGGAGGAGGAGCGAAAACTGCCCCGGGATGCAACGGCAAGATCGCACATCGGCATCGGGTTATCCAACGTAAAAATGACAGTAAAGAAATATGACGGCACGGTGGAGATTCATCGGGGGCTGGAAAGATTTGATGTTTTGCTGATCATTCCAATTCCAAATTTGGATTAAAATTCCCAAAATTTAAAAAATTTCTCCCGAAAAAATTTTTGACTTGACCAAATGAAGACGAAAAACGACCAAATAAAGCTGGAGGGTTGATTTTCGGCGAAAATGGTGCTATACTGGGTGGTACAAGACGTCTTGGATTTTCAGAAAGGAGAACAAGAACCATGCAGAGCAAAAAGGGAATGAAGAAGGGTATTCTGACCGGTGTTGCTGCTGTATCCAGAAAGGCTTCTGAGTTTACTGCAAACCTCCCGTGCATTTGGTGGAACTATCAGCCCCAGATGCCCAAGTCTGTAAAGAAGATGCGGAAGTTCTGATGCTGGCACGTCTGGCAGAAAAATTTGCGGGGAAGTTGGTACAGGCGGGAACGGTATCTCAGGAGGAGGCAGACGTATACGCATTTGGCTTTTACCAGATGCTCATGCTGCTGCTGAATGTTGGGACAACGCTGCTGCTGGGAGCTGCTTTTGGGTTGTTCTTACCCTGTGTGCTTTTAAATGTTGCCTATATCCCGATTCGGGTGAGTGCCGGTGGTCACCACGCAGACACCCCGTTTCGATGCTATCTTTTTTCCACGTTGCTGATCGCCGGGCTGCTGGGGATTCTCAAGTGGGTTCCGATTCCTCCGGCGGTATCGCTGGGGCTGCTCGCAGTGTCTGGTGCGGTGATCTGGATCATGGCACCGGTAGAAACGGAGAACCATCCGCTGGATGAAACAGAGCGTCACGTCTATCGCAGACGGGCGCATGCGGTACTGATCGCAGAGCTTGCGGCGGGACTGCTGGCTGTGATTCTGGCAAGGGAACAACTCGCTGCCATTGTTGCGCTTGGTCTTGGGACGGAGTGCGGGATGCTGCTGGCCGGGGCTTGGAAAAACCGCCGGCATATGCAGCAGGAGGCGAAAGACGAATGGTCTGGAGATAGCGGCAAATTGCAGAAATAGTATTCTGGATGAGCAAAGATACTGGTTTCTTGGATTCATTGTGCGGAATGCGAGAATTGTGCCAGGTGGTATTCTATGTAAATCCTTGTACTTGGAGCACAGTCTGCATCGAACCGTTTGGGACGGTGCGGAAACTTTTTGGAAGTGTGCGGACAGTTTTGAAATGCGGATTTGGATTCCTGATGCATAAGATAAATCGACAGTAAGGCTTAAATAAGAATTCACAGGACAAAACTGTGTGCGTGTTCGGGAGACGTGCCGGACATGGCAGCGCATTCGGAAGAAAAGAAAAAAGCGGAAGCTTTCGGTGCATGTGCGGCATCGGGAGCGGAAGTAAGATCTGAAAAGGTCACATAACGGCGGGAGCGGACATTTGTGCAAGTCTGTTCCCGCTGTTTTTTTGTTCGCCCGCAGGAAGCAGGTTCTTGGAAATACGGCGGAGTGTAGACATTGTGTGGCACGGACCGGAATATTTTGCGGATTTCCGCTGGAGTGGTTGACAAAATGCGCAGAATCCGATATAATAGAAATGCTACGTTCCTGCGTTTTGGGCACTTGCTTGCCCCATGTGTCCGGTAGAAATTGCGCAGATTTTGGCGCATTGCGGGGAACGGGCGAAATATGGATGAAATCGCAGATGCCAAAGGCGGCGGATGCATAGATGGTGCCAATTTCCCAGCGAAATGTGCGGAAAATGGGAGAAGTTTGGCGTTTGGACCGCACATCGTTTTTTCGCCGGAATGTGAGCGGCGGGAATTGGAAGGAGAAAAATTATGGCCGGCTCTGAACATGAGTTGAAGAAAAAGCCGAAACTGACAGAAGAAATGGTAACAGAGGTGACCCTTTCGGAACTGGAAAAAAATCCGGAGGGCATTACGAAATATCCGATCCTGGAGTTTGATGAGCGTGCGCTGCGGCTGCTCTCTGCCGGTGTGGCGGAAACGCTGCAATACAGTCATGTGAAACCGGCTGGCGGACGTGCTTACTGTGCAGTCAAGCGTCTGATCGATATTGTGGTTTCGTTTCTTGCATTGGTGATCTTCGCCATTCCCATGGGCGTGGTGGCACTGGTTATTTTTGCGCAGGACGGCGGCAATCCGATTTTTTCGCAGGAGCGCCTGACGGAAAACGGCAAGATGTTCCGGATGTATAAGTTCCGCTCCATGTGTCAGGATGCGGAGGAGAAGTTTGCCGAGGTGCAAAAGGAGAATCAGACCGACGGACTGGCGTTCAAGAGCGACAGCGACCCGCGAATCACCAAGTTCGGACACTTTATCCGCAAGACCTCCATCGACGAGCTTCCCCAGCTCTGGAACGTGCTGCGGGGACAGATGTCCATCATCGGCCCCCGTCCGCCCCTGCCCCGGGAAGTGGTTCTATATACGCCCCACCAGATGGAGCGCCTGCTTGTCAAGGGCGGACTTTCCTGTATCTGTCAGGTGGAGGGACGCAGCGATATGGAATTCGATGCGTGGGTGGAATCCGATATCCGTTACATTCAGACGAGAAATCTGCGGATGGACATCAAGCTGATGTTCAAGATGCTGGTTGCCGTGTTCCGCAGAAAGGGCGCACGCTAATGAAGTGAGGTGTTGGACATGAATCCAATGGCAATGATGCAGATGAAAAGTCTGTTCAGTAAATTCAAACGTAATCATCCCAAGGTACCCCAGTTCTTTGCGGCGGCTTCCCGCTGCGTGAATGTGGGGAGCGTCATCGAAATTCAGGTGACCACCGCAGAGGGCAAAACGCTCTGCACCAACATGCGTGTGACAGAGGACGACATGGAAATGGTGCGCCAGCTGGCAGGACAGGCGAAAGCCTGAGATTTTGCAGCGCTAAAATTTGCACAGTTCAAAAAAACAGCCTGTTTTTTCGCAACAGGCTGTTTTTTTCTGTTTGTGTGGCATTGACAAATATTTTAATGTGAGATATAATAAACTCAACCGTTTTCACAATTCCCATGGCGTGTCGATTTTTGCCATGGAAAAAACAGGAAGCGGAAATATCTTTTGGAGGTATCTCATGAATCTATTCGAACAAATGCTGTCTCAGGCAAAACCGGGAACGGAAATCAAATTAACGCTGTTGAGCGGGCAGGTTATTGCAGGGGTTGTCACGCAAAATGACAATACCGCATCCCTTGCGGTACAGATTACATCTACCGCAGTTGTGCGCTACGATCAAATCGCTGCAATAGAGCACAAGGTAATGAATCCGAATGCAGTATCGCAGCCGCAAGGAAATTTGTCCCCAGAAACACCAGTTCAAAAGATTTCGCTGGCCGATGTTAAAATTCCGGAATTTTCCTGCATTCAAAAATTGGCGGAGCAATATTCCCGTCTGACAAATGAACAAAAGAAAGAACTCCAATCCCCCTATAATAAAGTGGTCAATGGTGTCAAAAATCATGATGCTGATAAAATTAAGCAGGCAACCAATAGTCTGCGGAATATTGTGGAAAACGATGACGATTTGTATTACGATCCTCATGTGATGCAATTGACGGCCTATGTATTTTATCTGCATCAGGAATACGAGGCGGCTTGGAAATCATTTTTTGATGGCGACAATTTGCGTGCTGCGTATCTTGCCGCTTATGCGCAGGAAGCATATCCGCAGGCAGCTGCTTTTGCGGCAGCATTCCTTTGGAAAAACAAACAGACAGATGTCATCCCGGAGGCAATGGAAGTGCTCCGGATCGCCTCGCTGGAGAGCGGCGATATGAGCGGTTTTGCCTATGTAGCAAAGGATCGGGACGCATCCAGTTATCTCTGCCAGGGGATCGATCTGTTGTGCTATACCATGCAGAAGATCTGTCAAAAGAAAAAAATTGCAGTCTCTGGGGAATGCGCCAGTGAAACATTGCTGGAAGCGCTGAATAACGCTTATCAAGGGAACGCCGTGGCGAAATTGCTGGAGGAATTCCCGCAGGGAGAACCGGAAGAACCGGAAGAGCCCGAAGAGCCGGAAAAATCGGATTCGGCAACGAATTTGCTTGTGCAGAGAGCAATGGAGCAGGAAAACAATATGCTGTCGGGCAAGATCAGCAAAGTGACGTGGGCCGGAGAGAAAGGCGAGATCACCGTTGCGGATGAGAAGGGTGTAGAAAAGATCTATGCGTTTAAATTCCGTGACATTGTTGATAAGACCTTGAAGAGCGAGTGCGAGCAGGGCGTATCAGAACAGTGGGTTCGGTTCCGGCTAAAGGATGAACAGCCGGTGCAGATCGAAAAGGAAGAGGCGCTGATCCTGAGACGGTTGGATTATGCCAATCAATGTTTCATGCAGAACAATTTTCGAGGGGCATTCCAGCTGTATCAGATTTCGTTGGATACCGCAAGACAGGAGAACGCATTCATAGGGCTGCTGAGAAGTTTTTTGAGCATATACGAAACATCTGATACGGCAGAATCGTACTATGACATCATGCGGGAACTCCTGCGCAAGTATGGCATGGCAACATGGAAAAAAGTCATTGTCTCTAAAAATGCCAAGAAATTTAGTGATGTTTGTCAGAAATTCCAGAAGACATACGAGCTCTTGGAAATGTGGGAAGAATATCTGGAATTGATGCAAAAAGAACTGGATGTGCTTGGCCCAGACGAAAAATTCCAGGAGCTGTATTGTCACTTTGGAATGGCCAAGAGCCTGATTTGCTTAGATCGGAAGCAGGAGGCGATGGAGCATTACAAGATCTGGCACAAAATATATGAAAAAGAAAGTACTGCTTTGAAGAGCTCGTTGTCATACCTCAATGAATACCAGGTCTGCCCCACACTTGCAAATCTGTATTTCGAAGCGGGAGATCTCGCTAAGGCACGGAAATATGCGGAAATATCGAACCAGAACAAGGTCAAGGGACTTCTGGAAAAATTGGACAGCGTAGAAAAATTCCAGATCCCCTCTTCCGAGGAAAACCATTCCTCTGATCCTGAGGAACGCCCGTCTTCTGCTTCTGTGGTGCGCTTTGAAGAGGAGCTTCATGCAACGCCCATTGCACCGAAGCTGGAACCGTCACAAGCGGCAGCGGAGGCAGAACCAGAACCGGAAGAGGAATCGGAGCCGGAAAAGGAGCTGTCCTTCTATCTGGAACAGTATCAGGATGACGGCGATTTTGAGAAGCTGGGCAAGACGGAGCAGGAGGTTTGCCAGACGGCGCTGTCTTTCGGTGCAGGAAAGGAATACTGCATGCTGTCCTATCTGACGGCAGCAGCCAGCCTCTGTCCGGCATTGCAGCCGGTTTCGCTGGCTGCCAGCTACGCCTATGACGATCCGGCAGCCAAGTGTCACTATACCTCGGAGCAGGTGGCAACTATTATCTATGATGTGATGGACTTGGACTATCTCTCTAAGGAGGATGCGGAGGCGCTGGTCTTTGCGTCAACGCTTCGTGCCCTGTTCTATCACTATAGCATTCCGGATTACGGTCTGGGGGATATTCAGAACATTGCGCTGGACGGCGACCTTGCAAAACAGCACAGTGCCGCTCAGTTCCTGCTGAACCAGCTGTATAGCTTTCGGGAAAAGACCGGTTACGGCATGGATGCCTTTGCGGACTACGTGACCAACCCCAGCGGGAAGGACGGAAAGACAGCGGAGGAGATCGTGCAGAGTGCTAAGGATTGCCGTGACAGCATTCAGGCGCAGTGTGAACGCAGCGAGAGCGTCATGCGCATTACGATCACCCGCAGGATCCTGTTTCAGGATTCAGACAGCAAACTGAAGCAGTGCCTGGATATCGTCTGCGGGGACGACCGGAGCAGGAGTGCCGAGGTTCAGCAGGTGATGACCGATCTCTTCATTCGCAAGAAGCACGAGATCTCGGAGGAAAATCTGGACAAGAAGCGCATCGACGACTACGTGGACGATGGCTGGGATCGTGCTGCCGACCAGATGGAGGAGAACAAAGAGCCGGTTGACCGCTATGTCAAGCTGGTGGGCGGCCGGCGTGGAAATATCGTCAACGCCATGAAACGGGCGCTGGCGTGCATCTGCGAGTGGCTGGATGTGGTCAAGAAGTCCACAAACTCGGAGAACGAGTACGCCAACCAGCTCTATCTGGAGGGAAAGGATGCCATCTACAGCAATCTGGAAACACTGGCGGAGGACTTTGCCAGCGTACCGGGCTGCGGTGCAGCGAGCATTGTCTACACGGCAAAGGAACTGTGCGCACGTCTGGACGGCTCCTATTGTCCGCAGAACCGGAAGTATTTCTACCAGCCGTTCCTGCTGAGCAGCCATATTCTGCTGGGCGATGACTTCCTGCCGGAATTGCAGGGCACATTCTGCCGGCTGCCGAAATTCAACGTGCTCTCCCGTATTGAACAGCACGCCGCAGCCAAGCTTCCGACGCTGGAACATCGGGTGGACGAGATCTTCGGCGAGGATCGTGCCCAGTGCAATCTGCGCACCGCACGGCTCATTCAGGAGTATGCTGTAGAAATGGGACTGGATGCTGTGGCAAAGCACAGCAAGTACACCCTCTATAGCCGCTGCATGAATCTGGCGGAGAAGCAGATCCTGTGGCTGCATCAGGACTTCCAGAACGAACTGGAACTGGCGCAGAGCTACGGCAGAATTTCGGACATCCGTGGCGTTAAGACTGCCATTGCCAACTGTGCTGATGTGTGGTATGACATCACCTTGCACTCCGGCGATTTCGGCTTCTATATCTCCCTGCTGGAGGCATTGGAGCAGGAGATCACAGACAACGCCAAGGAATACGGCGAGCAGCTGTCCCGCCAGCTGGACACGGTGTTCAGCAATCCGGAGCTGGAACACGGCCCCTATACCAAGGAGGAGATTGCCGGACTCATCGAAACGCAGAATTATACGGCTGCGGAGAACATGATCAACCGCATTCGCCGGCAGGATATCACAGAGGTGCGGGATTTCTCGGAGGAGCCGTTCTACTATCTGGAGAGCTTCCTGAAAGAGTACGCTTCGCTCCACGAGGTTGTGTCTGACCGTGGCATCACCATGGAAAAGGCGATCAAACGGCGTTCTGCCAACACGCTGATGAAGGACAAGCGCAGCGGCGCCCGTCTGATTGAGAAATGGCTCTCCAATGGCAGCGAGCATGCCGGTGTGGAGCGTGTGACGCAGCTGCTGGAACTGCTGGGCTGGACGGGCTGCACGGTGACGGAGGAGCCGAATGCCGGGGCAGACATCTATAACGTGAGGATGAAAAAGCGGAGCGGTCATATCTACTATTCGCACCCCATTCCGGCATTTGGCTCGGATTCGGAGGAGGATGGCTTCCGTGTGCTGTGCATCACCGGCGACTTCAATCCGGAGCGCCTGATGGATATGCTGGAGAAGATCAACACCGTTTCCATGAATACCATCATCTTTCTGGATGACTCCATGTCCCTGTCCCAGCGCCGTCACTTTGCACGGAAGCTCAAGGAGAACCAGTCGTTCTCCAAGGTGTTCCTGCTGATCGACCGTGTGCTGCTGTTCTATCTGGCAAAGCACTACAGCACCAACGCCATCAACCGTATGCTTATGGCGACGGCACTGCCGTTTGCCTACTGCCAGCCCTTTATACCGGAATCCGGCAAGAAATTCCCGCCGGAGCTGTTCACCGGACGCACCGCAGAACTGGAAAAAATCAAGTCGCCCAATGGTGCAAATCTGATCTACGGCGGACGTCAGCTGGGTAAGAGCGCCCTGCTGAATATGGCGAGAAAGGAGATCGATGGCAACAGTCAGGGACACCGTGCTGTGGTAGTCGATGTCTTTCATCTGGAATATCCGCAGGCTGCCCGAAAGGTGTCCCAGTCGCTGGTGGACGAGGGCATTCTGGACGAATCCTGCGAGTGCGACGACTGGAGCGTCCTGACACGGCACATCAAGCGCCGTCTGATGGACGAGGAGCACCCCATTAACTATCTGCTGCTGATGCTGGATGAGGGCGATATCTTCATTCAGAGCTGCGGTGCGATCAAGTATCAGCCGATTTCCGAGCTGAAGGAGATCCAGTCCAGCAAGTTCAAGTTTGTCATCGCCGGAACGCACAACCTGATCCGGTTCAATCGGGAGGAGGTGCTTTCCAACAACATCGGACTGACCCATCTGGAACCCCTGACCATCCACCCGTTCAAGACGCCGGAGGGCACAGAACTGCTGACCCATGCGCTGGGCTATCTGGGCATCCGGTTCCAGGATGAGAATACCATTTCCATGATTCTGGCGCAGACCAATTATTTCCCGGGTCTGATCCAGCTGTACTGCCAGAAGCTGCTGGAGGCAATGAAGCGGGATTATGCCGGCTATAACGAGACGGAAACACCGCCGTACATTGTGACAGAAACCCACCTCAAGAGCGTGCTCTCGGATCCCGGCTTTAACGAGATGATCCGGCAGAAGCTGGATATCACCCTGAAGGTGGACAAGGACGAGGGCGGCTACTATATGATCATTGCACTGATCATTGCCGAGCTGTACTATCGGAAGCAGTCGGATGCCGGCTACTCTCTCGCAGAGATTCGGGAGGTCGCCGTGGAAAACCAGATCGGCAGACTTCTGCGGCTGACAGACGAACAGATCAACGAACTGCTCATCGAGATGTGCGACCTGAACGTGCTGGGGGACAACGGCGGAACCTACGTCTTTTCCACCAAGAGCTTTCGGGAACTGCTGGGCGACCAGAAAGAGGTTGCCAACCAGCTGGCAAATTATATCGGGGATGGTGAAGAAGCATGACGACAGAAGAACTGTGGTGGGGACGCACCCCCAATCCTGCAAGATTTCAGAGAGATGTGCTGGAACAGGTGGAGCTGGAAAATTCTGTCGTCCTGAACTTTCCCGGCGATGTGCCGTGGCGCTCGGTTTTCATCAGCATGCTCCAGAATTCTCTGCATCAGACCAGCGCCACACGGGATTTTTTGGTGATAGAAGCACCATATGAGCGTGATCCCAAAAAACGCATGGAACCCGGGGAATTCATTTTGAAAAATCACTGTGAGCAGTGGGACTACGACAACTACTGGCCCACCCAGACCTATGGACAATACCTGGCAAGCAAACCGGTGACGCTCCACCAGATGTATATCTATGTCAAGGGCATTCACCGGGACGAATGCGAGGCGTGGTTTCAATTTGTGCGGGACTATCTGGAGAGCTTTCCGGAGAATGCCCAGCACGCTGTCTTTCTGCTGGAGGTGCAGTGCTCCAGCGTCAGCGGCTACCGGCAGCTGACCTTCCTGAACTATCAGGACTATGTTTCGGATTATGACGGGCTGATGCTCTGTCTGGCGGTAACGGCGCCGCTGCGGTGCAGCAGCACACAGAAGCAGTACATCGCCGAGATTGCTGACCACATTGCCGGCGAAAACGTCGAGCAGGCGGGACAGCTGGCGGACGAGGGCGTGGCACTCGCCCAATCGCCGCTGGAAACGGTGGGAACGCTCTTTGCGGACTACGGCTACAACAGCGAAGACTTGGAAAAACGGGTACACGCTGCTGTGTGGGAGGCGCAGATCAAGATCATATTCCCGAAGATGGAGCAATTCCGGAGCGCATTTATCCGCAAACATCACGAAAAGCTGATGGGCGTGATGCCCGTCCGCAATTCCAACGGCGAGACCATCTACGAGCCGGACGAACTGGAACTGGGCACGCTGTACTTCATTTGCAACACCAAGTGTCACGTGGAGCAGAAGGACTATGAAAAACTGCGGAGCTATCGGGAGGCACGCAACAAGCTGGCGCACTGGGACATCCTGAGCTATGAGGACATGCAGTCGCTGGGCTTGCTTTAAGAGCCCGTAAGGAAGTGATACTATCAAAATCATCGCACGCATTCAAAACGATTTCCCGACAAAGTTCGGGATTCCACGGCAGAGCGGTCTGGTGGAACTGGAATCACGGATTGTGATGGAGCCGACCTACCGCAACGCCGACGCCTTTCGGGGGCTGGAGGAATACAGCCACATCTGGCTGATCTGGCAGTTCTCGCAGGCAGTGCGGGAAAACTGGTCGCCCACGGTGCGTCCGCCGAGACTGGGCGGAAACCAGCGCATGGGGGTATTCGCCACCCGTTCGCCGTTCCGGCCGAATCCGGTGGGGCTGTCGGTGGTGGCGCTGAAAGAGGTGGTGCTCCACGGGAAAGATGCGCCGTATCTGATCGTGACCGGCGCCGACCTCATGGACGGCACGCCCATCTATGACATCAAGCCCTACCTGCCCCATATCGACAGCCATCCGGAGGCAAGGGGTGGATTTGCGGTACAGGCAGCAGCCCACCGGCTGCACGTGGTCTTTCCGGAGGCGTGGCTGTCACAGGTGCCGGCGCATCTGCGTGAGCCGCTGACGGAACTGCTGGCGCAGGATCCCCGCCCGTCCTACCAGCACGATCCGGAACGGGTGTACGGCTTTCCCTTTGCCGGCATGGAGATCCGGTTCACTGTGCAGGCGGAAACGCTGACAGTTTGCAGCGTGGCACCGGAAAAATAAGCGGACAAAAAGAGTCCCCGCATCGGTCAGACGGTGCGGGGACTTTTGTGTGGTATTTATTTCAGCCGGAGGATTGCGCTTCTTTTTGCTGAGCCTGCTGTTCATAGAGGGTGTCGAGGAATTGTTCCAGCTTGCCCTTGTTGCGTTCGGTGAGGGCGTTGTATTTTTGGAGCACGGCAGCGGTGTCTTCGTGGAGCGAAACGGTACAGCGGTTGACGGGAATGTTGGTGCGTCCGGCGATGTAGTCCAGACTGACCCCGTAGAAGTCCGCCAGCTGGACGGCGAAGTCCAGCGGTACAGAATGTTTTCCCTGTTCATAGTTGGTATACGTGGTTTTGTGCATGTAGAGCTTTTTGCACAGCGCTTCTTGTGTCAGGTCGCTGTCCTCTCTGAGGTCACGAATCCGCTGGTAATGTTGCATAATGTCACTCGCTCCTATTTATTGATTTCACCAAAATTATACTACAAATACGGACGAACACTTGATTTTTTACAACAAACGTAGTATTATATTTTTAGAAATACATGATTCGTTGTATTTCAAGGGAGAAAAAACACACAAAGAATGGATTTGACTGGAAACAAAGGAGTTGGTATCAGTGAAAGAAAGCAGGAAAACAAGGTTTGTCCGGTGGATTGCGGCGTTTGTCAGCATTGTGTTATTTGGAACATATCTGGGTTCTTTGTCAATGAATACACTGACAGTTTCTGCGATTTGCTGTCGAAAGGATGGCTTTGATAAGAGCAGATATACTCTGACCGGCAATGTTGCACAGGATGTTGCGACGATAGCGAAATCACAAGCTGGTCGAACTTGTTCTGATTTTGGGTATTCTGGGGTCGATTATGGGGCATGGTGTGATGAATATGTTGCGGACTGCCTTGAAAATGCCGGATGTGATGATTCAATCGTTGCACACGGTGGAACGGTTGCAGATTTTGAAAAAAAGATGCGAAAAAGAGGTGCGGTTGTAGTATCTTCGCCGCAGCCGGGAGACCTGTTGTTTTTTTCATGGTCGCACGTGGAAATTGTAACAAGGGTCGAGGGTGGCACTGTGTACTGTGCCGGCGGTAATAACCAGGGGAAAACTTATCCTGGCGGAAGATGTGCCGGAGAGAGAAATGCACAGAGCGTTGCAAACAGCATGGGCGGTTCGATTCGGTTGTATTTGAGACCGAATTATCCGAATCCAAATCCGCCGACAAATTTAAGTATCACATCTAATGATGGAAAATATAAAGTTGGTGATACAGTTACATTTACATTTTCATATTCAAATGCAACAGAAGTATATATTCCAATAGATGTAAATGGTGAACGGAAGTATTTTATTGATGTCTCTGGAAAATCATCATACACTTGTTCATTTGATACTCCTGGTATATATGGATATTTTTTGTATGCTAAAAATTCAGCTGGGGAAGCTTCCACTGTTCAAGATTATAAACAATTTCGAGTGGATAATTCTGCTCCTGTAAATTTAACTGCTTCGACAGATAAAAATAGTTATGCAGTAGGCGAACAAGTTACATTTTCTTTTTCGTATGATAATGCTGTGAGAGTAGCTATTCCAATTGACTATAATGGAAAAAGAATGGACTTTATTGACGTAACCGGAAAAAACACCTATACTTGTTCTTTTGATAAGGCAGGGACGTATGGATACTTTTTGTATGCAGAAAATGCTTGTGGCGAATCTACCGCTGAGTATAAACAATTTACAGTACAAGATTCCGCTCCATCAAATTTATCTATTTTTACAGATAAATCATATTATATGATTGGTGAGACAGTAACATTTTCTTTTACAAGTGAGAATGCTACTCGTTTAGCTATTCCGTTAGATTATAATGGAAAACGAGCAGATTTTATTGATGTGACGGGAAAAGATACCTATACTTGTACTTTTAACAAAGCAGGAACATATGGCTATTTTCTATATGCAGAAAATGCTTGTGGAGAATCCTCAACAGTACTTGATTACAAAGAAATTCGAGTGTATGACACACTCCCCGGCGACCTCAACGCCGACAACACCCTCACCACCGCCGATGCCGTCCTTCTCCAAAACTACCTCCTGAACGCCGCCACGCTCACCGCTGACCAGCAGCAGGCCGCCGACCTCAACGCCGATGGCGTGGTGAACGCCCTCGATCTGGCGCTGCTCCGGCAGAAGCTGGCATAACCCCAAACCGCACCCCAACAGAAAAGCCGTACCTCAGACTACTCCGAGGTACGGCTTCTTTTTCTATGGTTTTGTGTTTGGTTCGTTTAGCGGATCTTTGCGCCAACCGGCAGGCTCTCATCCGGGAAGATCACCTTGACATCACCGTTCGGCATGTCTGCCGCACAGATCATACCGCAGCTCTCCACACCGCACAGCTTCGCCGGCTTCAGGTTTGCCACCAGCATGATCTTCTTGCCGATGAGGTCCTCCGGCTTGTACCATGGCGCAATGCCCGAAACCACCTGTCTGCCGCCCATGCCGTCGTCCAGCTGGAGCTTCAGCAGCTTCTTGGATTTCTTCACCTTTTCGCACTCCAGCACCTTTGCCACACGCAGATCCACCGCACCGAACTGCTCGATGTCGATCTCGTCCGACAGCGGCTGGGGTGTGAATTCCGGTTCCTTCGGCTCTTCCTTGGGCTGTGCTGCCAGAATCAGCTGGTTCAGCTCGTCGATCTCCTTCTCCACGTCGATTCTCGGGAAGATGATCTCGCCCTTGTGCACCGTCACAGTTGCCGGCAGTGTACCGAACTGGTCGGCGGTGTCGTAGGTCAGCGTGTCCTCTGTTGCGCCGATCTGCGCCCAGATCTTCGGCATGGTCTCCGGCATAAATGCACCCAGCGGCAGGGTGATGATGCGGATGGTCTCCAGCAGGTTGTACAGCACCGTTGCCAGACGGGTGCGGTTTGCCTCGTCCCGTGCCAGAATCCACGGCGCTGTCTCGTCAATGTACTTGTTGGCACGGGATACCACCTGGAAGATCTCCGCCAGCATCTGGTTCAGCTGAGTCTTGTCCAGCAGCGTCTCCAGCTTTGCTTTCAGTCCGGTGGCAGCTGCAATGAGGTCGTCGTCAAACTCGCCTGCCTGACGTTCCTCCGGCAGCGTGCCGCCGAAGTACTTGTCCACCATGGCAACGGTACGGGAAACCAGATTGCCCAGACCGTTTGCCAGATCGGAGTTGATGCGGTTGATCATGATCTCGTTGGAGAACGAGCTGTCTGCGCCCAGCGCCATTTCCCGCAGGATGTGATAGCGGATGGCATCGGCGCCGTAGCGGTCTGCCAGCAGGAACGGGTCAACCACGTTGCCCAGCGACTTGGACATTTTCTGTCCGTTGAAAGTGATCCAGCCGTGAACGGCGAGGTGCTTCGGCAGCGGCAGATCCAGCGCCATCAGTATTGCCGGCCAGATAATGGCGTGGAACCGCATGATGTCCTTGGCAACCATGTGGACATCTGCCGGCCAGTAGCGGTCGAAATCGTGGTAAGCTTCGTTGCCGTAGCCCAGTGCGCTGATATAGTTGGACAGCGCATCGACCCAGACGTAAACCACGTGGTCGGGGTCGAATGTGACCGGAATGCCCCACTTGAAAGAGGTGCGGGAAACGCACAGGTCTTCCAGACCGGGCTTGATGAAGTTGTTTACCAGCTCTACCGCACGGGTTTTCGGCTGGAGATAGTCGGTCTCTGTGAGCAGCTTTTCAATGCGGTCGGCGAAGGGGGACATCTTCATGAAGTATGCCTCTTCCTTGGCCTCTGTTACTTCACGGTGACACTCCGGACAGCAGCCGTTTTCGTCCAGCTGGGATTCCGTCCAGAAGCTCTCGCACGGGGTGCAGTACTTGCCCTTGTACTCGCCCTTGTAGATGTAGCCCAGATCGTACAGTTTCTTGAAAATCTTCTGTACCGTCTCTATGTGGTAATCGTCGGTGGTGCGGATGTAGCGGTCATAGCTGATGTGCATCTTTGCCCAGAGGGCTTTGAACGTCTTGACGATCTCGTCCACGTATTCTTTCGGGGTAACGCCCTTGGCAGCGGCTTTTTGTTCGATTTTCAGACCGTGCTCATCGGTACCGGTGAGAAAGATCACATCATAGCCCTGCATCCGTCTGTAGCGTGCGATGGAATCGCAGGCAACGGTGGTGTAGCAGTGTCCGATGTGCGGATTGCCGGACGGATAGTAGATCGGTGTGGTAATATAGAACGGCTTTTTTGACATACAGGATCCTCCTTTATTTGCAGCCGCCGGATCCTGTGGAAAGATGTTCCGGCGGCGTAGGCTCTTAACCTCTATTATAACATATTTCTCTGAATTTGTCACGTGTTTTTTTCGGGATTTGTGTTTTGAGAGAAGCCGGCAGGCAGCGCTTTCTCTGAATTGCCGTTCGCAGACGGCGAAATTCCCTGTGTCCCGTCTGCCATGGCAAAGAAACACCCGCTGTTCGGCACCAGAGTGACACCGGACAGCGGGTGGTTTTACGGACTATGGGAGCTGATCCGCTTGTGTCTTAGTTTACCGTGCGCAGAACCGACTTGTGGAATACCTGCTGGTAAGCCTTGACAACGATGGGCAGCAGAACGCAGATCATAATGATGTCAAAGGGGAACTGTCCCACATTCTTGATCAGACGGGGCAGCATCCAGGTGCCGAATGCGCTCCATGCCGAGCCGGACATGGCAAACGGAAAATCCGGATTGATGTAGCATGCGTACAGAATGCTGGAGTTCAGCACCAGATTGCCGATGAGTACCACAGTCAGACGTGCCAGCACGGCGGAGAACAGCAGGTTCTTCTGGGATGTGCGGCGATACAGGAACAGACCGTATACCAGCGCATTCAGTACGACTACCAGCGCCAGCAGCAGGTTATATTCCCGCATTTTGGAGCCGTCCAGCAGATAGCCGATGATGTCCGTGCCCAGTGCGGCAATCATAGAAACCACCGGGCCATACAGCATGGCGATGATCATCACGCCCAGGAATGCGAACGTGATGCGGATGTCCGTGCCGATGGGAATGGCGATGGTACGCAGGACGATGGACAGCGCCATGAACAGCGCTGCAACGGTGATGGTCCGCACCTGTTTCAGTTCACGTGCGGAATCGGTGAATAATGACAAAAAGCCTCTCATGAAAATACCTCCTTACCCTTGACGGGCATTTTGAAATGGTGCTTCGTGCACATAAGGAGTGAATTTCAAGAAAGGCTTTCTGAAAAATCAGGACTTCTTATGATGCATTCAGCGGGATGCGGAATCGGCACCGCAAATTCAGGACACTGTCCTGAATTTTTCGTCCCGGCAGCAACTCCCCGTCTGCCGGACACTTAACGCACCGTTTCCTACTCTGGTAATGCAATCTATCTCAGCGCAGTGCGCTGAAGTCACCCGGCAGAGAGAAATGCCGGGGAGATGCCGTAGAATTTACTTTTCGATCACACGAACACGCAGCACGCCGTCAATGGCGGTCAGTGCCTTGATCATACCCTCGGTGACACCGTCGATGTCCAGAATGGTGTAAGCGTAATCCTTCTTGCTGGCATTGGTCATGTTCTCAATGTTTGCGCCAGCCACGCCGATGACAGAGGTCAGGGCGGAGATCATTGCCGGAACGTTCCGGTGAATGATGCAAACCTTGGTGTATACTGCCTGAAGCTGTGCATTGGGCAGGTTCACGCTGTTGCGGATGTCGCCCTGTTCCAGATAAGCCATCAGCTCGTCGGCTGCCATGCTTGCGCAGTTGTCCTCGCTCTCCGGTGTGGAAGCACCCAGATGCGGGGTTGCGATGATGTGCTTTGCGTTGCAGGTCTTTGCGTTGGGGAAGTCGGTGCAGTAGTAAGCCACCTTGCCGCTCTCCAGCGCTGCGATCATATCCTCATCGTTGACCAGCTCACCACGGGCATAGTTCAGCACACGAACGCCGTCCTTCATCTTGGCGATGGAAGCGGCATTGATCATGCCCTCTGTGTCCTTGTTGAACGGTACGTGGATGGTCAGGTAATCGGCTGCGGCGAAAACATCGTCCTGTGTCTTGACGACAGTCACAGACGGATCCAGACGCAGTGCAGCGCCAACGGACAGGAACGGGTCAGTGCCGACGACCTTCATGCCCAGTGCAACGGCTGCGTTGGCAACCAGTGCGCCGATGGCACCCAGACCGATGATGCCCAGTGTCTTGCCTTTGATCTCCGGGCCGGCGAACTGGCTCTTGCCCTTTTCCACCTGCTTTGCAACGGTGGTTTCGCCATCGGTCAGACCAGCAGCCCAGGTCATTGCCTCCGGAATCTTTCGGGAGGAGATGAGCAGACCGGTGAGCACCAGTTCCTTTACGGCATTGGCATTGGCACCCGGTGTGTTGAATACACAGATGCCGGCTTCTGCACAGCGATCCAGCGGGATGTTGTTGACGCCGGCACCTGCACGGGCGATTGCCAGCAGGTTGGAGCCAAATTCGGTTTCGTGCAGCGATGCGCTGCGCACCAGAATGGCATCCGGATTCTCAGCGGTGTCGGTTACGGTATAATTCTGTCCGAACCGTTCGGTTCCGGCAGGAGAGATCTTATTGAGTGTTTGAACGGTATACATGGGATTCCATCCTTTCTTCAGGCATTTTCTGCTTCAAACTGACGCATGAAGTCCACCAGTTTCTGCACGCCCTCGATGGGCATTGCATTGTAGATGGAGGCACGCATACCGCCAACGGTGCGGTGACCCTTCAGGTTCACGAAGCCGGCTTCTGTAGCAGCCTTGATGAACTTGGCATCCAGTTCCTTGTCGCCAGTCACGAACGGTACATTCATGAGAGAACGGTCTTCCTTGCGAACCGTGCCCTTGAACAGCTTGCTCTCGTCCAGGAAATCGTACAGGATCTTTGCCTTTTCCTGATTGTGCTTCTGCATTGCTTCCAGACCGCCCATCTTCTTGAGCCACTTGAACACCTTGCCGCAGATATAAATGCCGTAGCAGGGAGGTGTGTTGTACAGGGAGTCTGCATCCGCCTGTGTTTTCCATGCCAGCATGGTGGGGGTGTTCTCCACAGCCGGCTTTTCCGGAATCAGGTCTTCCCGAATGATGGCGATGACAACGCCTGCCGGACCCACATTCTTCTGAACACCGCCGTAGATCACACCGTACTTGGTGACATCTACCGGCTCGCTCAGGAAGCAGGAGGAAACGTCTGCCACCAGCGGCTTGCCCTTGGTGTTGGGCAGCTTCTTATATTTGGTACCATAAATGGTGTTGTTCTCACAGATATAGACATAATCGGCGTCTTCGTCGATGGGCAGATCGGAGCAGTCCGGAATATAGGAGAACGTCTCGTCCTCGGAGGAAGCGATCTTGACAGCCTTGCCGTACTTCTGTGCCTCCTGATATGCCTTCTTTGCCCACTGACCGGTGACGATGTAGTCAGCTACGCCGTTTTTCATCAGGTTCATGGGGACAGCTGCAAACTGCTGGGATGCGCCTCCTTGCAGGAACAGAACCTTGTAGTTGTCGGGAATTCCCATCAGGTCACGGAGATCCTGTTCTGCCGTCTTGATAATCTCGTCGAATGCGGCACTGCGGTGGCTCATTTCCATTACGGACATACCGGTGCCTTTGTAATCCATCATTTCAGCTGCTGCTTCCTGCAGCACTTCTTCCGGCAGCACTGCCGGGCCTGCGCTAAAGTTATACACTCTGTGCATCGCTAAATACCCTCCTGCAAAGCGTGGCATGCAAAACCATACGCTTTGAAATTCTGTTTTCCGATCCAGGACGGCCGGAAATGGCAGGCGGCACTGGAACAGTGCCCCTGTAGAATCTGTTTGCAGCAGATTCTCAGAGCTGCTTCCATGGGCATGGCGCATGGTTTTCCAAAGCGCCAGTAACTCCATAGGCCCCTCTATGTATGGATCTCCGTGAAAACAAGCTTCTGCTCTGACCGGTTTTTTGAAACGGTACTTTTTATTATACGCCATTTTCGTGCAATTGTCAAGTTCTGCATAAAATTTGCGGACAATTGTTTTTCCAAGGCGGATTCCCGGCGCCGGTTTTGTCGTTTTTGCACCAAAAAGACCCGCCTGCAAAGATGCAGCACGGGTCTTGTCAAAAACGGTTGGATTATGGGTTAGCCGAGAATGCCGAATGTTCCGTCGATTTCCACAGCCAGCACTTCTACGTTGTCCAGAATGGTGATCTCGTTGCCGTCGGCATCGTTGCCCTTCATGGTTACGGCGATGTCATAGATGGCGGTGGCGTCCTCCTTCATCTTGCTGACGAAGTCGTCGCCCAGCAGGGAGGCGTAGGTGTCCAGATAATCCTGTACGAAGTCGGTGTCCTCCTCGAAGTTTTCCTGGAGGACTTCCTTTGCCTGTGCCATTTCCAGACCGGTGATGGTGAAGGTGTCGGTCTGGGCGTAGTTCACCAGTGTCTCGTGGTACTGTTCCAGTCCACGCTCCATGCCATAGCTGTACTTCTCCTGTAAGTATGCCTCCATGGATTCCTGATAGTCCGTATAGAGCTGTGCCTTGTAGAGGTCATAGTTCTGGGTGTCGATGGCATAGAAATAGAGAGAGATGGTGTTTGCCAGACCTTCCGGAACAGCTTCACTGTCGTAGGTCAGTTTGTAATCCATATCATCGGGGTTGGATTCCGTCACCGGCTGGATGTCCTCTCCGGTGCTCTCAGAAGCAGCGCTGCTCTCCGAGGTGTCGGAGGAATCTGCCTTGCTGCCGCATCCGCCCATGGCAAACAGGGCGGTGCAGGCGAGCAGCAGTGCGGTAATACGGTTCCAAAGGGATTTTTTCATGCGCTTGTCCTTTCCTTATGCCAGCGGCTGGGTGGAAATGCCGTTTTCCGCTGCCCATGTTTCAATGGCGGAGCCGGACGGGCAGGTAATGGTCACTGCCAGCGGTTCTGCGCCCTCTACCAGACCCCAGCGGTCGTATTCCAGCGTGCTGCTGGCGATCGTCAGGTCGGTGAGGCTGCCGCAGCCGGTGAACGCTTCTTCCATAACGGTGGTGGTTGCCGCCGGCAGGGAGATGCTGGTCAGGCTGGAACAGCTTGCAAATGCCGCACGGCGCACGGTGGAAACCGTTTCCGGAATGGAAACCGAGGTCAGCGAACCGCAGTCCATGAACGCACTCTCGCCGATGGTGACCAGACCGTTGGGCAGCGTCACGCTGGTGAGATTCCAGTTTGCCTCAAAGGCGTGGTCAGCGATGGCGGAAACCACATAGCTGTCCACCGTGGACGGGATGTTCAGATCAGTATCTGTCCCGTTGTATCCGGTAATGGAAATGGTGCCGTCATCGTTCATCTGATAGTTGAAGATGCTGGTTTCCGGTGCAGTGTCGCCGCCTTCCGGTGTTGTGCCGACTTCGGTCTGAGAGGCGGAGGTGTCTGCGCCGGCGGTGCTGCTGTCATCCTTTTGATTGCCGCAGCCGGTAGCGGTCATGGCGAACGCTGCGGTCAGGAGGGCAGCCCACAATGCTTTTTTCCAAAATGGATGATGTGTCATATTCGTTCCTTTCTTCGGTGCACCGACTGAATCGGTGCGGTTGGCTTTCGGGGAACACGAGTTTTTATTTCTTGCCACGCATTTTTGCACGGGTCTGATTGCTCAGGATCTGCTTCCGGATGCGGAGTGTCTTGGGAGTGACCTCCAGCAGCTCGTCGTCTGCCAGAAATTCCAGACAGTCTTCCAGACTCAGGTTGCGCGGCGGTACCAGACGGAGCGCATCGTCGCTGCCGCTGGCACGGGTGTTGGTGAGGTGCTTGCGCTTGCAGACGTTGACCACCAGATCTTCTGCCTTGGGAGATGCGCCCACGACCATGCCCTCATAAACCGGTACGCCTGCGCCGATGAACAGCGAGCCACGCTCCTGTGCGTTGAACAGACCGTAGGTGACAGCTTCGCCGGTTTCGAAGGAGATCAACGAACCAACGCTGCGGCGGGGAATATCGCCCTTGTACGGCTGGTACTCATAAAAGACGCTGCTCATGATGCCCTCGCCCTTGGTGTCGGTGAGGAATTCGCTCTTATAGCCGAACAGACCCCGGGAGGGGATCAGGAAGGTCAGACGGGTACGGCTACCCTGCGGGTGCATGTCCTGCAGTTCTGCCTTACGGGAGCCAAGCTTTTCCATGACAGAGCCAACGCACTCCTCCGGAACGTCGATGGACAGTTCCTCGATGGGTTCGTAGCGCTTGCCGTCCACTTCGTGGAACAGAACACGAGGCGTGGAAACGCCCAGCTCGTAGCCCTCACGGCGCATGTTCTCAATCAGGATGGACAGGTGCATTTCACCTCTGCCGGCAACACGGAACGCATCAGTGCTGTCGGTTTCGGTGACACGCAGGGAAACGTCACGGAGCAGCTCCCGCATCAGACGGTCACGCAGCTGGCGGGAGGTGACGAACTTGCCCTCCTGTCCGGCAAACGGGCTGTCGTTGACACAGAAAGTCATTTCCACCGTCGGCTCGCTGATCTTGGTGAACGGCAGCGGTTCGAAGCACTCCGGCGCACAGACGGTGTCGCCGATGGAGATGTTCTCAATGCCGCTGATCCAGACGATGTCGCCCACGGTTGCGGACTCTGCCGGCACACGCTGAAGTCCCTGAATTTGCAGCAGGGAGACGATCTTGTTGCGGCGGGAGTTCTCCGGATCGTGGTAGTTGCCCAGCAGCACCTGCTGTCCCACCTGAATGGTACCTCTTGCGATGCGGCCGATGCCGATTCTGCCCACGTACTCATTATAGTCAATGGAGGAGATCAGCATTTGCAGCGGTGCCTCCGGATCGCCCTCCGGCGGATCCACATAGGACATAATGGTGTCGAACAGGGGCTTGAGGTCGGTGCCTGTTTCGTGGGGGTCAAAGCTTGCCGTGCCGGCACGGCCGGAGCAGTACAGGAACGGGGTGTTCTCCAGCTGTTCCTCGCTGGCATCCAGATCCATGAGCAGCTCCAGCACCTCGTCTGCGATCTCGTCCAGGCGTGCGTCCGGACGGTCGATCTTGTTGACCACAACGATGATCTTCAGGTTCATTTCCAGTGCCTTGGAGAGCACAAAGCGTGTCTGAGGCATCGGGCCCTCAGCTGCATCGACCAGCAGCAGTGCGCCGTCTACCATGCTGAGGACACGTTCTACCTCGCCGCCGAAGTCCGCATGTCCCGGTGTATCAATGATGTTGATCTTGGTGTCGCCGTAGCGTACCGAGGTGTTCTTTGCCAGAATGGTGATACCACGCTCACGCTCCAGATCGTTGGAGTCCATGACACGGTCTGCCACAGCCTGATTCTCCCGGAATACGCCGCCCTGCTTCAGCATCTCGTCGACCAGCGTGGTCTTGCCGTGGTCAACGTGGGCGATAATGGCGACATTTCTCAAATCTTCTCGTACCATAATTCTCTTCCTCTTTCTCGTGTTCGTCGTTTGAAGAAGCGGCATCCGCAGGACACGGCTTCTGATTTTTGGATCTACAAAGCCATACACATGAAATCGAAAAAAAACAGGTAAACTCTCGAAGAGTCTACCTGTTTTTTGGTGGGAGAGGATGGATTCGAACCATCGAAGCTAGAAGCAACAGATTTACAGTCTGCCCCCTTTGGCCACTCGGGAACTCTCCCAAATCACACATGTAGGTTGTAGAATATTGGAGCTGGTGGACGGACTTGAACCCCCGACCTGCTGATTACAAATCAGCTGCTCTACCAACTGAGCTACACCAGCGCTGCAACGATATTTATTATATCACAGGTTGTCCCATTCGTCAAGCATTTTTTTGAGGTTTTTGATTTTTTAAGTTTTATAGCGATAAAATCGATAAATATTTCTATAGGCGTTTGCGATACAAGCGAATTTTGATTATCCTGCAAAATAAAACGAATGTAGTCGAAACGGCGGAATACCTGAAGCAAGAGAAATCCGGCGTCAGACGGCAAATCCGGCGCATTCGGCGCAGTAGCGGAACCCAGCGGCTCAAAAACGGCGGATGATTTCCTTTTCAAATCGCAATCACGTAATTTTCACCAAAAAATCAGTTGCATTCCCGTTGCATTTATGTTATAATCTATAGGGCATCTTTTGTAAAATACAAGAGTTTATCGGTAATACTATTATAAATGTATTCAAAAAGAAAATAAAGAGATCTGTTTTTCGGCGCTGTTTTGCCGGAAACGGAAAGTGAGGGATTGATTCTATGTGTGGAATTGTTGGATATGTGGGAAAGCGGGATTGTACGGATGTTTTGATGAGCGGTCTGAGCAAGCTGGAATACCGCGGATATGACTCCGCAGGCATCGCCGTGTTTCAGGAGGGGAGGATCGTTGTTGCCAAGGCGAAGGGCCGCCTGAAAAATCTGGAGGAGCGGATGGAAAAGGAGGGCCGTCCAAAGGGACATGTGGGCATCGGCCACACCCGCTGGGCGACTCACGGCGAGCCGTCCGATGTGAATTCGCATCCCCACACCGGCGGAAGAGTCACCATCGTGCACAACGGCATCATTGAAAACTACAAGGAGCTGAAAGATTTCCTCGTGGGCAAGGGCGTGACCTTCACCAGCGACACGGACACGGAAGTGGTGGCACGGCTGCTGGACTACCGCTATAACGGCAGTCCCATTCAGACGATTTCCGAGACCATCCGTGACCTGGAGGGCTCCTATGCGCTGGGCATCATCTTCGCCGACCATCCGGATCAGGTGTATGCCGTGCGTTGTGAAAGCCCGCTGATCGTGGGCGTTGGCAAGGGCGAGAGCTTCATTGCCTCGGATGTGCCGGCAATCATCGAGTACACACGGGATTACTATCTGCTGGAACACGAGGAAATCGCCGTGCTGAACAGTGACGGCGTGCAGATCTACGATGCCTTTGGACAGCCGGTGCAGAAAGAGCTGAAAACGGCGGACTGGGATGTGGAGGCAATCGGCAAGGGCGGCTATGCCCACTTCATGCTGAAAGAGATTCACGAGCAGCCCACCGCCATTCGCAACACCATTGCGCCCCGCATCCAGAACGGTCTGCCCAATCTGGAGGAGTGCGGGATTACGCCGGAGGTGCTCCGTGGCTTCCGCCATATTCAGGTGGTGGCGTGCGGTACGGCAATGCATGCCGGCACCGTGGGCAAGTACGTGATCGAGAAGCTGGCACGTGTGCCGGTGACCGTGGACATCGCCTCGGAGTTCCGCTATCGGGAACCGCTGGTGGGAGAGGGCGACCTTGTCATCATCATCTCCCAGTCCGGTGAAACGGCGGACAGTCTGGCGGCAATGCGTCTGGCGAAGTCGCTGGGGGCAAAGACCCTCGCCATTGTCAACGCCATGGGCAGTTCCATCGCACGGGAGGCGGATATGCTCATCTATACCCACGCAGGACCGGAGATCGCCGTGGCTTCCACCAAGGCGTACATCGTGCAGATCGCTGTGATGTATCTGTTTGCCTTTGAACTGGCGCTGGCTGTGGGGAAAATCGATGAGGCGGAGTGCCGCAGACTGGTGGAACTGCTCCAGCAGACACCGGACAGCATTGCTGCCATTCTGGAGCACAAGGAACAGGCGCAGTACATCGCCTCCTCGCTGATTACCGCAGACAGCCTGCTGTACATCGGACGTGGGCTGGACTACGCACTGAGCATGGAGGGCTCGCTGAAACTCAAGGAGATCTCCTACATCCACTCGGAGTCTTACGCAGCAGGCGAACTGAAGCACGGCACCATCTCCCTGATTACGGAGAACATGCCGGTCATCGCCGTGGCAACGCAGAAGGCGCTGAAAGAGAAGACCATCAGCAACATCAAAGAGGTCAAGGCACGGGGTGCCAGGGTGATTCTGGTTTGCCGGGAGAGCGACAGCGTGGATCCGGAGGCAGTGGACATTCGTTTCGATCTGCCGGAATTCGACGATCTGCTGATGCCCGTGATTGCGGTCGTACCGCTTCAGCTCATCGCATACTATACCTCGGTGCTCAAGGGAAATGATGTGGATAAACCCCGCAATCTGGCAAAGTCGGTAACGGTAGAATAAGGAAAGCGCAGGATGGGAAAGCGCATTTCCGGAGAAATTTAAAGGATGAGAAAGAATTATGAGAAAACATAAGATCACACTTCTGGTGGCTGCTGTTCTGACCGGCACTGCACTGCTTGCCCTGCCGGTTTCGGCAGACGAGGAAATCGGCGGAATGGAAGAGGACACCACACAGGCGGAAACCGTGACCAGCGGTGACTATACTTACACTCTAGAGACAGACGGCACGGCGACCATTGTCGGCTACAGCGGAAAGGACACCGATCTGACCCTGCCCGGCAAACTGGACGGCCACGTTGTGGCAAAGCTGGGGGATGACGCACTGGAGAGCCAGACGTCCCTGCAATCCGTCACCATTCCGGAGAGCATGACCAGCATTGGCGATGCCTGCTTCTTTGGCTGCTCCTCGCTGGAGTCGTTCTCGGTGGAGAGCGGCAGCACCAGCTTTGCGGTGGACGACAGCGGTGCGCTGCTCTCCGCAGACGGCACCAGCTTCATCGCCTATCCGCCGGCAAAGTCGGGGGACACCTACACCGTGCCTGACGGCGTAACCGAGCTGTGGCCGGCATCTTTCGCTCAGACGAGTCTGACCAGTGTCAGCCTGCCCTCCGGCTTGCTCTTCATTGATGAGTGGGCGTTTGCCTACAGCGACATCCAGTCGGTGACGCTGCCGGATACAGTGACAGAGATCTATGACTATGCGTTTGCCTACTGCACCCGCCTCACAGAGATGACATTTCCGGCATCGGTGCGCAGCATTGACGCAGCGTCATTCGCCGGATGCGCCAACCTGAGCAGTGTGACATTTGCAGACGGTCTGGAAACGGTTGAGATGGCAGCGTTCGCCGGAACCGCCATGAAAGAGGTAACGGTTCCGGCAAGTGTCAGCGCCATCGGCTTCTGCGCCTTTGGATACGAGGACGACATGAAGACTGCTGTAAGCGATTTCGTGATCTACGGCAGCGTCGGTTCGGAAGCGCAGCGGTACTGCACCGTGGAGGATTCCGAGAACAACTACGCCAACAGCTTTACCTTCCAGAGCGTCCTCACCGAGGACAGCGCAGCCTCTGCCACCGAGGAAACCAAGCTTCAGACCGCAGTGGAAGAGAAGAGTCCGTGGCAGCAGTACGGCAAGTGGGTGCTGCTGGGCGTTTGCGTGGCAGTGCTGCTGGTTGGCGGTGTGGTGCTGATCGTCGGCGGTAAGAAGAAAAAGGATGCGCCGGAATCCTCTGACAAGTCCACCGAGGAAAAGCAATGAGAACATGGTATCAGATCGGATGCGGCCTGCTTGCAGCGGTGCTTTTGCTCGGCACTGTGCCGCAGCTTCCGGCAGCTGCGGCGGAACTGGAGACATCCGCAGCGGCAGCGGAGGACAGCGGCATTTCCGTGGACACCTCGCAGGATGCCAAGTATGACGTGTTCACCTATCGGGAAAATGCGGACGGCGGCATTACCATCACCTCCTGCGACACCGCTGCCACCAGCGCAGAGATTCCGGCGGAAATCGAGGGAACGCCGGTGACGCAGATCGGCGATGCGGCGTTTATGAATTGCAGCTTCGTCTCCACCGTGACGATCCCGGAGCATGTGACCGCCATCGGCGAGAGTGCCTTTGCCTCCTGTCCCATGCTCTGCGAGGTGGTTCTGCCGGAGGGGCTGACCTCCATCGGCAAGGGCGCTTTCGAGAGCTGCTCCATGCTGAACATCATCAACCTGCCAAAGACATTGACGGCGCTGCCGGATGCTCTATTCTATGAATGTACATTCCTGTCTATTCTGGAACTGCCGGACACTCTGCAAAGCATCGGAAACGAGACGTTTTACAGCTGCACGGCGCTGGCATCGCTGGAGCTGCCGGAGGGGCTGACCTCCATCGGGAAGTACGCCTTTCAGAACTGCCAGAAGCTGACGGACATCACACTGCCGGCATCCTGCACTTCCATCGGCGACTATGCCTTTGACGGCTGTCAGGCGCTGACGGCGTTCTCTGTGGCAGAGGGCAATTCCGTATACTGCGCCGAGGACGGCGTGCTGTTTTCCGCCGACCGGTCCACGCTGATCCGCTATCCGCAGGCACGGGAGAAAACCGGCTATGCGGTGCCGGATGCGTGCCGGACGCTGGCGGACTGGAGCTTCATCGGCGCTGCCACCCTGGAACAGATCGACCTGAATCAGGTGACTGCAATCGGGGAGGACTGCTTCTATTACTGTACGGCGCTGAAAAGTGTTGCGGTGCCGGACGGCGTGGCGCAGCTCAGCGGTGCGGTGTTCGCCTACTGCACGTCCCTGGAGCAGGTGACCTTGCCCGACACGATGCAGACGCTGGGGGACTACTGTTTCTATTCCGATGTGGCGCTGGCGGACATCAACATTCCGGACGGCGTGACACAGCTGGGCGAGAAATGTTTCTATAACTGCGGTGCGCTGCTGGAACTGTCGCTTCCGGCGAGCATCACAGAGATCGGGGAAAAGGCACTGGGGTATTACACCAATGCAGACGGCAAGGACGACCAGCGCATCGACAAGCTGAACATCCGCAATGGGGGCAGCGCTGCGGTGCGTGCCTATGAGCGCAGCTGGAAGCATGCGTCTCTGTGGAAATGGCTGCTTGCCGGCGGCATCGCTGTCGCTGCGGCAGGCGGGATTACGGCGATCGTTCTGGTGCATCGCAGCCGGAACCGCATCCGCACGACCACACGCCAGGCATCGGCGACGAAACCGGGGAAGAGAAAATAGACGGGAAAGGACCGAGAAATTTTATGAAGCATATCAAACACACGGCGGCACGCACCTTTGCCGGATTCCTGGCAGCGGTGCTGTCTGCCGGAATGCTTGCCGTTTCCTCCGGTGCGGTATTTGCCGAGGAGAGCACAACGCAGTCCAACACCTTTGACGACGGCACGCTGACCTATACCATTACAGACGGCACAAATGTTTCCGTCACCGGCTGTGCCACTTCGGCGACCCACGTCAGCATTATGCCGGAGATCGACGGCTACAATGTCACTGCTATCGGGGAAGAGGCGTTTGCAGAGTGCGAATCCCTGCAGGGTCTGACCATTCCGGAAACGGTGCAGTCTATTGGCTCGGCTGCCTTTTACGGCTGCACCTCGCTGGAATCGCTGACGATTCCGGACGCTGTCACCAAGATCGAGGACGGTACGTTTTTCAACTGCACTTCGCTGAAAGATCTGAAGCTTGGGGACGATGTGACAGAGATCGGAAGCATGGCGTTTGGCTACTGCACCTCGCTGGAAGAGGTCACGCTGCCGGGTGCGCTGGAAACCATCGGCGACCAGCTGTTCTATTACTGCACGGCGCTGAAAGATGTCTCCATTCCGGCGCATGTGACGCAGCTGGGTTCGTATACGTTTTATGGCTGTATGTCCATGGAGTCCTTTGATGTGCCGGCAACGCTGGAGGACATTGGCGCACTGCCGTTTTTCGGCTGCCGGAGTCTGAAGACCCTGACCGTGGAGGACGGCAACCCCAATTACATTGTGGATGACAACGTGCTGTATAACAAGGCGCACGACATCCTCTATGCCTATCCGGCAGGACGGGAGGACACGTCCTTTGAAGTGCCGGAGGGAACGCTGGTGGTATACGCCGGAGCGTTTTTTGCCGCTGAAAACTTGCAGCAGGTGACGTTCCACGATGACTTGCAGTACATCGGAGAGATGGCGTTTGACTTTTGCAGCGGGCTGCAATCCATCACCATTCCGGAGAGCGTGACGACCATCGGGGAAACGGCGTTCTCGGACTGCTCTGCCCTGAAAGAGGTCACCTTTGTGGGCGCAGAGGATGAGGACACCGCAGAAAAGAATCTGGAGATCGGCAACTATGCCTTTTTCTGCTGCGACAGCCTGAAAGAGGTGACACTGCCCAAGCGGGTGTCCTCCATCGGGGACTATGCGTTCGGCTGTGTTTCCGTGGAGAGCGACAGCAGCGAGGACTCCTCCTCCGGCAGCAGCTCCGATGACATGCAGGTGGAGGCCATGGATGACTTTCTGCTCATCGGATACACCGGTGCTGCTGCGGATTACGTCAAGAAGTGCGACGTGAAGATCAACTTCAAGTCCCTGAACTTCGACTGGGGCAGACTGGTATTTTACGTGGTGCTGTGCGCTGCCATTCTCGTGGTGCTGCTGATCGCCGTGCAGGTGATTCGCCGGACGATCATGACCAGGGAGGAAAAGGAAGCGCTGCGCCAGGCAAAGGAACTCCAGAAGATTCCGCTCTCTCAGCGTGGAGAGAACGGCGCTGCCGAGGCAGCAGAGGAGCCGGATGACGGCTACCGCAGCATCTTGGAGGACGACGGGCCGGAAGAAAATGCTCCCGTTCCGGAGTATGACGATACCTATACCCATGGCAGACTCCACCAGATCGGCCACGCAAACCAGCCGGAACCGCCTGCGGAATCCGATGGGGAAAATGACACCAAAGAGGACTAACGGAATCTCGTTTCGGTTCTGATGTTAAACAGCTCTGCTGTCTGCTGCGGTGCAGACAGCAGAGCTGTTTTTTGTTGCCCAAAATGTGACCAAATGGGCGGCAGCGGTGTTATTATAAGTGAACGGCCGTGAAATACAGAAAAAGAAGGTGATCGCATGCAGGAACGAAGGCTGATAAAACAGTTGAAGCAGCATGATCCGGATGCACTGTCCGAACTGATGCAGCAATACACCGCATATGTGGGAACCATTGTTCGGAACATTCTGGGGAAGGTACTGACAGAGTCCGATGTGGAAGAGGTGACGGCAGATGTTTTTGTCATCGTCTGGAACCACAGCAAAGAAATTCAGCAGGGAAAACTGCGCCCCTATCTTGCGACTGTCGCTCGAAACTGCGCCAAGAATCGGCTGCGTGGATATCGGGAAACAGTTGGTTTAGAGCAGGCGGAATCAATTTGCTGCTGCGAGGACATTGAGCAGGAGATTGATCAGAAGATTTTGGCAGAGATGCTGCAGGATGTGCTGGATGCCCTTGCACCAAAAGATCGGGAGATCCTGGTGCGCCATTATTATTACTACGAGGGCGTTAAGCAGATCGCAGAGGATCTCGGCATGAAAGAATCTGCGGTGAAAATGCGGATGAGCCGTGCCCGAAAGCGTTTGCAGCAGGAATTGATTGACCGTGGCTATGCCTATGAGGATTCGCCGGCGGTGCAGAAGATACAGTTTGCTGCCATATGAAAAGGAGTGACAAAATATGCAAATGAATGATTACGATTGGTTTGACCACTATGATGCGGAAAAAAACGGCGTACCGGAGATAACATCAGAGGAGATTGCAGCAGATGCTGTTGCAAAGCGTGTGCAGGAACAGCTGGGAATCACGATAAAGCCGATACATTCGCAGTGCCGCAGAACGTGGACACGCTGGGCTGCCGGTGCTGCCGCTGCGGCAGTTCTGGTGACTGGCGGAACGATGCTCTCCGCTGCTGCCGGAATCGGCGGAACCGAAGCGTTTTTCCACAGCCTGTTTTCCAAGGAAGTGCCGGAACATCCGGAAAAAATGGAATCGCTGGTCACCGTGCCGCATGCGGTAATTGACAGTACCAATGCGCAGGTGCAGTTTGCACTGTTGGGAATGTACGGGGATGACAGTCAGGCGATGCTGAGCTTTTCTGTCACGGCATCCGGCGTATCGCTGGCGGACGGCTTGAAGATTCCGTACCAGCTTTCTGTCTTGGACACAGACGGAACAGTACTGCTGGAGGAGGCAAACGACGGCGGAACGGTGGCAGAACTTCGGGAAAAAAACGGCGCCTACTATTTGAATCTCAGCATCCGGAAATCCGGACTGCAAGGGAAAAAGCTGGAGCTGACGTTCCAGAATTTCTATACCGAGCAGCAGATTCAGGCGATCGATGCACAGGTAAATCAGTATGAGGATTCCTTTCTCAGTGATTACGTGCGGGAGATGTATGGTGCCGCTGCCTTGGATGGCTTGGCAGCAGGAGAACTTCCGGCAGAGTTTGATGTTGCTGCATGGAAAGCCTATCGAAGCCAGCAGCATTTGGAACAGAAGCGGATGGAAAAGCGTGCAGAATGCTACGCATCCTCGGACACGGTGACGGATGGAACGTGGCATACGGCCATTGATCTGAACTTTGCCGTGAATGCCCCCATCACCGCAGCGTTTGACGGCGGCAGTCTGACGCTGCAAACGCTTTCCGCCAACATTTCCATGCCGGAAGAGTGGCAGGGAGAGGACAGCAATGTCATGTTCGTGATTACCTTGAAAGATGGCAGAAAGATGAGCGATGTGTACACAGAGGACATGAGCCATAGCAAGGAGGCATCGGACTATGCGCTCCGGCAGCTGCATGCGGTTGACAGCTGTGCGGCGGACAGCTTGGATTCGTATATTCCGGTGATGGATCTGTATGGGACGGAATCGGATTTTCAGGGCAATTCCTCTATGGTTCTCTGCTATAGCGAACCCATTGCACCGCAGGATGTGGCGGAAGTGGAATTGGTACACCTCACATTTCAGGGCGGCGATGCGGGAACGGAGACGTTTGGCGGCTTTGCTGTTTCTGACGAAGCGGTGATCTATTCGGCGGAATAATCTCCTTTTTTGAAGTGGAAAACAGCTCTGCTGTCTGCTGCGGTGCAGACGGGCGGGGCTGTTTTTTGTGGATTTTTGTTGCATCATAAGGCATTTTATGTTATACTGGAAATGTGGGGCTTTGTCAAAATCGACGGAGATGGAGGATGGCATGAAATACGATGCGTTTATAAGTTATCGGAGAAAAACAGGGTTTCTTATGGCACAGGTTCTCAGAGAATTGCTGAAAGAGAAGGGCGTTCGCTGTTTTCTTGATCTGGAGCAGGAACATTCCGGGCAATTTGATGAAAATTTGTTTGTTGCGATTCAAGAGTCGGCGAACTTTATTTTGGTTTTGACAAACGGAACACTGGAACGCTGTGTGAATGAAGACGACTGGGTTCGAAGAGAATATCTGGAAGCGGTTCGGCTGAACAAAAATATTATTCCGGTTCGGTATCCGGATTTTACGTTCCCGCAGGAAAAAGAACTGATCCAGCAGCTGCCGGATTGCATGAAAATGCTGGATACGAAACAAGGGGTGCTGCTCAGTCAGGAATATCTTCCGGCAACCATCGAGAAGATCCGGGATTATCTGGTAGATGTGGAAGAGCCGGTTTCAAATCTTTTACAGACCGATGCTTTTTTCCAGGAGGGACTGAAGAAGATCGCTTCTGTTTCCGGTGTGGACATGGCGTTTCACGCCGGTGCAGAGTGGCAAAGGGAAACGGAAAAGGTGGATATTCTCACGGATATCATTGCCAGACATCTCAAATTAAGAGTGCTGGTCAATACCGGCGATGTTGCTGAATTGGTGTGCTCGCACATGAGGCAGCCGTTAAAAAAATATGTTTCGCTCGATGACACCGCAGCCGAATGGGACGAGCTCTCAAAAAAATTCCCGCAGAACATAGAAGTACGGATTTCAGATGTTCCGCTGATGCACAGGATGTATATCATCAGAGGCAAGGACGGCGGTGCTGTCAATGTGAAATATTACACTTATGGGAATTATCGGCCCTCCGACAATTATCATGTCACGTTTTATGGAACAGATGACGCATATCAGCTCTATACAAAAGAATTCGATTATATCTGGGAAAAGGCAAGCCGCACCCTAGGGCTTGTTTGAAAAATCCGTACATTTGTCAAAACGCCCATAAATCACCGTCTGTGTCGTCGAAAATCCTTGTCAGGCGACAGCCTGCCTGCGGATTCTCTCCTAACATACAGTAATTTCTGTGCATTTTTCCAAACATCGCTATTTTTCAAACAACCCCTAGGAACAAACTGATTTATCAGGGACTTCTCCTGATAAATCTCAAGGGGCTGTGAATCCGGGAGAATTGTGTTTCAAGACGGCCGATGTGAATTTTGCCCTGCATGTAAATTTTCCGGAATTTCCCGAAAAAAATCGGATTTTTTCCGAAACCCCCTTGCAAAAAATGCTGTTCCATGATATGATAACATAAGAACCAGTCTTCACAAGCGTATCCGTGTGTCTTGTGAAGACAGATTCTAACACCTGCGCTGCTCCTCTTGCACAGATTGCAATGGCAGACAGCAGGGCGCAGGCTCTCAGAGCGCTGCGGTAAAAATTCAGAAAAATACCGATAAAGGAGAATCCTACCTATGCAGTATGGTTACTTTGACCTCAAGAACAAGGAGTATGTGATCGACCATCCGGATACCCCGGCACCGTGGGTCAACTACCTTGGTTCGCCGGAATACGGCGCAATCATTTCCAACAACGCTGCCGGCTATAGCTTCGTCAAGTCCGGCGCAAACGGCAGAATCAGCCGCTATCGCTTTAACTCGATGATGGCGCTGCCGGGTCGTTACCTCTACCTGCGGGACAACGACACCGCAGATTACTGGTCGGCTTCCTGGCAGCCGGTTGGCAAGCCGCTGGATACCTACAAGAGCGTCTGCCGTCACGGCACCGCATACACTGTGATCTCTGCCGACTATGCAGACATCCGCTCTGAGGTGACCTACTACGTGCCCAACGGCGCAACCTATGAGGTTTGGCGTGCGGTCATCACCAACAACAGCGATAAGCCCAGAAACCTGTCCGTATTCGGCTTTGTGGAATTCACCAACGACAACAACTATGAGCAGGATCAGGTCAACCTCCAGTACACCCTGTTCATCACCCGCACCAGCTTCGAGGGCAACAAGATCCTCCAGCACATCAACGAGAACAGCGGCAAGGATGCCACCGGTTCCAATCACAGAGAGCGGTTCTTCGGCATGGTGGGCGCACCCATTACCGGCTATAACGGCAATCTGGACAGCTTCATCGGCCCGTACCGCACCTACTCCAACCCCATCGCAGTAGAGCAGGGCAAGTGCAGCGGCGAGATGAACTACAACTCCAACGCATGCGGTGCGCTCCAGAGCGACATCGTGCTCCAGCCGGGCGAGTCCAGGGAACTGATCTACATTCTGGGGCAGAAGGACAACGCACAGGCAAACGAGATTCTGGCTTCCTATGAGGCTGCCGGCAAGGTAGATCAGGAAGTGGAGGAACTGAAGCAGTTCTGGCACGGCAAGCTGGACAACTTCCAGGTACAGACGCCGTCCGATGCGTTCAACAACATGATCAACGTCTGGAACGCATACCAGTGCTTCATCACCTTTATCTGGTCCCGTGCAGCCTCTTTCGTATACTGCGGTCTGCGCAACGGCTACGGATATCGTGACACCGTTCAGGACATTCAGGGTATCATCCATCTGGATCCGGAGCTTGCTGCCGACAAGATCCGCTTTATGCTGTCCGCACAGGTGGACAACGGCGGCGGTCTGCCGCTGGTCAAGTTCGACCACAATGCCGGCCACGAGAACACACCGGACGATCCGGAGTACGTCAAGGAGACCGGACACCCGTCCTACCGTGCAGACGATGCCCTGTGGCTGTTCCCCACCATCCGCAAGTATGTGGGCGAATCCGGCAACAAGGCATTCTATGACGAGGTCATCGTCTACGCCAACGGCGGTGAGGACACCGTTTACGATCACCTGAAGCGTGCCATCCGCTTCTCCATGGAGCGTCTGGGCGACCACAACATGCCGGCTGGTCTGCACGCAGACTGGAACGACTGTCTGCGTCTGGGCAAGAAGGGCGAGTCCACATTCGTGGCATTCCAGCTGTACTATGCAATGTCCATGATGCAGGAACTGGCAGCAGAGCGTGAGGATACCGAATACATCTCCTACCTGACCAAGGCGCAGAAGGCGCTGGGCGAAGCGCTGGCAGACTGCTGGGACGAAGACCGCTTCATCCGTGGCATTCGGGAGGACGGCGTTGTGGTTGGCGCCAAGAAGGATCCGGAGGCTTCCATGTGGCTGAACCCCCAGAGCTGGAGCGTCATCTCCGGTTTTGCCTCCAAGGAGCAGAGCGACAAGGCAATGCAGTCCGTGGCAGACATTCTGGACACCCCGTATGGCGCAAAGCTGCTGGATCCGCCGTACATCGACCACTATTTTGACGGTGCCCTGATGCACATCTTCAATCCGGACACCAAGGAAAACGGCGGTATCTTCTCCCAGTCGCAGGGCTGGCTGATTCTGGCAGAGAGCCTGCTGGGTCACGGCGACGATGCATTCCGCTATTTCGAGGAGAGCTCGCCGGCATCCATGAATGACAAGGCAGAGCAGCGTGTTCTGGAGCCGTATGTACACGGTCAGTTCACCGAGTCCACGGCTTCCCCGTATGCAGGACGCTCTCACGTACACTGGCTGACCGGTACCGCATCCACCGTGATGGTTGGCTGCGTCGAGGGTATCTGCGGTATGCGTCCGGATGCAGACGGCCTGCACATCTGCCCGTCCATTCCGGCAGCATGGGACGGCTTCACCATGGAAAAGACCTTCCGTGGCAAGAAGCTCAGCATCACCGTACAGAATCCGGCACACGTACAGAGCGGTGTGGCTTCTCTGACCCTCAACGGCAAGAAGCTGGACGGCGACTATGTTCCGGCGGATGCACTGGCGGAACAGAACACCGTTGAGGTCGTTCTGGGCTAAGCCTTAGAATCCAATCAGACACACTAGAAATCAACAGAAAACCCGCCTGCGTTCCGGCTTTTTCGGACACAGGCGGGTTTTTACATGGATTTTACCCTGCCACGGTTTCAGAGTTTACACAGCTGTGATAGACTGCGAATATCATAAGACACAGGAGGATGTTATGAAACGAAAATGGCATACCAAAAGCACATGGCTGTGCGTGCTGCTGGCAGCAGTGCTCCTGCTGGGGAGTTTGTGTTGGATGCTGTACCCACGTTCCCTGGCAGCCCGGTTTCCGAAAGCGGACAGGATTTCCGTTGCATTGACACAGACCAGCATGACCGGTTCCAAAGGCATGGCTGTGCCCGTCACGGATGGCGGTGTGTGGGAGTTTTCCGCCGGCTCCGCAGAATACGAGGAGCTGCTGGCGATACTGAACCAGTACACCTATCACAGCACCCCCATGAGTCTGTTTCCCCGCCGCAATTACACGCTGAATCGGCAGAGCGTCAGCGTGATGTTTTCCGACGGCGACCGGCAGCTTTTTCTGACGGACGGCGGCGGTATGGCAGTCGGAACCTGTGACGGCAGCGACCGACTCTATGCCGTGGGGTACTTTGGAACTCGCCGTTCCGTGCAGCTGCTGGCAGAAGTACAGGCGTTCCTGCAAAAATACGAGCCGGTTTCTGCGGGCGAATAAGATACCAAAACAGGCGGATGTGTCCATCACATCCGCCTGCTGTTTTTTATGCAAGATGATGGGGGAGTGTTACTTCACATTTCCCAGCAGATTGCCGTTTTCGTCTACCAGCGCAAAGTCCACGTTTCCGCTGTTGACATCGATCTTGGTGCACTGCACCCGTACCGTGTCGCCCAGCCGGTAGCATGCGCTGCCCTGTTCCTCCTTGAAAGCGATGCTGTCGTCGTTGACCCAGTCGCTTTCCGGCAGGGTTGCCACGTGCACCAGACCCTCTACGGTGTTGGGCAGTGCCACATAGAAGCCGAAATCGGTGACACCGGCAACAATGCCGTCGAAAATCTCGCCCAGATGCTGCTGCATGTACTCCGCCTTGTAGCAGTCGTCAGCGCTCCGCTCAATGGTGATGGCACGAACTTCCGTGTCGCTGGAGCGTGTGGAAGCCTCTACGACGAAGCTGTCGTACATCTCGTGCATGGCATCGGCATCGGGATTCTCGCAGTAGCTGCTGAGGATCCGGTGAATTGCCAGGTCGGGATAACGGCGGATGGGGGAGGTGAAGTGGGCATAGTCCTTCAGTGCCAGACCGAAGTGGCCGATGGGATCCGGCGCATAGGCAGCCTTTGCCATGGAGCGCAGCACCATCACGTTCAGCACCGGATACAGGTCGGTACCTCTTGCGCCGTCCAGAATCTCTGCCAGATGGCGGGGCTTGATGTCGGTGAACACCGGCACATCCACGCCCAGACGCAGGAGGATCTTTTCCAGATTCTCGATCTTCTCCGGAGAGGGCTTGTCATGGACACGATAGACAAAAGGCAGGTTCTTTTCCCGTGCCATCTTTGCAGCAGCTTCGTTTGCCAGCAGCATCATCTCCTCAACGATGCACTCGCTCTTTCCACGCTCCCGTGCAACCACGTCCACGCAGACATCCTCATCGTTGATGATGAGCGCACCCTCGGCAGTCTCCAGTTCCGGCGCACCACGGCGTTTCCGCTCCCGCAGACGGATGTCGCACAGCTCGTTCATCAGCGGAATCATGTGGATGACATCCCGATACTTGTCCAGCAGCTCCTGAGAAGCCGAGCCGTCCAGAATCTGATTGACCTCGCTGTATACGCCCTTGACGGCGGAGCGGATGACCGTCTTGCGGAACTCGTACTTCACGATCTCGCCGTTTTCGTCCAGCTCCATGAGTGCAGAGAACGCCAGACGGTCTTCGCAGGGGTTCAGAGAGCAGATGCCGTTGGACAGGCTGGTGGGCAGCATGGGAATGACGTGGTTCGCATAGTAAATACTGGTGCCACGGTCCAGCGCCTCGGTGTTCAGCGGGGTGTTCGGGCGGACATAGTGGGATACGTCGGCGATGTGTACGCCCAACTTGTAGCCGGCGGCTGTCTTTTCCAGCGAAACTGCGTCGTCCAGGTCTTTGGAGTGTGCGCTGTCAATGGTGAAGATGGGGGTGCTGCGCAGATCCAGACGCTTTTCGTATTCCTCCTGCGGAATGGGTGCGTTTGCCAGCTGTTCTGCCTCGGCAACGACCTCCTCCGGAAACGCCACGTTTACGCCACGGATGGCAACGATTGCCTCCGCACAGACGCTGGCACGGGTGGAAACGCCGAAGCTATAGACGATCTTGACCTTGTGCTCTGCGTGGCGCTGTCCGCGGTATACGACCTCTGCCAGCACCTTTTCGCCCTCGTGATAGATGACGCTGTCCTTGCGCTGAATCTGGATGGGAGTCTTGGACATGGTGTCCGCACGGAACATCAGTCTGCCGTTGTCGTCGATGATGACACCGGTCAGCTTGCTGTCTGCCTCCTCCAGAATGGCGAGCACCTCGCCCTCCGGTTTTCCGCTGCGGGAGGGGATGTTGCCGATGAGCACACGGTCTTTGGTCATTGCGCCCTGCAGGAACTTTCCGGGAATAAAGACATCCTGTGCACCCTCTTCCTCCGGCCGTGCGAAGCCGAAGGTGCGACTCAGGCGAACGATGGTTGCCGGGAAATATCCCATGTTGGCGGAGGAAACATATCCCCGCCGGCGCTCGCAGATGGCACCCTCGTGGCGCAGCTCGTTGATGGCCTGCCGGAAATTGGCAGCGCCGCCCCGGTTGGTGCGGCATTTTGTCGCAAGATCACGGTCGCTCAGGGGAGTGCGCCCGTTTTTCTTGAGACATGTCATGATCTTCTTGCGGTAGCTTTCGACGCTCTCAGCGCCTCCGAACTGTGTATTTGCCATAAATACAAATCCTTCCCGCCGCCCATTGCGGCATCTCTTTTCTCATTTTCTCAAATTTTTCTTGGCATAGGCAAAAAAACATCCTGTGCATCAGTGTCGCTCTTGCATCGAAGGATAACACCAAAAACACAGGATAGAATTTCGATTGCTTATTTTGTCAGCAGCGGCATTACGATATCCATGAACAGAATCAGTACAAAGAACACGATCGAAAACCAGAATGTCACTTTTCTCAGACGTGCTTCCTTGGTACGGCCACGGTTCTTGTCGTAGAACGAATCGTTGCTTGCACCGGTCAGTGCGGCGGTTGCATTCTGCGGCTTCTGCTCCTGCATCAGACAGATGACAGTGATGATGACACTTGCCAGCAGAACAGCGGAACCCAGAATGATTTCCAGTACTCCCATGGGAATTTCCTCCTGTTTCAATTTTTTACCCGACAGACAGACGCTGCCTGTAACTTTTCAATATTTCTTTTATTATATCACATCCGCACCAAAAATGCAAGGACTTTTCCACGAAAAAATAGACAAAGAACCCCTTTTGAAACTGGTGATTTTTCATGAAATCATGGCATATGATACAGAGAACGAACCGCACCGGCGTCTGCGGGCAGGCGCTGCGCAGAGGAAAGGAGATCGCTTGACGATGAAAACACAACAGCCGCCGGCACCTGCCGGACATCACAACCTGATTTTGGAAGACCGTGGAAAGCTGACGCTGACCGGTGTCACCGATGTGGACTGCTTTGACGAGCGCATCATCAACCTGTTTACCAGCCTGGGCGAACTGACCATCAAGGGGCGGAATCTGCACATCAATGACGTGAGCGTGGAGAGCGGCGACATGACCATTACGGGGGACATCTGGCTGCTGCAATACGGCGACAAAGACCGCCATGGCCCGCTGTCGCTGCTGGGAAAGCTGTTCCGCTGATGGAACTGGAGACGTTTTTCACGGTGTCGGAGCAGACAAGGCTGCTGTTCTACGCCGTGTTTCTGGGGATTCCGCTGGGGCTTTGCTTCGATGTGCTGCGTGTCCTGCGGATGCTTCTGCCCCACGGAAAGCTTGCTGTGGCGCTGGAGGATGCGGCGTTTCTGCTGGTCTGGGGCGGTGCGCTGCTCTGCTTTGCCGGCATCTTTGCCCGTGGGGAAATGCGTGCCTATTACGCTTTGGGGAGCACGCTGGGATTCCTGCTGTACCGCTGTACCATCGGCACAGTAATGGTGCGTGTGCTGCACCGGATCTTTGGGACAGCCGGAAGGGCGCTCCGCTGGCTCACAACGCCCCTTTTCCACGGTGTTGTGCGGATTTACGGTGTTTTGAAAGAGAAATTTGGCCATTTCGCCAAAGTTTCTGGAAAAGTTCATTTTTTTTGGCATTTGCCCTTGATTGTCGCCCGAAAAGTATTGTATAATAACAAAAGGAAAACCGTCAAGAGGTGAAAATTGACAATGGCAAAGAAAAAGAAGCAGAAGACGGAGAAAAAATCCAGACTGATTTTCCGGATTCTCCGCCGGACGGCGATTGCTGCTGCCATCATCGGCTGCACCGTCAGTGTGATCTCCACGCAGTCCAACATTGCGGAGAAAAAGACGGAGCTGGCACAGGTGGAAAAGCAGATCGACAAGCTCACGGCGGACAACGAGGATCTGGAACGGATTCTGGCGAGCGACGACATCGACAGCTACATGGAGCGTCTGGCACGGGAGGAATATAATTACGCCTATCCGGATGAAGCTCGCTTTTATGACACTTCCAGAAATTGACACAGGCTTTGACGGGCAGAACACGGAAGCACATCACGGCAGGCATGGCAGCGGTGCTGCCTGTCATCAGAAAGGGATATGGAGTTACATGCAGGTCGAAATTGGGAAAATCTATGAGGGCACAGTAAAGAACATTACAAACTATGGGACATTTGTGGATATCCATAACCCCGATGGGGAACGGATCATGGGCATGGTTCATATCTCTGAGATCTCCAGAAGCTATGTCAGCGAGATCCGGGATTTTGTGACAGAGGGACAGCAGGTGAAGGTCAAGGTCATCGGCATCAACCCGCAGGGAAAGATCAGTCTCTCCATGAAGCAGGCGGAAGAAGCGCCGGCGGGCGGCGGCCGTCCCCAGCAGCGTGGCGATCATCGGGAGCGTGGCCCCCGCAATGGCGGTTCCCGTCCGGAGGGCGGACAGCGCCGTGGCGGAAAGCCCAGCGTCTGGGAGCCGAAGAAGCGGCAGGCACCGTCGGAGATGACTTTTGAGGATATGCTCTCCCACTTCAAGCAGAACAGCGAGGAGAAGATGTGCGACATCAAGCGCAATACAGAGCGAAAGAATCGTTCCAGACGGAAGTGATTTGGAAAGAATCGGCGGACGGCAGAAATGCAGTCCGCTTTTTTGATGCCAAAGCCAAAAAAGAGGTACCTCCCTTGCAGGAGTGTACCTCTTTGTGTTCTTGCGTGACGGTTAGGAATCCCGGCGCTTATTTGTTGTCAGAATCGCTGTCGTCCTTTTTCTCGTCCTCTGCATCTGCTGTAATATGTGCCGGCTGGTCTGCGTCATCATCGTCGTCGTCGGCATCTACAGCGCCTGCGAACGAGCAGAATCCGCCCTCGCATCCGCCGGCTTCCGGTGCGCTCTCTTCCTTATCGGCTTCCTCCGGCTTCGGAGCGTCGGTATCAGTCTTTTCGCAGCAGCAGTCGCTGTCGTCGTCCTCAGCCGGGATAGGATATTTGATTTCCCCTGTAAAGGTGGTGATATTTCCGCCTTCCATGGGCTCCAGTCTTGCGTTCTGTCTCTTTTCATGTGCCTTCTTCAGTGCAACGATGGTAGCTGCGGATGCAGCAGCGGCAGCCAAAACCATTGCGGCAATTGTAGTTGCTTTCATAACGATACCTCTTTTCTCCAAGACCGTTTCTGTTTCGTGCTGCCGTGGCCTGGAAAACGGCAGAACGACATTTGTTTTGTGAACCATAAAAAATCGGCGAGTGTGGAAATGTATGAGTGAAGCGCCTGTTGTCCTCTGTCTGCGCCTCCGGTTATTCCATTCTCCAGAGCTTGATCTTTTATGTGAACCGGACGATGTTCCGGTTCTGTTATTAGTATACCATGTTTCCGGAAAAAATACAAGTCCTTTTTCGCAACAATATTGATGATTCTGTCCACTTTTTTGAACTGCTTTTGAAAAGACTCACAAATTTCCGGTGCAGTGCATGGCGAGGGTGATGGCAGCGAGGGGGGCAGTTTCGCAGCGGAGAATGCGCTCTCCCAGCCAGACAGAAACGGCGCCGGCGTTCTGGAGCTGTTCCGCCTCCTCCGGATCGAAGCCGCCCTCGCTGCCCACTGCCATGGCGATGGTATGGCAGTTCTCGAAGGGCACCTGTGAAAACCGGATGCCGCCGTTCTCATACATTAAAATGGCACGGTCTGCCTCCTGCATCTCACGGCACATCTGCTGGAACGTGTAAAGCGCTGCAATCTCCGGAATCATGCCCCGTCCTGCCTGTTTGGCGGCGGAGGCGGCGATTTTTTGCAGACGGGGCAGTTTCTTGGCAAACTCCGCCGGCTTTGGGCGGGAGATGCAGCGGCGGGTGAGGACGGGGACAATGCGGACGGCTCCCAGTTCCACAGATTTCTGGATGATCTGTTCCAGCTTGTCCGCCTTGGGAAGCGCCTGATAGAGCGTCAGGGCGACCGACGGCTCTGCGGCACAGAGCGCCGAGGACAGCATTTCCAGATGCACTTCCTCCGGCGTGATGGAGCGGATCCGGCACTGGTAGTCCTTGCCGTAGGCACAGACCGTCAGCGGATCGCCTACACGCATCCGCAGGGACAGCCCGATGTGGCGGGCATCCGGCCCTGTGACGCAGATATCCGATTCGTCAAGTTCTTCTAAAAAAAATCGCGGCATAATGCGACCTCCTGTGGATCAAGCGCCTTTTTCGCACGCTTTGGTTTGACATTCTGAGAAAAATATGATACAGTAGTAACGATGAGAATTTGTTCCGATTTTTTGTCATCGGGCAGATCGAAATGCAGAAAGGATGTATCATTATGAACCATACTTCAACCCTGCGCCGTGGAACAGCTGCGGTTCTGGCAGGGGCGCTTTTGCTGAGCTTTGCCGGCTGTGCGGACAACCAGACCAACGAGGGAACCGATATCCCCATGGAGAACCTCGCCTACGGCGCAACGCTGCGGGAGGACACCTCCCACGATTTCACCATTGAGTACGACAAGCGGTTTCTGGAGCAGGACGAACTGGATCTGCTGTTCAGCTACTACGACTCCATCCAGAAGCAGGATGTGACGGAATTCACCTCCTGCATCGTGGATTTCTATCTGGACTACATCATTGAGAACATGTACGGCGGTCTGCTTCAGAGCGATGCCTATCTGACCAAGGTGCACGATGCGTTCCAGACGGCAGCCGGCGGTGACTTCACGTTCTCCTATCTTCAGATCACGGACTGTAAGGATGAGGATTCTCCCACTTCCGGCGTGGACTATCTCAAGGATATGTTCAACACCCTGCAGGGGGAGGACTACTGGACGACCCACGTCAAGGACTGCAAGGCGCTGACGACCAAGATCGCCATGACCAGCGGTGATAAGAGCGTGGATAGTCAGGACATGACGGTCTATCTGGTCAATCTGGACGGCACGCTTTACGTCTGCCCGTGAGAATCGGCGGAATCAGCGTCCTCATCATCGGCTTCTCCGGTGAGCAGCTGGCGCTGGCGCTTTTTCTCCGCCTGAATCCGGCGCTGTTCCTCGCCGAGTTTCAGCATTGCGGTGCGAAAACGGTGAAACAGCACGACCATTACAATGAGATAGATCACGGTGATGCCCACCAGCAGCACGATCTTCCATTCCTCTTTTCCCATGGGTTTCTCCCTTCTGTCTTTGGTTGCGGTCAAAATGGTTTGTCAAGTCGATTGGAATAGTTTCATTATAGTATGTTCCGGAAATTTTGTCAAGGTGCGGTGTACGGGAGGAGGATTCGCTTCTGCGGACGGCGCAGCCGCCAATGGGGGAAAAAACGTGCAGAATTCTTTCCGTTTTGCAAGAATTTCTGTCCGTTTTGCAATAAAACACTTGCAACAAATCGGAAACTGTGGTATAATATCTTCGTCTGTTGCTCTGTGCGAAGTGGGAGCGCAGCGTAACCTTTTCCGCAAGCCGGCAGAATGCATCTGCGGTGCGGAACGCATTTTATTTTTAAGGAGGAATTCCATGTCTAACAACAAGACCCAAGCCGCTGTTGTGTCAAAGAGCCCGAAGGGCGCCAAGCACATCACAGCCGGCGGCGTCCTGTCTGGTCTGGGGAAATGGATTGCCCGCAATCGGGTTTACTTTGCGGCATTTCTCATTCCGGCAGCGCTGACCTATCTGGCGTATGCGATCTTCGGATTGTATCCGTTCGGGGAGGAGTCGGTGCTCTGTCTGGACCTGAACGGACAGTACGTCTACTACTTCGAGGCCCTGCGTAATGCGTTTTGGGGCGACGGAAGTATTTTCTACAACTGGTCCCGCAATCTCTCCGGAGAGTTTATAGGAATCATCGGGTATTATCTGGCGAGTCCGTTTACCCTGATCGTCCTGCTCCTGCCGGAGAAGTTCATGCTGAGCAGTCTGCTTATTATGCAGCTGTGCAAGCTGGGTGCGGCGGGTGTGACATTTAGTTATTTCCTGCAAAAGCGGCGTAATGTCAAGCCGCTCCAGTCTCTGCTGTTCTCCACCATGTATGCCATGATGGCATATGCGGTAATTCAGCTGATCGACCCCATGTGGCTGGATGGACTGGTAATGCTGCCGCTGATCATGCTTGGCATTGAGTATATGGTGGACGACGGCAGACGCCTGAACTACATCATCCCCCTTGCCATCATGTGTGTGGCAAACTTCTACATCGGCTACATGATCTGCATCTATGTTGCCCTCTACTTCCTGTTCTACCTCTTCTTTGGCTCGGACAGGAAGCGGAAGCCCTACGACTATGCAACCGCCATCGTCCGTGCCATCTACTCCTCTGTTGTGGCACTGGCATGTGCGGCGTTCATGCTCCTGCCGGTATACCATGCGCTGAAGCTCGGTAAGTTCGAATTCACCGATCCGGACTACAGCTTCCGTTTCCAGTCGGAATTCGGTCTGCTGGATCTGCTGCCGCAGCTGCTGCCGGCACAGTACGACTCTGTCAACGTACAGGGCAAGCCGGAGATCTACTGCGGTCTGCTGACAATTGTCCTGCTGCCGCTGTTCTACATGAACAACAAGATCAGCACCAAGAAGAAGATCGGCTACACCGCACTGGTTGTCGTCATGGTTTTCTGCATGATGTGCGTTCCGGTGGACATGATGTGGCATGGCGGACAGGTGCCGAACTGGCTGCCGTTCCGCTACTCTTTCCTGCTGTCCTTTACGTTCCTGACCATGGCGGCAACCACATGGGGCAAGATGGAGGGTGTCAAGAAGAAGCACCTGCTGATCTCTCTGGCAATTGCCCTTGCTGTCGTGCTGTACGTGGGATTCAAGAAGTACGATCAGATGGCATCCGGCGCCGTTTGGATTGCCGGCGGTCTGATCGGCATCTACCTGATCCTGCTGTACTTCCTCACCGGCAATGCGCTCCTGCCCGGCAAAAAGACATTCAACATCGCCCTGTCTGCGATCATGCTCTTTGTTGTGGGCAGTGAGGCGACCTATAATGCCGTGGACTCCATGAAGGACATTGACGACGAAGTGGCATACTCCACCCGTGCGTCCTACCAGAACTACGTGTGGAACGGCCGTGCGGCAACCGATGCGCTGGAGGAATACGATCCCGGTCTGTACCGCTCGGAAAAGACATTCTTCCGCTGCGTCAACGACAATGCGGCATTTGGACTGAAAGGTATCTCCCACTCCAGTTCCGTCATGAATACCCGTGTCATCAACTTCATTGAAACCATGGGCTATTGCATGCACAGCTATTATACCCGTTATGACGGCAATACGCCTCTCGCCGACTCGCTGCTTGGCATCAAGTACGTGCTGGATCGTGGGGATACCAACCGTCTGCTGAACCCGACCTATGAGCCGGTATTGCAGTACGACTACACCAACGAAAACGGCGTGGACAAGACCATTACCGCCTATGAGAACCCCAATGCGCTCTCCATGGGCTACATGGTCAACAGCGATGTCACCAAGATCGACCATCTGGGCAACGACAACCCGTTCAACAGCCAGAACATCTTCCTGAGCACCATGAGCGGCAACACCACCTTTGATGCAAACGGACAGTTCGAGTCGTGGCATGAGTACTACACCCCGCTTCAGCTGGCAGAGGATATGGTGGTCAGCGATGCGGTCACCACAAGCCCGTACGGCGAACAGACTAAGTTCGAGGACAACGGCATCGGCGACCCCACCGAGGC
>OIYT01000353.1_pt1 | contig 50745 bp, 49 predicted proteins | sample 1588201 | NCBI WGS metagenome assembly OIYT01 (sample SAMN03283260) | human gut metagenome | biome: human-associated habitat; material: feces | host: Homo sapiens | place: USA | collected 2013
CGAATTCTGATTTTGGAGGCGGCATATGATCGCCGTCAGCAATCGACTCACAAACTTCCAATAGTGTTTTCCATTGAACTTCACTTGTCCCCCCCCCGAGGACATTCTCAAAGCTTAAAAGCTGATCTCTATAGTACTCATACTGTTGCTTTCGTGCTGTAAGCTCTGCTGTAAGCTCTGCTGTAAGCTCTATGAAATTGTCCAGAATGCGGACAATTTCACGCTGGATCTCGAGTGGGGGAAGAGGAATTTTTAAATCAAGAACTTTTGACATATCAGGATGTTTTATACCAGAACCTCTATAAAAAGTATCAATTACCTTTCCCTTTGTCATTATCCAATAATACAAATACTTATTAGATAATTTTGATGTATCATTTGATGTCATTATGCGATTATCAGCTGTAACAAACTTACCTTTATAATATTTTATACAATCAACTACAGCTCTTGATTTTCCCCAAGGTATTGTAACAACTTCGCCTTCACACAATTTATCTCCAGCAAGTTCGTCATTCGTCCAACCTGTTTGTTCACCTGTTGAAAGTAAAAAAACATCTCCGTTTTCAATTTCAAGTGCAAATAAATCTTTTGCAAGAAGATACGGATAATTTATACTTTTAGGCTGCTTTTTTCTATCTACCGAATTAAATTTTTTATCCCAAATTGTCACAGACCATAATGGTACATACTCCACCCCATTCGGGCAAAGATCATTTATCAGTTGTTCCAGTTTCGTCATTTTTTCCTCCACTATTTATTCCTAATTGAATTAAGGCATTTTTAAATTCATCATGGTTACTAACATTTTCTAAGATACCAATTATCAACCTATTTAAAGCTTCATAAGATTGAAGTCCAATTTCTTCGTCACAGTTTCCATGTATTAGACCGCTCAATTTTCTAAAAAGTTCATATCTATTTTTCTTAAACTCTTCAGGAATAATATTGCATTGTTCATCAACCTTTTCAAGCAATTCACGAAAGTTTTTTGGATTTCCACCTTCATATTGACTATATTGTATCTTCATCTGCTGTGCAGTATAAATAGTGATTTTTTCATAAATCTTTCTTAGGTATATTACAGCTCCTGCTCCCAAATTATTATTATATGCTAATTCAGCTTTATCTAATAATGCTGAATATTCGCCATATTTTGAACTGTGTATAGCAACGTTATTAGATAAGCGTTTGCCTAAATTTACTATTCGAATCTTAGGAGATATTGAAGTAATATCATTTTCAGAATTTACTATAAACCAAACTTGTGTACAGCTCTTACATGCACCACATTCCAGAACTGCATCAATACTTATTGTATTTAAATCAACAAAAATAGATGTTAGTTTGCCCTTTGAATAATATGTGCGTAAATCATCGCATTTTGTGCAGAAGTAGTTTAATGCAATGTTTCCAACCGATAAATTAACTTGCTGTCCTATATTCCCTCTTTTGTCTTGCAAAAAGCCTTCCACTTGCACATAATTTTTTTGAGGTGGTTTAGATAAAACATCTGCCAATCTCATTTTTCACTACTCCTCAATCTCCGCAATAATCTTGTCAATTTCATCACGCAGAACTTGTTCACGGGCAACAATCTCCTTGATCTCAGCGTTCAGCTTGACAATATCGATCTTTTCTCTGGTGTCCTCCGCTTCAACGTATGTCGAAACAGAAAGATTGTAGCTGTTTTCTGTGATCTCTTTATAAGCTGCAAGGTGTGAGAAATGTTTGATTTCGTCACGGCTTGCAAAAATATCAACGATCTTGTTGATATTTTCATCTGTCAGCTTGTTATTATTTGTGACTTTGATACATTCATTTGTTGCGTCAATGAAAAGAACATTGTTGTCGGTCTTGCTTTTTTTCATTACCATAATGCAGGTGGCGATTGACGTACCAAAAAACAGATTGCTCGGCAGCTGAATGATACAATCGATATAGTTATTGTCGATCAGATATTTACGAATTTTCTGTTCCGCACCACCACGATACATAATACCCGGAAAACAAACGATTGCAGCAGTACCATTGCTTGCAAGCCACGAAAGAGAATGCATAATAAATGCCATATCAGCTTTTGATTTTGGTGCGAGAACTCCGGCAGGTGCAAAACGAGGGTCATTGATAAGCAATGGATTCCCATCACCAGCCCATTTGATCGAGTACGGAGGATTCGAAACGATCAGTTCAAAAGGCTCATCGTCCCAGTGCTGCGGAGAGATCAACGTATCTTCACAGGCAATATCAAACTTTTCAAACCCGACATCGTGCAAAAACATATTGATTCTGCAAAGGTTGTATGTAGTGATGTTGATCTCCTGACCAAAAAAGCCGTTGCGTACACCATCTTTGCCAAGCACTTTAAGGGACTTCAAAAGCAGAGAACCTGAACCACAGGCAGGGTCATAAACTTTATTGACTTCTGTTTTTCCAACGGTGCCAAGTCTTGTGAGAAGTTCGGAAACATCAGCAGGTGTATAAAATTCACCGCCTGATTTTCCTGCATTGCTTGCATACATTTGCATCAGATATTCATAAGCATCACCAAAAGCATCAATGTCATGATCTTGTACATTGCCAAGATTCATATCAGCAACACCATTCAACAATTTGCAAAGCCGTTCATTTCTTTTGGCGACCGTTGCACCAAGCTTATTACTGTTTACATCGAAATCATCGAACAAACCTGCAAAATCACTTTCTGCTTCACTGCCTTGTGCGGAACCCTCAATATGACGGAATACGGTTTCAAGTGTAACATTAAGATTTTCATCATTTGGAGCATTTTTCAGCACGTTGCAGAATAATTCAGACGGCAGAATGAAAAATCCCTTTTCCTCAACAAGTCCTTGTCTTGCCTCCTCTGCATCTTCGTCAGACATATCAGCGAAATTAAAGTCAGGATTACCTGCTTCAATTTCGCCCTCATTAATGTAACTTGTAAGGTTTTCAGAAATATATCTGTAAAACATCGTACCAAGAACGTAGTTCTTAAAGTCCCAACCGTCAACCGCTCCACGCAGTTCGTCAGCGATTGCCCAGATGGCACGGTGCAACTCGTCACGCTCTTGTTCTTTTTTATTATCTATCATCAAATGAACTCCTTTTATTGTCATTACCAGAAAAAATTCTAATCTTTTTTATTATACCATAAAATTATAAATATCGCAAGTATTTCGACGAATTTTTTTGATAAATTTGTAGCTTATACACAGTATATGAAAAAATACTTTTTACTGAAATCTGACGGCTATTACAAATCGTCGCACTTGGTTCATACATTGAGAAAGGCTAAAATGATATAATGATTTCAGAGTAGCAAGCAACGATGAACGTAGCACACTTCGTTTGCAGTTCATCAGCTTGTTAGGGACACTTTGTTTCCCTAAGACCCTTTCATTGAATAATGACTATCAAAATAATATTCAGAATAAGAAGGAGAGAATGTAAAAATGAAGCAGAAACCAAGAACAAAAACACTCAGAGTTAAGGTAAATGAAGATGAATGGAATCTCATTCAAAAGCGACTTGAGGTGTGTACAGTATCGTCGATGAGTGATCTTTTCAGACAGATGATATTGCACGGAATTTATCTTGAATTTGACCACGAAGAACTCAGAAAAATTCGACAGGCGGTTATGAGTGTTGCAAATAATATCAATCAGATCACACATAGAGTAAATTCGACAAGCCGTATTTACAAACAAGAATTGTATGAAATTCAGGAAAATGTAAATAAGCTTTGGTTAGAACTCAATTTTATACAAACAGAATTGAAGAAGTTAAATCCGTCAAATATATGACAGAGAAAATGGAGAGAGTATAGTATGAGCAAAAATATCAACGTTGCAGAATTAAACGAAAAATATAAAGACTGCCCACAGCGTACAAACGAATACGAAATCAATGGAACAATATATACAGTTATCAGCCATTATACTGGTCAAAAAAGTCTCAACGAGATGATCTTAAAATCGGCTGTTGAAAAAGCACTTGATGAGGTTTTGAATCATAAGAAAGAAAACTAAAAAATATCTCAAAAGCTCTGGCTATTTTTGATACGGTATGATATAATAGAAGTATCGAAATAGCTGTTTTGGGAAGAAAGGAGTAGAATGATACCAAAACAGAAAATTTACAGCGTAGGAATTTACCTCAGACTTTCTAAAGATGATGAACGTGCAGGTGAATCCCTATCGATTGAAAATCAAAGAAAAATTCTCGTGAACTATGTTCAAGAGCAAGGCTGGAACATTTACAAAGAATATGTTGATGACGGTTACAGCGGTACAACATTCGACAGACCGAATATGCAGAAAATGCTTGACGATGCCAAGAACGGTAAGATCAATCTCATCATCTGTAAAGACCTTTCACGTTTTGGAAGAAATTATATTCAGGTAGGTCAGTATACGGATTATATTTTCCCAATGTACAATATCCGTTTTATTGCACTCACAGATAACATTGACACAGCAAATTCTGATAGTGCAAGCATGGACATGATGCCACTGCTTAATGTTTTTAATGAATGGCATTCTGCCAATACCAGCAAGAAGCTAAAAGCTGTTTTCAAGGCAAATGCAAAGCTGGGTAAGTATAAAACAACACGTTGTCCTTATGGTTATATCAAGGGTGACGATGCAAACCATACACCAATTATCAATCCTGAAACAGCACCAGTTGTTGTACGCATTTTTGAAATGCGAGCAAAAGGATATAATTATGGAACAATTGCCCGAATTCTAAATGATAAGAAAATCTTACCGCCTGACAGATATTATGTTCAGAAATTCGGTGGTAAATACCAAAGTCAGTCTCCGTATTGGAGAGGAGAATTCGTGAAGCGTATTTTACACAATCCCATTTACATTGGAACGTTGGTGCAGTTGAAAAGCACAACAATCAGCCATAAAAATCATAAACTTGTAAAAAGAGATGAAGCAGATTGGGCTGTTATTCCAAACAATCATGAAGCAATCATATCGCAAGAACTTTGGAAAACGTGTCAGGAAATAAATGCATCTGTAAGTCAGGGTAAGCGTGATGGTTTTGGAGAAGTTGCACCTCTTTCAGGACTTCTATACTGCGACAAATGCGGCTGTAAGATGAAACAGCATACCACAGGAAATAGGTCAACAAGAAATTCTGAAAGACCCGAATATATTTGCAGCAGCTATGCTAACTACGGCAAAAAGATGTGTACTTCTCACTATATCAAACGATATGCCATTGAGGACATTGTTTTAGCTGATATTCGCTCAAAGATTGATCTTATTGTTGATGAGAATAAGGCAAAGCAGATATTCCTTGAAAAGAAATTGACCTCTCACACGATTCAGTTGTTTGAGGATAAAAGGGATAAGACCGAACTCGAAAGACGAATTGCTGAACTTAGTAATCTGATTCAGAATATTTATGAGGATAAGGTTGTCGGTAAAATACCTGAAACAGTATGCGTTGATCTGATTAACAAGTATCAAAGTGAGAAAGAGCGGCTACAAAAGCAATTAATGAGTATTTCAGAACGATTGTCAGAGGTTCAGCAAGATGAAAAGGATGTGGCTGAATTTATAAAACGTCTGAAAAAGTATACAGGTGCAGATTTGCTTACTCGTGAAATGGCACTCGAATTGATTGAGTATATTATAGTGGATGACATAAAAATAGACGGTGTTAAAAACCGCCACAGGAAAATTCACATCTATTACAAATTGCTTGACGATGCCCTCGTTAACAAACATAACGCATTAGAATAAAAGTAAACTAAAAAGTGTCCGTAATCGACGTGTACATTCGTTTGAGTAGGAACATTTTTGAACTCGTGGGCTTCATCAATGATAAGTTTGTCGATACCCATTTCCTCAAAGGTGAGAATATCATCATGTGTTTTCTCCAGCTTATCCAGTTTTGCTTCCAGCGATTTCTTGGTACGCTCCATCTGCTTGACCTGAAAACGAGAACCTTCTGCCTTTTTCAGTTCTTCAATGCCTGCCATAATATCATTGATCTGGTCCTGTAAAATAGATACCTGTCTTTCCTTGGAAAGTGGAATCATGCCAAGCTGTGAGTGCCCGATAATCACAGCATCAAAATCACCGGTAGCGATTTTTGCAAACAGCTGCTGACGATTTTCTTTTTTGAAATCATTCTTTGTTGCAACAAGAATATTTGCACCAGGATATAATTTCTGAAAATCTTCACCAATTTGTTCTGTCAGATGATTTGGAACGGCAAAAAGAGGCTTTGTGCAAAGTCCAAGTCTTTTGCTCTCCATTGCTGCTGCTATCATTTCAAACGTTTTGCCCGCACCAACGCAGTGTGCAAACAGCGTGTTGCCGCCAAATAAAGCGTGTGCAATAGCGTTTTTCTGATGTTCTTTCAGCGTGATTGCAGAGTTCATACCCGGAAATCTTAAAGCTGAGCCGTCATATTCACGAGGACGAATAGAATTGAATTGTCGGTTGTACTGTTCTACAAGGGGAATAGCACGTTCCGGATCTCTAAATATCCAATCTTTGAAAGCCTGTTTGATTTTACCGGCTTTCTGCTGCACAATTTTTGTTGCTTTTATGTCCACAACTCTGCGTTCTTTTTCGTTTCCATTCAGATCAATGTACGTTTCAGGCTTGTATACTTTCGGCTCTTTGAGGTTGAGAAGCTGTTCCATAATCTCATAAGCATTCATTTTTCTGGAACCATAGTCACGGGTAGAGATAACAGATGCATCAGCCCTCTTATTTTCAATATGCCAAGTATTTGTATGTTCGGAATAATCCACCGTTATATTTTTCGGTTTCACCCAGAACGCTTTCTTTACGTCCTCACGGTTTTCTCTCGGTGTCTGAAAAAGCTCATACATAAACTGCTGATACAGTTCTTTCGGAATCCAGGTCGCACCGATTTTCACATCAATATCGCCTGCCTTTAACGGCTCCGGCATCGCCTTTTCAAGAGCCGTTACATTTTCAGCAAAACGGCTGTCACTTTCAGCATAAGCAGTTGCAATATCCAGCTTCTGACGAATATCGCCGGACAGGTATTCACTTGCTGACTGATACTCCTCGGTGTTCGGCACAAGAAAAATCTCACCCTTTAACTCCGCAATCAGTAGTTCCTGTGACATATCGGTCAGTTTGCTCATGTATTCAAGATCAACCTTTGCCGTTTCTGCCATAGAGATCGCAAGTGCTTCCAGTGCCGTATCTACGTGTTCAATCGGCTTTGACGGTCTGACAGTTCTTTTGGTAAAAATATCAGACTTTGCGATCAGCTTGTCCTTATCAAAATCCTTTTCAAGGGTAAGAAGCAGATTGTAGGAGCAATCATCACGCAGAACCGAACGGTTTTTGCGGCTGTGCAAAAGCCCATACTTCTTGTAAAAATCATCATACTGAACAGAGAGTTTTTGCTGAATTGCCTTAATCTCATTTTCAGGACGGTCATCTGCCTGTACTTTGAGAAGTTCACGAACCGTATCTCGCAAATCAATGAATGCAGTCATACGGTCGTAGTCCTTCGATTTTGTATCCATTACTTTGGAAACATCAAAATTCCCAAGCTTGCTTTCGCCGCCTTTGAGATAAATATCGCCCTTATCATCTTTGAAAAAGCTGAACGGGCGAAGTTCAGCAGCAGTCATTGTAACCTGCTTGTCGCTGAATTGGAAAACCGCATTGGTTTTTACCTGAGAAATCTGTGCATTCAGTTTCTGCACCGCTTCATGAATCTGCTGTCGAAGATCTGCACCTTCAATCGGAATACACATTGTATCATTGTTTCTGCCGTAAAGCTTGTTGCCCTCTACGATCGTACCAAGTACCATTTCAGGATTTTCCGCAAAGTAGCTGTTTACTCTGAGTCCGTCCTCAGTTTTGCCGAGATGTACCCAATCAGGCAGTTCTTCCGGCGGTGCAGAGCGTTTTTGTAAGAAGATAATATCCGAAGTAACTTCTGTACCTGCATTCGCCTTAAAAGCACTGTTCGGAAGTCGGACAGCACCGATTAAATCGGCTTTCTGTGCCAGCTGCATACGGAAACTTTCGTCTTTCTTGTCAAGTGTTCCCTTAGAAGTGACAAAAGCAACAATACCGCCCTCTTTCACCTTGTCCAGAGTCTGGGCAAAGAAGAAATCGTGCAGTTTGGTTGTGCCATACTGTTTATCCGGAAAATTCAGATCCCCAAATGGCACATTACCGACTGCAGCATCAAAAGAACCATTTTGAAAATGGGTGTTTTCAAAACCGGTTATCTGAATGTCAGCATCGGGATAAAGCTGTTTTGCAATTCGTCCGCTGATAGAATCAATTTCAACGCCATAGATATTTGTATGTTCAGCCATTTCTGACGGCATTTTTCCAATGAAGTTGCCGACACCGCAGGACGGTTCCAGCAGATTGCCGCCATTGAAGCCGAACCTATCCAATGCTTCGTAGATTCCATCAATAATTGCAGGAGATGTGAAAAAGCTGTCAAGAACAGACTTTCTTGCATCTTCATATTCTTTCGGTGAAAGTGCGTTGAACAGCTGTGCGAACTCTTTGCTCCATTGCTCATTCTCAGAATCAAAAGCCTGTGCAAGACCGCCCCAGCCAACGTATTTTGACAGAATTTCCTGTTCTTCAGGAGCAGCCGTTCTGTTCTCACTTTCGATTTGCTTTAATGTCTGAATGGCAAGCAGATTGTTCTTGAACTTGGTCTTTGCACCGCCTTCACCGAGGGTATCATCGGTTATGGTGAAATTCTGCGTCTTTTCATCTGCTTTAATTTGCTGTTCCGATTTTTCATCGGGAGCAGATATGTTTTCCTGCTTAGTATCAGATTTTTCTGTTTTAGATTCACGCTGATTTTTGCGTTCAATATCGCTCTGCGTGATATATTTATCATGTTGAATAAGGTCAGCAGTGAGTTTTGCAACTTCCGTCCAACTGAAATCAAATGTTTCCTTGCTGATACCATTATCCTTGCTTCTGACGGTAAACTGCATTCCTTTGGAATCATGGTCAACAGTGAAGATATTTCCGTCAGCAGTATGACCGCCTGTGCCATACTCATTTTTCAGGAAGTCAGCAAATTCCTGATTGCTTGGGTTATTTTCCTGAAAAAATTCTGCAATGCGAAATTTACCGCCCTCAAATCCGCTTCCACGCATGATTTCCTTGTGCAGTTCCTCAAAACGGTTGACATCTGCAACAGGTTCGCCATACTGTACAGGTGTAATGGTTTGTGCGGATGCGGACGGGCTTACAGGTTCTGATTCTCCGAACAGAGTCAGCTGCTCATATTCCTGTTTTCCATTTCCAAAAGGTTTGAACTCCTTGTCATCCGCTACAAATCCAAGCCCTGCATCGGCAATGGCATTTTCAGAAAACAGCGGTGCATCATCAGAAATTTCAGTTTCAGCAGATTTTTCGGTAATCGGTTTATCTTTCACAAGTTCTTTTTCCGGTGCTACAAGCTGAACATCAGTAATCTCCGCATCGACCAGATTCCAACGATTGATATATTCATCAGCTATCTTTTTCGCTTCTGCTGTATTTTTTGCCTGACAACGCATCGGTGAATTTGTACCGCTTTCTCTATCATAGATATATACGTCGAAAGTAAATAAACCGGAATTCTGTTCAGGCTCTTTTTCATTTGCAATAGATTTGTCAGCCGTATCAAGTGTATCTGTATCTACAATACTTTCATGCACTTTTTCGGTATCACTTTGTTCCAAATTCTCAATACCTGCATGACGATTGGCCGATTCAACAACCTCAGACAAGAACGTTTCCAGTCCCTCTTGTGGCATGATGACATTGCCGGTATCTCGTGAGAGCATGATTCTTCCTCTGTCCTCATTGATGCTGTCAATATGCCACGCTTTTCCCTGAAATTCAATATCATCGCCAACTTTGAATGGCAAATCAGAAGCTTTTATTGGAATAACCGATGCGATCTCATCATCAGAAAGCGATACCAAATCATTGAAATCAAGTACCGACAGAGCATTTTCATTCATTTCCGCAAGGGAGTTATACTGCTCATCACGAACAACATTGCCATCATACTCAAATATGAGCCTGTACTGTTCCAGATCTGCATAGACAAGTATGGGGAGATCATGTTCTTCGTCTGTTGTATAAGCAAGCGAAATATTTGAAAGATCAGAAAACTCAGCTAATTCACCGAATTCTTGGTCGTAGTAGTCGGCAATATGCTGTTTTGCAATATCCAAATCAGACAGTTCTGTAGACTGTGCTTTGTCAGCAAGATAGGCTTCTGCTGTTGCAATTGCAGGCGATTCCGGAAGATCAATTTCTTCAGCTGATACCAGTTCCTCACGCTGTGCAATTTGCAAGTCGAACTCCTGTTTGGCAGATAAAAGCAAATCGAGTTGCCTGCTATTATCAAGAAATCGGCTGGTATCGCTCTGGTCGAGATAGCCAATCAGCAGATCGTTCATTGTACCAAGCTGTGTAATGTCATAATCCTTAGAAACATAGTTTTCAATGACATTTGCCATGTTATTTCGTGCTGCAATTCCAATAGAGGAAGAAAGAGCCTGTATCTGCTGATTATCAAGCCCCATATTCTGCAAGTTTTCAAGAATTTGATTTTCACAGATCGTCTGACGAAGAATTGCCTGAAAATGCGGTGCATTCTCTTTTTCTGTGGTAAACATAACTTTGCCGTCACGAATCAGTCCTGAAAATTCTGCACCACGCTCGTAAAGCTTCGGTTCAATCTTATGATACTTGTCATGTGTCAAGGGCGAAATCATAAACTGTCGGTTTCGGATTTCTCTGTATGGTCTGTTGCCGATGATTTCTTGTGAAGTCTGTCGGCTGTTCTGAATCGTCGGTTTTCTCATAGCCTTTACGGCATCCCGAATAGCACTTATCTGAGAAATATCAGCCTGAGATACAGTCATTACACCTTTGCCGCTGGGATAGATTCTTGCTGAAAATGAAATGTTTGCTTTGTTTGCCAGTTCCGCCATTTTGAGAATGTTTTCTCTGTCCTCGCTGATATAGGATTTCTGAGAAATATATTTGTAGTCTGTATTGCCGATAATATTTTTATCCTGCGGAATATGTTCTTTGCCCGACTTCTGCAATCTGCAAAGGGATTCATCAAGACCTGTAACATTCTTGAAGTGGTCAATTTCAGAACTGTTTACCGCAATCATAGTGTTATTGCCATCGCTGTATGCACAGTAATTCAGCCCTGATTTATCAAGTGCCTGCTGTATCTGATGAAATGTATCTTCACGCATGACTGCAACGGTTTTATCTCTGTTATCCGTTGCTTCCTGCCAATAAGGATTGCCGTATCGCTTCATTTTGTTCATTCTCCCTTGTAATATGTCATTCCAATCTTTTGCTCCATTTGGTGTTACTCTTTTCATGGCAGGATACTGAGCAATCAGTTTTTCGGCAAATTCGTTTCCTGCCTTATCGTTATCGGTGCAGAGATAGATATTTTCAGGTGATATTGCATATCGTTTCATCGTTTCCGTGACAACAGAGGGTTTTACGCCTGCCATGGAAACCAACCGGTAATCCCTTTGTTCAAAGTGCAGATCAGCAAATGAGATCGCATCAATCGCACTCTCGAAAAAATAGGTATTGGCAGGTTTGCCGCTGACTATTTCAAAGCCATAGCCGTCTGCTGCACCTTTATCAAAGGATTTGAAACGCACATTTGATGTACCGACCTTTTCCGCACCGACCAGTAAGCCATTCTCGTCGAAGATTTTGAATACTGCATTGCCTGTTTTTTCTTCCTGTGATAATCTTCCCTCAGCAGTCAATTTTTCAAGAGATGCGATAGATAATCCACGAACATGGTGCAGATAGTGCATGGTTCTGGATAGATCTGTGCTCTCGTGCAGTGTGATCTCACGATTTTTGGGCGGTTCAGCTTTTGATGCAATGTGATCGTGGAACGGAATTGCTTTTTCATTGCTGAGTAACTCCACCGCAGAAATAAAGTCCAGTCCCATAAATTCCTGCACAAACTGGATGTTGTTGCCGCCTTTGTTTTCGGAAAAGCGAAACCACTTTCCAACTTCGCCGGCTTTGTTATTTTTGATATGCAGGCTGTCGTGTTCTTGCAGAACGTACTCTCTGCCGACCTGTTTTAAGGAAAATCCCTGACTTCTCAGGAAATCAGGGAGATTGACAAGATTGGCACGTTCGATCTGTTCCGGCGTAACTCGCATTAGAGTTCCTGCCCTTTGCTTTTAGATTCCCCTTGTTTCGGACTTTCTGCCTTCACTTCCTGTGCAAGCTTTTTCATCTTCTTTCGGCTGAAATAAGCCGGTGCTTCTGATTTCCTTACGGTTACGGCAGATTTGTCGCCGTCCAATCTTGCAGAGTAGGGAATGCCATCCTTTTCAAGATTTTGCATGGTTTCCTGCGCATCTTTTTCCGACATTGGCTGGATTGCCCTGTCCTCTCTGGGAATCTGTCGGAATACTTCGGGATTTACAAGACGAACGTGTGTATCCTTCGCTTTTTCCTCCGCAGCGTGGAAAGCACGCTCATTTTTCTTGGAAACGGTAATGGTAACACCCTTATCGGTTTCCACCGCTGAAAAAGGAATCTTCTGCTTTTCCAACTCTGTCATTATGATTGCACCCACATTTGCCGGTTCGTTAGTAATCACTCTGTCCTCCGGTGGAATCTGCCTGTAATAGTTGGGATTGATTTTTCGTACTCCCGAACGGGATCTCTGCGGTTCTTTCTTTTCCGGTGTTGGCTTCTCTGCTTGTTTCTCCACCTGTTTTTCCGGCTGTGCCTGCATGACCGTTTTCGCAAACAGGTTAATCAGTCCGGCATGGGAACTGAGAAATAGCTTTCTTTTCGTATAGAGTTCCGGTACGTCCTGAAGTGTATCTTTAGCAAAATCTTTGACTTCCTTAGAAATTCTGCCGTCTGATGTCCCTTGCAGAACATTTGCAAGCACAAAGGCGATACGATCGTCAGAAAATTTTTCACGCACATCACGAAGTGCCTGTTCGGAATTCAGGGTATATCGCTCATAATCATAATTCTGAGAGAGTGCCTGTGAGATCTCCTTTGCACATTCCATATTAGCCTTTGCAGATTCTCGGAAGGCTTGCAGTGTGGCATCATCACAAGTGCTAAAATCGATTTCTTCCAGAAATAACGGCACATCGGGACGTTCCTCTTTTTTGCCGTTGTTGATGATGCCATCGATCATATTGAAGTCATCTTCCATGGACATTTCCGCATTACGAAGATATTCAGCAGAATCAAGCGTTATCGTTTCAATCGGTTTGTCAAAATCAGACAAATCGCCATTTGACAAAAAGTCCGTATTTTCGATTTCGGCTTCTGTTTGTGCAATGGCTTTGTCAACAATATGATCGTTTGCATTTTCCATTTCAGGAGCATTTTCAAGCTTATGGATTTTCGCTTCTACAGCAGAGATACTTGATTTTACTGCTTCGATTTTTTGACCAAGCTTGAATTTTTCTGCCATGGAATCACTTTTTTCATACTGTTCAAACAGTTTGGAAAGCTTGCTCTTTTCTGCATTCATGCTGATACACAGCAGACCTTTGCTGCTGTTCCGCAAATTTTCCATGGATTCCTTGAACAGTTCTCTGCGTTTCTGCGGATTTGGTATCATGAACGACTGAATGACGTTGCTGAAACTTCTGAGTTTTTCGGCTTTCAGCCTGAAAACAGCGATACGGTCATCCAGTTTGGAAATTTTGTTTTCTGCCTTTTTGATGCTGTTTTCAATCTTCGGAATACGGTTTTCATGGATTGCATTGATTTTTGTTTCATTTGCTCTGATGATCGCAGATACAGCACCGGGAAGTTTACCGCTGTCCATTAAGTCCTGCAGCATCGCATTTGTCGCTTCAAGTCTTGCAGCTTTTTCTTCGAGCACCGCAATTCTGTTTTCGCTCTTGCTGATCTGATCCTGTGTTTCAGCTTTCTGTTCCTGAAGATGATCCAGCGTGTCCATATGGCTGCCGTAAGCCATATGAAAAATCGGCAGCAGCGTTTCACTCTTGTGTGCATCTGCTTCAAGCTCCGGCCGTTTTGTAACTTCGTTATCTTGTATCGGCATTTATGTCACCCCTCAAAGAAATATATTTACATGATTCATCTCGTTCGCTCCATTTCATGATTTTTCTGCTTTATATTTTCCTGATTCTCAATTTCAGCTTCTCTTGAAGATTTGTCATCTACATACAAATCCTGTTCCAGTGCTTTCTTTATGCTGCAATTATCGCTGTGCCAACAGTTGATATAGGTTTGTGCAAGCATGATCTGAATGTCAATCGGCTTGTTTTCCAATTGTGCAACCGTTACGCCCAAAACCGCAGCAATTTCAGGAAGCAGCAGTCGTGCATAGTACTTACTGTCCGGTTCAGACAAAAAGAGAAGCATTTCCTCTGTATATGGTTTCATCGCTCATTGACCATTCTGGCAAGTTCGTTCTTATCCGTACCGATCGCATATTCATACATGAGATTCAGTTTTTCATTTTCAGAAAGCTGCATCAGACTGCTGATTTCCATGCCTGTATTTTCCGCAATTTCGTGCATACCGAGAATGAGTGTTCCTTTTCGCCACAGCTTTTCTATTTCTTCATACTGCTTATGTACCGAAAGTTCGTCACTTACTTCATAGTTTTTCATGGCATCGCATATTTCAGCCTGTATTTCTTCCGGAAATGAACGGAGGCTGTCAGCGAGAACGCCGAGAACATCTGCCGCTTTTCTTAATGTTTCTATATCCAAAATTCGTTCCTTTCTGACAGGTCAGATTTTCCAGACGCTGTCTGGAAAATGCAAATCATTCTTTTCTTGTCGACCAGTTGTAATATGTCTTGCCCTGAAACGCATTTTCTGCCACCTTTGGCACAACAATGGTCTTTCTGCCGTTTTTGATGTAGCTTGTTTCCTTACCGGAAAGCAGAGACTTCAACTGTCCCTCAGAAAGTTCTACGCCATACACTTTTGAAAGATTCATTCCGCATCGTGCGGAACAGTACCAGCCATACTTGCCTTTGATAACCGGCTTGCCGCACTTTGGACAGTTGCCGATACTGGGCTGTTTTTCGCCAAAAGAAACGGAATTATCGACTGCACTGTACTTGCGGACTAAATCCGTCACAAAAACATTGATCTCATCCATAAAGCAGTCAGCAGAGAGTGTGCCACGTTCCACGGCAAGCAGTTTGTTTTCCCAGTCGGCAGTCAGTTGTGCGGATTTAACTTCATCGGGCATAACACGTATCAGGTTTCTGCCCTTATCGGTAGACGAGATCTTCTTGCCATCACGCTGAATATATCCGTGCCTGACCAGATTCTCAATGGTGTTGGCTCTGGTGGCAGGTGTGCCAAGTCCCTTTTTCTCCGCATTTTCGTCAAAATCTTCTGCACCTGCGTGTTCCATGGCAGAGAGAAGCGTATCTTCGGTAAATGCTTTTGGCGGAGATGTAAAGTGTTCTGATTTTGATGCCTTTGCTATAAAGGTCATACCATTTTCCAGATCAGGCAGACTTTTTTCATCGCTTTTTTTCGATTCTCCGATCTTACCGTCCAATGCCTTCCAGCCGGATTCCAGAACTGTTCTGCCGGTTGCAGTAAATGCTGTGTTTTCACATTCGAGTGTCACTTTTACAGCATCATATCGATATGCAGATGCCGAAGCACACAAAAGCCTTAGAGCAACCAGTTTCAGGATATTCTGTTCTCCCACAGCCAGTGCCGATATATCACACTTCACACCGCTTTCGGTCGGAATGATCGCATGATGTCCTGTGACCTTGCGGTTATTGATGACTGCCCTGAGATTCGGTTCTGCAACACTTCCAAATCCAAAATGTTCGCTGATTGCCGGAATGAGAGCATAGGCGGTCTGTTCCATATCATCGGATAAGTACTGAGAATCGGTACGGGGATAGGTGACCAGTTTCTTCTCGTAGAGGGATTGCATATAGTCGAGGGTCTGCTGTGCCGTGTAACCGAACTTTTTGTTTGCTTCACGCTGTAAGGAAGTCAGATCAAACAGTTTCGGAGCAGATATGCTCTTGATCTCCTTTTTCACATCTGTTACCGTTACCGTTTTGCCATTGCAGGAAGAAACCAGTCTATCAGCTGTATTTTCATCGTCAATCCTTGTACCGACTGCCTTGAAATCCATATCCAGATCTATCGTGAAATACTTTTGCTTGATGAAGTTTGCAATATCCGCATCACGCTTCACGATCATAGCGAGAGTCGGTGTCTGCACTCTGCCTGTATTCAGGTGGGCGTTGTATCGCACCGAAAACAGCCTTGAACCATTCATACCGACCAACCAGTCCGCCTTTGCACGGCAGAAGCCTGCCTGATAGAGATTATCATACATGGAACTGCTTTTCAGCTTATGGAAACCGTCCCTGATTGCCGATTCTTCCAGTGAGGAGATCCAAAGTCTTTTCACCGGCTTTTGACACTTTACAAGATTGTATACATATCGAAAAATACATTCGCCCTCACGGTCAGCATCGGTTGCACAGATAATCTCCGTGATGTTTCTGTCATTCATAAGCTGCTTCAATACTTTGAACTGGTCCTTAGAATTTTCAGAAATCTTAAATTTCCATTCTTCCGGAATCATGGGAAGCTGTGCAAAACTCCATTTTGCAGCCCAATTTTCAGAATACTCGTCTGGAAACTGCAATCCGACCAGATGTCCAAAACACCAGCTGACAACATAGCCGTTTCCCTCTAAGCAGCCGTTTTTCTTGGCGTTTGCACCGAGAACCTTTGCGAGTTCTCGGCTGACTGAAGGCTTTTCACCGATTACCAGAATACTCATACGAAATCATCTCCCATCTCATCGCTGTCACGAAGTGCCTTGTTGTATCCCTTTCCATAACCCTTGCGATAAAAAATTGTTCCTGCAATTACGGCGGCTCCTGCCGCTGCAACTGCACCGATTATTTTGCAAATCCTGTTCATGTAAATCCACCCTTTCAATATTTGATTGGAGTACCGTAATTGATCTTTTTGATACTCTGAATGTTGTCAAAATTCAAACCATACCAGTTGTATGAGCCGTAGTTTCCTGTAAAAGAAACGCAGTCCGGCGAATATTCATCGGCATGGATAAACTCCACGATACACTTGCCGTCACCGCCGAACGGGTGATACCAACGGTCGCCTTTGCTGTCACAGATCTTTACGGTAAACTGTGTCCCGTTTTCCAGCGTGATGAGGAATCGGTCACCGCAGTAGCCGAAGAAGGTTCCCATGGCACAGCAGTAATCGCCGTATTCATCACGCATGATGCCTGTGTTGGTAACAGGATCAGGGACAACACCCTGAATTGCCGAATAGGACGGATCTCTTGTCAGACCGCTTGCTCTTTCATAGGCGAAACAATTTGTCCAGCCGTCTATGTAGTCAAATTCCTCAATCACTTCTACCGCTTCGGTTTTCTGCACCACAGATGCAAGAATTTCTCCATTTTCATCAGAAAGCTCAAATGTGTATTCTGAATTTTCACGAAGTCCTGTCACATAACAAAGGGTATTGGATTTGAATTCAAAATAGATGTTGTCCACATAGTCATCATTCACATTTTGGATTGCGGTAACTGTGTATTCCGTATACGCATCGCCGTTCCATTCCAGCTTGATACAGGATACGGAAATTGCCGCTGCCGTCAGTGTAACAGCGTCTGTCTGTTCGTTTTCTGCATAGGCTGACGTTGCTGCCAGTTTTGTACTTGTGGTAGTTGATCTTGGAGCGGAATCCACCGGCATTGCAGATGTAATCTGTGTTGTTGCAGGAACGGCAATATCCTGTTTCTGCACATTCTGATTCAGATCATAATGACCGCTTCCCAGCACCACAAAGAAGCTTGTGCCGATAGAGATCAGTTTGCCGGTTAACATCGTACTAATCGGCATTTCGTTCACCTCTGTTGATCTGAATCACTGCCATTGTGAAAACGCCGATGCTTCCGCCGATAATAAGACCTAATAGGAATTTAAGCATTCGTATTCTCCTTTGCTTTCTTTTTCATCATTTTCTGAAACGCTCGGTATTTGCGAGTATACGCATAAGAATCTCCGAATATATTCTGTGCTGCGGTGTACAGTGTTGGTTCATGTTTTCGGATGATCTCCAGTTCTTCTGTCACTCTGGGATTGTATGGACAGCCGACACAGCCGGTACGTTTCATTCCATATTCCGTATAGCACCGGGAATGCTGTATTCCATAGAACTCCTCATAGGCTTTCTTGTCACTGTCCGTGTACCAGAATACAGGACGATAAGAATAGCAGCCTTTGGATTTGCTTTCGGAAAAACACGTTTTGTAGCTGGCAGAACGAATTCCGCCCTCTGCCTTTCGCACACCGATAATTTCCAGGTCTGCATCGTATTCTTGAATCAGAAGCTTTGCAGGCTTTTTCTTGGCATACTCACAGCATTTGTTAGAGATTTTGAAATCCGGCGGATTTGCCATCATAAACTCTTTCAGCCACCTGTTTCTTCCAATAGAGAAGCGGCTCATTTTTACAACACCGTTTTCCGGTGAGTAATATGCATTACACCACCATTGCAGGGCGATCTTGCAGTTCGGGTATTTCTCCAGCAATTCCGGCAGTGGCTTGTCCTCCCACTGAAACCCATGCATCTGTAACCGCATGATCTGTTCGCTGACGTATTTGGAGAGAAACGGCTGACCGTATTCCTTACAACAGATTGGAATCGGCTTGCAAGCCTTGATACGTTCGATTTCGATACCATACTTCTTTTCCAGATCGTTGAGATGCTCCTTTGTGGCACGGTATTCCAGTCCGGTATCAATCCAGAAGTAGCGAACTTTCTTTTTTTCATCGACATTTTGTATCACGTCAAGGACAATATCGCTGTCACTGCCGCCGCTGATACTGCAAAGAGGCGTATGGGAACGGGAAAGGACGCTGACCGCCTTTGCATAACCGTCAATAATGGCATAATTCTTGGTATCCAGAGAAGATGCAAACGCCTTAGACATTTTTCAATCCTCCCAGAATGTGTGCAATCACGTCTACTGTCCAGCCATTGCCGATACACTTGTACCGCTGTGTATTGCTGATTCCTGCGGTGTAGTTGTGGGGCAACGTCTGTAAACGTTCTGCTTCCACAGGTGTCAGCTTTCTAATGATGTAGTCACCGTCCGGCAGGTCTATCTTGTAAAGCCCAGTTTTTGCACCCATTCCGCCGCCGTTTGCCGTCATTGTGACCGATTTGCCGCAAACAGAATAAATCCGCTGTCCTTGTCCGCCGTTGCCGATCTGACCGATTCGAATCGGCACAGCAATTTTCTGACGGCTTTTTTCTGCTTTGTAAACCGGAAAAAGGTTTGTCCCAGCCTTGTAGTAGGTGGCAGGAATGGTATGAGATTTGCCGTTTACCGTTGCCACGGGAACAGCCACCATAGTACGCTGCTTTCGTTCCAAAGTGTTATGAAAAGCGGCACCCTGATAGCTAGCTGTGACACAGTAGCTTTTATTCTGCCAAGAAACACCGTTTTCCAGTATGTCTTGCAGCAGAATGCCTTTGTCCACAGGTTGTGTAACATGGGGAATATTCGTCCAGTAACAACGCTTTCGGTGCTGTCCTGACACCAAGGAAGAATTGATGATGATTGGCTCAACACCAAGTGTTTTGGAAATCTCGTCCTTAATATTCCGGTGAATGGAGTGGTTATTCTCATAGAGAAAATATCGGCATTCCGATTCCTGCAATGCTCGAACATATTCGTTGAAAAGTTTGAACCCTTCGCCGTCACAGGAAGTTTCTCTGCCTTGTTTTGCGATAGACCAGTATGTACAAGGAGAACCGCCAAGCAGCAGATCATATCCCTTGAATTTTCTGAAATCACCGTCAAACACATTTCCATGATGAACGATTTCAGGGTGATTTCTGCTTGAAACCGTTATGGCATACTTGTCAATTTCAAAGGCATCATAGGCTTCTACAGAAATCCCTATGCGTTTGAGTGCCACCATTCCGCAGGAGATGCCGTCAAAAAGGCTCAGTACCCTCATGCTTCATCGTCCTCATCTGTCACACTGCCATAGTCATCATCGTAATTCTCCTCGAAATCCTCAGCACCGGTATTTTTCTTCTTACCGAATTTGCCCTTTTTCAAAACAAGAATGGCACCGCCGATCACAGCCAGTACACCGACTCCAACAAGAATGAGTGTGTTGCTGTTCATAGCCGAAGGCTGTTTGGTGGTAGATTTTTCTTCTGCACGTTCCGTTTCGCCAGTGGTTTCTTCCGAACGGTCAGAAACATCAGCCGTCACACCGCCATTGGTGGCTGCATCCGCATATTTCTTTGCCTGTTCCGCAGGGTCTTTTTCTTCTTCTCCCTCGTTGCCTGCGTAGAGCAGAGAATACAAATCGAAATCGTCTACCTTGTTCAGAAAGAATACGTTGTCCTCATCACCCTCCGCAGAATAATTGATCAGGATATAGAACAAATTGCCGTCTTTGGTGGTGACGGCAATAAACTGCATTTCTTCGCTGTCATAGATGATCTTCTCGTGCTTAATGAGCGTAGCGTTGCCGTCTGTGTCATAATTCTCATCTGCATAATAGTCATGTCCTGCATTATCCGTTTCATCATCGCTGTTTTCCATTGCTGCCTTGTTGTGCTGAATTTCATCAACCAACTTCTGCATATCTTCTTCACCGAGTTCCATGTTCGATATAGAATTATCTGCAACTGCGACGGCAGATGTTGTAGTATCTGTTTCTTCTGCAAATACAGGAATGGCATTTCCCATACTTGCCAAAGTCAAAGCCATTGCAGAAAATACTGCCGCAACTGATTTTTTAGTGTTCCACATTTTTTCTATCCTCCATTCCTATCTTTTGTTCGTGTACCACAGGAGAAGCTGCCGTCAGTCTGGCGATAATCTCCTCCGTGGTCATGCCGTTGTCATGCAAAAACTTTTTGAGTGCTTCCACTTCAAGCATTTCTCGCTTGGCTTTCAGTTCCTCAAGAAGCTGCTTGTCCTGATTGATTTTTTCTTCAAGCTTCGGAATTTTCTTGTTGAGAGCATCCAAAGCGGTTTCTTTTCTTGTCATTTTCATGCTCCTTAGTAGAGTACCAGTCTTGGGTCAATGTAGTCCCAGCCGTAACCGTCTGTGTCAATCTCAATATGGAAATTGACATTCGTATTGGTTGTTTGTGCAAACATTTCGCCCTCATGAATCGTATCGCCCTCTGAATAACCATTCAGAAGAACAGCATTGGCAATCGTTACTTCTGTATCTCGTTTTGTTCCGCCGGAACCGTCATACCAATACTGCACATCATCTTTTCGCAGGGTGATCTTTTGATTGGCAGTATCAACATCTTTGATTTTGCAGTCAAATGGTGCATAGAGCCTTGTACCTGTATTGCAGTAATACTTGATGCCCTGATACAGACCATTATTTGTCCGGTTCCATTCCCACATATCATAGCCAAACGCCTGTTTGACCGAATAATTCCGAATGGTATCACCGGAAAGCATATTGCGAAGTGTCTGATGATTTCCATAAAGCGTTTCCGAACCGCTTTCCTGACCTGCAAGCAGCTTGTAGTATTCCAGCCGTTCTTCCTTGTGGGATTGACTTTTCAGCTTATCTTCGATTACCTGATCAAAGGTTTTCTTTTGTTTGACGTTGTAGTAGAGATTACATTCCGTTTTCCAGTAATACTTTTCATAATAGCCGTACATACAGGCATCGTTTATGGTATCATTCCAGATATGCGTATCGGTCGGCGAAACCAAAAACCAAGCATCATTTCCATTCCAGCCCCAGAAAGAGCGATCGTATCGGGTATCTCCCTTCATGAAGAAAAATGTCTGCGTATCATTGTCAATGTAGTAAAACGGTGCACTTGTACCGGAATAATAGCGGTGATCCATAATCATGAATCCTGTTAAAGCATAGTCATCGTGCGGATTCAGCACTCTGTAGTCCGCATTGATACAGACGTAACCCTCGCTGTCAAAATACTGACTGAGTTCAGACGTATAGGCAATAGGTTTGAAACGATATTTGTATGGTCTGCCGCTGTAGATAAAGGCGTTTTCTTCTGCCCTGTAATATGTGCCGGTTTCTGCATTTCCGCCGCCCCAGTAGTTGTAATTGGGAAGTTCCTCCCAGCGAGATTTGTTGTCATACCAGTAGACAAACGCATATTCTGCGTTGAATATTTCTGTCAGCAGGTTCTCTGTATCACTTCCATAACTCCAGTACTTGATGTCTCCGTTGTCATCCGCATCGAAATCGTAGTAGTAGGCACAGAGAAAAGACCACAGCTTGTACACATCAAAATCATAGACCGGATCCCAGTTATAAACAGAAGAACGTCCCCAATACCAATTGTCGGGATCGTCTTTGAGGTTACGTTTATTTGCTCCGAAAGCGGCAAGACCGTTTTTCCAGTCTGTATCACTGCTGACTTTCAGAATCTTCTCATTCATGTCGTAGGCAAGTTTTGTGTAATACTTTTCCGCCTCCGACAAGTCGTAGTCCTGAGCCGCATATGTGCCAAGGACAAAACCCGAACCGCTTAAAATGCCGGAAAAAATCATGAGAATGAATGCCAGCACTAAGGCGATAATGAGAATCGGGACAAGGCAGGCGAGCAGAACGGCTCTGGCTTCTTTATTGTAGATGTTCTTGATAAATTGAAAAGCCTGCCGGAGTGCATTTTTCAGTCTGTCCCCAAAGGAATTTTTGGTCTGCTTTTTCGGCTTTTTTCTGCGTTTTACCTGTTCACCCTTGCTTTTCAGCTTGTCCTCACGCTTTTGCAGTCTCCGATGCTGATCTGATTTCTTCTGTTCCAGTTTCGCTTTCTTTTTCTGATTTTGTTCTTTCCGGTGATACGGCTTCATTTTTTCTACCGCTTGATCCACGCCGTGGCGTTTCACAGATTCCACCGCAGAGAGAAAATCATTGTTTTCATCGGCATGAACTGCTTTCTGCCAGCCGCTTGCCGCAAGTCGTTTGCCTGTGTAATTGGCAGGCTTTAAGACCAGCGGTGCAGGACGGCTTAAATCAGCAATTCGCCGCTGCTTTTTGAGTGCCTTTGCCTGAAACTGCTTTTCCTTTTTCAGTTTCTGAGATGCAGTTCTGATCGTTTTGGATTCGATCTGGAACTGCTTTTTTCGCCTTTGGAATCGCAGTACGGCAATATTTTTGCTGAACGGATCAGATAATTGTTTTTTCTTGAAACGTTTGAATGATTTCTTACATTCTCGAAATATCTGCTTTTTCTCTTTCAGTTCCTTGCGTGACTTCGCAAGCTTCGGCTGATACTGTTCGCCCTTAAAAAGCTTATATTCCGCTTTTTGCAGGCGGTAACGTGTCTTTTCCAGTCTGAACTGCTTTTTCTGCTTGAAATGCCTGCGAGTTCCTGTCACAGCATCTTTGGCGATAACCAGTGTCGCAATTGTGCCGCGATGCATATCGTCAACCGCTTCCTGCCGATACTTTTGTTTCAGCTTGTATCGAACATCACGCTGAACCGCATTGCCGGTTTTCAAAGCAGTTGTTTCCGCACCAAGTGCCGAACCTTCAGCAGTATGCAGTGCCGTATGAACAGTTCGATTGACCAACTGTGCCGAGCGTTTCAGGACTTTTCCACGGAATGTTTTCGGCCTTAAGCTGTCAAGAGATTTCGTGATGGACGGTTTATCGCCTGTAAACCTCGTTTTGAGATTCACTGCTCTGTGAATCAGACCATGTCCGGTATATCGGCTGCTTTTTTCTCCACGTCGGATACGGGCAGTTGTTTTGAATTTTCCGTTTTTACGCTTCTTGCGGACAAACTGAATCTGAAACTGTTTTTGTGATCTGCTGTACTTTCTGAGTTTCTTTTCCGCCTTTGCCAGCTGATGATGTGTCCTTTTTAGATTCGCCATAGCGTTTCGCTCCTGACTATTTCAGCTGCTGTTCCAACGGTTTTGTGGTAAGCAGGCTGTACATCACGGTATCGGTCGGGAAATTGTCCGTAAACGGCAAAATGATCTTATCGTAGCGGATCAGACCTTCACCGGGTCCGCTATTGGTGACAAACTCCATCTGCTGTGGACTGATGTGCAGCTTTTCCGCCAGAATATCACGGTCACCGGCTGCCTGATTCAGCATATATACAAAGTCTGAGTTGTCGAAGATGTTTTCCACCTCTGCACTGGACAGCAAGTCCTTGACATTCTGTGTAATACCCGTCGGCACACCGCCCCATTTACGGAATCGCTTCCAGATCTCAGCGGAATATTTTGCCGTCTGTTCTTCCTTTAACAGAAGATGAAATTCATCGATGTAGTAGCGTGTAATTTTTCGTTCCGCACGGTTGCGTGTCACTCTGTTCCAGACATTATCCTGAACGATCAGCATACCCACCTTTTTCAGCTGATTGCCCAGTTCCTTGATGTCAAAGCAGATGATACGATTCTTCAAGTCAATATTCGTTCTGTGGTTGAATAGATTCTGCGAGCCGTTGACATACATTTCAAGAGAGTTTGCTACACGAAGTGCGATTTCTCCCTCTTTGACAAGAGCGTTGTGCAGATCGGACAGAATCGGCATTTTTTCTCTGGACGGTTGATTTCTGAAAAAATCCATATAGATAGCACGAACGCATCGGTCAATGACAGAGCGTTCCTCCGCAGTCAGTCCATACTTGCCGCCCACAATGATCTCACAAAGGGAAATGATAAAATCCGACTTTGTGGAGATCGGATTCTCATCCATGTTGTTTTCAAAGTTAATATCCATCGGATTGATATACTGTTCTGAGCTGCTTGCTATTCGGATCAGCTGTCCGTGCAGATGCTGTACTAACGGGAAATATTCGCCTTCAGGGTCGCAGATGATAATGTCATCAGTTGTTTTCAAAAAGCTGTCTAAGATCTCTCTTTTTACGCTGAATGACTTACCGGAACCCGGTGTGCCTAAAATCAGCCCATTTGGATTTTTCAGTCTGCTTCTGTTTGCCATGATCATGTTGCCGGAAACGGTATTCAGACCGTAGTATGTGCCGCCGACCTGAAAGAGTTCCTGTGTGGTGAACGGAACAAAAATTGCAATTCCCGATGTGTGCATCTCACGGGAAACCTGTATCTTATTGATACCCAGCGGCAGTGATGAGGAAAGGTAATCCTCCTGCAAGTAGTCACAGGGCATCAGGGTACAGTTGTTCTTCTGACAGATTCTTTTGAGTAACTCTAACTGCAATCCCAGGTCTTTTTTATTTCTTGCATAGTTTCGTATCGTAATGGAGATATGAAACAGACGTTCATTTTTGCTGTTGAGGTCATCCAGCAGCTTTTCCAGATCGGTAATGTACATCTTGATGGCAGGGGGAAGAATATCCGGGTCATAACCTGCCTTGGAAGCTTTCTTCTGTTCATCGATCTTCATGGATTCCACAGCGGTCAGCTTGGTCTTGACGAACTTCAGTGCAGTGATCTGGTCAAGGGGTGCAACGTGCAGATTGACACAGAAAAGGTGCTGCAGTTCGAGAAAATCGGAAAGTATGGTATCCGGCAGCTCACCCGCCAGAATGTGCATTCCGTTGATCGCACCGAACGAAGCACCAATCTCAAAGTTTGCCTTATTGAATTTCATGCTGGACGGAGCAATGAAGTCTTTTGTATTCCAGCCAGCTTTCAGCATTTCGTTCCAGTCAAAGACAAAAGGGGTACTCTGAAATGGGTTCAGGCTGTAATAGAGTGTTTCCAGTCTTTCTTTTCCGCTGAGTGCCTTTGCTTCCACATTGAAGCCCTTGAACATCTTGATAATTTCCGTCTGGATATTCAGAAGTTTTGGCTTTGCCTGTTTGTAGGAACTTGCTTCAATGGTGAAAGTCAGGAATTTTCTGCATGACTGTCCGTTTTTGCCCGACAACAGCTTTGATGTCAGCATTTCGGAGTATTCTGCACGAATCTCATTGAAATTGTCCTCCTGTGCGGGAATTTGAATTTGCTTGACCAGTCCGTCCTGACTTCTGTTCTGATTTTCAAATGTCAGCTGAAATGTGACTGTATTATCAAAGTAATTGATCAGATCACAGTACTTTGAGAAAATGCCGTTTTGTTCCTCAAATTCAGCAAGCTGATAATTGGTATCAAAGAACTGAATGGTCTTTGAAAATCTATGGTCATCGATCTGGCATACACCGTCCCTGAACATCTGCGTATAGCCGATCGTATTCTGTGTGGACGAAATATCGTCCTTATATTTTTTGATCTCGTGCATTCGTGCCAGAATGACTGCCTTATCATTTTTGTCAATGTTAGAAATCGGCTTTTCAGCGGCAGCTTTCGCACCTGACCTGAGATCTGTTTTCTTCTTGTTTTTCAAGCCTACTTGCTCCTTTCTATCTTGTCCAAAAGCTTTTTCAGCTTGGTATATTCTATCTGTCTTTCGATACATTCGTATAGATTGACTATTCTGTAAGTTCGCTTTCTCGGTCTTTTGAAATAGCGGAACATATTTTTGATGGTCTGCTCGAAAAAGATCCCGTTTTTCTTATACAGTCCGCAGATGAGGGCAGGTGCGGCTACCGCACCCATGGCAAAGATCGCTCCTGAAACGCCAAGGGTACTGCGTGTCAGGAAGAAAAGCGGAATTCCCAGCACACCGCCGATTCCAAACGAAACTACCTGTCTTTTGGTCAGTCCGAACATGAACTTCTGCTTGATGTCATTCAAGTCTTTTGGTATTTGTACATAATGTGCCATTCATAACCTCCTGAAGATCAATGTGCATTGAAAATAGATTTTGAAACAGCACCTGTACGGAGTACCGTAAAGATCAGTGCCACCGTATATCCCAGAAGCATTGCCATTTGCAGAATAATGCCGTCTGTACTGCTGTTCAGCGATGCAATGGCATTGGAAAACAGCGTCTTGAAGATACCAAGTGCAATGATGATAAAGAATCCCTGAAAGGATAATGCCAGAAGCTGTTTGATCCAGTTCTTTCCGATTCCCGACCATTCACCGCTATCCAGCATAGCTGCCATGGGAATCGGTGCAACGCCTAAGTACATAAAGACCTCAATGATACGGGAAGCAAGCACAATTACAATGGCAACCATCATAATCATTACACCCAAGTGAACAATCAGCGAGATAAACCAGACAGTTATCAGTTCACCAAGTCCCAGACTGTTCAGAGCCGATTTCTTGAGTGCCAAGTCAGTTGACAGGAAATCTCCTGTACCGAACAGCGTTGTAATACCGTTGGCACAAGCGTCTGTTCCGAACGAAAACAGGGCAGATGCGATGTAAAATACGTTTGATACCAAAATGACACCGCATAAGGCTTTGATAATCCATTTGATAAAGATGGAATCATCAAAATCCTTGAAGTTATTTCCACGAATCACGGTTTGTATCAGATCATTGAGCAATATGATGACAAGAATGAAACCGCCGATGGGGACTACCACGTTATTGCAAAGCGTTTCAATCGTTGACCATATGGTTGTTCCGCCGCTTGCAGAACCGGAAAAACTTGCAGGATGTCCTGTCAGAAATGTGGAAATCAGACCGCCGTCTTCTGTAGTTTTGTGAAAGGTTTCTGTCATCAGATCGGATATGCTGTCAAACTGCGATTTAATACCGTCCTTGAACAAATTCTCACACCATTCCTGCAAGCTGTCGATCGCATCACTTATGACGCCCATTCTCTCACCGTCCTTTCCTTATGCCGGCTGCCCACACACCACCCGCCACGCAGCCGTTAAAAAATTTGGTCAGATTAAACGGCACCTGTCATCATGCTCTGAAGGACAGGAACGAGGACGATTGCAAGGAGAATCAAACCAAGACCAGCCATCAGCTGCTTCATGCCCTGCGATTTATGACAGTAGGCATAGAGAAGTTTTCAATCAAACATTGTAAGACAGGTACAGCAAGCTAAATTATTACCGAAAGGGTGCTTACAATGATTGATATGATTTACAACCTCCGTGCGGGTGATATTCACGCCGCTGAGTTCTCGGACGAGTTTATTCATACGATAGAAGAGGTCAAGGAAAATCCTCTGACTAATGATATTGAGAAGAATTATCCGAGGTGCTTTGCGTTTTTGAAGAATACAGAAAAATGGTAAGAATCTTTTATAGCAGCTTTTCAAAAGTTAAAGACTTGTTAAGAATTTCTATGATATAATCTAAGCATAAAGAAACCTGATACAAGATACGGAGGTAAACCTATGTTTTGGAGGATACTGAAAAAAGACCTGAAACGCAAGAAGACCATGAACATCATACTGCTGCTGTTCGTGGTGCTGTGTTCCATGTTTGCGGCGGCGAGTGTCAATAATATTATTGCGGTCGTGGGCGGTCTTGACTATTATTTTGAGAAAGCCGAGCTCGGGGATTATTTTATCATCGAACGCAGTACAGGTGGAGAAGATACCATATCAAAAATACTGAAACACAGTGAAAACGTTTCGGGATACAGGACATATAATGTGGTGAATGCCTCTTGCGATGATCTGAAAACAGATAGCGGTAAGCTTATGGAATTTTCAAATATTGCACTGATATGCGATATAAACAACACAAAACAGAATTTTTTTGGCATGGATAACGAGGTCATAACAGATGTAGAAAAAGGAAAAGTATATATAACAGGATCAGTGCCTAAGCGTGAGGGTGTAAAGATCGGTGAGAGATTTTATGTGGAGCTTGGTGACACAAAGTTGCCGCTTGAAGTTGCAGGTTTCGCAAAGGATGCTCTGCTCGGCTCTGAAATGATGGGGAACCCCAGACTTCTTATCAACAGTGCGGACTTTGAAACACTCACGGCTGATGAAACTATACATACTTACAGTTGCGGTCATGTTTACGACATCGATACCGACAATGCGGCGGCTCTTGAATCGGAACTTAACGAACAGAATGGAATGTTGTTTTCCGGCGACCGTGACCTTATAAAAATGACATACATCATGAATATGCTTGTGGCGGCTATAATTCTTGTGGTCAGTGCCGGACTGCTGATCGTGTCATTCGTAGTATTGAGATTCACGATCCGTTTCACGATCGCAGAAGAATTCCGTGAGATCGGTGTTATGAAGGCTATAGGGCTTAATAACAGCTCTATAAGAATGCTGTATCTCGTGAAGTATTTAGGCATTACCCTTGCAGGGGCGGTCATTGGTTATTTCGGAAGTGTGCCGTTTGGAAACTTGCTGCTTAAAAGTGTCAGCGAAAATATGGTGCTTGGAAATGACAACGGTATGATCATAGGTGTTGTCTGCTGTATCGCCGTGGTGTTGATAATAATGCTTTTCGGTTGGAGCAGTACAAGGCGGATAGAAAAGCTATCTGCGATAGATGCAGTCCGCAGCGGTCAGACAGGCGAACGCTTCAGGAAACGCAGTCTGCTGAGCCTTGGCAAAAGCAAATTTGGCAGCACAGGCTTTTTGGCACTTAACGATGTTACAAGCGAGCCTAAACAGTACGGCATACTCACAGCGGTATTTGCAATATGTACAGCACTTGTTATGATACTTGCAGTGACAGCCAATACCCTTGACAGCGGCAACCTGTTGTATCTTCTGTCGATGACCGAAAGCGACGTATATCTGAACGATTCATCAAGGGCTATGGAGATCATCGCAGGTACAAAGACGATATGTGAAACTGAGGACGAGATAGCGGATATTCTTACAGAAAACGATATGCCGGGCAATGTTTATCTGGAGGGCTGGTACAAGCTGCCTGTTACAGCGAAAAACGGCAGCTTTCAGATCAACTTCTTAAAATGCGCGGATACCGTGACCACCGATTATGACTACACCGACGGCTCCGCACCCATGAAGCCCGATGAGATCGCAGTGACAAAGCAGATCTCCAAAAAGCTGGGTGCTGAGATCGGCGACAGAGTGACTGTGAAAATTGGCGGCGAGGAAAGAGAATTTATCATAACCGCCTATTTCCAATGCTTCAACAACTTGGGCGAGTGTGCAAGGTTTCATCAGGACGTTGAAATAGCAGATGATCTTATGACAACCTGTTTTGCGTATCAGATAAATTTTGATGACGATCCCGACAAGGCGGTCATAGAGGAACGGATAGAAAAGCTGAAAGATATCTTTGACAATCAGAACATATTCGACACCAAAGGCTTTGTCAAAGACTGTATGGGTGTGGGAGATATGATCGCGGCAGTAAAAAATCTGGTGCTGATGCTCTCTCTTATCATCATAATACTGCTTGCAGTACTTATGGAACGCAGTTTCATCTCAAAGGAGCGATCAGAAATAGCTCTGCTGAAAGCAGTTGGGTTCGACAGCGGTTCTGTAATATTGTATCATGCTATGCGTTTTGGGATCACCGTACTGACAGGGATCGTGGCAGCATCTGTTCTGCTGATGCCGCTGACAAAGCTGATAATTGATCCTATTTTCGGAATGATGGGTGCTATCGGCAATATTGAATATCAATTCAATGTTCTTGAGATATTCGGAGCATACTCTGTCATAATTTTCTGCGTTACTGTTTTAAGTGCAGCGCTTACCGCACTCTACACAAAAACCATAAAAGCAAGCGACACCGCAAGCATTGAATAACTCGAATAAACGGAGGTAAACACAATGAATACAGTTTTACAGACAAAGGGGCTTTGCAAGACATATATCGTTAACAAGCGTCAGAACAATGTTCTGAAAAATATCGACCTTACCATAAATGAGGGGGAAATGGTGGCGGTCATGGGACCGTCGGGCTCGGGTAAAAGTACACTGCTCTACTGTGTTTCGGGCATGGATAGAGTGACCGCAGGCGAGGTCATCTTTAACGGCAAGGAAACAGCCAAGCTCTCCGACAAGGCTTTGTCACAGCTACGTCTTGATGAAATGGGATTTATCTTTCAGCAGATGTATATGATGAAAAACCTTTCCATACTGGATAACATCATTCTTCCTGCGGTAAAGTCGAAGAAAAATACCGAAAGCCGTAAGCAGACCGAAGAACGCGGACGGCAACTCATGCATCGGCTCGGTATAGACGATGTTGGCGGAAATGACATCAACGAGGTATCGGGCGGACAGCTCCAGAGAGCCTGCATCTGCCGCAGTATGATAAATAACCCGAAGATGATATTTGCAGATGAACCGACTGGTGCACTCAACCGTAAAAGCTCCGATGAGGTCATGAATGAGCTTTTGTCCCTTAACTGTGATGGCACAACGGTCATGTGCGTGACCCATGATCCCAAAGTAGCCGCCAAGTGCAGCCGTGTGCTGTACATTGTGGACGGCGGTATCATGGGCGAAAAGGAAATGGGGCATTATGAGGGCGGTGATAAGGAACTCCGTGAGCGTGAACGTGAACTCAACAATTGGTTAATGGAACAAGGTTGGTGATACTTGAAATATTGCCGCCGATATGATATAATTGTAGTGGGTGATGATATTATGACTGATATTTTGATTGTTGAGGACGATAAGGAATTAGCCGGTCTGATGACAGATTTCCTGCGAACAGAGGGCTACATCGTGTCGGCAGTAGAGAGCGGAGAACGTGCTGTAGAGCTGTTTGATCGATACGGTGCAAGGCTTGTGGTGCTTGACATCAACCTGCCCGATGTCAACGGTTTTGCGGTATGCTCAAAACTGCGTGAAAATACGGACACGCCTATCCTTATTGTCAGTGCACGGACAGATAAAGAAGATAAGCTGAATGGATTGGACTTGGGGGCTGATGATTACATAGAGAAACCCTATGATATAGATATCCTGCTTGCGAAAATAAAAGGGATCTTCAAACGGCGTTATCAGCGACAAATACTCTCGGCAAGCGGTGTCACGCTTAACCTTGCAGACAGGTCGGCGGAAATAGACGGCAAGCCTGCGGAGCTTACAGCAAAAGAATTTGATCTGCTGACACTTCTGATAGAAAATCAGGGTAAGGCTCTGAAAAAAGAGTATCTCTTTTCAACAGTATGGGGCAGTGACAGCGATTCGGAATTGCAGACACTTCACGTACATATTAACCGCTTACGTCAAAAGCTTGGCGAAGATCCGAAGAATGCAAAGCGACTGCTGACTGTATGGGGCGTGGGCTATAAATTTGTATGAGAGCATATTGTAAACTTTGCATAGCGGTAACGGCTGTATTTGTATTGCTTGCGGTAGTGCTGAATATTTATATGATACGCACAAAAGACGTCACTGGCGGTATCTATCGTGTGGAGGCAAAACGCCTTGCAGATGAGATAGCTGAAACGGGTAGTTATGACCTTGCTAAATATCCGCATATCACGGGTGTATTTTCGGACGATGATATTTATTCTTCCAATGAGCCATATGTAATAATAGAGATAAACGGCACGCTGTACAGAGTGGAATATAAAGCGAACGGCGACAATAATATAGTTGTGGTCAACTGTGCTTTTGGAGCAATTTTCCTGCTGATGATCGTTTTGCTTTTGTATATCAGACAACATATCATCGTGCCTTTTGGGCGGCTAAATACTGTTCCTCAGGAGCTTGCAAGAGGAAATTTATCGGTAGAGATACCCGAGGAGAAAAGCCGTTTTTTCGGTAAATTCACATGGGGCGTAAATCTCCTGCGTGAGAAGATCGAGGATGACAGGCAAAGAGAGCTTTCCACACAGAGGGAAAAGAAACTGCTCCTGCTCTCCCTCTCTCATGACATCAAAACACCGCTGTCTGCTATCAAATTGAATGCAAAGGCACTTGAAAAAGGAATTTACAAGGACACAGAAAAGCAAAGAGAAGTCGCACAAAACATCAACAAGCGGGCGGACGAGATAGAGCAGTTCGTCAGTGAGATAACAAAGGCGGCAAGCAAAGATTTCATGACCTTTGAGGTCACGCAGGGCGAGGTATTTCTGAGTCAGGTTATTACAAAGATCAGTGCAAGATATGTGCCACAATTGGAAACTTGCGGCACGGAGTTTTCTGTGCAGAAATTCAATGACTGCATACTCTTCTGCGACCCTGACCGCTTGGGTGAATGTCTGCAAAATCTTATGGAAAATGCCATAAAATACGGCGATGGTAAACGGATAGAGATCGGATTTGACAGAATGGACGGCTGTCAGCTTATTACAGTGTGTAACACAGGCTGTACTTTGGAAGAAAAGGAACTTCCGCAAATATTCGAGAGTTTTCACCGTGGCAATAATGCTAACAAGGTGCAGGGCAACGGTCTTGGGCTGTTCATCTGCAAACGGCTGATGTCCCTCATGGGCGGTGAGGTCTATGCTGAAATTCAAGGTGATTGTTTTTGCGTGACGCTGATTGTGAGGCTGGCGTGAAATATACCGCAAATTGTTACTTTCTCATAACCCTTAGCCTATTGAAACACAAAAATCTCGTTCCACTGGATTCAAAACAGAAATTCTGATACATTTCATAATTGTTATATACCCTAATGGCACTCTTTCATTTTTGAAGGAGTGCTTTTCTTATGTCAAAAACAGAGCTGTCCTTGAATTTCTCACCGTCGGCATGACTTAACAGCATTTCTATCAAGGTTGGCGAACTTCTGCAAGATTGTTTCGACTCTCGTATTCACGCACACGTCTGTAAAACGTATTGACAGACAGTCCCATTCTCCGCATAAAATCCCTGCCCGTGATTTTCTTGGTTTTCCATTCATCATACAACTTAGCAAACTTGTCCCAATCAATTGAAATTGGCTTTCTGCCTTTGTACTTGCCTTGTGCTTTAGCGATTTCAATGCCCTCACGCTGACGCTGTTTGAGTTGCTCACGTTCCAGTTGAGAGAGAGCAGCAAAAACCGTCAGCATGAATTTTCCTGTAGTCGTATCTGTGTCAATTTTTTCTTTGTGACTGATCAGCGTTACTTTCTTGTCGGTCAGCGTGTCAATAATGTTTAGCAAGTCCTTTGCAGAACGCCCCAGACGGCTGATACTCTCAACATAAAGCGTATCGCCCTCACGCACATAGTCCAGCATTGCTTTAAGCTGTGGGCGGTCTGTACTCGCTCCTGAAAGCTTTTCAGAGAATACACGGTCAACCTGATAGCTGCTCATGATCTCCTGCTGTCTGGCAGTTTCCTGATGTTCCGTTGAAACTCTTATGTATCCGATCTTACTCATAAATTTATTCCTTTCTGTTATTCCAGTGTTTGCTTGTCTTTTTGTCTGTTGTATGTTCTATCCCGGCTTTGTTCCTTTGATTCTTCCGTTTTTTGCTTATGAAGGTATTGACGAATTACCTTTGTATACTGAACTGCCGCAGCCTTTCTTATGAGAAATGCGTTATGTTCAGATACAAGAGCGTTGAACTTTTCTTTCAGTTCTATTGATAAGCTCTGCAATTCAATGATTTTATTTGCATTTCCGGGAAGATCATAATCCTGAATGTGCCGTTTGACATAGGCATTGGTCTTTTCAAAATTATCAATATCACTCGCATTTCTCTTTCTGAAACGTTTCTGTTTCCAGCCCGATAAATTCCGGTATTCTTTATAAACAGGCAGGAGTTTTTCACGATGTTTCATTTTCTCTGTCAGTTTATCGATAGCAGTAAATTCTTTTTGGAGATGATCAAGTTCTTCGGTATGATCGTCATTATGCTTCATATTCCACATGAATGTGCTGAAATCAGCAAATGATGTAATTCCTGCGGCTTCAAGATTTTTGATAATTTCATCAGAGTTACGCATTCCTCTGATAGATGCCCAAACATCTTTATCAGATTGTTTTGTGCTTTCTGCCTTGATTTTTTCATTGGTCTTTGCAAGAGAGTTCTGCTGACTTCTGTTTGCTTCTATAGCAGAAATAATATTATCAGGTTCAAATTTTTCTCCCAGAGTTTTGGCTCTTGTATATCGTGTCTGTCCCTGCATACGAAATTTCAGTTTATTCTTCGTGTGTGGAGTATAAACAGCTTCAATTCCGCTGTTCTCACAATTCCGCAAAAAGTCATCAAAGTCCTTGCTGTATGCAATAATTTCAGAAATCAGTTCTCTCAGTTTGGCTTTCCATGAAGTTCCCAGTTTTTCATGCTCATGTTCAAAGTGAGAAATCCCCTGTCCCTTTTCAGGTTCTTTTATTACGGACAAACCATGCTTCTTGCAAATATCATCGGAGATCTGACGAAGCTTTGCCCATGCTCTTTCTTTGACTTTTCCCTGATTATGTTCTGTGGTAAAACTCAATCCGCTGTATAAATTTGTATTATTGAAAATGATGTGGGAATGGATATGCTCTTTATCTGTGTGGACAGCAAGCACATACTGATAATCTCCCTGCAAGAATTTATCGCACAATTCTTCGCTGACCTGCAATGCTTTTTCAGGTGTAATTTCACCGTGTTCAAAACTTTGAATTATGTGGTGTGCGAGGATTTTTGTTCGCCCTGTTCCGTTGTTTCTGACAGTTCGGAAATCCTCACTGGCTCCTGCACTGTCTGATCTGCAAGCATAAGACTGGACATATAAACCGTTGATGGTCTTATCTCCGTTTGTGATATAGCGGATAGCCGCCCAGTCTGTTGCTTTGATTGAATGGATAGAAGTAACCGCCAAATCTCATTTACACCTCGATTTATTTCAAGTAAATCCTCTGCATAAAAACGCCCTGTGCTGTGAAGTCTGACAGCAATCTGATTAATGTTATTGCTGACTGATTTAATCAACCGATTTGTTTCTGAAAAGTCAGCTTTGTCAACCATAAGATCAACCCTTGCTTTTATGCAGTCACGAACATATGTAGATTTGCTTCTGTAGCCAAACTGTTGGCATTTATTTTCAATCTCCTGATACTCGCTTTCTGTAAAGCGGATATTCAGCGTTTTGGAGTGATTGCTGTGCTTCGATTCAAGATATTTTCTTTCTTCTGCGGTAAGGGGTTCAGACTTATTTGAAAGCTGATTTTCAAGCTCTGACTTGATTTCCTTATCAAGGATATAATTGACTGCTCCTTCATGTGTCATTCCGCTTGTTTCGGCAAGTGAATTTTTTCGTGGTCTGCCACGCTGCTTTTTTTCGTTTTGCATTTTGTTTTCTCCTTTGTGTTTCATCGGCATCAGCTGTAATAAGGGGCTTGGGGATTTTCCCCAACAAGCATATGTATTTTTGACGTTTTGCGGCACAAAATACTATGCTTGCTATTTTTGTCGCACTGTCGTGCGTTTTTCTGCCTGAGCATTTTTCCTTTGCTCAGACTTTCGCTGTTTTACAGCGAATTCTTCACCGACATTCTGTCGGTGATTTTGTCCTCACGCTTCAGCGTGAGATGCTTTTTGAGAATAAATTTATTTTATCTGTTCTCGGCGCAGTTATTGCGCAGTTTGGGCGGCAGTTTTATGAAAATGGAGTTGCTTTTTCAGTATGGATATGGTATAATGATTTATAAGAAAAAACGATTTGTTTTTCACAATAAATCGGGATTTGAAGAGGTAATCTATGGACTATACGATTAGAAATATAAGAGAGGCTGAATATAAAATATTAAGCGATTTTTTATATGAAGCAATATTTATTCCCGAAGGTGTCAAAGCACCTCCAAAAGATATTATTAATAAACCTGAACTACAGGTGTATATATCAGATTTTGGAAAGCATAGTGGAAATTACTGTCTTGTTGCAGAGTCTGACAAAAAAATTGTGGGTGCCGTATGGGTTCGGATTATGAATGATTATGGTCATGTTGATAATGAAACTCCATCTTTTGCAATATCATTATTTCCAGAATACAGAAACCATGGAATAGGAACTGCTTTGATGAAATCAATGATTAATCTACTGAAAACAGAAAAATATAAGCAAGCATCACTTGCCGTTCAAAAAACAAACTATGCAGTTAATATGTACAAGAATGTTGGATTTGAAATAACTGACGAAAACGAAGAAGAGTACATTATGATATGTAAGCTTTAATTCGTCAAATTCCAGTTTATCAACCTTGATATAAACTAAATATCCCTAAAAACTGTAAAGCATTGATTTGCTTTGCAGTTTTTGTTTTTCTCATACAAAATGCCGAACTGAAAAAGTCAACTGGAACAGAAAGATTATGCGCCTTGCGAATAGACAGAAATAACGTATCTGCGCTATAATATTACTACGGAAATGCACTATTGCTGAATCGAAAAGAGGTGAAAGAAGTGCGTGCGACTTTGACTGACAATAATGCAAAACTTGAAAAATCAATCCGGGCAGCCAATGAACGAAAGCGTAAACTTGTTGAGAAAAACAAGCGGATTACCTATGATATTCTTTCTGAACTTTATGGGTTAGAGGGACAGGAACTTATTGACGCTGTAACTGCTGAACATGAATTAATGGAAATGTTTAAAAAACGAGGCATGGACTACAACCAGATTTACGAACTTACAAAATATCAAAACCACAGACTAATGAACACAAGCGAGGGATAAACAGAGAAAGCGAAACCCTCAGATAAAGGAGAAAAATTCGCTATGAACAAAGAAAGTACAACTTATACTGAATACAAAATCGGACACACAACCTATATGGTAAAAACAATATTCAATCCTGATTTTCAGGAAAGTCTTTCCGATATTCTGAAAAGACTTATTATTCGTGAATGTGAAAGTTTCCTCAGTGAAAGCCAACAGGACTGTGAATTGCAGGCTGTGTAAATTTTTAGTGCAACTGTATTGCAATCAGCAGTGCAGCGCGCTATAATAATAACATAGCTTGCTGTATCTGTCGGAAAGTGAGGATATTATGACAGACAAGATTACAGCTTTATACTGCCGACTTTCACAGGATGATATGATTGACGGTGAGAGCAACAGTATTACAAATCAAAAATTGATTTTGAAAAAATATGCTGATGACAATGGGTTCAAAAACATAGTTTTTTACGTTGATGACGGCATTTCAGGCACAACATTTGAACGTAACGGCTTTCAGGCGATGATGTCTGATATTGAGAGTGGCAAGGTAGGAACTGTTATTACAAAAGATCTCTCCAGACTTGGACGTGATTATCTTAAAACAGGCGAATACGTAGAAATTATATTTCCTGATCACGATGTGCGTTATATCGCTATCAACGATAACGTGGACACTTTCAAGGGCGACAATGAGTTTATGGCATTCAAGAACATTTTCAACGATTGGTATGCTCGTGACTGCTCCAAAAAGATCCGTGCAGTTTTCAAGGCTAAGGGACAATCAGGCAAACACCTCTGCCCGCCTGTTTACGGCTATAAAAAGTCTGATACGGACAAAAACTTGTGGGTGATTGATGATACTGCTGCCGAAGTAGTCCGCAAAATATTTAGACTTTGCATTGAGGGATATGGTCCGGTACAGATTGCCCGTATTCTCACAGAACAGGGCATTCCAACACCTACCGCTTATGCTCTGTCGCAAGGCAGAGATAACGGACGGCACAATGCCAAACTGCATCGCTGGGGAGCAAATACTATCTGTCACATTCTTGAAAGACTTGAATATTGCGGTCATACGGTCAATTTCCGCACTCACATGAAGTCTTACAAGGTGCATAAGATTGTCTATAATCCGCAGGATGAGTGGCTGATTTTTAAGAACACACAAGAGCCTATTATTACGCAGCAGGAGTTCGACTTAGTGCAGGAACTCCGCAAGAACAAACGCAGACCGCAAAAGATGCAGACGGTCAATCCGTTCGCAGGAATGGTGTACTGTGCTGACTGCGGTGAGAAGTTGTATCTGAGCCGCCGCAAGAATGAGCGTCCCGAACAGGAACATATGAGATGCTCTACCTACGCCAAAGAACAGGATAAATGCACAGCGCATTATATCAGAACTTGTGTTCTAAATGAGATTGTCCTCGGAGAACTGAATAAGCTCCTTGAAACCATTAAGGAAAATGAAGAAGAATTCATCAATTCAGCTATGAATCATTCCGTTCAGAAAAAATCATCAGAACTTACAAAGGTAAAGAAAACCATAAAACAGGCTGAAAAGCGTATCGCTGAATTAGATAAGCTGTTTACAAGGCTCTATGAGGACAATGTTCTTGGTAAAATATCTGATGAACGATTCACGGTCATGTCGGCAGGATATGAGAATGAGCAGAAAATGCTGAAAGCAACAGTTTCAGAGCTGCGTACAATTATCGCTCATGCTGAGAAGCAAGCTTCTGATGTGACTGCATTTCTGAAGGCAGTACACAAATATGAGCATATCACAAAGCTTACACCTGAGATCATGCACGAACTGATTGAAAAAATCGTGGTGCATGAAGCAGACAAGTCAAGCGGAAAGCGTGTGCAGCAGATTGATATTTATTATCGCTTTGATGTTGCCGTTTCATCAGTTACTGCCGAAACAGGAAAATACGGAAAAAAGACTGCTTAACCGAAGTGTTACGCAGTCTGCATTAAGAGAAGAAAAACTTCTATATCACTACTGTACTTTCGCACCGGGGTTGTCATTACCGTAACCTTCAAGAAGGTTGACAACGCCCCAGACACCGACACCTGCACCAATCAGGCAGATCACGGACTTGAGTACAGTGCAAGCCGTACTGATGAAAGAAGAAGTATCCACTTCACCGGTAGCAGCAAAAGCCTGTGTGGTACACATTGCTGCCATAGAGGACATTACCGTTGCAGTGAGGATTGCTTTCTTTGCGAAGCGGCTTCCTTTGGTGAGCCACTTGTGCTTTGGCTTTGTGCTTTCGACCGCAGTATCAGAAACTGCTGTCATGACATTTACATTTTCCATTGTAATTTCTCCATTCTGTATAAGTATTTATCTGTTGCTGAAAACAGGAATCAAAAAGCTCTGTCGATGCTGTTGGTTTTCTTCGGTATTCGCTGCTTTCAGGAAAGATCATCGTTTCCGTCCGTTTTGTACACATCTACCTTTGTGGTGCTTTTCAGTGTCAGATAACGTTTTTCCCGTTTTCTGACAAAGGCTGCAATGTCAAATTTCGCTTTCGGATTATCGTCCAGCAAAAGGTGATAGTGCTTATGTTTTGTAATATCAAACTTATCTGAGAAGAACGGACGAACCCCTCTCAGCTGTAAGATACATTTGCCGCCGTCCATGACGGCTAATTCGTCCTGCGACTTTAATTCCTTGCCAAGTTTCTGATAATTCAGCCCATAGCTTTCAGACTGACCTCTCGTGTTGGAGGTGTTGAAACTGTCGATCGTTTCTTTTCCAAGCGATTCCGAGATTTCCTTGAGAGTGGATTTCTCCTTGCCGCCGAGAAACAGGGTGGTATCGCAGTTGCCCTCAATGGTATCCGCATTATCCTTGTAGATTGCTTTCAGCTGGCTCTTTGCCTGCAAGATGATGCTCGCAGAGATTTCACGGCTTCGGATCGTGGCAATCAGCTTTTCAAACTGCGGTATTTCGCCGATATTCGCAAATTCATCGAGCAAGCAGCGAACATGGTAGTTCAGCTTGCCACCCTCTGAATTGTCCGCTTTTGTGCATAAAAGATTGAATAACTGCGAGTACATGATCGCAACCAGAAAATTGAATGTCGCATCGGTATCCGAAATGATAACAAAGAGTGCAGACAGTTCATCGCCCAGCTTGTCCAAACCGAGTTCGTCATAGCTTGTGATTTCTAAGACTTCATCAATGGCAAAGGGGGCTAAGCGTGTAGAACAGGAAATGAGGATCGACTTTGCAGTTTTTCCTGCGGCAAGTTTGTAAGCGTGATATTGCTTGCAGGCGAATGCACCCAGTCGTTTTTGTTCTTCGTTCGGATGATTTGCTTTCATTTCCTGAAATTCATTGCTGATTTCTACATCGTTAGGAAAATCATCGTTGATCCAGCATTCAATAAACGCAAATAGTCGGTCGATCGCATTCTGAAATGTTTCATCATCCTCACGGCATTCCGAAGAATTGATCATTTCAATCAGCGTTTCAAAGTTCTGTTCTTCCGGCGGATTGATCGTAAAGATCATAGCGATATATGCGGTATAAAGCAGCTTTTCTGCCTTAACCCAGAAGTCATCACCGCCGTTTTGCTGAGAACTCTGCGTATTCTTGATAAGAACGTCCACAAATTTCAGAATGTCCTTTTCTCTGTTATTTTTGGAGATGTAGGCAAAGGGGTTGTAGTGCATGGACTTGCCAAAATCAATAGTATTGAACACCTTGATCCGATACGGCTGATAGGAAACATTGCCTTTCTCGTCCCTGACCGGTCTGCCACGTTCCAGCATCTTTTCGCATTCGATCAGTACTGTCCCTTTCGGGTCTGTGACGATGTAGGAACTGTGCATCTGCATGAGATTCGGCTTTACGAAGAATCTCGTTTTACCGGATCCGGAACCGCCGATCACCAGAATATTTTTGTTTCTGGCGTACTTCGGGTGAGAGGGTTTTCCCATGGTCAAGCCCTCTGTCTGTGTGAGAATGACGTTGTTGTCTTTCTCTTTGAAGTCCATATATGGCTCAATATCTTTTTCCGTACCCCATACAGCAGAGCCGTATTCTGTTCCTTGCCGGAACTTCTTTTTGTTGGCTGCACGCATTTTCATAATGAACTTCATCGCAACACCAACAGCAATTCCAACCAGCAGATCAATCGGATGAAATGACGGAATGATATGGGCAAACGCTGTACCGAGATTGTTCAGGGCAGGGAGTATCTTTTCCGAAACGTCCTTACCCTCAGCTGTCCGGAACGAAAAGCTGATGATATTACCGGCATAGCCGAAAATGACGTAGGCGAGGTTATTGAAAATGAGTTTTTTTATCTTTCGTGAATCCATTTCAATCACCTTAATGCGTCATTTCCTTAGACTTCTCACGGACTTTTTCTTTCTTCTTTGGCTCATGAGAAACCTGCTTTGCCATATCCTTGATCTGTTGTCGGGTAATTTCAGCACGGGGATTGAGAAGTTTCTCTTGTTTTCTGCTTGCAAACTCCTGAAAAGCCCTCCTGAAATCTTCCATTTTGCCCGCCTGAAAGAAAACATGAAAAGTATCGCTGTCTGCTTCTTTTTTGACTGCATAGTCAATGTCATATTTCTTTGCCACGCTCAGAAAGTCCTCAATACCCTTGATTTCCACGTTTTCCAGCTTGCCGGAATGCTCCGATAGCTTTTTCATGGAAACTCTGCCTTTTCTCTGCGATTTTCCGGAAAGAAAGTCCTGCATGGCAGATTTCAAAGTATCGACCGTAAATTCTCTGCTCCTGACCGACAGATCTATGGTTTTTCGCAAGCCTTTTTCAAAGTCTGTACTCATGCCGGAAATGCAAACACTGCGTCGATGTTTTCACGAAGCCATCTGGAAAAATCATTCTTAACAGCATGGAACGTTTCTGCATCGTCATATTCTGCGACAACGATACCGTTTTCCGTATCGCCTTTCAGATAGACCATGAAACCGTATCCGCTTCCGTCATCGTACTCACCGCAGGTGACGCACGAAACGGCATTAGAGTAGTTGAATGCAGTTCCGTCCTGCGAAATGATCGATAAGGTCATACGCTCACTCCTTTCCCGCTTACTATTTTCAGTTTAGCAAAATTGCTGTAGTGAAATCCGACAAGTAAATGCAAGTGCTGTCAAGTTTCGTCAAAAATAATTTTCTGATTTTTATTTTCCCGATTGACTTTCACACAAAAATACAGTATAATAAGTTATACGATTAGTGTAACTTATAGAAGGTAATGTGAGTTATGGTTAAGAACAATTTTGAAATCGATGTAAAGGTGAAATGTATCGAAAATGGTACAACACAGGCACAAATCGCTAAAGATATACATACCTCAAAAGAATATGTAAATAAGGTCATTAAAAAGCAAGAGGGCATTGTCAATCGAACATATGTGCAAATTCTTGAAGCACTTGGATATGACATTGAACTGGTTTATGTGAAGCGAACGGAGGATTGAACATGGACATTCAGCCATATAATGAGCAATTTCAGAAAGTTGTCAATATCATTGAATCGGCGAAAGAGCGTGCATACAGAAAAGTAAATGAGGAATTGATTACGATGTATCGTGATATCGGCGAATATATCAGCAAGCAATCCCAAAATAGTTCCTATGGAGATGCTTTTGTGCAAAAATTAGCGGATTTCTTTTCTGAAAATTATCCTGAACTGAAAGGATTCAACAGGCGTGGATTATACAGAATGAAGCAGTTTTACGAACTTTATCAGGGTGAAGAAAAAGTGTCACCACTGGTGACACAATTGAGTTGGTCGAATCATTTAAAGATAATGTCAGCCTGCAAGACGATGGATGAACGTATTTTCTATATGAATATGTGCATCAAAGAGCGATTGTCAAAGAGAGAATTGGAAAGACAGATCGACAGCGGTTATTATGAAAGATATATGCTGTCGCAAAATCCACAATCGCTGGCACTTGAAACAGCTAAAAAGGCAACAGGAAATATTTTTCTTGACAATTATGTCCTTGACTTTCTTGATGTTCCTGATCCGATGTCTGAACATGATTTGCAGAAATCCATCATTCGTAATCTGAAAGATTTTATTCTTGAAATTGGAAAGGATTTTACTTTTGTCGGAGAAGAATATCGTGTTCAGGTGGGCAATCATGATTTCTTTATTGATTTGCTGTTTTATCACAGGGGATTATCCTGCTTAGTAGCTTTTGAACTGAAAATCGGGGAATTTAAGCCGGAGTATGTGGGACAAATCAATCTATATCTTGAAGCATTGGACAGAGAGGTGAAAAAGGAAAATGAGAATCCAAGCGTAGGAATTATCCTTTGTGCAAGCAAAGATGATGAGGTCGTTGAATTTGCTCTCAGCAGAAGTCTTTCACCAACGATGGTTGCGGAATACAATCTGAAATTGATCGACAAAAAATTGCTGCAAAAGAAATTAAAGGAATATATCGAGTTGGCAAAACTAACAGAAGACGAAAACGCATAAAAATGACCGGTTTGTACTACATTGTGCAAACCGGTCACTGTTTTATATTAACGATGAAATAGCTTTTTCTCCAGCAGCAAGGTGATAATGTACGCCTTGCCTTGACATAAACATCTCTCTTGCAATCTGGGATACTGTCTTTATTTCAATATATCGCTTTGTTAAAATATCTCTGCACTCATCATTTTCAATCATCTGAATTCGATCAAGAATACACCTTTTGACAGCAGCAGATTCCAAAATCAGATTTTTCAGTTCATTCTTTAAACCAGTGATTTCATTCTGAAAGACACTGCTCATTGCGTTTTCTTTCGCAACCTCTGTCATACTATCCAATTGAAGCTTCACGCTCCTGATCTTCCGATCAATCATAATGTACTGCCATAAAAACTCTTTACCTGTCAAAATAGTATACCTCCTGCATTTTCTGTATAAAATATCTTCCGTCAAGTCCGGACAGCAGTGCAAACCACTCCGACAGAAAAAAGCTTTCCAGTTCTTCCTTTCGCCTGAAAACAGAATCGCTTCTGATATGATTTTTGACAGCTAAGAGCGTATATTTGTAGCTTTCTGCTGCCACAGAAACAATGGCATGAGCAAGCTGTATGTAGCCGTCAAGAAAAGCTGACATCCAGTTCACCGCTTTTCAGCTGCTGTTTCAATTCGTTTATCATAATTCGATAGACATAATCGCTGTCGGCTGACACATATCGAAGCATTTCAAGGAAATTTCGGATTCCGAAAACTTCAAGATTGACATCGAACACCGCTTTCTTGTCCTCTGCGAAAATGTCCAGAATGATTCGGATGATCTCTGCGGTGTCTGCATCGTTAAAATTGCCGATGTTCACCATTTCGCCGCTGTCGAGTAGTGCAAAGACTGCATAGGGGATCACTTTGTTCTCTGCAAGGTACATCGTTCTCTGTACAAACTCCTTGACCTTGTTCAGCATAATCGGTCTGCTGTACTCTGTTACGATCATTTTTTCCATAGTAAAAACCTCCGTTATTTTCTTTCTGTCATGGTGTAATAGCTGCCAACATCGTAAACAAGCCAGTTTTCCAGCTTGTATCTGGCATAGTCACGTTCTTCTTCGGTCGCATAAACTGCAAGGACTATCTCATCTCCAAGTGTAGTAAATGCAGTCACAGCAAATTCCAGGGTATCCGGATCGAAGCTGTCATCGATCATTTCGCTGATGCTGCCGGTAGCGATATTCATGAAAACCGACTGAATTGTTGCAATCACATCGCAGTTCATTGTCATGCCCTCATAAGTTTTGATCATTCTCATTTGTGTTTCTGTCCTTTCCAATTGTTTCTTCACTCAAGAGCAGATCTTTGAGTGTTTCGTAGCTTTTCTGTGCCTGCTTCATGCGATAGGAAGTCCCTTTCATAGCAAAGGCAAATGTTGCAGGCATAATGCGGTCAAATGTGCGTTTCTTTTTCAGATCAGCACAATTGCCCATATCCGTAATGTCGATATTGGTGGTTACGATCATCGGTTTGTTGGCTGAGATGCGAGTATCCACAAGACTGTGAACACGTTCCAATGCAAAATCTGTGCCACGTTCTGCTCCCAGATCATCAATGATCAGCAAGTCTGGAGCAGTAATGCTTCGGGTATACTCAGCATATTCTGATTCGCTGTAGAAACAACTGCGTTCCACGATCTGCATGGTAGTCAGCCATTTGACACGGATGCCCTGATTCAGCAAAGCATTTGCAATGCAGGCTGCCAGATAGGTCTTACCCGTTCCCACATCACCATAGAGGAGAAGTCCGATTCTGCCCAGTTTCTCGAAGTTTTTGATATAGTTCCTGCCGATTCTTTGGGCTTCTGAAGATTCCACCGCTGCAATGTCAGCTGACAGATAATGTTCGGGAATATCTGCGTTTTCTTTATTCTCTCTGATGACAGATGCAAGCTGTTGTTTTGCATTCTCCCGTTTTTCCTTTGCAGACTGACAGGCACAGCAGCAGCCGACAATTTCAGGCATTCCCATTTTCATAAATCGCTCAGGCAGTCGGAACTGCTTTGCTGTACCGCATTTTCCGCAGTGCCAGAGACCGTCCTCCGCAAGATAGTTATTGGCATTTTTGTGCTTTACGAAGTTTTCCTCTGCATTTTCAGAGAGTGTCTGAAAAATGCTTTTCAGTGTATCATGCATTGTGTTTCCTTTCTGCTGTCAGATACTCCATAATATGCTCAGGAGCAGCGTTCCAAAATTCTTTTGATATGCCGTATTTCATCTGCATAATGGCTTCCAGCGGGGCGGTATCCGGTTCTTTGCCATATTTCAGACTGAGAAGATATTCTTTTGTCAGCTCCGAAGAATATTCCTGCAATATGCTGTCCGCTGCAATGTGATAATGCTCGCACAGAATCAGAAATCTGTCCCAGAAGCGGAAAATATTCTTCTGTTTCAATTCTTCCAGGGTATAAATTCCCGATGATTTCGCCATTTTCTGAACTGTTTCTGAAAAGGAAATCTTTTCAATCTTGCTGACAAATCCAAATACATCACCGCTTTCACCACAGTGAAAACAGGTGTAGATCTCATCATGGAAAAGATTCAGAGAATTGGTTTTGCTGTGACAGAATGGGCATTTACAGCAAGCATTTGTTATCACTTCGTATTTCCCGATAACAGAAGAAAGGGGATTTTTCAAGCGGATAAACTCCAGTAATTCCGTATTGATAAACATTTTCTTACCTCACAAACTGGTCGAATGGATTGACGTTGACATCGTAAGCCGAATTTTGTGCAGGTGGTTTGTCCAGCTGAGGATAATCCTTGGAAACTCTTTCGATGACCCAGTTTAGAATGGTGTGATAATCTGACTTGTATCGTTTTCCGCTGGAAAGCTTGTAGTTGTTGAGAATCTCAATGCACTTATCCACGAATGCCTTGGAATGCTGTTCCGACAGCTTCTGATATTCTTCTTCCGTCATGGTGACAGCTTCTGCATATTTCTTCTTATCCGCCTTTTTCTTCGGCGGAGCAGAAGCCGTTTCATTTAATTCTTTCATATTTGATTCTTTCATACTTGATATGTAAGTATTTAATTGTCCCTGATTTTCTACACTTTGAATTTCAAGATGTAGGTTTTCTGCATCTTGTTTTTCTGTATCTGGAGAATCTGCATTTTGATTTGTTTCAGATTGTTTTTTGAGAAACAGTTCAGGGCATTCCAGACCGTCAGGCATATTCTCATATGGAATTTCATAGATGTGATAGACGTATTCAAATCGCCCACTTTTGGTATAGTTAGGAGGAAGTTTCTCGACATAAACGTATTGTTCGTCAATCAATTCATGCAGAGCAGCCCTGACGGCTGTTTCACCCTCTCTGCAAATTTTCACAAGTCCTGCAACGGAATAATTCCAGCCGTCAGGCAGTCCCAGTATTTTTGACATCAGCCCGACAGCTTTCAGAGTGAGCTTCTGATTTCTCAAATGATGATTGCTCATGATTGTGAAGTCAGTGTTCTTATGCACTCTGACAACCGATGAATTTGATTCATTTGCCATAATAACCTCCGAATAAATAGAAAAAGCGTTCCTCACTGATATATGAAGAACGCTTTTCGTTATCTATTCAATTTTCTTTGCAAATTTAAGCCTGTCTAAAATTTTTGTTCTTTAAGAATGTAAAATTTCCGTGAAGACAAGTTCCCTTGGCATATTACGATTGCGGCATTTCACCGTTATTTTTAATGCGTTTTTTCTTGAGAAAATCCACAGTATATGTTTTTTGCAGAAGAGCATCTCCCATGTACTTTTCATTTTCCAGAATTAACCGAATCGAACTGTCATGCCATCGGGTATTCCCTCTTGCTGTTCGGATACCGTCCCGTTCCAGTCCCCTTGCAATCTGCTGACAACTTGCTCCCTCCAGATACTCCCGATAGATTCGTTTTACCGTTTCCGCTTGTTCCGGATTGATCACAAGATCTCCGTTTTCGTCCTTATCATACCAAGAAAACAGCTGGCATTGACCATCACCTTTCCCTGTTGAAACCGATACTGCATTCCCAGTTTGACATTCTGACTCAGAGATTCTGATTCCTGTTGTGCCAGAGATGCCATAATGGTAATCAGCACTTCCCCTTTCGCATCCATTGTGTTGATGGACTCTTTTTCAAAATAGATTGGAATATTTTGTGCTTTCAGCTGTCGGATATAATTCAGGCAATCTACTGTGTTTCTGGCGAATCGGCTGATGGATTTGGTAATGAGCATATCAATCTTTCCGTCCATGCAGTCCTGAATCATCTGATGAAACTGTTCCCGATGTTTTGTGGAGGTTGCACTGATGCCGTCATCGGCATAGATCCCAGCAAAGACCCATTCCGGATTCCTGTGAATGACTTCCTCATAATGTGCAATTTGTGCCTGATAGCTGGTTGCCTGTTCCTCTGTATCCGTGGAAACACGGCAATAGGCTGCCACACGAATCTTTCGAGTTTCCTGTGACGCTACAGCATGATTTCTTTGCTTTCGGGGTGGAATTGTAGTGACCTTTGGCATTGTTGCATTACTCCTTGTTTTGTATCAAATGATAAAGATATTCTGCCTGCTGAAATGGCGTATTTCCATCTAATTCTGGTATTTGCTGCGGCAGTTCCAACAAAAATTTTGTCTGTGGACATACGGGCTTTCTCCTCGTTTTTCCAAGTCGTTGCATTACATCTGCACGATGCTGCCACTCTGCATTTGCCCGAGCATAAGTTTCTTTGTCCAGAATTGCCGGATAAAAAGCATCTCCAAGGTAGCATTTTCGCTGCAGCATTCGACGAACAGTGCTATGTGCCATGGGATGACCTGCTGCTCTTGCTGCCGACTGTAAACTCATACCAGCAATATAATTTTGAAAAATAAGGCGAATCTGTGCTGCCTCTGCCGGTATAATCACAGCAGCACCGTTTTCAATTCGGTAGCCGTAAGGAATCTGTCCCATCAAATTTCCTCCTTTAACAGCAAACCGCATTTGAGCCGAAATCCAATATGATTCCGATCATACAAAATTATTTGTTCTGCAAATGCAGAAAACCATGTTTCCTGAAATTCTGTCAACATTGCAGAATGCTGCTCTGTAAATCGCAGCAGCTGCTTTAATTCTGCAATTATCTCAGTTTCTCCATGTGTTTCCTGTTCCAACTGTGCAATTTCCATACGGCAGGACTCCGCTTGTTTCTGCAAAGCATTCATTTCCTGCCGGAATAAAACAGGATCTACAACCTTTTGTGCATACAAACGGTGCAGTGTGTTTTTCTTTTCAGCATGAGATTCCAGCTGCTTTTGCAGTTTCTGCATTCGCTGGACATTTTCATCATTGCTGTTCGCTTTCAGCTGTTCTAACAATGGTTTCAAAATGTGCTTTCTGCTGAAAATCAGTTTGTTCAACAGCGTAACAAAAGCGGCTTTCAATACCTCCTCCCGCACATATTTCATAGGACATTTTTGAGCACTTTCAATATGAGCAGCACACGTCCATGCAATTTCATTGCCGCTGTGGATCCTGCGTTTGCAAGTGCTGCCGCATTTGCCGCAAATCACCTTTCCGGAAAAAGCATATCGCTTTTGATACTTTCCTGTACCACACACAATGCCTTTTTCGGCAGCTCGCTGTCGAATGACTGCATTTGCTTTTGCAAAAGTTTCCCGACTAACAATTGGTATGTGATGATCTGAAAGAAGATAACATTCCACTTCCCCATAATTTTTGTGCCGATGAAAATGTGCATCGGTATACGTTTTCTGCAGCAAAACATCTCCCACATATTTTTCATTGCCGGCAATTCCACGAATCGCAGCATCACACCAATGACGTCCATTCTTGAAGGGAATCCCCTGCTGTTCCAACAGATCTGCAATCTGACAAGAACTTTTTCCGGATAACAAGGCAGAAAAAATGTATTTCACAATTTCTGCCTCCTCGGGTTCGAGCCCCATCTCTCCCCTGTCATTTCTGCAATACCCGTAAGGGAAAGACGATGACACATAGGTACCGTTTTGAAACCGGTGCTGTACCGACCACTTCTCATTTCTGGATATGGATAAAGATTCTTCCTCTGCCATGCTGCTGAGTATCGTCAGAAACAATTCGCTTTCCATACTGCCGGTGTCTATGTTTTCTTTTTCAAAGAAAACGGAAACCCCAATTCCTGATAGTTCCCGAACAAGAGCGAGGCACTCCGCCGTATTTCTGGAAAACCGACTGATGGATTTCACCAGAATACGGTCTACCCTACCCATGCGGCAAGCCTGTAAAAGGTCTTGCAGTCCAGGACGAATTTCTGCTTTTGTTCCAGTAATGCCAGCATCATAAAAGATACCGGCGGATTCCCACTCTGTATGCAGTTTGATCCACTCCGCATAATGTTCTTTTTGTGTTCCCAGACTTTCCATCTGGTCATCATGCTCTGTGGAAACACGGCAATAAGCCGCTACACGACATTTTCGATGAACAGCTGCGGAGCGATTTGCCTCAATTTTGGTAATAGTTTTCATGCTTCTGCACCTCCTTTTGACGTGTCCATATTACCTCTTTTTCGGCGGAATTGCAAGCGTTTTCGGCAATAAGTCCACGTAAATTGGAGAGAAAGAATGCCGATTTTTGAGCGTTAATTTGTCATATTCCTCAAAGGAAATCAAACCGGAATGATATAACGCATCAGTCAGCTTTTGAGCACGGTGGTAATTCAGTTCATCCATCAATTTTTGTTGTTCCATAAAAGAATCCTCACTGATTGAAATTATCCCAAGAAACATAACCGGTCACATACTGTCCCACCGGTGTCTTTCCGCAGAACTCCGGCTTTGTGGTGATCCGATAACGACC
>OIYT01000354.1_pt1 | contig 50653 bp, 57 predicted proteins | sample 1588201 | NCBI WGS metagenome assembly OIYT01 (sample SAMN03283260) | human gut metagenome | biome: human-associated habitat; material: feces | host: Homo sapiens | place: USA | collected 2013
GTTAAGAATACGCCCAATAGTACAAATCCTTTCAAAGTATTGAAAATAAAGGGTTCATTAGGGTACATGTTTTGTTAAAATTTAAAAAAGTAGAGGAGAGATAGATATGTTAGATAAAAAATATAATGCTCAAGAGAAAGAGCAAAAATGGCTTGAATATTGGAAAGAAAATAAGGTTTATGAATTTAAACCAGATCAAAGGGAGGTTTATTCTATTGACACCCCACCACCAACAGTAAGTGGTAATATTCATATTGGTCATATATTTTCATATTCACAAACTGAAATGATGGCTAGATATAAAAGAATAAGAGGATATAATGTTTTTTACCCATTTGGATTTGATGATAATGGTTTGCCTAGTGAAAGATTAGTTGAAAAGGAACAAGGTAAAAAAGCAGCTGAAATTGGAAGAGAGGCATTCTCTAAACTTTGTTATGAAACTACTGATAAATATGAAGCAGATTTTCAAAACTTATTTAGTAAAATGGGAGTAAGTACAGATTGGAATATTCATTTTAAAACAGTTAGTCCATCAACAATTAAAGTTAGTCAGTTATCATTCCTAGATTTAATTGATAAGGGACATTGTTATCATAAGGAAAGTCCAGCACTTTGGTGCAATGAATGTTTAACTTCAATTGCACAAGCTGAACTTGAAACTAAAACGATAAAAACAACATTTAATTATATTAATTACTCAACAACAGATGGAGAAACTTTTACAATTGCTACAACAAGACCTGAATTGATTCCAGCAATTGTATGTATATTTGTTAATCCAAATGATGAGAAACATAAGCATCTAATTGGAAAGACTGCACATATACCAGTAATTGATGTAGAAGTACCTATTATGTCAGATGAAAAAGTCGCTATTGATAAAGGTACAGGAGTAGTTATGTGCTGTACATTCGGAGATCAAACAGATATTGAATGGTGGAAAAAATATAATTTACCATTAAAATATATTTTCACAGCAGATGGAAGAATAATAGATTCAGTACCAAATTACGGTGGTATGAAGATAAAAGATGCTAGAAAACAAATTATTGAAGACTTACAAGCTGGTGGATATGTTGTTAAGGTTGAAGAATTAGAACATGAAGTTCAAACACACGAAAGATGTGGTAAAGAAGTTGAATATTCAGTTATGAACCAATGGTTTATTGATATAATGAGTCATAAAGATGATTTTATCAAGATTGGTAATGAAATTAAATGGCATCCAGATCACATGCATAATAGATATGATGAATGGGTAAATAATGTTGCATGGGATTGGTGTATTTCAAGACAAAGATATTTTGGTGTTCCATTTCCAGTATGGTATTGTAAAGATTGTGGTGAACCAATATTTGCAAGAAAAGAAGATTTACCTGTAAATCCATTATCTGATAAACCACCAGTTGATAAATGCCCTAAATGTGGATGTACTGAATTTAATCCAGAAACGGATGTAATGGATACATGGGCAACATCTTCTGTTACACCTTTAATTAATATGAGATATGGTGAAAAAGAAAATTATGAAGATATTTTAAAGCCAATGAGTTTAAGAACTAATGCTTCTGAAATCATTAGAACATGGGATTTCTATACAATAGTAAAAAGCTTCTATCACTTTGGTCAAAGACCTTGGGATAATGTAATGATTTCTGGATTTGTTATGGCAAGTAAAGGTGAAAAAATTAGCAAATCTAAAGGTAATAGCAAGGTTGATCCACTTGATTTAATAGGACAATATTCTGCTGATGTAATTCGTTATTGGGCAGGATCTGGAAGACTAGGAACAGACATTGTATTTAGTGAAGAAACATTACAAAGAGGTAGAAAATTAGTAAATAAAATTTGGAATGTATCTAAATTTATTGAAATGCACTTACAAGATTATGAAGATAAAGACTTTAATGATTATGAATACATAGATAAGTGGATACTAGGAAGTTTTCAAGAAATGGAAAAGGGATTTATTAAATACCTTGATGATTATGAAGTAGGACTTGCTCTTAACCATTTAGAAAAATTCTTCTGGAATTTCTGTGATAATTATATTGAAATAGTAAAACATAGATTATATAGACCTGAAGAATTTGGGGATATTCCTAGATATTCTGGTCAAAAAACAGTTTATACTATTCTTTATAAGTTGTTACAAGATTTTAGCATTTTCTTTCCATTTATTACAGAAGAAATTTATCAAGAATTATATCATGATGAAAAGTCAATTCATTTAACAAAAATTAAACCATTAGAATTTAATTTTGAGCCTGAAGTTAAAAATGGTGATTTAATGATTGAAATAATAAGCCAAGCTAGAGGTGAAAAATCAAATAATAATTTATCATTAAAGACACCAATTAAAAACTTAGATGTAAGTGTTAATCCAGAATTAAAAGATGCAATCAATAGTTCTATAAAAGATTTTAAAGCAACTTTATTTATTGAAAATTTAATTCTTAATGTTCAAGATAATGATTATAAGATAAACAATATTGAATTAAATTTAGAAGAAAAAGAAAACAATTAATAATGCTTGAAAAGACAAGTTGATATAAGTTATTAGCTTGTTTTTTTATGCAATAAAATAGAAAGGATGATAATATGGCAGTATTTAAAGTTGAAAAAACGAAGAATTACACCATAATGAGTAATTATCATTTAAGGGATAAAGATCTTAGCTTAAAAGCGAAAGGATTGTTGTCTTTTATGTTATCATTACCTTCTGATTGGGACTATTCTCTAAATGGATTGTGTGCGATTTGTAAGGAACAAGAAACGGCTATTAAGAGTACATTGAAAGAATTAAAACGAAAAAGATATTTAATTATTGATAAGGTTCGTAATAATAAGGGATACTTTGAGTATGTATACAATATTTATGAACAACCTGTAGAAATAGTACAAGAAAAAAATCCAGTGGTAGGAAATCCGCCTGTGGATAATCAACCAGTAGAAAATGATACCCAAATAAATACTAAAGAACAAAGAACTAAAGAACAAATAGATAAAGACGATAAAACCATTTTAAATGGATTTAAAAATTTAGATTCTGAATTTTATAATCCAAAAAATCATAACATTCTTACAAATGAGTTAATAAATAGAAAGTATATTGAAGGGGATGATTTACAAATTGTATATTATGATAATTTATTTAATAAATTAATTCAAAAGTATGAATTGACTGATTTGGTGATAATAACTCATTATATTATACCGAGGGTAGTTAGTCATAATTTTATTGATGAAAATAATGAACCTATTAAAAATAAATTTGGATATTTTAAATCTGCAATTTTAAATAATATTGATAAACTTATAAATAATGAGATTGAATGGGATGAAGAATTAGGGTGGTTTAAAGAAAAAAATGAAGTAAGTCAAGAAATAGAAGATGAATATGATTATGAAATGGATATTTAAACAAATAAAAAAATATGTTATTTCATATTTTTAAGAAGATTATAAATAATTTTTAATTTTTGAGAATTGGATTCAGAAATAATGCTTTGAATAATTCTAAGATCATTTATATCATATTTTTTTAATTCACTAACAATACTTGAAATTGTATTTGCAGTTTCATCATCAAATTTTACATCATTATTATTTTTGTATTGTTCAATTTGTTGTTCTAATTGTGGCATACTGGTATGTAATCCTTTTGCAATCAATTCTTTTATAGTTGATGAAATCCCAAATTTACCACATTTATTGCTTATTATTCTATTGATATAAGCTCTACTTACTCCTGTTTCTCTTGCAAACTCTGAATAACTGATATTATGAACAACACAATATTTTTTGATTATTAATGCTAAAGCTTCTTCATTACTCATAATATTTTCCTCTCTTAAGACTTCATAACCATTTTACTATCTTTTTTTAAAAATGTCTACTATTGTGTACTAAAATTAAACGACAAAATTTTAAATAGACTACAATAGTAGACAAGTGGAATTTTTTTTGATAATATATCTTATGTATAGCAGAAAGCTATATTTGCAGTAAATGAAGTGGAGGAGTATTTATGGCAATAGGACTAAGGGTGATGTTTTCATCCTGACTATTAGAAAGGCAGGTGAAATTTTGTATAAAATGCAGTCTTCAAGTCAAACTAGGTGCATAAAAATTATTATTAAAAATAATGATATTGCATTAACGACTCAGTTGGACGAAGAATCTACAATTCGTGTGTTAGAAAAATGTTTAGATAGTTTGAAGGATAAAACATCACGAAAAGAAGAAGTACCAATTGGAAAGGAAAGTTAGAAAATGACTAAAGAAGAAAGTAAGGCAGTAAATGAAGTAAAAGTAGTTTTGGAAGTATTAAATAGATGTATTAATGAGGAAGAAAATATATCAAAAGAAGTATTGAAAGATGTTATAAAAAAATTAAGCAAAGTAGAAGAAGATTATAATAAAACTATAAATGAACTTCTATTATGTAATTCTTTGGCAGTAAAGTATGAACAATTAATAGAATTAATTGGTACTCTCGGTATCATTTCAGTTGAAGACGAGGCAAAATTGGACAAAACAATTACAACGCTAAGTGATTGTGTAACAACAATAAAAAACTGAAAAAGGTATCGGCTGTATAGATTGTTTCTATACAGTTTTCTTTGAAACAGATATTATTTATTATAGGTCTTGACTTTTTTTTAATAAAAGGTTATTATTTTAACATAAGGTGTCTACAATAGTAGACAACCTCTGGAAGTTCGTTTGGAGGTGATTGTTAATAAAATAGTAAATAATAGTTGTTAAAATAGGAGTAAGAAATTATTTTTTTACCCTAATTGTCTACTATTGTAGACAGGTGAAAGAAAGGGATGATTCATTTAGAATATAAGGAAAAAGATAGGTACAAAGTTTTTAATACCTTATCAGATAATCACGGATATTTTCTCACAATCATTAAAGTAATTGATAATATTATTTATTATTTGTTTGATGGAGATGATGAAGTAAAATTTTTTGAAGTAGGAAGTGAATTTGATTTTGATTTAATCAAATTATTCTAAAAATTTGAGAGGGGAACTATCATGGATTTTCAAGAAGAAAATACAGAAATCCCTGATTGGATTTTGCGTCATCTAAGAAAATTTGGTAATTGTTGTTGTGGAAGAGAGATAGTAAAAAAGATTGGAAAGGAAAAAATTATTGAAATTTTAAAAAAGCAAGGTTATCCATGTGTTTTAAAGATTGTTTACGAAAATAAATATTTAAAGAGGAGAAGAAAGGTTAAATATCCATTAGATGCTTATTATATTTTGGAAATAGAATGTGTGGTTAAAAGTTATTTTATATGAAAAAAATCAAAAGAGGAGATGTCTATTTTGTTCAGTTGTATAATAAATCTAAACATGTTCAATCTGGAAAAAGACCTTGTGTAGTTGTTCAAAATGATGATGGTAATAAATTCTCTCCGACTTTAATAGTTATCCCCCTTACATCAAAAATAAAAAAAACTTACTTACCAGTTCATGTTATATTAGGATGTGAAACAATGGCTTTGTGTGAATGTATTTTAACTATTTCAAAAGATCAAGTAATACACTATGTAAAATCATTTGATGATAAAACTATGAGGAAAATAGATGATGCTTTATCAATATCAATGGGATTTAGAAGGAGGAAAAACAATTAAAAAGATAAAGCAGTTTTATAGGGATTTATTTAATAGTAGTGCAGAAGAGTATTGGAAAGATGAAGGAAATAACAAAAGAATGCAATTTTACCATAAGTTATCAATTATAATGAAATATTTAAAAGTTGTATTAATATTTTTAATAATTATATATTGTTTATATTTATCAACTAACACTATATTTTCAATATTTGATAATTTTAATTGTTTTAACAATAATGCAAATTTGATAAAATTAATTGATTTAAGAAAATTTGTATTAAATACTTATATAATTACTTTTGTTATTATGATGTTTTTAGTTGTATATTATGGTAAAAAAAATAATTTGAATTGTAAAAATATAATAAATACTTTAATTAAATCAATATTATTTTTACCATGTAGTGCTTTATTGAATTATAATTTTATGATTCTTGGTAGTTTAATGAGAAGTTTTTATTTAGTGGTAGTAGTTGCAGTAATAATATTATCTATTGATTATATATTAAAAAGGATTAATAGACTATATGATTTAGCAGTAAATGGAACAGCAGTAAATATAGTAGTAAATAAGAATGGAAAAGGAGATAATAAAAAATGCAAGAAAAAGTAAATATGAGAGGAAATGTTAAGTGGTTTAGTAATGAGAAGGGATATGGTTTCATTCAATGTGATGAAATTAAAAATGATGTGTATGTTCATTTTTCAGATATTCAAATGAAAGGATATAAAACTTTAGAAGAAAATGAAGCAGTTATTTTTGATTATGATGAAGAGCTTGAAAAAGCTGTTAATGTTCGCAAAATAACTGAAAAAGAATCTAATGTAGAAGATACTGTGGAAGCTGAATAATGCTTGATATTTTTGATAGTAAAATAATATCAAAAATAGATATAGAAAAAACAGCTATGAATGGTAGAGAAGTATGTGAATTATATCAACCACTTGTTGAAAAAAGATTAAGGCAATTAAATACAAGTTCATTTAATTCGGCAAGTATTTTGCTATTCTCAAGTGGAACAACTGGTTCATCTGCTTCTGATAAATTATTAAAAGTATTATCATGGCATGATGATCAAATTGCTAATTATATAAAAAATGTTTTGAAAATTCAAAAAATAGACAAAACAATCGCAGAATTTTTAAGATTAAAATGTTTTTATGGATATACTGACAAGGAAATAGCAAAAAAAATAAATATAAGTGAAAGACAAATTAGAAGACAAAAAAATAGAGCATATTTCTATTTAGCTGTTTATTCGAATCAAGTAGAATTTATTTATGATAAGACTTATTATTTCTACTTAGATTAAAAATATATTATAATGTGGTTATACAACCACATTAATAACATAGCAGTTGGAGGAGTTTATGAAGAAAAAATTAAAAATATTTATACCAGTTTTGATAGTAATAATTATAGTTATATTTGTATTGGTAATCATTACAAAAGAAAAAAATAAAATTGAATTAAATCAAGAAAAATTTGTATATGAATTGGGTGATGATATAACTTCAGATGTTTCTTATTATTTGAAAAATACCGATTCTATTAGTAATATAAAAGATTATAAAATAACTTCTGATAAATTAAAAATTGAAAATGGGAAATTTATTAAAGAAAAAGATAATATTGTACCATTAGGTGAATATAATCTTACTATTAAAAATAAAATAGATGAGAGAAAATTTGTTGTTGAGGTAGTTGATACTATAGCCCCTGAATTTATTTCCTCAAAAGAAGTTATTGAATTAGAAAAAAATACAGAGAGCTTAAATTTATCCGATTATTTTGAAGCAAAAGATCTATCAAATGTTTCATTACTAGTAGATGGAGAATATGATTTATCAAAAGTAGGTGAATATAAATTAAAAATTGTCGCTAAAGATGAAAGTAATAATATTTCGTCAAAAGAGTTTACTTTAAAAGTGAAAGAAAAAGAAGAAGAAAAAACTGTAGTGACTAAAAATAGTAGTAATAATAATAGTTCAAATAATAGTTATAATAAATCATCCCAATCAAATTCAACTCAGCAAAGTTCTCCTTCAATTGGGTATAGAAAGGATATTTCAAATGCTTATGTAAGTCAGATAAATGCTTATAGAAGAGCAAATGGACTTTCTGAATTACCAGTAACAGCAGAAGCACAAGCAGAGGCAGATAGAAGATCAAAGGAGTTAGTTAACTATTATTCTCATGATGGAGCTGGTTATGGTTTTGGTGAAATAATTGGACATGGTGATGCTGGTGGAGATTTTATTATGGCTTGGAAAAATAGTCCATCACATAATGCTACAATGCTAAGAGAGCAAAACACGGCAATTGCAGCAAGTGTCTATGAAATAAATGGTCAATGGTATGCAGTTGTGTCATTTAGGATGGATTACTAATAATTCATTCTTTTTTCCTAGGCTTAATGAATAAAAGAATAAATGTTATAATATTAAATAGATAAATAGTAATATGAAAGTGAGATGAAAATATGAATAAAAATTTAGCTGACGAAATGTTTTGTTTAATAAATAAAATAGAAAGTGTATCGTCAAAAAGTGTTACCAATGAATATTTAAAAAATGAAAATAAAGTCGATCCAAAATTTACGAAAGCATTTTGTAATTTTATGGATAAGAAAGTTAGTCCTTGGATTGATGATTTAACAAAAGGCAACGAAGTTGATGAAATAAAAAATAATATCTTGACTGATAAATCTAAAATAAAATCTTATTTATATTCATTTGATATTTATTCTGATGCTTATCTTGAGATTATTTTTGACGAACTAAAAAAGTATTATGTAAATAATTCAATCGAATATGATGAGGACGAAGTTTACCAAAAATTTTTAGAAGATATTTCTAATAAGAGTATTAATTTAGAAATTTTCAACCAAGATATTAGAAAACTTATTAATATTGTTTTTATGATTGATGATATTCAAGAAAAATGTGTTAACTTAATGAATAAGCCAATATCTTAATTAGTCATAATTTAAATGTATATCATTATGTTGTTTGTTAGATAATTATAAAAGTGAGAATATGTTATATTAATATACTCTCATTTTTTTTCTAATTTTATTGGATATAATGATTAATAAATGTTATAATATTAAACAGATAAATAGTAATTTGAAAGTGAGATAATTTATGAAGAAATATATATTAAATCCTATTTCATTATTTTTTACAGGTGCTATTTTAGGAATAATAAGCAAATTATTGGATATACTTTTTGTTGGCAATTTATTTATGATGACACTTGGATATATGTTTTCAGATTTACCAATATGGGTACTATTAGGAATATTGATTTCGATATATAGTGATACAAGGAAAAAAGCAATGATAAATATATTTCCATTTTGTATAGGAATGCTAATTTCATACTATGTAACAGCAGAATTAACAAATGCAGTATATAGCTGGAATTTTATCAAAGGTTGGACAATATTTTCTTGTTTATCGCCTTTATTTGCTTATTTTACTTGGAAAACAAAAGAAGAAGGATTATTTGCCAAATTTATATCAATAGGAATTATTTTAGTAACAATTATTGGAAATTATATACTAGTTAGAACATTTACTATACCAGATTTAATAATAATACCTATAATCGTTTACTTCCTATTTATTAAAAAAGTTAAAAGATAAATTACAATTTAGTAATTAGTTAGAAAAATAGTAATTGTAGAGATGATAGGAGTTGTAGAATATGGCTAGTGAAAGTAAAAAAGATTTTAATGCAATGATGAATAACAATAAGGATATGCCTAAAACACAAATTGTTAAAGATGAGAAAACAATAAAAAAATATGGTGGAACTAAAATGTTTTTTGCACCGCCAATTTATTATAATGAGTTAATGAAAAAAGTACCAAAAGGAAAACTAGTAACAGTTAGTCAAATGAGAGATTATCTAGCAAAAGAAAACAATGCAGACTTTACTGATCCTATGACAGCAGGAATATTTGTAAATATAGTTGCTTGGGCAAGTTATCAAAGAAATGCTGATATAACACCATATTGGAGAACATTAAAATCTGATGGCGAGTTAAATGTTAAGTATCCTGAAGCAATAGAATTACAAAAAAGATTACTTGAAGAAGAAGGTCATACAATTATTTCAAAAGGAACAAAGAACATAAAATACTATGTTAAAGATTATGAAAGCAGTCTGATTGAACTATAATTAGTTAAGAAAATAGTAATTTATCAAGCAAATCTATAATAAGGTTTGCTTTTTAATACTATAATTATTAAGCAGATTTTTAAACTATCTGCTTTTTCTAATAAAAAAAATCAATTACTGTCAATAATTGATTTATGAATTGATTTTATTTTGAAAATCTTTGAAAATTTTTTCAATTAAATCTCTTCTTTTAAGATTTTTAAATACACCTTCCATCTGAAGAAAGTATTTTATTGCTTGATCTTTGTCTAAAAATTCTTCGTATAAAAGTTTATCTCTAGTTTCTTTGCCATATTTTAAAGTGGAGTAAAATTGGTATACATATTGAGGATTAAATATATCTTTATTAACTGTACGAACAATTTTTATTGTGAAAGTGTATCCATCTTTTTTAAAAACTTTAGAATTTAAATATTTTTTATTATAATCAAGTGAATTAAATTTGTTTTTTCTTAGTTTAAATTTAATTAGTTTTAATAATGAAGGATTATTATCTATCTCCTTAAAGTAACCTTTTTTTAGCTTTTTAGTTTCACTAATTAAAGTGTCTAAATAAGGAATAGCTTGATCAATTTCGCTATTAATTGTGTATGAAAAATCTTCATTATCTTCTGTATTGTATTTCATTAATTAACCATCCTTTAGCAATCTTTTAATAGATTATTATATATTTTTTCATATTTTTTAGCTCTCATTATTAAGATTTCAAAATTTCCTGTAATGTGTTGTATTCCTTTTTGATTTATTACATCATCAAACATGTAAAATAATCCATAAGCATGATTGTTGGCAATACAAATTAATTTTAATATATAAAATAATTTACTAATATTTTCATTTGAATCTATATTTAAATTGAAAATATCTAAGTCATATTTTTTGAAAAAACTATATATTATTTCACTAATTGGAATAGTTTTTATAAATCTATAAAAATTAGCAACTAAGGCTTTGTCAAAATGATTTTGATAATATGGAATATTGCTGTTGTCATGAATATATTTTTTGTAAAACAAAACAGCTTCAGCTTCTTTATTGTTTATAATTTTTTCAATTATAAAATTTTTACTTCTTGATATAAACCATAAATTAGTATTTATATGATTAATGAAGCAATACAATACTTGATAAAAATGTTCAATTGGTGTTAAATATCCTTTTTTTACGATAGATTTTGAGTTTGTTATGATATTTGTATCATCAAGTTTGTTTAACAGATTGTCAAGTTTATGATTAATTGCAAAAATATATATAATCATATTTATATCATCAGTATTTTCGCTAGATAATTTTATTATTTCATTTCTTTTTTCTAATAAATTATCATTCATATAGTTTGATTATTTACTTTCAGTAATTGCAAATAAAGACATGTGAATTTTAAGCTTTAAATCTTTGTAGTTTAAATCTGTTTGGAAATATGAATTTTTATAAGGGACTAATTTTAAGTAATATTTATTTTTTTCTTTTAAAACGAATAGCTTGTAATTATTTTCTTCATATTTGATGTTTATATTATTTTTTCCTTTGCTTATTAAATATCCCATATTTTCATATTTATTTTTTTCTTTCTTTAAAGTTTTGCATATCAGATAAAAATAAAATTTACTTCTCATGTTATTTTTATTATTTCTAGCCACACAAGTCGTGCAGGTTGCGTCTTTATTGACAGCATATTAAGGTATAATTTGTTACATACTATTTGTATGGAGTGAGGTGGTAGAGTGAAATTACAGGCTGAAGGATACTCAACTGAAGATATTCTGAAAATTTTGAGAGAGTGGACTGTACTAACTCAAAAAGAGTTTGGCAAAACTATTAATAGGTCAGAACGAAGTATACAATCTTTAGAATCTGGAAGTAGACACTGTACCGTTGATACATTATTACATATTGCAAAGATTCATAACATGAAAATAGTTATTACAAAAGATGCTTCTAACAAATAGAAGTTTTTTTATGCCTTAATATACGAAATAATCTATTTCACCTCCATTCTTTAACAGTAAAATTATAATAAAAAAATGCAATATAAATCAATATGGTATTTTCCCATTTGATATTATACTGCATACTTTACTACATACTAATTTTACCCCATAGCGTCCCAAAAGTCAATAATTGGTTGCAATTACTTTAAAATAATATATAGGTGATTGTAATGACGGCTAGATTTGAAGAGTTGAGGATAGAAAAAGATAAAAGACAAGGAGATATTGCTAATATTTTAAAAGTAAAAAGAAATACATATTCTAAATGGGAGAATGAGATTAACGATATGCCAGTAGAACAAGCAAATGTATTAGCAAATTATTATAAAGTTACATTTGATTATATGTTAGGATTAACAAGAAATAAAAATATTCCAGATACTGATTTGCTTGTTGATTGGGTTTTATTCAGTGAAAGACTTGTCAAGTTAAGAAAAGATGCTAAGTTATCTCAGGAACAAGTATCTGAAAAACTTGGATTTGCTCAACAAACTTATTCACATTTTGAAGTTGGTGATAGAAAACCAACAACATTGAAAGTAGTTATAATTGCTCAATTTTATGGCGTATCATCTGATTATTTAACAGGTAGATCTAATAAAAAAACAATAAAATAACACGAAATTAATTGTGCTTTTTTAATTTTTACATAAAGCATTTAATATTTTTTTATTTTAAATTCTATGAGTTAAAAATAAAATAATTATTAATATCAATATATTCTCTATGCAAAAAACATAAATACTATATGATAAAAAATAATTTAATTTGATTTTACACATTATATTTATGATATTAAAAATAGAGAATAATGTTATATTTGTAATTATATAAGTAATCGAAGTAAAAATTGATATTGCTACAAACATATTAAAACTAATTATCACATTTGTATATCCTGCTAACTTTAAAATAACAAACGATAATAATTTTTCATTAATTATTTTACTTATAAAGATAAATGTATTTATTGCAAATAATATAATGATGATATAAACAAATGGCTTTATTATTTTTAAAAAGTTTAAATATGTGTGTAATTCTTGCTGATAACTATTATCTAAAAGTTTTGCACTAATATTATTAGCTTCTAATTTATTAATTATATTTTTTACATCTTTTTGATATTTTGCCATTATTACATATTTTATTTCGATAGGATTTAATTCTTTTACTATATTATTTGAAATATAAATTTTATTAGAAGAATTTTTATTTTTTTACTTATAATAACCTAAGATTTTACATTTTATATTTTTGTTTTTTATTGATAAAGTAATATCAGATTCTAATATTTTATTGCTTAATTTTTTATATAATTCTTCAGAAACAATAATTTCATTTTTGGCATTATCAATTGGTCTACTACTTTTTATATTAAGAGATTAATTTGGTAATCGTGTAACTACAACGGCGTTTCCAAGTTTATTATGATAAATATTTATACTTTCCATATAATATAGAATATTTTCAATTTTTTCATCTTTTAACAAAATATTTAAGTTATCACTATTTTTAACATTGAATACATATATTATTCTGTTTTCATCACGATTCTGAAGTGTTGGAATTAATTTTTTTGTTATTTGAGCATAAATTTGCGTAATAGTTATTAAAATTAAAAATAAGCATGATAATGTTAGAAATGATATGATATGATTTTTATTTATTTTGAGAAAAGCTTTTAATAGTATTACATTCATTTAATCATTTAATTCTTCCATAATGCTATTTTTATCATGTTTATTGTAAATAAATATTGATATTACATTTGATATAAAACAAAATATAATTCCTAGTCATATATTTAAACTAGAAGAAATTAATTTTAATCCATATAACATTGCTTCATTTTCTAAAATGTAATTTTGAAAAATATATGTTATGACACCGTTAATTAATAACATTAGTAATATAGTTACTATTAAACAAAGAGTTGCTTCCAAACATTGTAACTTAATGTTATCTACTCGACTATATCCTAATGTTTTTAAGATTACATATTTTTTTTGCTATTTTTCTTTATTTTTAGCGAATACTAAGACATTAATTATGATAGAAGAAATAATCGTTACCAAACAACATACAATACTAATTAGATTTAAAATTTTATCTCCTATAGTAGTATCAATTTTAACAACAGGCTCTTCACTTGTATAAAAATTATCCCTTGATAATTGTTTTAGTTTTTCCTTAATATTGTCTGAATTATTTAATCTTACTATTAATGGATACATAATACCCTCGGCTTTTTCAAAGGCTTCAGGTTGATAATATAAATTTAGTCTTTCAACAACGTTTGAATTTGTATAACAAAAATTTTCTTTTCCTTGTCTAGTTGATGAATCATAAGTTCCTACAAGTTTGAAGGTATCAATTTTATCGTTTTCATCAATGAACTTTAGTGAAAAATCTTTTCCTATATTGGTAGTTAAATCTAATGATTTTTTAATATTTTCACCCGTAAATTTTTATGAAAATGAAAAAAAGTATTGACTAATATTTAAAAAAATGTTAGTATTATATTGACAAATGAATACGGTATATTTTTCGGTGTTAATTATATGTGGACCTTGATTGGATTTCTATAGTTAACACTTTTTTTATTACTTACTTTTATTTTATATGTCCGGACTATAAAAATGGTATTTATATTTATTGTATTCAATTGTCAATCATTTTATTTGATATTTGATTGAGTCGGTTTTTAATACGGTATTTTAATCTTTCTATATATTAGGTAAAAAATAATATTTAAGGAGATGAAAATATGGCTGAAAAAGCAACAACAGGCGATCCATATGTACTTAATGTACAAAAATGGTTAAATGAAACTTATGGATCTGATAGTAGATTCAATACTGTAACAGAAAATGGAAAAACAGGATGGGCTACTATTTATGCTCTTACAAGAGCATTACAAATTGAATTAGGAATTCAAGCTACTGCCGATAATTTTGGAACAGGAACACAAAATTTATTTAAAAGTAAATTTCCAAACGGAGTAAAGCAACAAGCAGATGATGATAAAACATCAAACAATGTATATGGAATTATACAAGGAGCTCTAAGCTGCAAGGGCTATGATTATGGAACAAATTCACCAACATGTCATTTTTATGGTGGAACAGGAAGTGCCATAAAAAAATTAAAATCTGATGCTGGATTATCTGATACAAGTTCAACTGTAACTTTAAATGTTATGAAAGCATTATTATCAATGGATTACTTTTATTCATATGATCAATCTGAAAGAACACAAAATATAATAAAGATGCAAAGATATTTAAATAGAAATTATGAGGCATATATTGGAATTAGACCATGTGATGGTGTGTATGCTCGTAGAACAAGTCAAGCATTAATTTTTGCAATTCAAGCTGAAGAAGGTATGTCTACTTCAGTAGCAAATGGAAATTGTGGACCTTCTACAAAAAGATGTTTACCAGTACTTTCAGTAACTGGAACATCATCAGGAACTAATTATAATGGAACTTCATATTCAACAGATAATATAAATAAATTTAAAACATTAGCAAATATAGCTTTATATTTTAATGGATTTGGTGCAGGGGAATTAACATCTGCTTTAAATGAAAGTACTATAAGAAACTTCCAATCAAAGTATTCGATTAATGTGACTGGCAAAGTTGATTATACAACATGGTTATCATTATTGATTAGTTGTGGAGACACAGATAGAAGTGCTAGTGCCTGCGATTGTGCTACTATAATAACTAGCGATAATATCAATGTTTTAAAAAATAACAATTATAAATATATTGGTAGATATTTATCTGGATATATCGCAAGTGGTGCAAGCAAAGCCTTATCTACAACAGAATTACAGACATTATTTAACAATGGAATTAGATTGTTTCCTATTCATCAAAGATCAGCTAATAAATCTTCATATTTTACTGCTGCAAATGCTCAAGCAGATGCACAAAGTGCTGCTGATTATGCTGATAATTTAAAACTACAATTTGGTTCGATTATTTATTTCGCAGTGGATTATGATGCAACTGATGCTGAAATCACAAGTTTAATTTTACCTTATTTTAAGACTTTATATTCAAACTTCATGACTGCTGGAAAAGGTAAATATCGTGTTGGTGTTTATGGAACCAGAAATTTATGTACTAGAGTATGTAATGCTGGTTATGCATGTAGCAGTTTTGTTAGTGATATGTCAACAGGATTTAGTGGAAATTTAGGCTTTCCAATACCGGATAATTGGGCATTTGATCAATTTAGTACTACAACAATATCATCCGGAGGAAAATCTATAGAAATAGATAAAGATGGTTTTTCAGGAAAATATGAGGGAATTTCTCAAGAATATTCTGTGGCAGACGGTGATTGTAATAATACAAACCTTTATTCAGGTGGAGGAAGAATATTGATAAATATGTCAGATACTTCAGTGCCTGTCTATGCAAAAAAAATGCCTGTTATGCCAGAAGTTGAACCTGTTGTTCCAGCATACGAACCTTCAGGAGCAATAATAGGATATATTAAACCACATGATTTTTATGTTAGATTTCAAGTAAGTAATCCTAGTATGGATAACGTTCATAGAGTAATTTTTAATGATGGTAAAGATGTAAAAATAGGTTATATTAGAGAACAATATAATTTACCTAGTATGGAATTGGATCCAACCAGTGATGAAGCAGTTAAGGCTCAAATATTACCTGGTCATGAACCATTTACTTGTGTAGAATATGATTCTAAATCAGGGAGTTATATATTGCATGAATGGAATAGTACTGAATCAAGAGAAGTGTATATTAATAAACCAGTTCCATACTTTAAGACAAATGGTAATTATGCAGGAATGCTTAATAAAGGTGATTATGTAAAAATAAGTAGAGGAAATCTTATTAACCCAGGTTATACAAGACCTTGGACAACTCGTATAGATGGAATTAAACAAAAAGGTAAAAGTTCATACACTAGCTTTTCAGGATATGCAAGCGTTGGAATTGAGTACGCTGGACAAGGATCTGAAAGAGCTTGGTATTAAAAAAATATCATTAGTTATTATCAAGTGTGATATTATATGATATAATAATTTTGGTGATTGAAATGAAAAAAAATATATTTATACTTTTATTTTTGATATTATGTATATGTGGATGTGAAAAGAATAATCTATATGCAGATTTTAAGCATTATGATTTAAAAGAACATGACATAACTAATAGGTATTCTTATGTAGATGATAATAATCATAAACATGAATATATCATTACTGATATTACGCCCGAAAACAGTGAGGAAATTATTAATGGATTGTTTTATAAAGTAGCCGATGGGGATTATATATTGCTTGATGAAATAAATTCTTGTAATTCTTCAGAAGCTTATAAAAGCAAAAATCAAAATTACTTTTATGATAATAAGCTTTATATTAATAGATGTTCGGGAGGAACAGTTTTAGAATATACACTATCTGGAAGTAAAACTAGTAAAATTGATTTGTTGTCAAAACTTGATAGCAAATTAATGTTAATTTCTATTGATAATGTGGATAATGATTATATATATTATAATGGTAGTCCTAGTATTTCCAGTACAAGCAAAATTGTTAAATGTTCTAGAAATAATTATAAGTGTCAATAATAAGTAAAAATCAAAATTATTATAATAATCAATAAAAGAAATGCTTGATGTGCATTTCTTTTATTTTATTGAAGGGAATGGTGATTAAAATGAAACTTGCAACTAAAATCTTTAAAAGAAATGATTGGTATGTAACATCACCTTTTGGAAACAGAAATCCAATTCAAACAAAAAAAGGTATAACTACAAATTTTCATAATGGATGCGATTATGGAACAAACGGTGAAAAATGGGAACAATACGCATTAGAAAAAGGAACAGTTTTATCGTGTGGAATTGCTTCGGATGGTGCTAAGTATATATGGGTAAATTACCCAAGAATAAATAAGAAAATTTTGCACTATCATTTGGATAGTATCTGTGTAAAAACAGGTCAAGAAGTTTATGAGGGACTATTATTAGGATATACCGGATCAACTGGTATGGCAACAGGAGTTCATTTACATTTAGGTATGAAGAATAGCAATGGTGGAGACTATGAAGATCCACATAATTATGATTACCAGATAAATGATATAGAAAATCAAGATTTAAGTGAAAAAAAATTTTATGTTGTACAAAAAGGTGATACTTTAATAAAAATCGCTAAAAAATTTGGAACTAATTGGGAAAAAATATATGAAGCAAATAAAGAAACTGTAGGTGATAATCCCAACTTAATTAAAATTGGACAAATATTAAAGTGGTAATGATATATAGTTTTAATAATTTACAGTTACGGAAATTTTTTCGGCGTTAATGAATATATGATTTTATATTGATTAACGCCTTTTTATATTATTTTTAATTGAAATTATGGCTGTACGAAAATAAACATTTTTAAAAATTTATAATAGGAGGTGATAAAATGAAACACTTTTTTGAAAAAATAATTAGTTTTTTGTTATCGTTTTTGATATTTTTGTTTGGAAATTTTGATTTTATGCTAAAAACTTTATTATCATTAATGTTTATAGATTATATTACTGGTGTAAGTAGAGCATTTGTTACAAAGAAAGTTAATAGTAGTATAGGTGGTAAAGGAATTATAAAAAAAGCAGTGTACTTATGTGTTATTGCAGTAGCCGTGATGTTAGATAATCTTTTAGAAGTAAATGGTGGATTACGCTCATTGATTATATATTCGTTTATTTTTAATGAAATGTTATCAATTTTAGAGAATAGTAGTGCAATGGGAATAAAGATCCCAAGCATTTTGTACAAATCACTTGAAAAAATTAATAAAGGAGAAGAAGAAAAGTAAATATTAATAGATTTAAATAAGATTTCTTCATAGCATTTGTACTATGTTTAAAAAAGTCGAATTTTATTGTATAATATTTATAATAGCAACGCAGCAATGCCTGGTATTTATATTAAGAAATGTGATGGTGAATAATTAAAAGAAACTAGTATTAAGTAGTAAGAAGTAAAAAGTAATACCTTTCTATTCTTACTATAGATACTAGTTTTATATATGCAAAAATATTGTGTAGTATTTATTTTTTTGCTTTATAGAATTGCTTTTAATGGAGCGATTATTATGGAACTGAAAAAGTATTATACAGATTTCTTAATAAAGAAAAATAATGTATTAAAATATAAAAAGACTATATTCTTTGCTCTAGAAGCCAAAAGAAAAAATAGTCTTTTTATATTTTGGAAAAAATTTTTAATTAGGAATAAGGGACCTCCTTAATTATCGATTTAATAAAAAAATTAAATTGATAGGAGGAATATGAATGGGTCCGTTCCCAAAAAGAAGAAAAAGTAAAAATAATCCATATACATTAGGATTTGATACTATTAAAAATAGTTATACTTTAACATTTAAGGACACTAGTAACACTATACAGGTAGTAGAAATAAATGAATTGTTATATAAAGAGTTTAATCAATTTGAGTTAGATGATTTGTCAGAAATGAATGAGTATGACAATCACATAGAACATTCAGAACTTTATGACGAAACTCTATATAAAAGAACAGTTAATAAAACAATGTCAATAGAAGAAATTATTGAATATAAGTTGCTGAAAGAACAATTAAACGAATTTATAAAAGAATTACCAATAATACAAAGGAATAGATTATTGAAATACTATATGGAGAATAAAACATATGAAGAAATTGCAAAAGAAGAAAAATGTACAAAAAGGGCAATAAAATTTAGTGTAGATATTGCAATAAAAAAAATAACAGAAAAAATGAAAAAATAGACTACACAAAATCGGTTTAAGTTAGGAAACCAGTGAAAGGGTTAAATATCCTTTCACTGGTATCTGTATAGTTGTAAGATAATATGTAAAAATAATATTTTTTATTAAAAATATGAAAAATTTTACAGTAGAAGTAAAACAAATTAAATCATTATATTTTAAAGTAAAAGCAAAAAATAAACGAGAGGCAAAACAAATGATAAGTAGTTTTTATAAAAGAGTAAACCTGAATAATTTATATCTAGATCCATTTAAATTAGAAAGTATAAATATTGCAATAAAAAAATCAGAGAATAAGTAGAACGGAGATGAAAATATGGCATATGTAAAAAGAGTGCCACCAATTAAATTAGTTCTTACAGTTAAAGAATATAATACTTTGGTAGGTATCTTAACTAGAAATATTGATGAAAATAATGATAAAACAAATAAAGAAATAGCAACATTAACAAAAGAAAAATTATTAAAATTTGGTATTCCAAATGAAATGGGTTCAAATATAAGTGAAATAGATGTACGTTTATATTTAAATGAGGCTGCCGATATTATAACACAATTATTATTGTATGTTGAAAATAGAATCAATGAAATTGATTATTGTCAGGTTTTATTGAAATTTCGAGAATCATTTGTAAGTAAAGACAATAACTAAAAATATTATATTTGTTTATATATTATCTAGAGCAACAATTTGATACCCAAATAAAAGGAGATGAAAATATGGCTGAAAAAGCAACAACAGGCGATCCATATGTACTTAATGTACAAAAATGGTTAAACCCGACTTTTTCAGTTACAAAATGAAAAAGTCGGGATGTAAAATATAGTAAAAATGCATTAACAAATGAGCATAAGTTAATTATTTACAATGATGTTGACACGTCATGTATTTTATTTTTTGAATCATCAAATATAATCAGAATAAATTTCAGAACCAAACTTCCATATAAAATATCTGATAAAATCATTTATGATAATAAATTTAAAAAATATTATTTAGAAATCAATGAACATAATTACTCAATGATAAGAAATAAAATGATTATTAGTTATATGAAAATATTAATTATAATAATGTGTTTTAATTTAATACTCATTATTTATAAATCAAAAACTTAATAAATTTTATTTATAGGTATTCCAAATTTATAATAAATGTGGTATCATAATTGTAATAAGAATTTTAGTTTTTTTTGATATATATGATGAATAAGCAGTATCTTTCATCAGTGCAACTTGTTATTTTGTTGTATTGAAAGTTACTGCTTTTTAATATAATAAAATCACTTGTTGATATTAGTTTTATTTTAGACTATTAATCGTTTATAACGTTAATAGAATATATTAAAAAAGGAGGTGATAAAATGAGAAAAAAATTTATAATTATTGGCATTTTCGCGATAGGATTATTTTTTAGTGGAAGCTTCAACGTTTACGCAAGAGAATGTGCATGGGGATTGCAAGCACCTCAAATTCCACAAGGCTATGCAGAAAATAAAGGTAATGTTGTAAATTTAAAAACAACTGCAAGTGCCTGTAAAGGAGTGAATACTGCTGTTTACTTTTCAAAATTTGGAAGTTTACCAAATTGGTATACACCAAGTTCAGGGACGATTGTACATGGTTATTTAATGGAAGATGATCCACCAGCATATGAACCAGATGAGAGAGTGAAATATTATATTGGTTTTTTTACCGGAAGAGTATTAACAGACTTTCAGCTTAATAAGACGATTACTCCAGGTAATATTGATAGTGAAGGTGATCAGACTTGTGAATTATATATGAATTTCTCAATATCTGGTACAACTGGAGGAACACCTATACCACAGGGATTATTCTACTATGGGATTTGTATGAATTGATAACATTATATTAATGAAAAAATGGAGGTGAGAAAATGAAACGAAAGGGTATTATATTAAGTGCTGTTTGTATGGCTATTTTGCTAATTGGAGTACTTACCGTTCACGCACAATCAAGTAATAAAAAGCCAATGGTTGATAGTGAATTAGGATATACAGAACGTAGTGTTTTTGATGAAAAAGAAGATGGTTGGGTATATGGATTTGAAATAATATATGTAGAAGAAGAACAAACTGTTAATTACATATTTGATGGATATAACTTAAAACATAAACCTACTGGAACAGAGTATTATATATCTTATAAAGATATGGAAACAGGTGAAGAAATTGAAAGAATTCCATCAATGTATGCAACGTTATCTACATCAGAAGAATACAGAGATGAAATAAAAGAAATTAATAAATTTTTTAACAATAAAAAATTTACAAAAGAAATCAAGATTGATGATTTATCCGATTTGAAAATAAATAAAATAAGCAAAGAATATTTGACAGATTTATTTAATAAAACCATTAAATCACAAATTAAAACTAATCCGGGTGAATATATTAAAGCACCAGCTTTAGAGTGTAAAACACAGACATCTTCAGATCAAGATAATCCTGGAGAGTGGCAAGTTATGTATATTATAGATTATGGATATATAAGTAATATTGAAATAGAGTTTATTCCAAAAAATGATACAAATGTTAAATCAACTAGTAACCTTTTTAATCAATATAGTCAAGAATTTAATGAAATAGACAAACTCGAAAAAGAAATTATTAATAAGCAAAGCACTTCTTCAGATTCTTTGACTGAATCTAGTTCGATTTTGAAAGCTAACTCTGATTTAAACAATTTATTAAACGAAATCTATAATGATGTATTAACTAAATAATAAAAGATTGTAAGGTTATATATAATCTTGCAATCTTTTATTTAATTATTTATAATATAAATCATATTTAATTAAAAAGGAAAATGTAAATGAAGAAAAAATTTAAGTGTAATTTTATATTAATAGTAATTTTTTTAGTATGTATAATTTTTTTGCTTTTAAAATTTTGTGATTTTGGCAGCAAAACATATCAAATACCAATTAATTCTATTAAAATTAATATCCCGTCTTTATCAAGAGTTGTTAAAAGTACAGATAATTATATTGTTCTTAAAACACCTAGAAGCAAATATACTATTAAAAAAGAATTAGAAAATTCACTTTTAAGTTTTAAAAAATATAATTGTGGTTCTTCTAATAAAAGTTATTTTTATAATAAAGAGCAAAATTATACCATAATTTCTTATAGTATAAAAAATAAGATACTTTATAATGAAGTTATAATTAATTATGAATTAGGTAAATTTGATTTTAATACATGTGCAAGAATTGTGGATTATAAAAATATAAAGTACAAAATAATTCCACCTAATGATACAGGTTATTGTTATATTCCAGAAAGCTTTAGTGTAAATAGTAAAAATAATATTAATTATAAAATTCATTATAAGTGTTTTGGAAATTTAGCAATAGAAAACAATTTTGAAAAATACATATATTTTGATCAGATTCTATCTTATGGTTGGCTTAAATTAGATGATTTTTTTAAATTTTTAGATTATCAGACTGAAAAAGAAAAATTTAAAAAGTATGAGCAAGCTGGAAACATTTTATATCGTGGAAATGATTTCGATTTACTTTATTGTAGTAAATCGAATGAAATTTATATAAACAAAGAGATAAATTTATCAAATAATTTTTGTGAACAAAATTAATTTACACTAAATTTTCAATGTCCGTTGACTGTCCTATAAAATCATGCTATAATGGTATTATGGAGAAAATGTAAGGTGAGTATATCCAGACATATTTGAATGTCTGGTTTTTTATGCCTTGTTTTCTCTTTTTTTCTTATAGAGAAAGGAGATGAGAGCTATTCTGTAAAATTTTGTAGTACCATTTTTTGATGAAAGGAGAATATTGTGAAAAAGAAAATTGGTATGAAATTTAAAAAAATTTTTAGTTTGTTTCTAACTACTGGTGTGTTACTTACTTCAATACCAACTAATTTGTTAGTAACACAGGTACATGCTTTATCGAATGTATCAGGAGATAAAATAATAGAAACAGCTCAATCTTATAGTGATTGGGGATATGGAGAAGTAGGAACATGTACTGGGTTAGTTACTCGAACACTAAATAAACTAGGTATTGGAACTTCAATTGTAGGAACTCATCCGTATGATATTAATACAAAACAGCCAGATGGGACAGGTGCTAGATATGCACCATCAGCTATGTATACTAATGCTATGAATCATCCAGAAGATGCTAAGCATATTTGGTCAGGATATGCTAAAGATGTAAAAGCCAATGCAAGTTTATTTAAAAATGGTGATTTAGTTATTCAACGACCAGAGGACAAGGCAAACTATACTGGTAGTGGACATGTTGGCTTTATTCATATTTATGGTAATAAAATATCAATGTATGGTGCAAATGGATATAATTATGGTGTTGGGGATGCTGTATTAGCTTCTGGAATTACAACATTTGGAATTACAAATATAACAGTAAATTCAATGGATTATATTCATGTATTTAGATTAACTGAAGTTGAACCTATATATGAAACATTGTCTTCTACAAAAAGTGCAGAAGAAAAGGTAGAAGTATCATTTCATAAAACAGATATTGAAAGTGATAAACCTTTATCTGGTGTAGAGGTTGACTTTTATAGAGATGGTGTTAAGTTTTCATCTGCTATAACTGACGCTAAAGGAAATGCAAAATCAACTTCTGTAGTAACTCATTCATCTACATCTTCACCAAAAACTTATGTAACAAATTGGGATGATTTAGGAGATGCAGGAAAGAATGAAGTAAATCAGCGTGGTGCATATCATAGTAAAATAGAAGCTCAAACAGCTGCTGACGCTGAAGCTCAAAATTCTGCTAATCAAAAGGCTTCACAAACACACACTTATACTGTTATAGAAACTAAAACAAAAACAAAGTATTGGTTAAATCCAGAGAATAATACAGTAAGTGATAAAGTAACAGGTAGTGGTAGTATTAAAGTAAGTTTATCCAACGAAAGAGTTAAAGGTACAGCTTATTTGTATAAAGAAGATGCTGATGTTAAACATGCCCAAAATGAAGCAGTTATTGATGGTGCATTATATGGTTTATATGCAAGTGAGAATATTTTAGATCCAGCTGATGATTCTATTATATATAATAAAGGAACAGAAATAACTAGAGTTCGTATTGAAAACGGAATGGCACAAGTAGATAATTTATATTTGGGTGACTATGAGTGGCGTGAACTAACAGCTGGAGAAGGTTATTCTGTTGATAAAACAGTTCATAAGTTTACTTTGGACTATGCTAATCAAGAAACAAAAACAGTAATAAATAAAACAACTTCAAAAGAAAATGTTATTGTTGGAGATTTTGAACTTGAAAAAATAATTACTTCAGGTGATGAATCAGAAATAGTAGAAAAAGAAAAGGATGCTGAATTTTTAGTAGTTGCAAAAAAATATGTTGATAAATATGGAAGTATAGAAGAGGCTTGGAATCATAGAGATGAATTTACAGAAAAAGAATATGATAAATTAGTTACATCAGACAAAGGCTATGCTAAAACTAGAAAACTTGCTTATGGAACATTTATTGTTAAACAAGTAAAAGGTAAAGTAGATACAGATATGATCAAAAATACATGGGAATTCAAGGTTGCAAGAGAAAATCAAGATACCGTAAAATATATAATTAATAATCGTAATTTTACTTCCTATGTAAAACTTGTAAAAAGAGATAAAGATACCAATAAGTTAATTACAATGTCAAATACTACTTTTAAGATTAAAAACGCTGAAACAGGTGAATATCTAAAACAAAAGGTAGCTGATAAGACTTATGATACATGGAAGACTTCAGACAAAGGATTTTTTCAATTACCATTAGAAGTTAAAGCTGGAAATTGGATTCTTGAAGAAATTGAAAGTCCTGATTTTTATTTGATTAATTCTGATGGTCAAAATTTTAAAGTAACAAATTCAAATGTTGTAGAGGTTGATGATGATGGAGATCCAATATTGACTGTTACTATGTATGACAAAGCAGTAAAAGGACAAATAAAAATTGAGAAGAAAGGTGAAGTTCTAACTGGTGTTGAAAAAGATAAAAATGGAAATACGAAATTTATTTATGAAGAAAAATGTCTTGCTGGTATGACTGTAAATATTCAAGCAGATGAAGATATAATTGATCCAGCAGATGGCTCTATCATTTATAAAAAGGGTGAAATTGTTGATAAGGTAACTACAACATGTAATAATGATGCCTTGTCTAAAGAACTTCCATTGGGGAAATATCTGGTTTATGAATATGAAGTTCCAAAAGGAATGATAATTGATACTAATAAATATGAAATAAATTTGGAATTTAAAGATAATGTAACTCCAATTATTTTAAAAACATTGTCAATTACTAATAAACGACAAAAAGTAGAAGTTAATTTAACAAAATTAGATGCTGAAACAAATATGACACTTGAAGGTGTTATTTTTAATTTAACAGCTACTAAGGATATTTTGTCTTATGATGGAAAAATATTAGTACATGCTGGTGAGAAAATAGAAACTGGAACAACAGATAATAAAGGTAAATATGTATTTAATGCTGACTTACCATTATCTTATGATGATGAAACTTATTTTGAAATAAGTGAGGAAAAGGAATTAAATGGATATTATAAAAAAGAAGAAAAATTATCAGTTGATACAAAGTACAAAGGAAAAAATATAGAGAAAATATCTAATTCAGAAAAAATCTATAATAAAGCTATTAAAAATTATATTTTAATTAATAAAGTAGATGATAAGACATTAGAAAATATTGTTAGTAAAGATTTTTCGTTTAAATTATGTAAAGATGAGAAATGTAATGAGGTAATTGGAACTTATAATGCTAATACGGAAAATGGTACTGCATTAATCCCAATAAAGTATGGGCACTGGTTCATTCGTGAAGAATCAGCTCCGACAGGTTACTCAATTTCATCTGAAATAGTAAGGGTAACTTTGAATGATGAAGGTTTGTTTGTTAATGATAATTTGGTAGAAATAGATGAAGACTTAACTTATAGTATAAAATATCAAAATACTCTTTTACCAGCTGTTAAAATTGATAAAGGTGTTCAAACTGGATATGAAGCAAATAAAACTTTATATTTAATAATTGGGGGAGTATCATTGATTGGTGTAATTACTTTAACTAGATCAATTATTAAAAAGAAAAAAAGAAAGTAATATTATGAAAGGAGTATTGAATGAGTAAAAGTTATAATGTTATTGAGCATGAAAATTCAAAATATTATAAAGAAATTCCATATATAACAAGAAAAGAGTTAAAGAAAAACCAAAATAATATTGTTATTGGATGTACTAAATTAAAAAAATATAAATCCAATTCTGAAAAAAAAGAATTGGATTTACTATATTTTAAAAATGAGAAATATGAAGTGAAAACCAAAATGTTAGGATTTAATAAGGGATATGTTTTCGTTGGTAATAATAGTTATATTACTTTGAAATATTGTATTCCTTTTTTCTTTATCTTATTGTTGCTATTGTTAATCTTTGGATTGTTAATTATTTTTAATAAAAATGACACATTACCTATTAAAAATCCGATTAATTTTCCAGAAACAAAAATTTTTCCTGATAACAACAAAGATTCAGTAGAAGATAAGAAAAAAGAAGATGATCCATATAAATATGTTCCAAATAGAAAAAAAGTAGAAGAAGCAAAAGGAATTAAATATTATATTTCATTTGATTCTAATGATGGTTCTGGAACAATGGAGTCTATAACCTGTAAAGGCAATGAAGTATGTAAATTACCTAAAAATTCAATGACAAAAGAGGGATATATTTTTACAGGTTGGTCGACTGAAAAAAATGGAGAACCTATATATTTGGATGAAATGGATGTTTTTAATTTAACGACTAAAGATAATGAAAATATTATCTTATATGCTATGTGGAAAATAGAAACTTATAATGTTGAATTTTTTGATTATGATGGATCAGTTATTAGTAAAAGTAAGTATGACTATGGAGAGAGTGTTATTGCTCCAGAAAATCCAAAGCGATTAGGTTATACATTCTCAAAATGGGACAATGATATAGTAAATGAAGTAAAAACTGATTTGACTTATAATGCACTTTATGATGTTAATAATTATGAAATTTCTTATAATCTAAGTGGAGGAGCATTTGAAGATAATGCTCCTTTAACTTATACTGTAGAAGATGATTTATTTGATATTCCAAAACCTTCAAAAAAAGGGTATACATTTTTAGGATGGACAGATGATAAAACAAAAGAACCTATTATTGATTATAAGATAAATCAAGGAACAATTGGTAACATAAAACTTCTTGCCAATTATAAACCTAATTCATATAAGTTAATATATAACACAAATGGTGCAAGAGAGCAAATAAGTCCTAAAAAAATTAATTTTGATGAGATATATGGTGAATTACCAACAATATCAAAAAAAGGATATAAGTTAATTAATTGGACTGATGAAAACAATAATGAAGTATCTAGTAAAAATGTATTTAATGAAGATAAAGATATAACGATAAGTGCAAACTGGGAAATTATAAAATATGATATAACTTACAATTTAGTTGGAGGAGTGATTGAAGATAATCCTCTTAACTACAATGTAGAAGAAAATATAATTCTTCCTAATCCAGTTAAAGAAGGATATATATTTCTTGGATGGACATCAAAAAATGATGATGAACCAAAAATTAATTATGAAATAAAAAAAGGTTCAACTGGTAATTTAAAACTAACTGCTAATTATAAACCGATTTCATATAGTATTATTTATAATTCATTATCAGGAACAGGAAAGATGGAAAGTACAAAAATCAAATATAATAATAAAGAAAATTTAAGAAAAAATACTTTCACTAAAGAGGGCTATAATTTCTTAGGATGGTCTACAATTCCAAATGGTAATGTTACTTATAAAGATGAGCAAGAAATATATAATTTATCTTGCAATGATAATGATGTTATTAATTTGTATGCTGTATGGGAAATAATCAAATTAAATGTAAAATATTATGATTTATTTGGTGGAGTTTTGAAAGAAGAAGAAGTTGATTATGGTAATATGCCAACACCTCCAGAAAATCCATTTTTAGATGGATACACATTTACAGGATGGAGTCCATCAATTAATTCAGTAAAAACTAATGTTGATTATCATGCACAATACACAAAAAATCAATATATTATTAAATATGATTTAAATACTGGGAGTAGTAAAGATTTAAAAGAAATAAACTTTGATGTAGAATCTAATGCAATAACATTACCAAAACCAACAAGAGAAGGTTATACATTTCTTGGATGGACTGGTGATAATGGTTTAAGAGCAGAAATTAATGTTGTAATACCAAAGGGTACTATTGGTAATAAAAATTATAAAGCCAATTGGATTGCTAATGTATACAGAGTATCATTAAATCCAAATAGTGGAATAGTTAATCCTAGTTATGTAGATATTTCGTATAATAGCCTATATGGAACAATACCAGAAGCTACAAAAAAAGGTTATTCATTTGAAGGCTGGTTTTATAATAATTTATTAATAAAAGAAGACACAGTTATGAATATTTCTTTTGATCATGAAATAAAGGCAAATTGGAAAATAATAGATTATTCAATTACTTATAATTTAAATGGTGGTTCTTTGTCATCATCAATTTCAAAATATAATATTGAAACTGACACATTTCTATTGCCAAAACCAACAAAAGAAGGTTATACATTTCTTGGGTGGACTGGTGATAATGGCACAATACCATTAGATAATGTGGAAATAGAAAAAGGTTCAATTGGTAATAAGGTGTATACTGCAAATTGGAAACCAATAGAATACAGTATTTCTTATAATTTGGATGGTGGTAGTATTTCATCTCAACCAACAAATTATAATATAGAATCTAATACGATAGCACTATCACAACCAACTAAAAAAGGCTATACATTTCTTGGATGGACTGGAACAGAATTAACTACAGCAACTAAAAATGTAATTATTGCTAAAGGTTCAGTAGGAAATAGAAATTATATTGCAACTTGGAGTAAAAATTACTATACAGTAAATTATTATGTTAACAATAATTTATGGACACAAAGATCTGTTGGATATGGAGATGAAATTCCTAATTTAAATGGTCAAGATGTTTTGGATAGTTATCATAAATTTCATGGCTGGAATGGTTGGGTTAGTAATATGCCCGATTATGATGTAACTTTAACAGCTTCAGTTACAGAAGCTTATTGTCAATTAATTACTGGTCATGGTCCTTATGGGAACGCTTCAGCCTTATTAAGTGTATTCCAATCAGCAGGTTGGACTGGGCAAATAAGTGAAGCACCATCTGCACCAGGATATTACCTTGTAGTTACAGACTATACATTAACTAGAGCTCAAGCAGAAACTCAAAAAAATTATATTGCTTCTCATACTAATTATACTAATTACAATTTTCCTTATTTATATTGGGTAGCAATACAATGTACAAATGGATATTCTAGTGCTTGGACAAGAGCAAAAGGTCAAAGTCAATTTAATTAGGGAGGATAGATAATGAATTTTAATAAAGTTTATGAATCAAAAATATATGATACAAAATATGAAGAATTATATAACTTTTTATTTAATCAAAATATAGAAAATATTTTAGATTTATCAATTCACAATCCAGTGAATAATTGTGAAAAAAATTATGAAACAATAAATATATCAATAATGGATAAAAGATTGCCTTGTGAAATTAGAGTGAGAAAATATCATGATGACTATATTGTAATAATGGATATTTCAAAAGCATTAAATAAAAAAATAACTTATGAACGAGTTGAATACTATTCTTCACTTGATTTGCATTGCTTAGTAAAACAACTAAAGAAAATATTAACTAAATATATTGGTGAAGCAAATGATTAGAACTGATAATTTACAAAACTCAATTTATAAAACAAAATATAAAGATATTTATAAACTAATTTTTACAGCCGATATTGATGAAATAAAGGATCATTCAAATTGGTTTTATAAGAATAGTAAAAATTATGTTGAGTTACATCAACCATTATGGATAATTATGGAAAGTAAAATATTAAATAAAAGAATTTGGATAACACATTCATGGGGAGTATTTGAAATTACGACTGCTCAGTTAGATTTGGATGTAAATAGTAGAGAATATAATGATAGTTATGAGTCATTCCGATTTAAAAAGCAAACTGATTTATGTGATAAATTAAAACAACTATTAAAACCATGTTTAAAAAAAGATAAGGAACAAGAAATGGATGAAGTAGAATATGACAGATAATACTATTCAAATGAATCTATTTCAGTATTTTTTGGATGATAATCAATTTACTGTTAAAGAGGCAACAAATCTTGTTAACTCTGTAATGAAAGTAAATAATGAATCAATAAGAGCAAGAATATACGAAGGTGTTGAAAAGGGATTATTTGAAAAAGTTTCTCGTGGAGTATATAAAGTTACTTCTCAAATTAATGGTAATAGAAATGATTGTTTACTTATTAATGGAGATGGCAGAGATTTATCTATGATTCCAGATAATTCAATAGATGGAATTATAACAGATCATCCTTATGATTTATCAAAGGCATTAACAGGAGGAAATAGAAAATTTGCTTCTTATGAATTATTTAAATATAATCAAAAAGATTTTGAGGAAAAACAAAGAGTTTTAAAAGACGGAGCTTTTCTTGTAGAATTTTTACCTGAAGAATCTGAAATTAATTATAAATATCTTTTTGAAATAAAAGATATGGCAATTAAAAGTGGATTTAAGTATTTTGCTAAAGTACCATGGAAAAAAGGTGATTTTGTTGCTAATACAGGAAGAAAATCTAAGAATGTAGAAGATGTTATGATTTTCTCAAAGGGAGAACCTAGAACTTTAAAATTAGATGCCAAGAAAAATATAGAAATAGCAACTAAAAATAATATTGATATTAAGGGAAAAACTTCCTATGAAGTAAGAGATATTCTAATTAATAAGGGATTTGATGTATGCTATATGAAGGGAACTAATGGTATGCTACCCACAACATTTGATTATCAACCAAGAGGAAAAAATGATAAGGTAATGGAAGCAGAAAAACCAGTAGAACTTTTAGAAAGTATTATTTCATATATTTCAAATCCTTTTGAAACTCTATTAGATCAATATGCAGGAAGTGGTAATTTTGTTGTTGCATGTCTAAATACTAATAGAAATAGTATTGCAATAGAAAAAGATGAAGTTATGTTTAATAAAATGGTTGAAAATATTCAATCTCAAGTTGAATTAGATGATTGTGAATTGGAAAGGTAAATTTATGATAAAAATATTGTTAATAGTATTGGGAGTATTAATGTTGTTGTTTGTTCTAACATTTTTTTATTCTTGTTGCATCATATCAAGTGAATGTTCAAGATTGGAGGAATCAAGATATGGATTATATGAACAAATGGATAGAGGAAAAAGTATTTAAGAAAAATAAAAATTATGAAGATTATCCTAATCAAATAAAGAATGAATTGCAGAAGCAAATTAATAAATATAATTTAGAAATATTTAAATATCAGAAAACAAATTATAATCTTTATGCTATTTTAAAGGACAAAGTAGAGAATAGATATGTTTGTGTTAGATCAAATGATTTAATTTGTTTTAAAGAGCCTTCATATAAGAATATAATTATAAGTGCTATGAAAAATCCAAATATAGAAAATCACACAATGTGTATTTCTTCTTGTTGGAATGAAATAGGCTCAAATGCAAGAAGATTAGTTGAATGGTACAAAAGAAATGAAATTAACAAAAAAGAAGTAGAAGAAGATATTGATTTAGAAAAATAATATTAAAGAAAGGAGATTAAGTTGAATCGTATAGAACTAAATAAAAATAATAAGAGAATAACTTTTTTTGGTAGCAATAATGTCATAGAATCAGATAAGAATATAATTGATAATTTGCCTCTAACTGGTAATGAATCAAATGATAGAATATTGATTCAAAAGTGCATTGATAATAATAATTTAAAATCGGAAATATTATATGAAGGCAATACTATATATTCATTTAAAAAAATAGTTAAAGAATATAGAAACCTGCAAAAAAATGGTACATTGGATAAATTAACAAATAAAATGTATCTTTTTTTTACAAACGCATGTGGTGATATAGCACATTATAATATTAATGGTTTTAGAGATTATTATAATAATTCTCTAGAAAATTTAGAAAGTAAACTTTTAGGTCGAGATACTTTTATACCAAGATGGTGTTCTGATTTAGATAGAATATTTAAAGAATTAAAGATAGGTAAGTATTATGTTGAAAGGGAATATATTAATTTGAATATTGTTCCTATCAATAAATTAAAACCAATAATTGAAGACTTGGGCTGGAAAGTAAAACAAACTTGTGGATTTTGGAATTTTGAACAAAGAGAATCAAGCCAATTTCCATTTAAATTTAGTATTTCAACAGCGAATAATAAGGCTACTGATATTATTGATGGTTTAAAATACTATTATGACAATTTTGATAAAGATGGATATATAAGACAGTTGATAGAATTAGATGAAGGTCATGAATTCAGTGTAAGCGACATTGTTCATGATGTAGAAACCAATTTGAGATTACTCTCAAGATTAATCAATGAAATTAATTATAGATGTAAGAATGAAGCATTAATATTATCTAGTTATGAGAATGATAAAAATTATGATTTAGATTTGGAACTAGAAAGGTAGGCGATATAATATAAATCTATATGACGAGGTTTTAAAACAAGCGAGTATTATAGATGTGTTTAATTATTATGGGCTTAAATTAAATCATAATAAATCATTATGTCCATTTCATAATGATAATAATCCAAGTTTAGTAGTACATCCTAAAAAAAATATTGCTACCTGTTTTTCTTGTGGCGTTACTGGAAATGTTATATCATTTGTTCAAAAATACGAAAAACAAGTAAATGGTAACGATTTAAGTATAAATCAAGCAATAGCAAAAGTAGTGGAAATATGTAATTTAAATATAGATATTTCTAAATTAAATAGAAATTCAAATAATAATCAGTTTATTGTATCTTCAAGAAAATATACTGCTGAAGAAAAACATTTAATAGAAGTAAATGAATATCTTTCTAAATTATTTCACTACAACTTAACTGTAATAAATAAAGATGCCAAAAATTATTTGCATAATAGGAAAGTAGAAGATAAGCAAATAAATGAATTAAATTTAGGTTTTGCAGTTAAGGGACAGTTACTTAAATTGACAGAAAAAAATGATAAGATAACAAGAGAAGACTTAATTAAATTAAAATATTTAAGAATAGATGAAAATGGAAATACTCAAGAAGTATTTTCTAATAGAATAATGTTTCCTATTTGTGATGAAAAAGGAAATATATTATCATTTGCAGGTAGAGGAATTAAAGATGAGCAACCTAAGTATTTACATACAGCAGAAAATTCATTATTTCAAAAGAAAGAGTTATTATACAATTATTCAAATGCTAAATCTCTTTCATATAATAATGAATTAATTTTATCTGAAGGCTTTTTAGATGTTGCTGGAGCAAAAAGATTAGGCTTTGAAAATGTTTCTTCTTTGATGGGATTAGTATTAAGCGAAGAACATTTAAAACTTATCAAAAAAAATAATTCTACAATTACCTTAGCTCTTGATAATGATCGTGCAGGGCATGATGCAATGATAAAACTGATTCCAGAACTAATTAAAAGAGGATTAAAGTTTAATGTTTTAGATTTTTCTAAAATAGGAAAATATAAAGACTTTGGTGATTTATCAGAAGCAGATGTATCTTTTATGGATATTCAAGATTGTAAGGTATCTGGTTTTGATTTTTTATTAAGTCATAAATACTTTAAAAATCTAGAATTAAAGGTTCAAAATATATCTTCTGTTTATAAAGAATTGAAAAAAGAAAAAATAATTATTAACACTTATGATGATGCCCTGTTTAGAGATTATATTATGGAAAATACTGATTATACTAGACAAGATTTGGAAGAAATAATGTATCCAAAAGCAATTAAAAAGAAAGAATCTGTGATGGATAATTTTGCTACTAAGGCAATGACTAATTATTTGTATACAGAGGTCTTAATAAAGGTTAATTCAATGAATGACAAAGTATTATCTTTTTATTTCAATAATCATAAAACTGAAATTGAAGAAAGACTTGTATCAATTTTTAATATGAACCCTGATAAATATTTAAAAAATGAATCATCAAATCTTAACAGAGATGAATTACTAACAGATTTTTTAAAAGATAATAAAGACTATTCAGATTATGAATCCTTAAATCGTTTTAAATACTTAAATGTATTTGATAAAACTTATATAAAAAATTCTAATGGAAGTGCAAGAATAAAATTAGATGATAATCAGATACAAACTGTAATAAAACAATATGAAAATAGTCTTAGTGATCAGGATAAATTAGCGTTAGAAGAGGTAGAAGAACTTTATATAATCAATAATCTTGATGATATTGATGGAATATTGTCACATAAAAATAAAACTCTTGATATTTTAAAAGAAAATATAAAAGAAAAATTATTCTTGAATAAAGGAAAAATGGAATTTTTTAAATTTGGAAGTCTATTTTTAAATGTTGATAAGGATTTTATTGATACTAGATTTAAAGGAAAGACTGGAAATTTTAAAACGATACTTTTTTATAATAATTTAGATAACAACTTAGTATTAAACAAAAATAATGTTATTACAAAAGAAAGTAATGTCGTTGAGGAAAGATTTGTTTCAACAAAGGAGTTAGAACAAGATAAAAAAGAAGATTATATATTTTCTATAAATCAAGTATTGCTTGTTTCATCTTTAGAAACAGAAACACACTATTTTGTTAGAATTCCAAATACTGATGCTAAAGAATATTTTTATGTGCCAAAGAATGAATGTGAATGGGCTGAAAATGGCGAGTTATTTTATACCAAATTAAGAGATGGTGAATATTATAAAATTTATGATAGGAATGGTGAATATCTATATGAAAAATCTTTTAAAGAATTAAAAACTAAGTGGGAAGATAAGACAAAAAAGCAAAAGACTCCCAGTAATGAAAAAATAAAAGATTCCAATGAAAATTCAAAAGAGGAATTAATATTTGATAATTCATATATTTCTAAATACAAAGAACCTATTAGTAGGATTTATAAATCAAAAATATATTTAGAAACTGAAAAAGGTTTTTATATTAAAACTAATGATTCGTCATCTTTATTATTTGCAATAAAAAAAATATGTTCTTGGACAGATGATAAAAGTTATCTAATTATTTGTCCAAGAAAGGGACTCTTTAATTCAGGCTTATCAAAATACTCATTAGAGGGGTTTAAAAAGACCTTTGAAAAAAGAATTAACTATAATGAAATAAGTAAATATTTAAAGATATTTTATCCTAATGAATCAAAGAAAAAAGATGTAATATCAATAAATGTTCCAAAATATAAATGCAAGTTAAATTCTAATTTTGTTGAAGTACCTTTAATTATTAATAATATTTCAGGTTATATAGATGTTAATATTATTAAAACTAAAATAAACAAAGAATCAGTTATTATTGAATTTACACCAAATGAGCAAATAGGTTTTCATGATAAAGAAGGAAATTATGTAGGACATTATAGTAGTAATCAAATATTAGAATATTATAATCAAACGCTAGAAAATGATAAAATTATAAATTTTCCTTCTGAAGATAACGAAATTCAAGATATGTCAATGTTAGAAAAGGAGGTTGCATAGTATGGATGGAAATGCAAAACATGATTTGGAACACACAGCAGAAAAAACAGTTGCTGTATCAGAAAAATCAACAAGAATATTTGCTAAATTATTTGGAAAGTTTATGAAGAAAGCAAATAGATACTACCAAAAACATTTTTCATCATCAATGAAGGCTCTTAGAAATGATGGACCGACTAAAGAACTTTATGTTTCACCACCACTTACAAGAGCCGAAGCAAAACAAATCATTACGGTTTGTAGAGAAAATAATGTTTTAATGGGAATTAAGAAAATGGATCCTAGTGGTGAGCAAGGTAGAAATCAATCACTTCATAAACAGGAAAAACTAGCAAAAAATGAAATTAAGTTTCATAAATGGGATGATAGAAGAAAAGCCATAAAAAAGATACCTATTATTTATAATTTTTGTAAAACTATGGCTGATAGATATAAAAAATTATCACTTAAAGATGAACAGGATAATTTAGATGAAAGATATGTTTTAATCTTTAATAAAAGTAAATTATCTTTTTTAAATGAACAATTAGAAAAAATACCACCTAACAGAGTTAAACAATATGCTCAAAATGAACTTACAGATATTAATAAAGATGGCGTTGTTGATGAAAGAGATTATGAAATCATGCAGCCTCGTGGAATGAATTTAAAAGTTTCAGATTTAAGTAAAATAGGTGATGATTTTGGCTCTTGTCCAGTTAGAGATTATTTATCCAATTATTGTACTCAAAAAATAACTAAAGAACAATATTGTGAAATAAGAGAACAACTATTTGAACTTAGAAGTCATGGTGCATGTGTGTATAATGACAAAGAAATGATAATTGCAATTCCATCAGAGGATTTACAAGAATATAAAACTTTTGCACCATTAGATAGACCAATAAAAGAGTATGGTAGAAATGGTGCAAGAGATATAAAAACAGAAAGTAATTCAAATGATATAATTGAATTAGAATTAAATAACTTTGAAGATTATAAATTGTTTAAAGAAAAATATAGTTCAAAGGATTTTGTTGCTCAGCATACACCAGATGGTAAAACAACTGTTTTGATAAAAGAAACTGACACAAAAGACTTACTAGAAAATAGTAAAAAAAAATCCAAGACGGCAGATTTAGTAAAAGAGGCAGATAAATTTGCCGAAAAGAATAATCCTATTGAAAAAGTATTAGATAAGGAAGAAGAACCAGAAATTGCTCGTTAAAAGAGTTAGTAAAAGTAGTAAATGGATTATTCTTATTGTTGTTTTCATTGCCTCTTATTATGCTCTTAGAGTAAGTAGTCTTGCAGAAATTAATGGTAGTTTCAAATTTGAATATTTAACAGAAGCCTTAGATAAGCTTCATATAATAACAACACCAGTAGTTTTAAATGCAAAAACATTATCAACATCATTATTTACTGGTTTATTTACAGCAATGGTTATTTATACTTATTTAACTCAAAATAAAAAAAATATACAGGAAAATACTTACGGTAGCTCGGAGTGGGAAGAACCTAAAAATACTTTGGAATTTCGTGATAAAGAATTTGTGAATAATCAAATATTTACATCTACAGAGATGTTTTCAAAAAATATGAAAATATCTAAACGAAATCGTAATGTTATTTTGTTAGGAAGACCTGGTACTGGAAAATCAAGATATTATTTTAAGCCAAACATTTTGAATGCTAATGGTGAAACAATTATTCTTACAGATCCAAAGGGAGAATTACTTAGAGATTGTGGAATGTCTTTGATTAATAAAGGATATGATATTAAAGTTTTAAATTTAGTTGAAAAATGGAAGTCTGATCATTTTAATCCATTAATGTATATAAAGAAAATAAACAGGCATGTTTCTGAAGATTCTGAAGGTGAAGAATGGATTGCAGAAGATGATGTAATGACTCTTATTAATACATTAATGTTAAATACTAAATCCGAAACAATAGAGAGTAATACTGGAGATCCATTTTGGGAGAGATGTGAATCAATGTTCCTTCAATCAATTATTTATTATGTCATTTTTAATTATGATGAAAAAGATAGAAATTTTAAAACTGTCTTAGAACTTATTAGATTGGCAGAACCTGATAAAGAGGGCAATTCTACTTTAGGTAATATGTTTAAAGTATGGGAAACAAAAGATCCAGATAACATTGGAATAAAGCAATGGAAACATTTTAAAGTGTCAGCTTCTTCCACTAAAATGATGAGTACAATCATCATTACAGCATCTGCAAGGTTATCTCCATTTAATATAGCAGAACTTGAAGAAATAACAGTTAATGATACTATGGAATTAAGTAGGATAGGAGCTAAAGGTGATGAAGGCAAAATTGCCTATTTTATTATTAATAGTCCAAATGATTCTACATTTAATTTTATAGCAAGTATTATGTATACTCAGATATTTTCTATTATTGATTATAATGCCAGTCATAACAATGGTTCTCTTGCTTCGCCTTGTCAAATATATTGTGATGAGTGGAGTCAACTTGGTGTTATTCCTCGCTATTTAGAAAATTTAGCTTATATACGTGGATTAAATTGTGGTTTAACGACTTGTCTTCAATCATTATCACAGTTAAAAAAAGTATACAAAGACAATTGGGAAACAGCATTGGATTGTTGCGATTATATTTTATTTATGGGTTCACGAAGTAAAGAAACTTTAGATTATATGTCATCTATGTTAGGGAAAAAATCTTGGTATAAAAAATCATCAGGACGAACTTATTCTAAACAAGGTTCATCTTCTACCAATTGGGATATTGTTGGAAGAGAATTAGCTTTTATAGATGAGATAGCAAGAATGGAAAAAGGATATTGCATTTTATTAGTGTCTGGATTGCGTCCGTTTTACTCTAAGATGTTCGATTTAACAAAACATCCTAGATATTCAGAATTGTTTGAGGCGTGGGATGAAAAGAACACGATTCAAAATAAATATGAGCATGAAGTAGAAAGGAGGAAGACCAAAGAAATAAGAAAGAAGCAACAATTACTAAACGAACTAGGTTTAGGTTTTGCAAAAGTGAAACCCGAATTTAGAGCAAGAAAATTGACAGCAGATGAAGAACAAACTATTAATTCAGGGGATGTGATTTTATCTACTAAAAGTCTGACTGATGAACTTTTAGAAAATTTGTAGTTTTATTTTTTTTAATTTAATTGTCTACTATTGTAGACATAATAAAGAAAAGGAGAAAACAATGAAAAATAATAATATCTTATTAAAAGTAAAAAAAGCAGTAAAGAAAACAGTTAGTAGTTTAAATGTAATAGTTTGTAGTTTAATCTTAAGTACCAGTAGTGTATATGCTGCTGGTAGTAACACAAGTAGTATAGATGGTTTTATTAGTTTTGTTTGTGATTGGTTACTAAAAATCGGTGGTGTAGTTGCTTTAATTGGTGCAGTAATGTTTGCATTAGGATGGCAAAGGGATGATGCAGAAGGAAAGTCCAGAGGATTAATGACTATGATGGCAGGATTTATGGTAATAGCTATTAGTCAATCAAAAGGATTATTTGGTCTATAAGATTTAAAATAAGGGAGGATACGAATGGCTAAATTAATTGAAAATCTATTTAAAATATCCTTCAAAATATTAGGGTTTAAAATAGATATAAGTGATTTTGTAGGAACTGTTCGTAGTCTTTGTAATTGGAATACTATAAGTAAAACAACAATATGGACTCTAGCAACAAAGATACATACAATTATTGTACCAATTGGACTGAGTTTATTAACTTTGTTTTTCTTGATAGATATAACAAAAAAAGTAATGGATTATGAGAGAATGAGTTGGGAGCGAATCGTTTTTACATGTATTCGCTTCCTTATTTTTAAAATGTTGATTGAAAATTCATTTGAATTGTTATCATCTATTATGACTATAACAAATGATATATTAACAAAAGTTACTGCTACAATATCCTCAACAGGTACATTACCTAATTTATCAACTCAAATGGGAGATTTAGTACGAAATGCTGGAGGAATAATTGACCGTAGTTTTATGGGAATTATTATTTTAATTTTATATATTCCATTTATGGGAACAATGATCGGTGTTCTTGTTCAAGTGTTTTTACGAATAGGTAAATTAATATTAAGTTTTGCTTTTTCTCCGATACCAATAGCAATTGGTACTTGGGAAGACGGGCAAAATGTTTGTAAAAGATTTATAATGTCAACTATTGCTTTAGGAATTGAAGCATCAATGATAGTTGTTGCAACAGCAATTTATTCGCTTTCACTATCAACTTTATCTGATGCAAGTTCAATAAGTTCAATGATTGCTATTATGTTCTTAAATGGCTTTTTGATGGCTATGATTTCAATGACAAGCAATATGGCTGAAAAGTGGACAGGAGGATAAGATGGATAGAATAGAACCTAGAATTCATGATGAAATAAAAGATTATAAAGAAAAATTTTATAATTTCACATTAAGACAATGGATATTTGGCATTCTTATTCTTATAACTACTGTACCTTTATATCTTTTTTTATCTCCAAAAATAGGAAGCAATACGGCAGGATGGATTGTTATATTGATTGCAATTCCTATTGGTTTTGTTGGATTTATTCCGATTCAAGGACTTAACGCTGAAAGAATAATGTTTTATTGGAAAAGAAATTACATTAACTTTGCAAAACCTATTCTTTACAAAACAGAAGAGGAAATTATTCAAGAAAAGTATGGTAAGAATAAAAAAACAGTAGCTAATAATGTAAGTAAAAAAGAACAAAAAAATATTCAGAAACTAGAAAAGCAAAAGCAAAAAGAATTACAAAAAGAGCGAAAAAAGCAAAGAGAAATTGCTCGTGCTAAGAAAAAATTTGGAATTAATAATTTAGAAAATACCCAAAGTAATTTTTCATTAAGTCAAGAAGAGGCACAAGTATTGCTTAAACTTGCAAAACAGGTAGTTGGAAAGGGGGAAAAACAAATTAATGAAACAAAAGAAACTACGACAACAAACAAAGAGGAAGCGTAGTTTTATTCCTAGAGTTTTTATACCTAAAACAAGTCAAGAAGTAATATCGTATATGTTTAAAGATGTTGATGAAAAAACAAATATATTTAAAATAAATGATGAAGAATATTCAATTTGTATAGAATATACTGATGTATCATTTGCTAAAGCTAATGATGAAGAAGCAGAAAATATATTCTTTAAATGGTTAGAATACTTACATTCGTTTAGAGAAGATAATCATATTTCCGTTATTAATGCTGGGACACCAATAAAAACGGAAAAATATAAAGAAAGATTTATATTTGATACTGATAATATAGAAGATTCAAATCAGTTACAAATAGCTGAAGAATTAAATACAATAATTACTAATTCTCTCGGATCTAATGAAGAAACTTTGCAAACTAAAAGATTTGTTGTAATATCACTAAAAGCAAGAAATTTTCTTGAAGCCAACGCTTTATTTCTAAACATGTTTATCAAAACTGAGCAAAAATTTAAAGAATTAAAGTCTAAAATAACATTAGTTAGTATTAAGGAAAGACTAAAGTTTTTATACAATTTTTTTAATGTAGAATCTTTAGAAACAAGAGGAATAGAAAATATTATTACTTATGCTAAAGAAAATAATATGTCTATTTTTGATGTTATTGCACCTAAAAAGATTTCTATGCGAGAATCAGATTTTATTGAAATTGATGATAAAAAATTTCTAAGGGTTTTATATGTATCAAAACTTCCTAAAAGTATAACTCCAAGATTTTATAATCGGTTAACTACATTAGAAGAAATTAATTTAATAACCACATTGAATATAAGTCCAACTAATTCTGCAAAAATGATTAAACAGGTTGATAAAAGTTTATCAGCAATGGAAACTGAAAGACTTGAAAAAATCAAAAGAGCAGGTAAGAGTAATTTGGATTATGAATGGGTCAAAGATAAAAAATTAGAAACAAGGATTTCAAATGCAGAACAATTACAATATGATCTTCAAAAAAATAATCAAAAGATATTTAAAAACAATTTCTTAGTTTGTATTTCAGCTAATTCATTTGAAGAATTAGAAGATCAAACTGTAAAGGTACAGGAAGTTGCAGCTGAAATGTTAGTAGAAATGAAACCTTTATTATGGCAACAATTAGAAGGTTTACAGAACATTCTTCCCTTAGGGCATAATTCATTACAATTTCAAAGAACTTTAACAAGTGAAGCAACTGCTGTTAATGTTCCATTTAATAGTAAAGACTTTAATCATGATAAGTCTTTATTTTATGGTGTAAATCTTGTTAGTAAAAATGCAATTTTTTGTGATAGAAAACAGCTAATTAATGGAAATGGATGTGTTTTGGCAACATCAGGGGCAGGTAAATCTTTCAATGTAAAAACATTAATAGAGCAAATATTAATTCGTTATCCTTCAGATGATGTTTGTATTATAGAACCTCAAGATGAATATTCTAATTTATTGAAAGTATTTAATGGGCAAAAGATATTTATATCAACAACTTCAAATACACATATAAATCCTTTTGATTTATCGTTAAATTATGGTTGTACTGATAATGGCAAGAGTGAACCAGTTAAAAGTAAGGTAGAGTATATAATTGCATTCCTAGAAAGTATAGTAGGTGCTAATGCACTAACTGGTGGTCAGAAAACTATAATTGACAGGTGCACTAAAATTATTTTTGAAGATTATGAAAAAAGCAATTTTGAGGATGAAAGTTTACTTCCAACTTTGCCAGATTTTTATAATATGCTTTTACAACAACCTGAAGCCGAAGCAAAGGATTTGGCTCTTATTATTGAAAGATATGTCAAAGGGTCAATGGATTTATTTTCTAAAAAAACAAATATAGATATTCAAAACCGTCTTGTGTCATTTGATATAAGCAAATTATCTGCGTCATTACAAACAACAGGATATTTAGTTGTTTTAGACCATATTCAGAATAGATTAGCTAGAAATAAAGAAATGGGAAAATATACATGGATATTTATTGATGAATTTCATATCTTACTTTCTAATCCGTATTCTGCTCAGTATGTTGCCAACTTTTATAAAACTGGAAGAAAACTAAATGCTTTAAATACTGTAATATCACAGCAAATTGCTCATTTATTAAGATCTGAAGCTGGTAGAGATATTTTGTCTAACTCAGAATTTGCTTTAATATTAAAACAAAAGACATTAGATCTGCCAGATATATGTAGTATTTTTAACATTAGTCAAGAAGAATCAATGTATATTCAAGGTGATGCACCAACAGGACAGGGGTTAGTTGTTTTTGGTTCTGATGTAATTCCATTTACTAATAAAGTTCCTAAAGACTATTTAATATATCAAGTAAATAATACTGATAATATAGTACAAGCGAGGTAATATGAATAATAATGCAGAGAGAGATACGAAGAAGTCGATTGATAGATTATCAATTGTTTCTTCTTCTGCATCATCTAAAACATTTGATTTAGTAGATAAATCTGCCAGAAAAATATCTGATGTTAAAGAAGAACGAAGGCTTAAACTTCAAGAAGAGGAAAATCGAAAAAAAGAAGAAAGCAATTCACAATTACAAACTTCTGAAGGAATACAGGAAAATGAAGATTCAAGTAAGATAAATGGTCAAGATGAAACAACTAGTAGAATGAAAACTAATGTCAATAATTCAAATGAGATTAATTCTCAAAATGAAACAACTAGTAGGATAAAAACTAATGTCAATAATGAAGATGTGGAGGCTAATACTTCTGTGGATGAAAAAGAAGTCAAAGCTGAGTCTGTTTCCAGATTCAGTAAATTAAAAACTTCCGTTTCAAAAGCTACCCAAAAAACCTTTAAATTTAATGATAATCAAGGTAAGGTATCTAAAACATTTACCATCATAGGGAAGACAGGAAATAAAATTTCAAAGACCAGAAAAAATGTTACAAAAGTATCCAGAGAATTAAATAAGATGATGAGTAGTGATGGAACTGGGACTGAGTATATAAATGATAAAATTGGTCGTAAAGTAAAAACTACAAGTTATAAAATCGCCAAAAAAGGTGGAAAAAAAATTCAAAGAAAATTTAGTCAGACAATTGGCAAAAAACTTGCTCAAATTGCAAAAACAGTTTTAGTTAAAATTTTAAAACTATTATTATCACTATTCACATCTTCTTCTTTATTTGCAGTAATTATTTGTTTAGCAATGATTATTGTAATTGGTGCATGTTGTATATTTGGTAGTAGTTCATCAGGCGATAAGTCAATAACTGATTATTCATCATATATGGCATCTGTGCAAAGTGAATACAATACACAGGTTGATACTTGGAAAAGACTTAATCCTAATGGAATTGTTGTTGGCGTAAATGGTGATTATGGTCAAATAGATTGGCGTATACCTCTTGCTATTATGCAGTCAACAGGTGCTGAATTAAGTTTTGATTCAGATGAGAAAGCATTACTAGATACATTTAAAAATGCTGGATTATTTGAAAAACATGAAGTTGTGTATCAAGAAGTAGAAAATAATAACTCGACTACACCTAATCCATCTGCACCATCATTAAATTCGCCATCTCAAGATTTACAATATGGTCAATCATCTTCCTCATCAATCCCAGTCTTGGTAATTACAAACGGTGTTTATGAAGATTATTTAGAGTGGTTAAATAATAATTATTCAAAAGTAGCAGACTTTAATAAAAAAAAGAAGGTAACAGATGGATCTGATAAGTCGTTTTCAGATGACCAAAAAGAAATGTTATCGTTATTATATCAATCTGATGACTTTGCTGAGTTACTTGGAAATAACTTCATAACTCATACTCCTGTATATGGTAAAAATGAAATTTCAGCAGATTTAAAAAGTGATAACTATAATTCAAAAAATGCATTAACAATTGCTGGATATAAAGGTCAGTGTACTTGGTATGCTTTTGGTAGAGCCCTTGAAACTTCTGGTAAAAAGATGCCAACAGGAAATGCACAAACTTGGCTTACATCTGCTATTACTATGGGTTATAAGACTGGAACACAACCTTCAGCCAATTCTGTTGTCGTATTAATGGGACGCAAATTTGGTCATGTAGCTTATGTTGAAGCGTATGATGGTAAATCAATAACAATTAGTGAAGGCAATGTTGGAAACGCTTGTAGTAATGATAATTCATGCAGTCAAGTAGAATATGCTAATAATCATGCTGAAGAATTGGTTAGAACAAAAACTTATAGTTCTTATGACGCTTATAGAAGAGCAAATAAAAGTAGTGGATTAACAGTGGTTGGATTTATATATTTAGATAATGAAAAGGAGAATAAATGAAAAAAGGTAAAATGATTTTTTTAATGATTTTAACAATTATTATTTGTATTACAATTCCAATATTTTTAAACAAAAGTGTCATTCAAAGAAAATTGGAAATAGCAAAACAAGAAGAAATTGAAAAAGAAAAATATGAGGAAATGCTTAAATCAGATGAAGTTGCTCCAATCTTAATATTAACTCAAGATAAATTGGTAATGTATCAGGGAGATGAAATTAATTATAAATCTTTTATAAAAGAAGCATCAGATAATTTGGAAGGCAATTTAATAGAAAGAGTAAAATATAATGAGTTAGATGTAAATAAAATTGGAGAATTTGTTGTGAGTTATGAGGTTAGTGATAAAGCATTAAATACAACAAAAATAGATCTTCAAGTGATAATTAAAGAGAAACCAAACTTTAAATATTTAGATTAACGAAGGGAGAAAATTATTATGAGTGATGAAGAATTATTATTGAAGTATCGTAAATATAAAAAGAAGAGGTTTATTATAATTGGTGGAATAACTTTTCTTCTTATATTAATTTTTAGTGTGATTTTATATTTTCATTTTAATAATACTTCATCTACTGAACCAAAGGTAAATTCAAAAGAAGATGTAGTAATAAAAGATGAGGATGCTCCAATTATTAAATTAAAAATAAAAGAAATAGAGATAATGAAAGGGGATGATATAAACTACAAAGATTATATTGAAAGTGTAGAAGATAAGATTGATGGGAATTTAATAGAAGAAGTTCAATATGAAATGATAGATACATCTATTGTTGGTGAGCATTCTATTATATATAGCGTTAGTGATAAGGCTGGAAATACAAGTCAAGCTATATTGAAAGTGATTATAAAGGAAACAGAAGAACAAGTTGATACTAATAATTCAAAAACTGGTTCAACAGAAAATAAATCAAATTCAATTAAGAATGATTCTGATAATAAAAATTCAGAATCTAAACCATCTCAAAAAGAAGAACAAAATTCTCAAACTCCTAAGCAAGAGGAAACTACAAAAAATGATAATAATACTTCAGAGAAAATAGTAAAATATTTTCTTTTTTCAGATGGATATACAATGTTGAATGTATCTGATGCGTGTGCGACAGAATTGAAAAAAATAAATAGAACAGGAATGTGTAGTCCTATACAGGATGAAAATGGTATCTATTTAGGAATGAAATTGGAAACAAATTAATATAGAAAGGTGATTTAATGAAAGAGATATTTACAGAAAAAGAATACACAGAAGCTGTTCAAAAAGTAAACGAAAAAATGCTAAATGATTTTTATAATAATTTAAATAATTATGCTCCAGTAGATAATTATGTTGATTTAAGAAATTATGAAATAACTGATGAGGAATTTAAGTTATTATGGAGATGCCAAGAATTATTAAATGAATATGACAATAATAAGCAATCATTAGGCAATAATTGTATAAATATATTTGATACATTAAAAGATAAATATTTAAAATCTTTTAAGGAAGACGAGTAATGAATAAAGAGTATATAAAAGAATTATTTGAAGAAAACAAAGAAACATTTTTAGAAGCAGGAATGGATATTTTAACCCCTGAAGATTTGGAAAATATGATGATTTCTTATATTACTTCAAATATGCAATTTGATTTTGATATAGATGTTTCAGAAGATAAATTATTTAATAAAACTACTATTGAACAGGATTTAGAAGAAGAAATAGAGAAGTAATTTTTTTTGATTAAAATGTCTACTATTGTAGACAAAAGAAAGGATAGAATATTTATGAAAAATAATTATAGTTTTATTGCTGAAGTATTTAGAAAAAGAAGAGTAATGTTAGGTTATAGTAAAAGAAAATTAGCAGCCATTGTTGGAATTAGTGATACAGAAGTATCAAGAATTGAACATGGTGAAAGAGAAAATTATAATTTAGTTACATTAATTAGAATGTGTGAAGTTTTAAAAATAGACTTCATTCATTTACTTGTTTTAGCTGGTTATCTTCCATCAAATCAAATAGATAATGAAGATAATATAACAGAAATGGAATCATTATTAGATGATGATATTGCTGAAGATGATAATGAAGATTGTGATTCATGTCCATTGTGTGAACCTTTAGAAATAATTATAACTTTGGTATCTGGTGGAGATGAATAATGGATACTTTAATAATTAGTAATGAGAATAATATTCTTCATATATTTAATGATGGAGATAAATATGATTATACAATTTATAATTCTAAAGGTCATAACATGGATGGTGGAGTATTAGAACTAGATGGAGAAATGTCTTCTAAAGAATCAATAGATGAAATTATAAAAATGGTTCAAGATAGATTTTTGTTCAATGCACCATATACTTGTTTATCTGGTGAAAAAGCACAAAATTTATTAGAACTAATTGAAATGGAAGATTATAAAAATTTACAGCATCAAATAGAAAGTAAGTCAGTTAGTAATAAAGAAGTTAGTGATATAGAAATAAATATTTAATAGAAAAGGAGAAAAGAATTTATGAGAAAATTTTATGATGATTTTATTCAACAAAAACCAAAAGAAATGTCAAAAACACTTGAAGATATAGTTTTTAAATATACAAATCCAGAAACGCATCAACCTACCAAAGTACCTGCATCTCATTTTGAAAAAGAATTTGGACAAGAAGTAGAAAGAGCAATTAGTCAATCAGTCAACAGACAATTTTTAACAATCATGTATGGTCAATTAAACGCTTTAAAGAAAGATAATGAGCAACTTTTCTATCAAGCGTTAATATGTATTGATAACAATTTAAATCCAAAAGATTTAAGATTATCAGAACAAATTGCAATAAATCATACTTATGATTATATTCAAGATAAACAAAGAACCGAAAAGAAAGAATTCCATTTCTTTAATCAAGAAATATCTAATGAATACCATAGAGCGATAACAGATCCTAACATTCAAGCAGAAGCAATGGAAATATCTAATTTTCTTGAAAATCAAGAATCTATTGAATTAAATCGTATAAAACAAGATACTGAGCAACAACTTAATTCAAATAATAATGATGATTATGAAATGGAAAATGATGATATGGAAATGGATTATTAATACTATGAAAGGAGAATTATATGTATAGTAAAATAGAAAATTTTTTATTAGATGTAAAAGCAAATGATGAAGTTTTTGATTATCAACAAAAAGAATACAAACTTCATAAAGAACACTATGATGACAGATTTGATCTTTTATATATTAAAGAAAATCAAAACACTTTAAGACAAAATCGTAGTTATTATAATTTATGTGGATATTATGATAATAAGGCACATTGTATATATAATGCCGAAAACTTTTTAACTGATAAAATTCAAGAAAGTGATGTTATAAAGTTTGATAGATTTGATAATTTAAATCAAAAAATCTTAGATGAAGTAAAACAATATATAAATGATTATTGTTTTGCTCACGAAAAAGATTTAACTAAATTGGCTCAGGAAAAATATGATACAAAGGATGATACAAGATTATTTGAATATAAAAAAGAAATTAATAAACTTTTTATCACTAAGGATAATCCAACAGCAGATTTAACAATCTCAATCAGCAATTATGACATTGATTATGATAATAATATTATTTCATATTTAAATAATCCAAAAAAAGCAATAGAAGAAATATCTAAAAGATTTATTGAAAGAAACGGAAAAAGTTATGGATTAGAATTATTAATTTACCACGATAAGGTAAGCTATTTAAAAGAATTACAAGAGAATAAAGATAATGCTTATGATGATATTCATTCTTGCAAAAAAATACTTGATTCAATTAGATATGTTGATGCAAAAACAGTTAATATAACAATTCAATATGGAGATAAAAGTTTAACATTTAAATATGAACTTGATGATTTAAGAAGTGCATTATCAAGTGGTAAAATGGAAACTTCAAGTTATACAAGTAGTTATGGAATAGTATCAGATTTTGTAAAAGCAAATGATCCTAATCTTGCTGATAAAAACCAATGGAAATGTCCTTTTTCTATTCCTACGATTAGTTCTATAACAAGTGGAAAGAATGAAATATATAGTAAAGATATTCCAACTCCAGAAAAAGAAGCCGAAGAAGATTTAGAAATAGAAATGTAATTAAAGGGGTGATAATACAATATGGATATAGAAAGATTTCTTTTAAATCCTGATGTTAATGATTTAGTTTTTGAAGGTAATTATAATCATCAAAAAATTCATAAAGAGCAATTTGATGATAGATTTGTTGTTATATATACTAAAACAAATTATAGTTATTTATCACAAAATGATTATGCAGTAGCAGGATATTTGGATACAAAAGATAGAGTATTATATGATTGCACTTATTATTTAAATGAATTATTACCTAAAGAAAAGAACTTAATTGAAAAAAGTTCTTTTGGTGTTTTAGGTGAAAAATTGTGGAATGAAATACAAGATTATATAGAGAAATATTCATTTGCCAATGAAGAAAAATTAAAAGATATAGCCATTGAAAAATATAATCATTTAGAAGATTATAGAATAGATAGTTATAAGAGAGATGTAAGGGAACAATTCGTTGAAGAAATGAATCCAATAATAAAACTTCAAAAGTCATATTCAAGTTATGAATTCACAAATATTCCAGAATACAAAGGACATTATATAGATGTTGAATATTTAAATAATCCTCAAAAGACTGTTGAAAAGTATGCTAATAAAATTATAGAAACAATAGATGATTATAGGAATAACAAAGAAGAATTAGGACTTGAATTGCTAATATTCCGCGATAAGATTGAATATTTAGATATTATAAAAGAAAACAAAAATAATGAATTTAAAGATTTATATATAAAAAGAAATATATATAATTCTATTAAAGATATTGATGCAAAAACAGTTAATATAACAATTCAATATGGAGATAAAAGTTTAACATT